>Ga0208975_1000145_pt1 | contig 37065 bp, 51 predicted proteins | sample GreLakmeER78MSRF_FD_187700 | JGI IMG/M metagenome (GOLD analysis project Ga0208975, IMG submission 187700) | Freshwater lentic microbial communities from great Laurentian Lakes, MI, USA - Great Lakes metaG ER78MSRF (SPAdes) | ecosystem: Environmental > Aquatic > Freshwater > Lake | place: Great...
AATCGGAGCCGGGGCGTTTGAAGTTCTTTTAACCGGCGGATTTGAGGACAATGAAGCCTCAAGTTTTCCAATTTCTTTTGCCTGCAAAATTGGCGCTAGACGGGCAATACGATCAGCTTCTTTCGGATTTGAGCCGAGATAATATAGAACGTCTGGGCCTGCGTCTGACGCTTGGATGCTTTGCGCCATGAAATCTGTAATCGGAAGGTTGGGGTTGTATGCGACTTGTTCAAAGTCATCATATTTGTCCCGCGCCGCCTCTTCTAGATCATGGTAGGCATCCTGCATTTCAGCTTGCTGACGGGCAGTATCTCGCCGTGCCAGCAATTCTTCAGCTTTACGTTCGGCCAAAACCTCTGCGTAATCTTCATATGTCTCAAATTGATCAGGGGTAATATCATAGCCTGCTTGCTGGCGGGCTTGGACTTCCTCTGCTCTTTGAGCCTGTTCGCGCTCCCATTTGCGCTGTTCTCTTGCGAGGCGCTTGCCAACAATTGCGTCAAGTTCTTCTTGTGTGAAGGACTTATTTGCTTCCTGTTCAGCAGGCGTTTCCGGCGTCGTGTTTTCTACAGGCTCGATTGCTGCCGTGGCTTCGAGTTCTGGCGCGGAGGCATCCGCTACGTTGGGGACTGTTTCGTCCATGTTTAACTCCTATGGAGTTCCTGATGTGCCGCACCAGTACGGTTTTTTGAGTAAAGTTTACTCGTAAAAAATTGTTGCCTTGGGTGTTGTGCCGCCAAGAACGACATACAAACCCTTGCTAAAACCTATGCCGCCATCGTCGCCGGTAAACGTATAGCTACCGGGAGTAGCGCCAGTAAAAGTGTTTAAGATAATTGGATCGCTGGTGGACGCCGTCGCGCTGTCGTAAACAGCGACAGTTGGAACGGTCCCTGAAGATACAAAAATACCTTTCAGTTTACCAAGACCAATCTTGACTTGCGTGGTAGCAGTCAGAGATACAAAAGTAGCAGCCATATGTATTATCCTAAGCCAAAAATTTCAATTTGTACAAGGTTGAATAGTACAACCCAAAAATCTCGTCGATAATGTTTTGCAAGGGTGTGCAGTCCTTATCAACGACTTTATACCGCATTTCCTCAAGTTCGTCTACCTGACCTTCAAGAAACGCAACAATATTGTTTGTCTTCTTAGCTGACATAAGCGAAATAGGGCCGATTAGGCCATATTTGCCTTGGTAAGCCTCAGCAAATTTGTCTGCCAATTCGATTACTTCATCATAGAAAGTGTTCAAGGCAGAGTGCTTGGCAAAGCTGCGTGTGTTCAGGTGCGTCGAATGGGCTACATCCCGCGCGAGAAACAGTGTGCCTATGAAGTTAGCGCAGGTCATGATGATGGACTTTCAGGCCAGACGATAGCAAACGGGTTTGCTTGATTAGTTACGTCGCGCAAGGCTTGACGATATGTAGCCCACGCAGCAGCGTCTACAGGCGCGTCAGGTAACTGCGTCCAATCCGAAGCAACCAGCAGCTTGTTACGTTCAGCACGAATGGCATTCCATTGCGCGCCGACCTTTGCGGCTGACTCGTCTGCGCTAAGGTCGGCCACGACGTAGTTCTGTGTCCAGACGCCGTCGATTAGCAAAGCTGGGCCTTCATCGAGACTTTGCGTCGCAGGGTCGTGATATGGCGGCGTGACGATCTGCTTTTTGTGTACGCCAAAGCGTTCAACTTGTTCGTCGGTCAAACGGCGGGCGTAGCAATAGTTGTCCGCGTCCCACTGCGTAGGCTCGGCATCAAAGATGTGCCGTATAAAACTGTCGCCTTGGGCTTGGACATACCACATTATTTTGCTTCCTTTGTTTCCCGCTTGGCGGTTACACGTACAACAGCCGCATCGTAAGCGGCTTGGTCTTCAATCTGTTCTTTCAGCGCCAACATAATGGCTTCTACATTACCCATTTGCTTGCGTGTGTCGTTAAGTCTTTCTGCTACATTGGCTGCAAACTCATTGTCTGTAGCGTTTGCCAGCAGATGCTCAAAGTTCTTGCGGTCAAAATTGTAATGAAAATGCTCAATCTCGCGGGCATACATAGCGTCCGCAAGAGTGTCGTATTTGTAGTCATCGCTGAGTTGTGTGTAGATCATATAATATCCTGTTTAATTAAGGGTAAACGCAACGCCAGTGCCATTGCCAGCAGGTAGCGTAGCTGGGTTGGCGTATGCAGTGCCAAAACCAGTGCTGACGTTCCAAGGGTACGCTGTAATGTAGGGAGATGTGGTGGTGTTTGCTACAGCAATAGCATCGCCAGCAGCAGAAAAATCTACGCCGCGGGCATTGTTGGCGGGAAGCGTAGCTGGATTGGTATATTTAGTGCCAAAGCCGCTTCCGCTCCACGGGTATGCAGAAATAAAGGGTGTTGTGTCGTGCGCTACAGCTATGGCATTACCCGCAGGGCTAAAGGCTACGCCGCGGCCAGCGCCCGTAGGCAGTGTAGCTGGGTTGGTATATTTAGTGCCAAAGCCAGTGCTGACGTTCCAAGGGTATGCAGAAATAAAAGGTGTTATATCATGCGCTACAGCAATAGCGTCCCCCGCAGGGCTGAAGGCTACGCTATAACCAGTGCCCGTGGGCAGTGTAGCTGGATTGGTATATTTAGTGCCAAAGCCGCTTCCGCTCCACGGGTATGCAGAAATAAAGGGTGTTGTAGTGTGCGCTACAGCAATAGCATCCCCCGCAGGGCTAAAGGCAACTCCATTGCCAGTGCCCGTGGGCAGCGTAGCTGGATCGGTGTATTTGGTACCAAAGCCGGTAGCGGCGCTCCACGGGTATGCAGAAATAAAAGGTGTTGTGGCGTGCGATACAGCAATGGCGTCACTCGCAGGGCTGAACGTGACGTTAGCGCCAGTGCCCGTGGGCAGCGTAGCTGGATTGGTATATTTAGTACCAAAACCAGAACTAAAGGTCCAAGGGTAGGCTGTGATAAACGGTGTTGTAGTGTGCGCTACAGCAATAGCATCGCCAGCAGGGCTGAAGGCAACGCCGTTGCCATTGCCCGTGGGCAGCGTAGCTGGATTGGTATATATAGTGCCAAAGCCAGTGCTGACGTTCCAAGGGTATGCAGAAATAAAAGGTGTTGTGGCGTGCGATACAGCAATGGCGTCACTCGCGTTCGCGCTGCCTGTTTGGTATAGATAGTTTGCCATCCATTTTGTAGCGGTAACTTTAATACACATAAGAGTGTTGTTTGCTGCAACACTTAGTGACCCCGTTGTTCCTGAACCAAAAACAAGCGTATCGCTGTTTATATTTACGATTACAGATAAACCCCCATTTTCTGCTGTGAACAACACAACTGTACCAATAGTAAACGCAACGCTGGCGTTTGATGGAATAGTGTATCTACGGATACTAGCGTCAGATGCAGGATGAAATATTTGTTTGCCTGCGTCCGTTAAAACCAGCGTGTAGTTTGCTGACTGGATATTTTGCGGAAAAGATACGCCAGATGCTGTAGGTGAAGAAGCCCATGTTGTGCCGTTGCTGGTCAGGACGTTACCCGATGTCCCCGGCGCGACAGTTTGGACAGCCGAAGTTCCGTTGCCAAGTAGCACGTTGTTAGCTGTAAGCGTTGCGGCGCCTGTGCCGCCAGACGCAACGCCAAGTGCGGTGGTAAACCCTACAGTCCCTGTAGCGTTAAGGTTTGTAAGCGTCGTAGTGCCTGTAACACCAAGTGTACCTGTGACGGCAAAGTTATTAGGTATAGTGACATTGCCCGCAGACGTAACGGAAATCGGCAGTTCCTGCACCACACCGTTGCCGGACGTATCACGGCCAAGTACTTTACCAGCAGCCGCGGTCAATACGTGTTCTTGGTTCCAGTTGGACGGCTGGACAAGTGTTGCGTCGGCGCTGTCAGTTTTAGCAGACTGAAAGGTATGTTTGAGGCTTACGGTCATTCCATCATTCCTTCAGGTGGCATCTCAGGCATACCGCCCATTTCTTGCATTGGTTGTTGCGGAAGCATTTCTTCGGTCATTTCAGGTTGCTGACGCATTTCTTCAATCATTTGCGGTTGCTCACGCATTTCTGGTGATCCGCTAATCAAATCACCTGTATCCAGTGCGCCTGCAATCGTCCCCATGACAATATCCTGAATTTGCTCTTCTGTCATCCCTGCTTGCATCGCGCTGATACGTTTTGTTTCCGCATCGTAGGCGTCTACCTGTGCCTTGTATTCCTTGATGTCTACTTCGCGTTTCGCAACGTCAGCCTGCACACCTTCGATAATATCGACCATACGGTTAAGTTCTTGCGCCATGACTTCCATTTGCTGTTGTGCAGCCGCCATTTCAGGTGACTCATCGCCTGTAGCAAGTACCTTGGGATCAAGGATTTTCTTGAACCGATCCGCCATTTCCTGCGCGCCGGGCCAATCCATGTTCTTAATGAACAAATCGCCTGCAACAGACCAAAGCTGCGGGTTGGATTGCAGAATCTGGCTCATAGCATCAAGTGCCTCTTGACGCTTGGTCATGTAGCCGGGGCCAGTAGTGACCATAACGTCGTATGTACCAACGCCGGGGTTGTAAATCTTTTCGATCAGACCGCCAGTTTCTTGGTCACGCACTTCGCGTACTGGTTCTTCCTGCGACGGGTCCATTTTGACCATGCTGACTTCGCCATCAGCACCAATGATGCGCGCAATGCGCTGTGTGTCGTAGATTTTAGGGATCATATCGACAATTTGGCGCGTAATGTAGCGAATGGCCCGCGCAAGGTTGTCAACATAGTGATACGTGCCAACATCACCCTGCTTTTCGCGTGCGACGATAGCTTTTGCAGACCGTTCGTTGCCTTGCTGGCCCAGCGACGCATCATACTGGCCGGTTGTGGCCTTGATGTCCTCTCCAGCGCCCATTTTAGCCTGTATCAGACCTGTTTGGGGCAAAGGTGGCTGTGCGCGTTGCGGAAGCGGTAAAACGCCGCCAGCGCCGTCTGTAACGTCTGGGTTGACTTCCAAATACGGCCAGTTGGTCGTGTTGGCAGTCTTCCACTGGTTTTCGTAGCCTTCAAATTGGCCGCCGTAACCGATAAATGGCGCTTTAGGGGCCAACGCAAGCATTTCTGCCTCTTGGCTGGTCCAGTAGTTGTACATACGCTGGGCGTCTTTGGCGTTACGCACAAGCCCAGAGATGTATATTTGGCCGTCAACTTCCCATTCGTTGCCAATTACGCGCACGACAGGGATATATTTGCCCGACCACTCGCGCTCATCAAGAATGTCATAGCCATTGGTCTTCATCCACATGACTTTTTTACGGTCTACTTTGCGTGTGCGAAGCGGTTTGCCGTACATTTCTTTAAGCTGCTTGTCTTCAGGCGAGTTAGCCTTGGCAGTCTGGTTATTTGGGTACAGATGCAGCGTTTCGGCGTCGTAGACGTTGTAAAAATACTCCGCGATGCGGATCGTATCTTCTTGCAGCCACGACGAAATGCCCTGATCACCAACGCCTTGGCTATATAATGTGCTGATTGGCGATGCGTCAGGGAACAAACGCTCATATTCTGACTTTAGTATGTCTTCGGTGATAAAGCACCATTCGGCGTCCGAGCCGCATGGGTCTTGGATGGTGGGGTCCATGTAAACGCTAAATGCGTTACGGACACGGCCAATCTTAATGTCTTGGTCGAACGTATCGTCGTTGCAATACTCAGTCAGCAGGCGGATGTAACCTTCGCCGTAAGTGACTTGGTTGTCGCAGGCTGTGTCATACGCAACGTCGGCATCTGACATATACTCAATGTGGCGGACCACACCGTTGAAAATCTCTGCTACCTGTACGTCAGCATTGTCATCCGCGGGTATAACCTTACCGTTTGGACGGTTTTGACGCTGTTCGTTGGTTACTTGACGGACGTGCTGCGGCAATTTGTTGATTGTCAAGCATGGACGTGCGTTGATTGCCTGTCCTTGTACGCTTCCGCGTGTTGACAATACGTCAGCAGGCCATTGCCACTGGTTGTCAGGGCTGCCGGCCATAAAGCGTAGATCGTCTAGTTCGTCCTCACGGCTGTCTGAATACGCAGCCTGCGCCATCGTAAGACGGCTACGCATGGTAGCCATCTTATCGTGATCGTCGCGCGTTGTCTTAGGCGCGTTCGATCCTACGTTGGCAACTTTTCCTGCCGCTTCAATGCCTGTGGGGTCGGCCATAGATTATTTCTTGCCTTTGCTGGCGGCGCGCTTCACGCTGTAGGCGATGGCGACGGCTTGTTTCACAGGTTTACCCGCATTTACTTCTGCTTTGATGTTCTTGCGGAACGCAGCTTTGCTGGGTGACTTACTAAGGGGCATGATTAACGCTTTTTACCCATTGGCGATGACTTCATGTTTGTAGTCATGCTGATAACTTTCTGCATCTTTGGTGCCGCAACCTTAGCTGGCATCTTGACTGCACGGCCACCGCTGGGGTTTGTCGAGCCTTCTTCGCGCATAATCTTTTCGGCGGCAGCCTTGCGGGCTGGGTCGCGGTTAGCAATAGCAGCCTTCTCAGAAGCTACAGTGCCGGTTTTGTACAGCGCACGCGTATATTTATTGGCTGGCATTTACTTACCCTTCTTAGTTGGCTTGGCCGTCTTGGCGCTTTCTTTGAAATCTTTGGCTGTCGGGGCGCCCTTGGCGCCGACCTTACGCATTTTCTCGCCTGAACCGGCAGCAATGCGTTCGCGCTTGGCGTTGATGTTAGCATATAAGCCTTTTTTGGCTGCCATAATCAAGACCCCATCCATGATGTAGAAATTCCTGCGGGAGAATAGCCTCTTGTGCGATGCTTGTCAACGCGTGTCAGACGCGGATCAGTAGATGCTACAGGAAATGCGAACGTGACCGCTATGGCGTCCGCTGCGTCTGGCGAGGCTAGCCCGCGTGACTTCATATCTTTCTTGCTTTCTAGGAACAGCGTACCCCTGCTGTCAGGCTTGGTGCGCGGGCTGATGAGGTCTGTCTTCAGGAACCTATCTGTCGGGATGTGGCCCGTCCTGAGCCAATCCCGCATAGCGCCCCACATCTCTGCGCGCTTGTTACCCCACATCGTCTGGTTCTTAGCCTTGTTGCCGAAGTTCACGCCGCGTATCTTGTACCGCTGCTCCTTCAGCCTGTCTACGACGCCTGCGCCTAGCCCGCCTTCGTCGATGCAGACTAGCGCCGGCTGGAACTGCTCTATGGCGTCGATGACATGGCCTGCCACTTCCATCGTGTCCGCGCCGCGGTGTCTGCGTAGTTCCAAAATGTCACGCCCCTGCCGTATGGCGATGACGGTAGCGTCAGCCCCGAACCGTGCAGGGTCCACACCTATGACGATGGGCGCGCTGGTGTCCTTGGCTGCTGGCCGCTTCATGGCATCGTCAACCAGATTGCTGCCGATGAACTGATCATCACCTTCTGACGGGAAATTACCGTACACTTCGACACTGGCTTGGTAGCTGTCTGGCCCGTACTCGTCGATGATGCGCTGGTACAGGTGTTTGTCTGTACCCTCGACATCGCGTGCGTCGATGACGCGTGTTGACCAAAACGCCCGCTTGCTGTGGAATGTTTCGTAGAAATAGCCTGTGTTGCGCCGCGGGTTGGAGAACGCCAGATGGAACCGATGTGGAGTATTCTCCGTGAAGAAACCATCCGATACGGACCAGATGCTGTCAGGTATACCGCTGGCTTCGTCGAAGATTAACATCACACCGTCGAAGTTGTGGACACCGGCGTATGCGTCAGGGTTTTCTTCTGACCACAGCCGGCCTTCGACTGACCAGTAACGCGTACCTTTCTTGAGGTCACGTTCGACCAGTTCCGTCAGCCACTTGGCTGGCATGATGCGTGTGGCGGCTATCTCAAACCAGTGACTGTTCAACGACATCGCCAGCCACTTGGTTATTTCTGCCCATGTGACTGAGCGTAGCTGCGCCTCGGAGTTTGCCGACACGATGGTCGTGCTGCCGATCCTTGATGATAGCATCCATATCGTTAGCCAGCTTACCAAGGCGGACTTGCCGATACCGCGTCCTGACGCAATCGCCATGCGCGCGGTGTCGAAGTCTACCTTACCGTTGTTCTCTTTGATGTGGTCGCGCAAGTCGGCAAGTATCTGACGTTGCCATTTACGCGGGCCGGGGAAGTGTTCCAGCGGCGTGCCTGCTTGGCCCCATGGGAATGTGTACAGTACGAACGCTAGTGGGTCATCTTTTAGGCTTGGTGACCACAGCCTCGCCATCAACTCCATCTCGTCTTGGGCTGAATATATCGGTGCTTGCATTGCTGGTGTCCTCTAGGCGGGGCAGTTCTGTGTACAGCCCTTCGATGACGCGCGTCTGTGCTTTTTCCAGCGCGCCTGTGATACTTATCTGTTGGTCGATGTTTACGTCGATCTGCTGCTTGGCTACCCAGCCATGGTTGTGCTTCAGTATGTCGAGTGCCGCCTTAGCGTCGCCATCGCGTGCCGCTTCGTACATGGTCTTGGCCGCAGTCATCTCGCCGTCAGCGCGGCCCTTGATCTCTGCCATCTCGACCAGCGGGTCTGCGTCGGCCAACACACGAAATTGTTTGGGTGTCATGCCGGCGGCCATAGCTAGGCTATCACCCTTTAGCCCGTAGCGGGCAGCTTCGTAGATAGACTCCAGCCGCGACTCGGTGGCCTGCATCCGCTCTGGTGTAAATGGCAGTGAGTAGAAAGTCATTGGGCGTACTATAGTGTGTTGCATTCTATTATGCAAAAAAAATAAAAATTGTTTGCGACCCTACCCGGCACAGTCACGCGGCCCACCGGCCCTACCCACCCCGTCTAAATATTTTCCGGATTTTGCTTTGCGGCCTTGGCTGGCTAACTGTGTTGCTGTGTTAATACAGTGATTAGCGTTCTGCTTATGTTCCTGCTGGAATAGAAATGGCCTTTCCCGTTCTGCGCTTGCGCGAATTGGAAAAAACACATCTCTAGCTAGCTAGGTGTGTTAGTGTGTTAATACACTAGCAGACGTCATGTTGTCATGACAATTTAATTCGCGCATGAACGCTTGACGTTAACGTCAACCATGAGAACAAACAGCTAGGTGTGTTACTGTGTTAATACAGTAAGGGACGTCATGATTTTGAAAACACCAAGTCCACGACGAATGGAGTGCTGTGTTGCTACACAGGTATATAGATACCCTTTTTACAAATCCTGAATTCTAACAAATATCATGGCAATATAACTACCAGCATTTCCAATCCGCAGATTTCCGCCACTATTCGGGACGTCATTTGCCCCCGAAAAATGACGCTACAAATGACGTCCCAAACGATCACTCTTTTCGGTTCGTCGCACGACGAAATGCCGGTTGTCATTTCGGTTGTCATTTGGACGTCATTTGCATCACTGGAACAGAAACAGAACAGAACCAGAACCTTTTCGGACTCGACCACTTTCCATACTGACCTACCCTCAAACCCAAATCGTGCTGTATGGGCCTTAAAATCGGTTTTAGAGGGTAGTGCAGAAATGCAACATAATTTGCTGCAAATCAGGAAATCGACATGGCGAAGCAAATTATTTGCTTTTAACTACCCTCAAACTGTGTAGAATGAGGGCACAGCATGACGCTGTAGGAGTGAGACACCATGACTATTACCGACACCGACATCATCGCCACAGGCGGCTTCAACACTGGCCGCAAATACACCGACAAGGGCCAGCGCATCTTTTGGGCGCAGCTTGCGGATGGCTGGGTTTACGTAAACGATGCTGACCGCATGATTTCTGGCTGGACGCGCCACACTGGGCAGTTTTTCAACGATGGTGCGCCGCTTACACCCGCATGGATTATGCGCCAGTATGACAGCAACAGCTTGGAGTATTTCCATCCTAACCGCGATTTGCCTCGCCCAAAAGTGCCAGCCGATTTTGATTACGGCGGCGATCTTTGCATCTAAACCTATCCTGCGCGGCGCAGCTCGTCGCGCAGCCCTTTTCAACTGGAGTGAGTGAGATGACTAAGACCTATAAAGTAGTGAACGTGAACCTAATCGGCGAACCTATCGAATTGTATGCGACCATTTGGCGCTTCAGTGGCCGCGAGGGCGCACGTTATGACAGCGTCGAAGCGGCACAAGCGGCACTGGATAAAGCCAAGCAATTCATGCCAGCCAAGCTATTCAAAGCATCGCGCATAATCGAAGCCTAACCCCATATTAGCCGCGCAACTAACCCTGCGCGGCATTTATGGCGATAGTGCCAGCATAGGAGTGAGAACCATGACTAAACGCAATTATTTTAACCTTGCCATGCAACAAGAACTTCACTGGCTTGAAGCCATTGTCCACACTGAAAAGGATTACGGCGCGATGCGTCCTATCCATGTGGCGCTGGTCAAGCTGGCAATACGCAAGAAAGGCGGTGCAGCATGACTACCGAAACAACAATATCCAAGACTGATGCCGCCGAACTGGCGCACACCTTTAGCTGGTATATGCGTGATGTCGCTGCTGGCGATAACAATGGCATTTACATCTACGGCGGCTGGTTGCTGTCGATGCAAGATCGTATGGGCGTCGAACTTATGAAGCCAGAGTATGTCCGCCACAGCATTGAGCGCGCCAAGGAAATCATAACTGTGGAGTTCGCAGCATGATCAACATCCCTGAACTATGCGACCGCTGCAATAGCTGGATCATTGTCGATAATGGCACGCCTGTCATTGAGACTTGGAGCCGCGACTATGTTGAGACAATCGCCAGCCGCGCGATGCCAGACGTTGTTATTTACACCGCGCTGCAATGGTTGCAGCACTTCAACGCAACGGCAAGCGCATGATCGCCCACACCATAGCCACCACCGCATTTTTGGCGGTGTTGGCTTTATCATTAACCGCAATAATCATTACGTTAAAAGGAAACTGAGCAATGACACACGACCGCAATTATCTCCGAATGTTGTCAGACAGCGAATTGACGCATTACGCAAAAGAACAAGGCACAGGTTATGATGACCTAGAAATTGTTCTGCTGGAGCGCCTAAGCGTTCTGTTGGATGTTGAAGAGCAACTAGAGCAATTGCAGATACTATATGACCGGCTAGTGGCCGAGAATAACGCCTTGCGCGACGATGCAGCCGAATGACCGCGCTAATCGCTGGCGCAGCCCTTTTTTTACTCACCCTTGTTTTAGAGGATTAACCAATGACATCTGAATACATGACAATCGCAGTGCTGTTAGCAGCACAAGCCGCAACGCTGGCTATCCTGTGGGACACGCACCGGCAATACAGTTGGTTCCGCAAGGCATGGGTGCGCGACACAAAGGAACTGCTACATTGGAAGCACAACGCCATAATGCGCGACCCAAAGACAGGCCGCTATCTTGATAAAGGGCAAAGCTAATGGAGCGCCAGTTACGGATGCAAATCCAACACCTAGCCAGCTACATCAGCGACAGGAGCCTAGTTGCGGCATATATCAATAATGAGCATGGCTTAAACCTTAGCACTGTGGACATTATCGAACTGACAGCCAACGACAAGCGGCGGTTTTACAGTCCAGACCACAAACCTATGATGCCATCGCCGCTGATCGTGACGCACAAGCGCAAAGGATATGATGACTTGGCCCTTGCGCTATTCAAATACCATGCCGCCCGTTCATTCGGTGCAGAACAAAAATACTGGCTTGAGCGGCTAAACGACAAGCGCGCCAAGCCTAAGACAACAGTGGAGCTATAACATGATTAAGACACCGCAAGCGGCGCCATTGGGCCGCAACTACAGAGTAAGCTCAGAGTCGGCATTTCCGCTACGGGACATAAACGGCAAGACGTGGGCAGAACGCCGCAAAGAAAAGGAGCAAGGCAAGTGAGCGTCCATTTCTCAAGCGCAACTGACCTATGGGCAACGCCGCAAGACTTCTTTGATAAGCAAGACGCAATCTATGGCTTCACGCTGGACGTTTGCGCTACTGCTGCCAATGCCAAATGTGCGCGCTACTTCACCGAAGCCGACAACGGCTTGGAACAGCCTTGGCATGGCATATGCTGGATGAACCCGCCATACGGACGCACAATAGGGTTGTGGATGCACAAGGCGCATGAAAGCCACCTAACAGGCGCGACAGTCGTTTGTCTGGTTCCGTCACGCACTGACACCCGTTGGTGGCATGACTACGCCATGAAAGGCCAGATTGAGTTTATCCGTGGGCGGCTTAAGTTTGGCAATGCCAAGAACAGCGCACCATTCCCGTCCGCATTAGTTGTATTTAGTAAAGGCAATAGCAAATGAGCCGACCGATGTTTTACCCAATGGGAACGCTAGAAGTCGGTGATGTTGGCACTATGCCAGCCACCGACAAAGGCGCAGCCAAGCGCACCAGCCGCAACGTCAGCCAGTACGGCATACGCCACGGCAAAGCGTTCAAGTGCCGCACCGCTGGTGGTGTAACCTTCATAACTAGATGGATGTGACATGATAAACGAACGCATAGAAGCATTACAAAAGCGTGAGCGGGTGTGTTGGGATATGTCCGAGGTGTTCTTACACGCCAAGGACGCACACGGCTTGCATGACATGGGAGTAGAAATCCAAGGCATCCAATGGGCGATCCGCGAACTGGAAGGGCTGTTACGCAAATGACCGATCAAAATGGATATATGAAACTGACACGCATTCCAGCAGTGCGTTCAGCTAAAGACCCCAACACCTTCACCAACCACTTAACCACCGCAAGCGGCGGGATAGGCGACAGGGTGACAGATGAAACCGCTACGCATTACATGATGCACCACTTTTGGATTGAAGAAAAGAAATGACCAAAGAAATAAAATACCGCATGGATCCTAAGACAGGGCGACCATTGCACTTGCTTGGCGATCTTGCCGCTGTCCTGAACGATGACGGATCGACAGTGACCGAGCATTATGACGAAAACGGCAGACTTTACAGAACCAGTTACAAGTCTGTCCCCTACCCTAAAGATTGGAAACCAGAATGACCGACGAAGAAATAGACGCCTTTGAGAATTACGACCAACGCGCCGAAGCTACGCTGGCCTACCGCCTGATGGAGCATCTCGCCTTCAGGGGCATAATAACTGATGATGAAGTGTGCCACCTACGCTACCCGCCGTGCGAATTGATCGTAGACGCAGAGGCAGCGTGGGACGAATAACTATCTGAAAACAAAAGATAATAAAAATAACTTTCTCATAAGTCCTTGAAAACAAAGGAAAGAAAGTTATTGACATACCCTCAAACTATGCTATAATGAGCCATCAAGACGGGAAACCGCCTTGATGGTTCTTTGACATTGATAGAAGGAAAGTCGAGCATGACACTAAAAGACTTACGCGCGCGCGCTGAAGCCATCGGCATCCAGATTAAAGCGGAACGCTTCAGCGTCCCGATTGAAGGTAGCCTCTGGGGTTACTGGCTGGTTGACGAAGCGACAGGTAAAGGCCCGTGGGACGATGACAACTACTGTGCCGATAAAGATGAGATATCGGATGGGCTGGCTGCATTGGAGATAGAGCGGGCAGCCGCCATACCAAAGTGGACGGCGCAACACAAAGCTGACTTGGCCGCATTAGCTGCGGGGAAAAGCGTCCCCGTCAGGTGGCGCGTTTTCTAAAATAAAAACCCCCGGTGGAGTGAGACACCGGGGGTTCCAAAAGGGTTAGTAGAGCATTACCAACCCAAGCAGTATATCATCGCTTGATATCAGTTGTCAATTCTTGCCTAGCGTGGGCATGATAGAACTGTTCGGCAACACTTCCGCCATGCGGCGCAAGTCAGATTTGCCGTATTTCTGGATCACTTCAGGCGCGGCAAAGATATGCTTTTTATTCATATGTTCTTTTGAATTAATGCGGCCCATGTCGATCCAGCCAGCTTCCTTAAACGCATGAAGCAGTGCAGCCGGTGGAACCTTTATGCCGACAGGCAGGAAAGGCCCAAGCAAGTCACAGATGCGGTGGAACGGCCCACCGATGACACCATCAGCAAACAGACCCGCGCGCTGGCGCATCAATTCTACCAGATAGCTTTCGGCGGCGCTCATGCCATGCTCGACCATGTTCAGCTTCCATTCGGTCACTGGTGGCGGTGCGGATGGGTTGAACCGCGACACGTCGCGCTGCCACAGCCAAGCGGCGCACTTTTCATAGCCGCCTGTCTCATACCAGCCCCACAGCGCGTCGGCTGCCGGCGTTGTCATGCGCGGCGCGTGCGTCCAGACGCAGAACCAACGGCGATCCTGCGTAGGCAGGGTGATAGGCAGGGAGTCGTTCGTGTAGGCAAGCACCATCAAGCGGTTGACCAAGTCGTAAGGGTGCATCCCCTTGCGGTTGACCGACAGCGTTGCAGGCGGCGCAGCGATCAGCGGCTTCAGCTTGTTAGCCATAGCGCGGCGTTCGCGGGCTTCTGGTTCCTTCAACTCGTTCAGGATGACCACTTCAGCTTCAAGCGCATAGCCCCACTGGCTTTCCAATCCGCCAGCTTCGATGACCGACCTGTTGCGCCAGTTACTGCCGCCAAGCGCCCATAGAAACGGCTGGAATATAGTATCCTTGCCTGCGCCTTCATCGCCGCCAATCAAAATGGCATGGTTAATCTTAACGCGCGGGTTCTGTATCTTGAACGCCATAGCGTTAAGGATATGGTCTAAATCCCTGTCATCCGTAATCAGATTGCGGCAATGCTCTAGCCAAGGCTCGACATCGTGATCCGCGATCTTGTCGCTGTCAGCTACGTCAGGGCGCGCGTTGACCCACCTGTTGCCGTAGACCAACCCGTCGCGCGTCACTAGCGCATCATCGCCAGCGGCAAACGTCACAGCCGCCAACGCTGGCGCGCCGCGATCCTGCCGACGCTCATCAAAATAGATGGATGACTGCACGCGCTGCGTTTTCTTGTGGATGGAGCGACAGTCAACGTGACGGAACAGGGCGTTGAAGACGTTACGCGCTATCTCTTGACGTGTGACCATGTCGAAGTAACAGTCATCAGACTGTATGTAAGCGAAACGCTCAAACCACTCGCTTTGTTCCAGCCGGCCTGCTTCTTTCTTTTCGACCTCACGCACACGCGCTGCGGCTTCGTCAGGAAAGGCTTCCGTAGGGGAAATCTTGTCCATCATCGACGCCATGCGCTCTGCAATTAGTTCATCCCGCAGGCCCGGCGTTGCCGTTGGCCCGCCGTTAGTGGCGACCCAATCAAGAAACGTGCGGCTGTCGAAGTCTTGGCAATGCCCATGATAGCAGCAGAACGAACGATCCAGCGGCTTGTAGCGCGCTTCGATCATGCCATCGCTGTGATGCTCATGGTTAGGACAGACAATAGCGCACCAGCCGTCGGTGTTGATAGTGCTAAGGACTAGGTTGTTTTCGCTCAACCATGTCAGGACGTTGTCCATCCCAGTGTCGCGTATCTTGACGGCTTTATAATCCGCTGTGTCGCCTTCGGCTGGTGTAACGCCTAGCGCACTACAAATCTGGTCTAACGTGTATTCGCGGTCTGGGTGGAACTCGACCAGCCGCGCGGGAAAGTTACCGCGCCCGCTCTTTAGGTTGACGCTGCCCGGAATGCGACAGTTGCGGACAGCGTTAGTCGCGCCCGGATCAGTGTAGCCCGCATCTGCAATAGCTTTGACAGCAGCGCAGAAATCGCCCTTCTTTGGCTGCTCGTTGAACGCATAGCCCCACTGGAACGAACCTTCGCTAGTTTCCAACACCCATGTCGGGTCAAGCGGCGGAGTCTTGGACTTAGTGCCAATGTCATCCAGCATCATGAACAGGACGTATTCGACGTTGCTGCCCTTAGCGGCAGGCTTGCCGTCTACAAAGCGGTCAACGACAAACGAGCCAGTGTTGACATACCATGCCTCATCATCCTTGATGCGCGCCTTTTCAGGCAGGAACGCAGGAAAGGTGGCCTTCGGCGCACCATCTGCGTGGTAGATTGGGTTGCCGTCATCGCCCTGCGTGGGCTTCTGACGCACTAACAAAGCCGTTTCGCCCACTGTATCAGCGGCCAAACCAACTATATAGTCTATGAATTTCGTGCGATCCTCACTCATCGCTTGCTCCTTATTTTCCATAACGATCCATGATAGCCACTTCAGCGTTCAGGGGTAAACCTGTTGCCCAAGGCGGCGGCGTACACATAACCTGCACCAGCCGCGCTGCGGCGGCCTCTGCATCTTCTTCTGGCACTTCCAAAACGATTTCATCGTGGATGTGCAAGACTACATCGTCCAGTTGACGCAAGGCGTAGCGCAGCAAATCGTTAGCGATAGCCTGCGTGATGTTTTCACACGCTAAACCGCGCCATAGCCGCGCCCTAGGCCACTCCTTCGCATCAGCGGCTGGCTTCCAAGAAGCCTTCGCGTAGGTCAGGTCACCTTCCTCGTTGAAACGGGCGAAAGGATAACATAACACACGACCAGACGGAAGGGCATACCAAAGATGCAGCCCGTCGAATAAATATGTGATGCGGCCCACAGTAAACTCGCGGCCCTTGTTCCGCATGGCGCGCATATAGGTTTCTTCAAGGCCAGACCAGTAAGGCACAGCCCACTGGTTAGCCCTGCGCCATGCGTCCACCATGCGCTTTGCGTCGCTCTCCGACATGACCAAGCCGTAGATGCGGCCCATGCTGGCAAACGCGCCGACGCCGCCTGCAAAGCCACAGGCTAACTCTTGCACCTTGCCAATCTGGCGCTGGTCTTTGTCAACGTCATCGTAGCCGACATGGAAGGTAGCCATAGCGTTGTGCTTGTACACGTCCTCGCCCTTGGCAAAGATGTCCAGCTTGTTCGCGCCGAAGGTGCTGTCGGACGCCCACGGCGTCACCCGCGCTTCGATTGCGGCCCAATCGGCAACGACAAGGCGCTTGCCTTTGCCGGCCATCAGCGCCGGGCGCAGCATACCTTTCAGCACGTCAGTCACGCGGCGACCATGATCGGGAACTATTCGATGCCCCCGCACCATAGCCTGCCGTACTAATGCAGGGTCTGCGGCGCACTTTCTTGGGAAGTTATGGACTTGAAGCCCATATGATGCAGCGCGGCCAGTAGCGCTACCTCCTGCAAATACGAACGCTCCTCTAACGCGAAAATCCTCCGCATCAGCAAGCGCCGCTGCACGTTGGAACTTAGCAACGGACGATGCCCAGAGATCGTCCGCGCACTGGATAACATCCGCCACTTCCGCCGGCACTTCATCAGGGTTCTCCTCAGCTAACGCCAGCAAGTTGGCGCGCACGTTCTTGTCAATGGATAGCTTAGGTTCGCCATCCTTGTAAATAGTCGCTAGTTCAAGTGCCTGCGGCCCTACCCTGTCCAGCACCCATTTCTTCATCTTTGGGCTGCGGACGGACTTAATCTCGCCTTTTGTTATCTCTGCAACGATGTCTTGTATCTCAGCCAGTTCAGCTTCAGCGTAGCGCACCGCTGCCAACGCCAGCGGCCTGTCGAGCAGCACGCCGCGGTCGTTGATGCGCTCGTTGACATGATAGTCAGCCAACTCTTCAGCCGACAGCGGACGCTGCGCCTGCGCTATGGCACGCATGGCCCGCACGTCCTGTTCGCAATAGTCAACCATCTCTTGCATCAGCTTCGTGTCTGCGCGGAACTCGCCGTCAGCCTGCGGGATGGACAGCGCGCGTATCAGTTGTCCGCCGCGGTGGTCTTTCTTCATGGTAGCGCCAGCGAAGCGGCCTACGTCCTCAAGGCTACCCGGCGCACAGTTGGCGCGGGCTTGTGCTGCGGTGCAATAAAACTGCTCCAGCTTAAACTCGACCTGAAGGACATACCAGAATATCAGGCGCTCAAACGCTGCGTTGTGCGCGTACACCAGCCCCTTGTGATCTTTGACGGCTTGCGGGAAAGGCTTACCGGGAAGCCACGTCCGCACATCTTCGTCATCAAATGCGTATGACATACACAGCACGTCGGTGCTGGCGTCCTGCGCGTAATTGTACACGCCGCGGCTGCGTAAGTCGCAACGGCTGCGCGTTTCAAAGTCTACCCATAATTTAGTCATGAAGTTCTCACTCTTCTGCTACTCGCCGGGGCGGTGGATTCGCCCCGGCTTTCGCACCACTTAGGCTACGCGACGCCGGCGACGCGCACCTTCAGCGGCTTCAGGATCAGCGGCGGTTTCCGGTACCGCTTCCTCTGGTTCAGCTACCGTATTAGTGTCCATAGACACCCAATCGGTAATCTCAAAGATAGGCGTAAAAATACGCCCGTAGGTCTTGTGCTGGTAATGCTCGGTCTTCAGTTCAAGCAATGGCACAGGCTTGTTCTGGTCTTTGTCAACCTGATCAGCAATGGCAACCGCCAACGCCTGCACGGCGCGCTTGCCGCCGACTGACGTAGCCGTGAAGCGTGCCTGCATATCCTTGTCTTCGCCATTTGTGCAAACGAGCATCATGCCCACTTGCATTTCCCAACCGCGCGTCGCGCCTGCTGGTGCTGGGTCTAACTCGGGTAGCGGTTCCGACACTGGAACCAGCTTCTCAGCCAAGACTTCGCCGTTGCCCCACGCAATGTAGCCGTGGACAAACGAGAACGGGTTAGCGGCCCACAGGCTGCCTTCCTCGACTTCGGTCTGGTCTGCACCGAAAACCCAATGGCCTGTCTTGTCCATCTTCAGAATGACTGTGCCGCCGGGGGCGACTTCAGACTGAATGGAACGCAAAGCGCCAGAGAGCGATTGTACTGACGGCAAGTTAGCGCCGCCAAAAGTTGTGATATTCGACATTGTATTGTACCTTTTCTATTACTGTATTTTATATTCGCCGCGTTCGCCCGAATGGCTTGCTTGGCAGTATATGTGGTAGTTTATCGCGCCTGAAAGTTTATCAAACACGTCGCGGTCAAAATCCGCTACACCTTGCACCACACCGGCTAACACGGCACACGCGGCGTTAAATGCGTCGCTCATACCTTCTTTGCCGTCGTGCTTGCGTAGATGGTTCAAGATTACGCTATCTAAATCGTCAACCAACTTTCCTAAACGGTCGTAAGTTGCATTGTCTGGTTCTGGATCAAATTTCATTACTTTACCTTTCTTCTACTGTATTTTGGACATAGCTTTGGTAAGCATCTGTCCGATCTGCAAGACCGCTGGCCGGGAATCACTTTCCGGCGCAAGGGTAGAGCCACTGGAGACAGCGACGATTAAGTCCGCTGGCAATTCTATTTTGGCTTTCTTCAAAGCCTTTTCCGCTTGTGCGGGCGACAAGGGCTTAGGGTCAGCCCATGCTTCTACACCAGCAGCGGACATAAAAGCTACAGCTTTATCTTCGTTTGTCCACTGCCGTGTTGCGCGTTTGTTGACCAGCTTCCATCCGGGGACTTTAGCCCCGCTTTCCAGAAGCCCATGCGCCAATTGCTGCAAATCTTTGATGAACGCCTCGACCAGCGGCGCCTGTTCCAGATAGTGCGCTATCTGATCCATTGGCAGCGCATCAACCTTGACTTTCAGCGCACGGTCTACAGCGCCGGTCATGACAGGGCAGACAGGCTTGGCCGCGCACCACTTGCAATGGTCGCCTGATGCCAACGGCGCGTCAGGGCGCGCAGCAATCTTGACAGCCGCGGCAAGTTCTTTCTCAAACGCATCGACGCGGTCTAGCGTTGTCACCCACCGCTTAACATAAGGCGGCTGTACAATAATCAGTTCTACTTCTTTGGCTCCGTCGAAAGCCCACGCCGTTTCCGCCGTTCGCCTAGACGCCGCAGCGTAGAAGAGTAATTGGGCGTTTTCGGTGGCTTCAACAGCCACGCCATCGCCAAACTTCCAATCCAGAACAATCGCTCTATCACCAAGGCGACCAAGAAGATCGGTAGAACCAAAAACGTCAGGCAGAAAATCACCAAAACCAACCCTGCTCTCAACAGCATATTCCATCTCCCCCTGCGGGTCTATCTCGTCCAGCGCGCGCAACGCCACTATCAGCTTGTCCTCGATTAACGCTTCGGTCAACTCTACGTCTTCGTAACGCAGACCAAGCAATTTGTACGGGTCAACGTCGCGCTCTAGTATAGTTGCAATGCAATCGTGCAGGAGCGTGCCTTCGTCGGCGTAGCTGCTGCTAGGCTTTGGCGGTACGGTGTCCACCAGCGCCACGCTGCCGGGGCAGGCTATGACGCGCTTGGCGGTCGAACCGCCGACTATCTTACTGTGTTGCATAATGTACCTCACTTTACTGTTTGAGCGGCCAGTATACACACAACAAAATTTGATGCAAGGCTTGAAATGCAAAAAATTTTGTAGTAGCCTTCTTGCATGACTGAGAAAGAAATAGAGCGGTACTTCTGTAAACGTGTGCGGGCGCTAGGCGGTTTTGCCTATAAGTTCCGCAGCGTTACGCAAGTTGGCGTTGCCGACCGCATAGCTTGTATGCCTAACGGCGAGGCTTGGTTTATAGAAATCAAGCAGCCCAACGGACGCCTGTCTGCATTGCAGCGCATCTTTTCAGATGAGATGGCACACACCAAGCAGCACTACGCGTGTCTGTGGTCAATAGAGGACATAGACGCATGGCTCAAACGCTTCAGCTAAGACCGTACCAAGAGCAGGCGGCGACGTTCCTGTACGAACGCGACCGCGCTATGATTCTTGCGCCTGTCGGCGCGGGCAAGACCGCCATCACCTTGACGGCGATGGATGAGATGTTGCGCGATGGCATCGTCAACCGCTGGCTAGTGGTGGCGCCTAAGCGTGTCTGCACTGACGTGTGGCCGGTGGAAGCGCCCAAGTGGTCTAGCCTTACGCCCGCGGTGGCGGTCGGTACACCCGCGCAGCGCGCAGCCGCAATGGACAGCGGCGCCAGCGTTGTAGTTAGCAATTATGATAACTTGGACAAGCTAAAGGACTTATCAAGTTTCGATGGAGTGGTGTTTGACGAACTGACGCGGCTGAAGAACCCGTCAGGCAAACGCTATAAAGCTTTGGAGAAAATCATGTCTTCTATGAGAATACGCTGGGGGTTGACAGGATCGTTTACGTCGAACGGGCTGGAGGATGTCTTCGGCCAGTGCAAGATCATTGACCAGTCGCTGCTGGGCCGCGCCAAGGGTGCGTTCATGCAACAGTATTTCATCTGCACCAACCGCGAGTTTGGTCAATGGGTTCCCGCAGCCGGCGCGTTGGAGCAAGTCATGAAGCGCATCCGCCCTGCGACGTTTGTGCTTGAGCCGGGCGAGTACAAGGACAAGTTACCGCCATGCCATGTCACTGAGGTACGCGTCGCGCTGGATGACCGCGCGCCATACGAAAAGATGAAGCGCGACTATGTCGTGCGCTTCGGCAGCGATCAGATTGTAGCCCAGAACGCAGCGGCGGTAACGACCAAGCTGCAACAGATGGCGTCTGGCTTTGTGTACAACCGCGACGCAGGCACGCCGTCCATCTGGTTCAGCAGCCACAAGTTTGACCGGCTGGAAGAACTGCTGTCGGAAAACCAGCGGGCCAATACGCTAGTAGCGTATACATATCAAGAAGAGTTGGCGGAACTGAAGCGCCGCTTCCCGCACGCGCAGACGATGGATGATGACAACGTCATCGAACGCTGGAACGCAGGCGAGGTCGAGTTGTTGCTGGCCCACCCTAAGTCGGCAGGCCACGGGCTGAACCTACAGCATGGCGGATGCCACATGGTGTTCTTGTCGCTGCCGTGGTCGCTGGAGTTATACGAACAGACGGTCGGGCGCCTGCACCGCAGCGGCCAGACAAAAGATGTCTGGGTCTACGTGATGCTGACAGACAAAAGTATTGACGAACGCATATGGGCGGCGCTGCACGACAAGCGTACAGTGTCCGATCTAGCACTAGAGGAATTAAAAAATGAGTAAACTAAACTGGCGGTCGATGATTGCCGTGCTGTCTGACCTTACGGAAGACCAGCTAAAGCAGGCGTTGGACGCTGAACTGAAGACGCACAAGCGCCCAGCCATCGCCCGGCGGCTGCACCAGCGTTACTCTGCGATGCGGACGGCGCGGGAGCGCGTCGAGATTATGATAGGGTTAAAGAAATGACAGACCATGCGGCAGCAGCAGCAGAGGCACTAGAAAAAGTGCTTGCTCTGCTGCGGGCAGGCCATGTGCCAGAAGACTTAGGCGAGGCAGTAATACTAATCGGTCGCCTGATGGCTAGGCGCACCTAGCATTTCGGTTGTGACCATGACGCGGCCCACAGCGCCGTACTCTTTATGGTACGTTATAGCCCATGCCGCGCGGTCTGCGATCCAGCCGCCGCGTGCAGCGTAGGCATCTCGCGCAGCCAGCGTCGGGTGTTGCACAACTGTCACACCATTGTACTCTTTTTCGTCGCGGTGGTGACGGTGTCCGCAGTGTATCTCACGGCGGGTAGTGCGGCCCCACTGTTGCGGGAACTGCGCCGCGAACAGCAGCGGTAGGTTTTCGTTCTTGACCTTGTGCCCGTGGTGGACGCCCAGCATGGTGTTGCCCCACTCAAATACGTAGAACGGCAGGACGCTGTCGTTGACAGTGACGCGCGGTTCTTCTTCGTAATGCACAGAAAACAGATCGGCTAACCAGCCGCTGCTTTCTTCGTCATGGTTGCCTTCGGCTATAATCAGATACACTTCTTGATGGCGCTGCAACGACAGCGTTACCAGTGAGCGAATGATGCGGATGGCTGCGCGGCGTATCTTTGGAAAGCGGCTGTCGGCATCTAGGACGTGCTTGGACGCTGGCGTCACAGGCGTCTTGCCGTCGGTGTGTAGGAAGTCACCTTGGATGTTGACAACTGCCGTATGCGCTGTCGGGCTTTGGTTGATCATCTGCGCCAGCGCCGCAAGGATAGTTTGCTCTGCTTTAGATACGTTCCAATCAGCGCCGCCTTCCTGATGCCATGCCAGCATACCAAGGTGGTAGTCGGTGAAGGTGTACAGGTTGCACAGATGCTCTTCAGTAGCCTCTGGCGCGACGATAATGTCCGCCGGCTGTATCTGGTCCTTGAAGCCAGCGACTGTCTCACGCATGGCTTCTACCATCGCCTCATGCGTTAGCGATGCTTTGACCCACTGGCCTGATGGCTTGCCTTCGGAGTTGTAGTAGGTTGACACGCCCTTGGTGACATAGCCCTGCGGCACTGGCCGGGTGAAGTCGTTCTCAGGGGCATAGCCTCGCAACGCCGCCTTCTTTTTGACCGCAACGTAAGCGTCGCTTGCCGCGCCTATGTTGACGCCCATTGCAATCGACGCAGCCCTAGCGCCGCCGTGTTCTTGAATGGCCTCAAGCATCTCACGCTGACGGGGTGTACAATATTTGTACAACTCTGGGTCTATAAATATGGATGACGGCATTTATTTGCCTTTCGGGCAATCAGCCTCACAGATACAAATAAAGGCGCTGTTATGCGCCTCAATTTCACTGACAGTTTCTGATGTATCTTTTGTTACATCGTAACTGATGGGTTTCGCAATAGCACAATAGCTATTTACGGGAACGGTCGAAACGGTCGCGCAACCGTTCGTCGCGCTCAGGATCAGGGACGCTGATAGCAGCCGCGCCAAGGTCAATCTGCTCATTGATGGCATCGTTCATTTCCTTAATGGTTTCTTGACGGCCCCGCTGCTTCCAACGGTTCTCATTCCAAAGCCCTAACAGCTTGTTAATGATACCCAGCAGGGCCGTCAGGAACTTCATTATTCGGCGGGTGCTTCAGACAGAAGCATAGCGGCTACGCCAGCCAGACCGGCGACTGCCGTGGAGATTGTAGCCCACTCTGCGTCGGACAAGCCGAACGCCAAAGCAATACCAGCAAAGCCTGCATAGGTGCTAGGCTCTTTCAAACGGGTTATTAACCAAGATACGATTTTCATGTCATTTTCCTTTCGGGTAAAACTTCCAAGGCAGTTCCCAGTGCGGGCCATCCTTGAACGCGCGCCAATCGCCGCCCCATTGAAGCGGGACTTTCTCATCCGCCGCAGCGGCCTTAACTATTTTAGCCAACTGCTTATACAGCGGCCAATCCCATCGTACTTCGCCGGCAATCATAGGCGCCAGATCGACAGCATGACCAGTGATGTGCCGTGAGTTCATCGTCCGCGACGCGCCTTGGGCAACTAGCTGCTTCTGTCGTTCGACGCTGCGTATGCCTTCTAATACTGTAAAGTCAAGGTTCGACAGTGCAGCCGCCTTCTTGACCACACGCACCAGATCAGGATGCACGCCTTCAAGCCGTGACAGACTGCGCTGGCCTAAGACTATAGTCATAGGGTTCCTCGCAGCAGTATGCCAATTAACAGCATAATGATTGTACCCGCCGCGGTCATGCCAACGCTTTCCAGACGCTTCATCCGGGCGCAGATACTTTCGTAACGGAACGCGCAAACCTGTTCATGCGTGTTAAGTTGCGCTTGTGTTTCGTCGATACTAGCCATTGTTAGCGCCTCATCATGTTGCGGGGGACCGTGCCGTATATCGGTACAGGATAACCTTCGGAATAATCAATATCTATCAGCGGTTCGCCGGTTTCAGGATCGAAGTCAGGAAATTCAGTGATGCCGTATATGTTGTTCATGGCGTTTTGGTTTTGCGCTTGCGTCATAATGTTCTGCGTCTGCGCGCCGGCCTTAACCGCCGTAGAACCCAAGACTTTACCCGCACCACGAGCGGTTGCCCCCGTAACGCGGCCTGTTGTAGCCGCCCTTCTCTCCCTCGTCGCTGCTTTTTCTATGGCCGCGGCGGCTGCTTGTGGGTCAAGCATTTCTGTGGCTATTTCGATAGCTAACTTGCGATCAATTCGCCCCTGCAAACGGTTCCAAATTGTGTTTGCGATGGTCACGACACGGTTTAGAACTGCGGGCGCATCTCCAATCTGCGACGCCAACTGAGTAATGCGCGGCGCGGCGGATGCACCCTTCTGGGCTTGCGTTTTGGTAGTCTGAGCGCGATTTAGATCGTCACGTATGTTGGTAACAATTTTTGCCTGCTCAGGCGTTAACACGTCAGTCAGTTCCTTAAACCGCGCTTCACCAGTAGTCGCGCGCTTCAACGTCGCCGGCGCATCTTTAACTGCGGTCGCAAACGCGCCAGCGCGTTCCGCTCCGCCTTCTAGCGGCGCAGTAAGTTTACCTTCAAGGTATTGACCAACTTCCATTTGGTTGATCGGCTTAGACTTTTCGGCAAATGTTGTGCGTGCCGCACCGTACTCAGGCGCTTTAGACTCCAGCCAATTAACCAGTTGCGTCTTTATTTTTCCAACCTGCGCGCGTTCGGTAGACGCCAACGCAGTCTCGCCGGTTTTCGTAAGCATCTTGTCCAGCGAAATTTTAACGTTATGAATATACCGCGTCGGGTTGTTTTCAAACGTCACGCCTTTAGATGCAGAAAGCCGCGCAGCGTCTGGCATTGCCAGTTTAATGTACGGGTCATCGGCCAACTGCATAAGTTGCGGGTCGGCGCGGAACTTCTGCGCTTCAGCAGCAGCGTATAGCGGGTCTGTAGCCGCCTTACGTGCGGTCTTCGCCGCCGTAATATCACTTGGCGTTCCCCCAACTGTCCGAAGGCTGGCAAGGCGCGCGGCTTCGGCTTCGTTTGCGCGGGCCAGATATTCAGAGGGCTTTGCTTTGGCGCTAGTCTCGCCCATTGCAGAAAACTTAGTAAGGCCCAAAGGCGACGCTTGCTGCGCGGCGGTTGGTCTGCTGCCGGGTACGATCTCACCGGGCGCGCGAAGCTGGGCGATAAGTTCAGGCGCGCGCCCTTCGGCGGCTTCCATATACGCCGCCGACTTAGGCGCCAAGGCATTGGCGGTTTTAAGTGGTGTTCGCTCGGCGGCTTTGACAACAGCACGGCCAACAGCCCGCACCGGGCGCACATTTATGGGGTTGGTAGCTTCGGCTGCACGCGTCATGGCGTTAGCTACACGTTCAATTTTTGGTGCTGCTTTAGGCGCAACTTTTGACACTACTTTTCCACCAGCGCGAACAGCGCCCGCGCCGCCCGACAGCAGCGTTGACATATCAGCCGCAAAACCTACCGGATCAGTTGCCAGCGTATTTTTAATGGCGTCATATGTACCGTAGCGGTCAGCCATCTGGCCGCCAAATTGCCGAGCCGCACGCATGGCGCGCTCCGCTGATTTGGGGTCGCGGTCCATATCATTGATAAAATTGTACACGTTCTTCGGCAGTACTTTTTCCGCACCTGTCTTCAAACCGCCTGCCGCAAGGTCCATCATACTGCTAGCCGTCTGAATGGGGTTAGTGACGGCGGTGTAAAGCCCTGTTGCAAACTCGGCAGCACTAGATGGGATATTGGTTGCGCCTTCTACGACCGCACCGATCAACGAACGCTCAGGCGGCTTTTTCTTTGGTGGCTGCATTTTATGTATGCGCCGCAATTCTGCACCAAGAACGTCAACCGTTTTGGTGTCGCCTTGCTTGTGCGCTTGGCGGATGCCTGTTTCGAGACGCCGTAAATCAGTCGCGCTCATATGCCGCGGCTTTTCAATATTTTTTGAATGTCAGGCGAAATCATAGACCCACCCTTAGCTACCGGCGTTTTTGTTCTGGGGGGCGGAGAACCTCTTAACTTAAACGCAGGGTATTGCTTAACATCATCGCCGTATTGCGCGTCGTACACTTGTTCAGCAAGTCTGGTTGAAAGATCAACTTGTTTAATAATACGATCCATTTGAGCGTCAAGCGCGCGGGGTGTCATATTTGTAGGATCAAGCTTGGCAATCATGTCAGCAACAATCGTCCACTCTTGCACCGCCATACTTGAAATTGCACCCGAAGCAGCAGCAACGTCTTTACCCAACGCGGTAACAACACCCTTTAGGTTACCCAAAAGCGTATCCGCTTCTCTAGTGGAGCCGCGAAACGAAGGGACGTACCCGCTAAAACCAGTAATAGCTTCCTTTTGGTCATCCGAAAGCATTTTAATTTTATTGGCAAGCGTGATAATTCCTTCTTGAGGGTTGTACGCTTTGTCTAAAAGCGTCTGCGTTTTGCTAAACGCCTTTGCCAATTCAGTTTTACGTGCAAGTTTCTGTAGTTGCGTTACTGGCTCAGGCCCAGCATCACGTCGCGCTCTAATTATTGCTAATTCCTTGTCATATTCTTCTTGCTTTGTCGAACGTTGTGCCCGCGAAATTTCTGCTACCTGTCCGGGAGGTACGCCGTAAATGCCGGGGGCCGGCGATTCACGGCGCGCTACAAACGGTGTGCGGCCCTGCGATTGCGCCATCGTATTCTGCATTGGTGGCTGACCGCCTAGATCAGCATTTGAGATTGGCATCGGCTGCGAGGGTAACTTAGCATACGTTGACTGCTGTCTTTGTACGGGGTTAGCCGCCATTGGCGGCTGGCCCATTCCGCTAGCAGCCAACGACGGTGCGTCAGCTTGCAAAGCAATCTTGCTGTCGCGGATTACTTGCATAATCCCATCTCTGGCTTGCGGCGGCGTCATCGCTAACATCTGGTCAAGGTCGATCTGCGCCATGACGCCTGTCTTGACAGCCGAGTCAAGAATGGCGGGGACCATGTCAGGCGACATCCGGCCTGCGGTTGGCGCACCCATGCTGCCGGGCGTAAAGGACGCGCCGGTGGCGTTCATGCCTGAGCCTTCCTTTATTCTGCGAATATCTTCTTGCTCAAAATCACTAAGCGGCACAGCGTTATCAGGTATAAATCTAGCTTCGCCGTATTTACCGTTTGGTACTGGGCCGGGCGTTGTCTGTTGCTGCTGCTGCTGCTGCTGCTGCTGCTGCTGCTGCTGCGCTGCTTGCGGCGGCGTTGTCGGCGCGGTGGTAGGTTCAGATTCGGCTTCATATATAACTTCCGCGCGGGGGTATTTGCCGCCGGCGGTAACACTGGTCTGTTTGTTTGTGCGGTCGTTAACCGCCACGCTGGCAACGGGCGTAGCGTATTTATATTTAAAATGGTTATCGACATTCGTAATAGCCGACTCTAACAAATCACCATTAAATGTAGGCGCGACTTGACCCAACATAGTGCCAAGCTGTTCGTCTACGTCTTTTACCATCCCTAACCAACTTTGATACGCCGCTTCGCGTGAGGTTGGGTCTTTCGTGTTTAAAACAACTACACCAATATCGCGGAGACGTTTCATATTGCTGTCTTTGGCGGCTTGGCCTTTTTCGGTCAAAGTTGCCTTTTGCAAATCTGCTCGGCGCACATCTTCGTTTTTGTCCAAAGTTAGCTTTTCCTGCGCCATCGCAGCTTGACGTTCAGCCGTTTCCTGCTGCTTCGTCGCATTCATCATGTTGACGAATTTCGCGGTGCGCGCAGCCGGGTCAGGCAACTTGAGCAAGTTTACCGTAGGCATCGTTTGGGTTGGCATATCAATAAACCTTTTTGCGAGTAATTATTTTGCGCGTTTGTAATAGTCTATTACGGCTCTATCTATAGGCGCCTGCATAGCATAGCCCGTTATCTGGCCGAGAGCGTTGTTAAACGCATTAGCTGTCCCTGCGTAACCAGACGCGCGGGCGTTACCTGTGTTTATCGCATTGCCGGCTTGTGCGTTGCCGACATTGTACGCGCTTTGCGAAGCAGCGTTTGCTATGTTTGCCGCGCCGCGTTGCGCCGCGTCTGAAACATAGAAGGCGTTATTTGCAGTGTTCGTGCCGCGGTCCAGCGTAAGACCGGTTATGTTGCCGTAATATGCCGCGTCGTTTGCTTTGGTTGCCGCGCCGCGGTTTAAGGCATTTGTAGCTGTTGTGTTGCCGCGCGCCAGACCAATCCCTGCGGTTGCTTCACCAAGGTTCAAAGCGTTTGCCGATGTTGTTGCGCCGCGGTTCATGGCTACACCGGCCCTTGCGTTGCCACGGCCTATAGAGATTCCAGATGTCGCTTGCGCCCGCGCCAAAGCGTTTGCGGCGCTGTTTGAGCCAAGCTGCCCCGCAGCACCCGTCATAACATTTGACGCTGCCTGTCCTGAAGCTGACAGACCGCCAAGCGTATTAAGGCGCGCCGCGCGCTCAGTCTGGTAGCGATTAAACGCGTTTTGATATTCTTGGCTGGCTAAGTCTTGCCCAAACCGCTGGATATTCTTTAATGCGCTGCCGGACAATACGCCGCCGCGCGCGGACGCTGACCGATCTAAGCCCCGCATACCTTCTTCGCGGCGGAATTCATAGCCGGGGTCTTGTTCAAACTGGTCTGTGCCAAATTTCTTAGCGTACTCGCCGTAATTGGCAGCGTTGACATCGCCGCCGATGCCCATAAGCTGCATAATCTGCTCTTGGGCAGTAAGGCCGCTTTTTATATATGGGTCTTGAAATTCACCTTGCCGCTTGTACGCTAACTCATACGCAGTTTGAGCTTCGTTGTAGCCTCTGTCCGTAGCGGTCTGAGCGCCGCCGTAACCCGTATCGTACTCGGTTAGGGCCGTGTCGAAACCTAAATCGCTGGCAGCCTGCGCCCTAGCATACGAAGCATCGTATGCGCCTTGAGCGGTGTCGTAGCCTCTGTCCGAAGCTGTTTGAGCGTCGGTAAACGCCTTTTCATCGGCCATGCGCGCTTCGGTGTAGCGGATGCGCTCCAAGTTCTGCGCCTGCGTGTTGGCTTCATTCTGCGCCTGCTGCGCTACTGCTGCTGCTTCTCTTGCCGCTGCAAGGGCTTCAGCCGAGCCGGTCTTCTGTGCTTCTAGCGCCAGCGCCGCCGCCCGTTCCTGCGCTGCTGCTGCCGTATTGGACGCAGTTATTTGTGCGGCAGCCGCTTTTTTAGACGCGCCAATGGATACCCCTGCGCTTAATGCTGCCGCTCCGGCTACTACTGCGACCATGTTATTCCCCGATCCATTTGCTGTAATATGTCTCTACAGGTTCCATTTTCAAAAACTCAAACATCCGTGAGGCGTCTTTGTGAAGTTTGGAACCATAAAACATACGATGCACGCCTCTCCTTTTAGCCTCTTTTTCAACTAAACGAAAGAGTTTTACACCACTAAATCCACCACGCACATCTGGGTGCGTCCAAAAGATGTCCATCGTCAGCGTCAGGCACGTTTGGTAGTGCAGCCCGGGCGCAATAAAACCTATGAAATATCCCACTAAACGGCCAGTTTCGCGCAGCGTCACCACGATTACTTGGCCGGCGTTATCGCGGGCGGCGTAAAGGTCGTACTGCGGATCAAGCGGAACTTTATCTTTGTTGAGGGCTAATTCTTCCCAATGCAGCGGCAACAACGGTTGCGCTTCTTCAATAAAAGGAACCCAATCTTCAACTTGTGCTGTGATCATTATGCGCTCCTGATGTCTACAATGCAGACTATCCTATCATCTGCGCTGTTATTTACAACAGAATGTGTTACGCGATTGTTGACCCACCAGATTTCGCCGCCGCGGAAGTTAACCGTTTCGTCGCCGCTGTGGAACAGCGCGCCGGGCAAGGATTGAAGTGCAATCTGGTAGCGGACGTAGAATTCTGCTGGGGCGCCGCCGTCAACGTGCGGCGTAATCTGACCGCCCGGCGGCAACTTGGTAATGATACAGCGGCCAAGCTGGACGCCGTTGACGCGGTGGATCAAGTCTAGCACCATGCGGCGCAGCGACGGTAGCCGCGTCCATGCAGGATACTCAACCGTCTGGATGTCGTTAATGACGCCGTCAGGCGTGTCAGGGATTGCGTTAAACCACAGCCAAATGTCGCTAACGTCTGCATGAGCGGTGTCAGGGTGGCTGGTGCGAAGTGTATTCTGGTCCCACAACTCTGGCTGCGTGACTAACTCCCGTAAGGCGGAAGATGTATTTAGTCCGTCAGCAATGCGTAGGAAGTTCTGCATTAGCTAATCTCGCGGCCAGACGCGCGCAAGTTGACTGCCGCTGCCGCTGACGCAAGCGTAGAAACAAACCCGCCCGACGGCAGGATGTGGCCTACGATTTCTGGAAAGGTGTAAGTCTCGCCGGCTTGCAGCGTCCGCGTCTTGACGATCAAGTTGCTGTTGCCAGTTGCTGCGCCGACCGCTGCCAAGTTGACGCTTACATTGACCATGCCGCTGCTGAAGTTAGTAGCCGTGAACTTGTCAATGATAGTCGTGACGCCATTCGACACATACTGCGTTGTTTGCGTGTTTTCCATATTCTTAGCTGGAATGATGTTTACTGCAATAATTGGCATGAGCCGGTCCTATCAGGTTACGTTGCCGGTGACGTAGAATGTTTCAGTGCCGGTACACAGCACGTTAGCGACGCCGTAGGCTGCGATGGTGCGGTTGCCTGTGGTTGCAGTGCCGCCAAGCCGTAGCGTCGTTCCAGCGCCTTGTGTGAGCGTCACAGCGACGGCGCTGCTGTTGACTACAAGAAACTCGTTACCGGCCACAAACACGCCTGACGGGACTGTGGTGGTCGCGGAAACAAACAGATGCTTTCCGATGTCTGACGCCGCAGCGGTCGTGTTCAGGCTCTGCGGGATGCTGCGGTAGCCGATGGTGTATTCCGTACCAAGGCTGTCATTAACCGTTGACGCCGACGCCAGCCCTGTGATGGTCTTGTTTGTCAGTGTCTGCGTGGCTGTCAGATAAACGCCGTTTGTCACAGTGCCCGCGTTGCCGGACGCGTTGCCGGTGATGTTACCTGTAAACGTAACGCCAGTAATTGTGCCGCCGGTAATAGCCACGTTGTTGGAGTTCTGGCTGGTGATTGTGCCGTAGGTCGCAATGTTGTCAACGGACCATTGCAGCACGTTAGTCGCGCTTTCCAAGATTACCTTGTAGCTAGTAGCCGTAGAGAACCACAGGTTACATTCGCCGCGGGAGTCCAGAATAACTGGGTTGGTGTTGGGTGTAATCCCCGACGCATCAGTGTATGTCGCCAACGGCGTTGTCGTACCGGCTGCATAGGTATAGACCTTGCCGCCGACCAACGGGCTACCGTTAGCATCGAAGAATTGCGCTTTAGGTTGTTGAGCAAGAACAGTCATATCTAAACCCTAGTTAATGTTATCAGTCACCGTCAGAATGACGGACGGAATTGCGGGGACAGGTGCGCTGGCCCCGAATGCTTCAATTTTACAGCCTGTATCATCAGTAGACCAAACCAGTTCAAAATAATCGCCTGCGTTTAGCTTTATCACATAATTCCATGCGGCGATAACTGCTGCGTCGTTTCCGGATAAATTTACTTTCCCCGCAGAGTTTGCCGCATTAACGCCGTTGACCCTGTACCAGATATAAACGTGTTTGCTGGACGCAGATGATTTGTTAAGCTGCGCGGAAAACTGAAAGTTGTAAGTGTTTATACGATCTACATAAATGCGCGATGTAGGTGTGCCAATATAGACGCCATCAGTTATATCTGTGGAGTTGAACGTAATTGGATACGCCGTATTGATGACGGCAGCACTCTGCGTAGTCGTGTCGTAAAACGAGCCGTGCCGGTTATCTTCAAGTTGCGGCGTGTACAGCGGAGCCAAGTCTTGCCCTGTAGATGAACTTGCTGCCGAGTTAGATTGTCCGCTACCCGCTAGCGTAAAAAGGTTGAATAAATACCTGTACCACTCACGCGTCATTATGCCGGTTGCTGCGTTAATAACCGGCACGCGTGACGCGGGGATACGGGTAAGTAGATCGTTAGGCATTTGTGCCGCTCAGTTGCAGTTCAGCGCCGGTCAAGTAGATGCGGACAGGATCACTGCCAGACACTTCATAGACGCGGTCACGCAGCTTCAGCGTCATGCCAAGTCGGCGCCATATGACGCGGGTGCCAGTTGCGCCTATCTTACCCATAGCTGCCCAGTGTTCGTTGGACCATGTATGGCCGCCATCGTCGGACCAGCGGAGCATAGCTTGCGGATCGTCGCCTTGGCCGTCGTTTATGCCAACGCCTGTTTCGCACTGAAGCTGCAAGCTATGGTTTGCTGTACGCGTGAGATTGTTCTGGCCTGTCGGCAGCGCGCGCCATGACCGCAGCCAACGCTGCGCTATTCCATTGTCTTCAAAAACATTTAACTCAAACGTGTAGACATTCCCGTTAGCGTAGTCGCCGACGATGATGTTACCTTGGAAGTTACACTGGCAGTTGCTGCGATGGCGTGAGAACGCACCGCTGACGCCAGAAGGCGTAAGTGGTTGCACAACGTAGAACGCACTTGAATAAAACGATTCGGCTTCAAACGCGCCTTCGCCCGGCGCAATAGCGGAGTAAGATGACCGCTGATGCCATGCGCCGGTAGAAGCGTCGTACACCCAAGTTTCATCTGCGGACGGGAACGACAGGACGTAGAACGCGTGGCCGTCCTGCTGGTAGGTGTAGCCTACCGCGTCGCTCATGTTTAAGTAGTTTTGGATTTGCCATTCTATTGCGTGCGTTGATATGCGCTGCGCGTTATAGCCAGCCGCCCTGTAAATGACGCCTTGGCCGCGCGCGTCAGCGCCAAGCCAGAACACGGTGTTGTCCATCTTGGCGATAGAGTGCGGCGCAGCGCAACCAATTTCGTTAAACGCGCCTTGGATCGGTGACAGCGGGAAGTCCAGCCCGCCGGAGTTGTACCACACTTCGGTCGAATCAGTACCAAACACCCAGCATTCGCGGTGGTCTACTAGTATGCCAACAACGCCGTCAGGGCTACCTTCGGCGCTGGCAAACTCTAGCGGGTCAATCTGGAAGCCGTCGTAAAGCTGCGTCACCCAAAGCCGCTGGCTATTAGGTTCGTTAAACACAAAATAGCCGTCGAGATAACCGACAGTAACCGCGCCCGGAAAGTCAGGGTCGGTAATTTGCGAAAACGTGTTGGTTGACTCGTCGTAAATAAACGCGTCAGGATTGCAGGCGAAGAATATCTGCGTACCGTTGTCGGCGATGGACACAGGGCCAGTGCCGGTTACGTCGCCCAGCTTTACAGGTGTTCCAGTAAGGCTGGACAGTTTGTAAACTTCAAATCCAGACACGACGTAAAAGTCATCGCCGCGTGTCTGGTGCGCCCACAGCCCGCGGATCGGGCCTTCGCCAACGACCTGTTGAAGCTGCAAGCCGGGGCAACGCTGGATAAACGCCGGCTCTATGCCGCCTTCTGGCACCACTTCGGGAAACAAGTTTACCATGCGTGCGTTGGCAGCGTTTACTGAACGGGCCACATACGCGCTGCCCAGTATGGGCGTCTTCATTAGTAGTTTCCTGCAAAAATGTTATACCGCTGGCGCGATGCAATAAGGCTGTATGGCATCGACATGATGTCATCAGGATTGTTGATGCGCTTCAGGTTGCGCTTGGAATACATAGCTATGCGCTGAACTTGTGGCGATGGTTCTTCGCCAAACTCAGGCGCTAGTTCGCACGCTAGGTTATAGCGGAACGCACGCAGATAGCCGGGCGGGAACGAAAGGACTGTGTCAAGCGTTGCTGGCTGTGTCAGTTCTTCAACCGAAATAAAATGCCATTCCAAATCGCGCGTTGGGCGCGGGTAGATAAACATTTCAATGTCAGGATACGTCATGTTGGTAAAAATAACCTGCGGAAATGTAGAGGACACGGTCTTGACCGCGATGCCATCATACTGCTGCTGGTTGATCATTTTGATGCCGTAGCTAACGCCAGTGCTAGGGTCTTTGAAATATGTAGCGTCATCCAGCAAGATGGGACGGTTGCCAACAAAGTTGCCGGTTGGCCCAAGCGTGCGGCTAAGTACGCCAGAAGGCCATGTGAAGACTTGGTCTTGTGTCGAGAAGACAGCGAGGCGCTCAGTGTTCCAGCTATCAATCATCTGGTTCATGGCGCGCAGTGCGTCCTGCGACGTTTCAGCCGATGGAGTTTCGCCTTCTGCCAGAACACCTAGAAGTCTAAGCGAACCGTTGATTGTTTCACCAGCCGTAGCCATCTATTTTCTCCTGAGAAGGATGCCCCGGCACGAAGCCGGGGCAAACTTATTAGCCAGCGATGCGGTACAGATTGTACGTTGTGTCGCCAGTTTTAACAGCGCGGAACAGTACGCTCTTAGATGCAACGCCTGCGCCTGAACCAACCAAGGTCCAGCCGGTGCCTACTACGATAGTAGGAACGCCGGTGCTGGTAGCAACCAAAGAGATGTCAAAAGATGAATTAACTTTTGCGCTGCTGAGGTCGGCGTTGACAAGTGCAACCGTAGGAAGCGTGATGTCTGCCGTGCTGGCTGAAGTGTAGACAATAAGACCGCCGCATAGATCGGCAGTGGTCACAGTAGCCGCTGCGGTAAGTGCAGTCGGAATAGCTGAGATACCAAAAGTAGCTTCGCCGAGATTGCCGTCACCAACTTGGTAACCGCCAGCGCCATTAGGTAAAGTAGGCATAGTAAAAATCCTTTAAGATAGTTGGCCCCCGGCGAACCGAGGGCCGGTATTAAATTAACCCCACATCCGGACAGCCATCTGCGGACGGATTGTGCTGTAACCGTACAGAACGTCAATACGGCAAGGCAGACGGTCGTTGTTGATGTCGTACTGACGAACAACGCGGAGCGAGATGCCGTTGTGTACCTGACGCGAAGCCATATCTACGCCCTGTGGGAGCAGAAGGTCGGCGGTTGCGAAGGTGATAGCGTCCTTGTGGTAGATGAGGTTCTGCGGATATGCCGTTGAAGCCGTACCAACAAAGATGATCGCCTTGGAGTTGCCGGGCAGCGAGTTAACGGTGGCAAGTGCCTGTGTAGCCGAGTAGATCGGTGCAACAGTAACGTTACCAGCGCCAGAAGCGTTGAGCGTGACATCAGCCAGAGCAACGAACTGGAACAACGAACCTGTGCTTTCACGGGTTTGTGGGTTAACTTGGAAGCAGTCAGCTACAGTGAAGACGTCGCCTGCCTTGACTACGCCGGCGTTACCAGCACCAGTGATGGCGATGGTGGTTGCACCTTCAGTAGTGATTGCAGCCGAAGTCGTGCCGCCGGTTGCAGTACGCGAACCAGTGGTGAACTGCTTGATAGACTGCGACATATTGATTTCGTCGTAGCCAAGTACGCCTGTACCCATCATGCCGTTCTTGAACTGCTTGCTGATCGTGTCGGTTGGGTTGAATAGACCCTTCAGACCTTCGACCAAACCAGCGTTAGCGGCTGGGTTAACAGTCGCATAGCGTGGCGACATTACAGCAGCGTTTTCGTTCAGCTTCTGCTGTGCAGCAAGAAGAACAGCCGAAGTAGCTGGCGTAGTGCCTGGCGTGCCAACAGTGTTACCGATGGTCAAGAACGAGTTAGCAACGTCAGCGTCGATGCTGGCAGCAAGCTGCGAGATACGTGGCTTGAGAACGCGGTCTGCGAAATCGTCAAGCTGCATCGTCAATTCAGCAGTCGTGAAGTTGACGCCGATGTGCTTCTGGGTGGAAACTTGCAGTGTTGTGAACTGCTCGTTGTCATCCTGTACCTGAAGGGCTGCGCCGTCAGTTACAAGCGCACGGTCTGGAAGACGGATACGCAGGGTTGAGCCAATCTTAGCACCTTCGACAGCAAAGCTATCGTCGTACTGGCGGTTTACGTTACGAGTAAGCACGAGGTTGTTCTCTAGAATTTCTAGAGCCTTCCGCGTGATCATATCAATTGTTAAAATCGAGTTAGACATGGTAATAATCCCAAATTATCTGTTGCGTTGTGCCTCGTACTTCTTGATCTGCCGCATACGCTCTGCTTCGATCCATTCTGACGTACTCATCGACTTAGTCGAACGAGGGTCGGTGGTGTCAAACTGGTTTGACCCAGTAGAACGTGCTGTGACAGGCGCAATCGGAGCCGGGGCGTTTGAAGTTCTTTTAACCGGCGGATTTGAGGACAATGAAGCCTCAAGTTTTCCAATTTCTTTTGCCTGCAAAATTGGCGCTAGGCGGGCGATACGATCAGCTTCTTTCGGATTAGAACCGAGATAATATAGAACGTCTGGGCCTGCGTCTGACGCTTGGATGCTTTGCGCCATGAAATCCGTAATAGGAAGGTTGGGGTTGTATGCGACTTGTTCAAAGTCATCATACCTGTCCCGCGCTGCCTCTTCTAGATCATGGTAGGCATCCTGCATTTCAGATTGCTGCCTTGCGGTTTCCCGCCTTGCAAGCAATTCTTCGGCTTTACGTTCGGCCAAAACCTCTGCGTAATCTTCATATGTCTCAAATTGATCAGGGGTAATGTCGTA
>Ga0208975_1000147_pt1 | contig 36709 bp, 43 predicted proteins | sample GreLakmeER78MSRF_FD_187700 | JGI IMG/M metagenome (GOLD analysis project Ga0208975, IMG submission 187700) | Freshwater lentic microbial communities from great Laurentian Lakes, MI, USA - Great Lakes metaG ER78MSRF (SPAdes) | ecosystem: Environmental > Aquatic > Freshwater > Lake | place: Great...
TGGAAGAAAAAATAGACAGAATTCTTAGGCCTACGAAGACTGCGCCACTCAAAAAACCCAAAACCCCAACAACCGATAAGCAAGCTACAGATGTGGGTAATAAAGCAAGAGAAGAAGCGCTACGCACAGCAACTCCTAGACAGAGAATTGCAGTTTCAGAATTTTCTGACTCACAAACCTCGTCGGTAGCTCAGTTGCTTGATGCAGAAAAAAGAGATTTAGCTCTTGCTGGCATGAAGGAAAGAAATCAAAGACTAAAAAAACAAGGCCTCAAAATTGACCCCACATCCCGAGGCGAGGCATCACCCGAAGAACAGGTTGAAAACATTCTTATTCCAACAATGGAAATTATGGATAAATCCAGAATTGGCACAAACCTAGAAGTGGAAGCAGAAATCGAAGTAGATGTTAATAACATTACTGGAGAAATTTCACTTTCCGAAATTACGCATGATTCATTCATAAGCGGACGTGTTTTGTCTAAGAAAAATCCATTTTCTGCGGGTTCAAAAACTAAGCCTCCAGTTAATGGAAAACAAAAAAGAAAAGTGATAATCCAAACCACCGAAGAAGACAGAGGCATATTCCCTCATTGGTCAATGGATGTTGACAAAGATGATAAGCGCCCACAAAAGTTAGTTTTACCTCCAGGAAAATTAAAAGTCGTAGAGATAAGGGATGACGGTACGGTAGTCGCTCAGATATCCGAGCAAAAAGATACTGAATCGGTTTTAGATACTTTAGTTGGTGCTGATATTAAGGGAACTAGGTTCCGTTCAGTTGCCGACAAGTACATAGTCGAGCGTAGAGAAAACAAAATTCCACGCGAACAAAAAAGACCACTAAAAGCGCAAGAAACCCAAGACCGAGGAATTCTCGCCACTCGAGAATTAAAGAGAAGAGGTGGACGTTTTGGTCAAGGTCTTGATGATGACGACATAGATGAATCGTCTTCAAAACTTTCTTCTGGCAAGATTCGCACCAGAAGCCAGGTCAAGTCGGAAAGAATTAAGACAGAAAAAGAAAACATTGCAGACGTCAAGGCTGTTCTCACAGGTAATGAACCAACTAAATTCAAATCACTTTCTCGTGACTCCTTGGACCCAGAGGTGGCTGAATTAATTGTAAAAAACGAGCCAGAACAAATTATCAAATTAGTCGAAGATGCTGCAGTCGAATTACATAACAGCATGGACAAAAGAACAAGAGTCAGAATGAGGGAGTCTGAACTTAATGATTTTGCTTCTTCCGGTACGTACAACCCAAGATTGCAGGCGGAAACAGCTCTAGATTCAGAAACAAAGCCAAGCAACAGACTAAAGCGTAGGTTCAAAGACTTCAAAGATAAAGCAAAACAAACCGCCGCCGCCCAGGGGGCCAAGGATGAATTCAAAAGATTAAGAGAAGCAAATCTAGGTAACGGCGAACTACATAAACTGGATGATGCAACATTAATGAGCAACCTTGGCCTAGAACGCTCGAAACAAAAGAGTGTTATTTCGGATAATCCCGTATATATAACAAACTCCGCCGAACAGGCGATTGCTTTGTTGGCTCTTGGCTACGAAGTAGAAGTTCCAGACAGAGCCGAACGAAAGATGGTCAAAAATGCAGCGCTACAAACCGAAAAAGAACTTAAAACTCTTGCCGGAGCAGAAGCTGACAGTCTTGGATTATCTGGTGACGAAAAAGATAAATACATTAAAAATTTTATGGAAACGCATGATATAGACCTTTGTGGCTTATATGAGGTCGGACGAAATCTCTTTTGTAACGAAAACATTGGAATCAATCGTGAACACATGCCACAGAGCGGAGGCCCCACTAAGGGAGCCAATTCACCAGCGATGAGGGCTTTAATATCTGGCCATGTTGGCGGTGAGTATAAAGATGCCTTTAACCCTTCTTTGTCCAAAGAAGATAAGGAACGATATTTGGCAATAGTAAAAAATCTGGGAAATCCTGACAAGTTTGCGAGCGTTAGTGAAGAAGATAAAAAATGGGCATTCGATAATACTGTTTGGAGCAAAGTCGAGGTTGCGACAGAACCCGAATTGATAAAATTTCTAAAACAAGCCCTTCCTGGTGGAGAAGACTCAATCGTCCGTAAGTCAAAAAATCCAGACGACCTTTTTGCATCACAAAAACAATTAAAAAATGCACAAATTGATAAGACTGCTGAAAACATTTACGACCAATACATGGCCGCCAGAGACAAGTGGGGCAAGCCGGGGACTGAAGAATTTATTAAAAATCGTCAAAATTTTTTGGATTCAAAAGAGGCATGGTTTCAGGGGGCAATACTTACGTCAAGAGATGGGTATGTAGTTGACGGACATCATCGATGGGCTGGCATCAAAATGCTTAATGACCATTTGCCAGAAGATGAAAAAATTCAAGTTCAAGTAAACGAATTGCAAACATCTATTTTTGAAGCCCTGACTTTAGCAAAAGTATTTCAAGAACATATGGAAATTAAAGGAAAAACTGTAGGAAAAGTTGTTCCTTATGAGGATGGCGAAACCAAGCCAATGTCCAAAGCAGATTTTGATGAACATATGGCGCTATTAAATAATCAGATAAAAGAAAAAATTCAAGAAATAAAAGACAAGAACATCTATCCAATTAAAGTCAAAAATCTTGCAGCCAATAACGAACCACGTTCTCCGGGTCTCAAAGATAGTCGCGACAGGTCTGTGCGAATATACGGCATGGAATGGAAGCCAGAATACTCAGAGAACCAGGCACTTGAAGCATCCAAGAAATGGGATGGGTGGGATGATGTTCCACTTACGGAAATTGATTTGTCATCAGAGATTCGTCCAACCGAATCCCACTTAAAAGGTTCAGCAATAGATAGCGTTGTTTCCGGCGAAGTTCCTTTTAGAGAGGGTTATCACCCGCATATCGTCATAGACGTTGATGGGAAAATGTATGTGTCTGATGGACACAATAGAGTTGCCATGAATCGTGCTTTAGGGAATCAGAAAATACAAGCACGAGTAGTCGACCTTCGAAAAGTTGATGCACCATGGGGGGCGGTAGACCCAAGTAAGAAAAATTACAAAGGCTATGACCTCGTAGACCCACCAAATCCTCAGCCCAAAGACGGTCAATACCCAACCGAGATAGTTGAAGCAGCCAAACAACAAAGAGAAAAAATAGAAAAAGTAGAAAAAGAAATTACAGAAACATTAATAGACCTTGCAGAAAAACACGATTCTGTTTTAATTGGCTTAAGGCATAGATTGAAATCAATTAAATCTTTAGCAAGAAAAATCAACGACGAAAAAGGTAATCGTACAGCAGCTGAGACGGCAGAAGAAATGTCTGATGTCGTTCGCTATACCGCAACATTTAGTCCGGAAAATTATGTTTCTGGAGCATCTGGCGTTATTGATGATTTAAAAAAACAAGGCTACAACCTGACTGTAAAAAATTACTGGCAAGCAGGAGACCCGTATCAGGGTATAAATATTGCCGCCGTTCATCCAAATGGAACAAGATTTGAATTGCAATTTCACACACCACAGTCCGCTATTGATAAAGAAGCCATTCATGAGATTTATGATGAATACAAAGTCGCCACTGACCCCAAAAAACGTTTTCAGCTATACAACAGAATGACAAGAATGGCGGAGAGAATAGCAATTCCTGCCGAAAAAGATAAACTTTATGAAATTGGCGAAATAAGAACTCAGGAATTTTCCCCGACAAGAACCAAATCAGAAATTTCTAAATTGGTTACTAGGGATTTTAATAGATATTCAAATAACCAACTGATTACCAGAAAATCAGGCCAAATTATTGACGCAGCAATGAGAAGGGCTGGATTTGATAAAGATATTCGAGAAAAAGTTAATTTTGCTGTTCTTTTAATTTCGTCCTACAACAAGAACAATCAACACAATACTTTTTCATATTTCGTAAAAGACCTAATTAAAAATACTGGACCAACTATTGCCAGAATATCAATACAAGAAGTAGCCAAAAAAGAAAGAATACCTCTAGAGGAATTAAATAAAATTTTATCAACAATTGACCAACAAGAATTTAAAAACATATCTAGTCGTGAGGATAAAAATTCCAAACTAGCTTTTAATATTGCGTATAAAATTTTAAACGAAATACGCAGTTCTGTTGATATGAGAAAAGCCGATTATGAAACCAAAACTGCAAAAAATGATTTAGAAATGGGTCAAAGATTTAAATTCAAAAAAGGGTCTTCTGCTGATAATTATCGATTAAAGTACGAAGAAGAAATAGGTATCCCAGCAGACACCCCAGCCGCGCTTCGTCCAGTAACTGGGTATGTCGTAAATAAGTCACATATTGAAGAAAAGAAAAAACGAGTACAAAAAACTGGCTCTGGCAACTATGGGGCTGATGCAATTTTTGAAATACAAGACAAAGATGTCATAGGCGACGGACTTACTGCTTCTGGGGAAATAGAAGTAGTTCTCCGTCCAGAGACAGCAAACAGGGTAGCTTACGGCAGGGGTAACTCGTTTGACACAAGACATCAGCCTGTGTTGCTTGACTCCACAGAAAGAGAAGATATCGTAAATGCAGTCACAATCAGCGACGGATTGGGTAAAGATGACGAAAACCTTGATGCCATGCTCCACTTGCTCGGTTCATCAAAAGACAAAAACTATTCACATGTTGGTGCTAAAAGAGATTCAAATGGCAGAATGAAGCCAGTAGGAAAAATTGACCCATCAGACGATAGAGAGCATGAAGTCTTTGAGGCGAACATTCTTGGTGGATTCTCAAAAGATGAAGTTGAAGGAATTCATTATCCGTTTTCAAAAGTTGCAAAACTTGCAGAAAACGAAGACGTTTCAGATGTCGTAAATATTGAAATTCTTAAACCAAGGATGCAAAAACTTGGATTCACCTCAGACGAAATTCAATATATATCAGTTGTGTCAAAACAATCACCCATCGTTACTCCGGGAGTTCAGAAATTAAAAGAATACAGAACTGCTCAAAAAATAAAGAAAAAGTATGAATCAATGGGGATTGGTTATGTTAAATTTGCTCACCCAACTGGTATAAATATTGAAAATCCAAAGACATATAACAAAACTGCGAACGTTAACGATAGCCCTGAACAAGTAATTAAGCAAAATATTTACTCAGAACTAGATGAAGCGTTAAGGGATATTGTAAAAAAGATGAGAAAAAACAAAACACGAGAACTCGTCGGTGACCCAGAATGAAAGCAGTATTGGTTGGCGGGATAGAAGACGAAAAGCTTTATTACGTAATTGATTCTAAAGGCTCATCCAAGGATGGGGTATTAGTCGGTCCGGATGGTCGTACCGTAATGATTAGATTTTTTTCCTGGGTATCCCAGAACCCAGGAATTAGGAAAATAAGAAACACAAAATTTCATCGTTTTCTATGGGACTCCCCTGTGGACCCCTCAAAAGGTAAATGGTTTGATGTTTTTATTGGGAAGAATACAGAGATTGACAAATCCATGCTGGATGGGGTTGTTGTCGCTACGGACATAAAGTCGTCTCAAAAAGTTATTAAAAAGAAAATTGACAACATTGAAAAATCTATGTCCACCAAGAAAGACCGAACAATGATACTCTCAGATAAGGCTTTATTTCGGCCCGAAGACGCACATAGGGCATGGCTCCTGATGAAGCTCTTTGATACTGGAGAAAATTAAAATGAACGAAAACGACTTTTCTCAAAAACTAGACCCTCTTGGGGGCATCCTCCCACAAGAATTGATTACGGGAGATATTCTTCGTGGCTACGGCCCGCGTAGGGGTAATTTGGAAAGACTTCTTCGATATTGGCGACCGATAATGAGGAAGCCTGGCGGATTTCGTCGGTGCAGAGTCATACTTGCCGACCACCCGGAACTCTATCCTCTCAACAATATCTGCGCATGGCTACATCATGAAACAACTGGTCTTTGGCCAAACGAAGGCTGTCATCATCCAGGCATGAAAAATTGTCGAGGTAAGTTGAAAAAAAGAAATTGGTCAAATGTTGATTTTTCTAGAAGATTAAGAAGTTTGGGGAACCCTAAGAAAAAAAGTTTAGAATTTAACGAAGAAAATGATGATGTTTTCTTTCATGAATTTAAATCATTGCCTCAAGATGAACTAACTCCAGTTGTGACCAATTTAGATATTACCCACGGTATCGAAGTTTTGCGAGACTTTATCGAAATGGAAGAAAAATTCATACAAGAACTTAGAAATGTAGATAATTGGGAAATACATGGTGAAGACGAGAGTGGCCAAAAAATGATTATTGGAGCTTCCGAAAAGTCCTTAAATCAAGAATGTTGTTCGCAAGATGATTTTATCTAAGGACGGCTGCTGCCCTGAATCTGGCTTGGATTCTAAAATATCTGTAACTCGATTTATATTAACCGATTTATCAAGTTTAGAAAAATTAAATTTATTTAAATTAAAAAGAAAATTAAACTCACAACTAATTGAGTACAAATCGCTTGTCCAAAGAAACGGAAGTCAAAGGTCGAAAAAAAACAAGAAATCTGATTTTCAATTACTTGAAACAAAAAAATTGGGTCGAACAGCATTGAGTCTTCTTGTCCCGGGAGATTCAGACCCAATACGCTCGCCTGTAAGGTCTGCTATTTACAGAACCCTGACCCCTGGTAAACCTAGTTTTTCTGGAAGCATACCAACCAAACCATCAAGAGGGTATCGATGTCCTGAGGGCTATCAGTACGGGGGTCGATTTACTGATTCACGTCTTTCTACTTGCGGCGCGAAACTGTTTGACATACCATCTCCTTTAGGTTTAGCCTTAGCAGCTCTAAGAAGACTTGCAAAAAAACCAAAATTTCCCGAAGTGCAAGCAAACCCCGTAACCGGTGTACCTGTCGCTGGAAATTTAATAGAAACAAGAAGACCTCAAATTCCAAAAGTTTCTTTGGCGAATTCAAGGGCCGCAGCAATTCAAATAAAAGAGATGGTTAAACAAATAGGCCAACATAATGGCAAGGTTGCCAGAATGGTTAGAAGAGATGGATTCACTCTGGAGCCAGTTGTTCCCGCAAAGGTTTTAAGGGCAATTCCAGACAACAGGGACATGGAGGGTGCGACTTATATTCTGTCGGCTTTGTCTCCGTCAGATATCGGCAATGATGAACTTGGATTACTTTCAAACACCGGCACAACTTCTCTTATTTACGTAATGCCTGGGGGCTCAACTCTTACTTTGGAGAAAAGACGCAAACTCTCAATTGGTGAAAGACGAAAATTAGGAAGAACTGTGAATTCATCAATGACCATCAACAATTCAAGAGACCCGGGTGCTCGACTGAAAGCCGTAGCCAGAGAGACGGGCGATGGAATGAGTTATTCGGAAAACTTTGTTGGAATAAAAAATCCTAATCAGATTATTAATGGTAAGCCTAAATGGTCAATTGATGCATTTAAAGCACAAAACAGAAAAACAAAAATCCCTAATTCGCAAGACATATCTAGGGAGTCAGCTTCTAATGAAGCCATAGCTGGAAAAATTAATTCGATAGAAAAAGCCATAGACCATTTGTCTTCTGGTGGCAGTTTGTCCAAAATATCACCAGCCATACTCTCTCAGGTTTTATCAAGTAGTTCAGATATTCAAATTCAAAGATTAGAAAACAATCAATCTTTGGTTACTTATGGCAATAAAAAGTATTTCCTACATACAGCACCTAGGCAGTATCAACACATTGAGGAGCTTTTTGCCGCCGACATACAGCAATATATAGGACTTGAATCGCCGGATATTATTCTGGCTTCCGGCGCAGGCCCAGAGCGACCCTATCTTAGAGAAGACGTCGAAACAGCTTTTAGTGGAGCAAAATTTAACCCCCGAATTAAGTTTGACGACTTAGACCCCAAGGATGTTGCGGCAATCATGTTGTCAGATTTTCTAACAGACCAAGAATCCAGACCATTATCGTCCATATATCCAATGGAGAGCGCATCTGGTGTTGTGCCGATGTTGGCTCAAAACAACTTATCCAAATTGGTGGACTTAGATAAAATTTCTATTGTAAAAAGAAATAAAATGAATTTAAAAGAGTTTTATAATAATTTTGCTGGAAATTATTACTCAAAATATTATCTTGCCCTAAAAGCTGAACAAAAAGTTGTTTTTAGAAAAACTCTAGACAAATTGATATCAAGAGCTAAAGCAGCAAGTCTTGCAACAATGAGGGAAAGATTTAATAAAAATGGTTTGTCTGCCGGAGAGAAACAGCATTTAAATATTCTTGAAAAATTGTTCGACGTAAGACTTGAGTCTTTAGTGAACTCAAAGAGGAGCATCATTGAGATGCTGGAGGGACGATAATAATGAATTCGTTTTCAATTATTTATGATGCTGTAAGAAAAATTCCTTTTGCCCTTGCGTTTAAAAAAGATAATCAAATAACTTTTCATGGGGTTAACTCACTTGGTGAGTCTTGGGCTAGAGAGATGAACGAAAAGAAAGTAAGTGCATGCTGTTGGGACATCCCAAGTGGCATGGCTCGTTCTGCGTACAAAAGCTTCAATAAGGAGGAGGAATATCTTCTAATTAAAAGTTTTAATATATCAAGCGACCAAATCGAAACAAAAAACCTACCAACGATAGATGTTCAAAACAAAGAAAACATCGCTCCTAAATCCACCATAGGCGCAAAATCTTTTATCGAAAGACGCTTGTCGGTCAGTGGTAAATCTGTAATTAAGCCTCTATTAGTTAGTAGCTTGAGCCAACATGGAAGTGAAAATAAACAGATAAATCTAGAATATAAAGCAAAAGCGTTTATTGTCAACAGAAAAATTAGTTCTTTTGCAAATCTGATTAAAGCTAAAAATCTTGGTTTTGATTTAAAAACTAATTTGTTTAAAAACAAACCGTCCAATGAATTGTCTGATTTTTCAGTACAAAAGACAATGGAAAGTATTGGATTTGGTATTTTGAGACGTTTTGGTCGCAAAAACCTAAACCAACAAGATTCTTCCTCGTTAAAAAGAAGAGTCAGTAGGCGTGTTAATAGTTTGACCGAAGCAGAAACTGAAGATAAGAAAGGTTTAAATTTTGGTCAGAAAAAAAACAATTTGATTTACATGAATGCTAGGTTCACGAAATGAAAAAACCAAAATCTCAATTAAATGAAAAAATACAAGCTCTAAACGTTGCTAAAATGATTGGCTGTAGTGGGGCGCATAGGACAACCGATGGCGTTTGGATGCCATGTGAGTCTCACGAAATTCTCAATGAGATATCTACGGTAGCGGAATCCTCTAGGTGGCGGACCGTTGTCCCTGGGTCGAGGGCAGAGAGAATTCAAAAAAAATCTTCGGATGAAACTTCACAAAAAAGTAGTCAAGAAGATATTCGTAGATTCACCCGGATGAAAAAAGGTAGGAAATACAAGAAAAGAAGAAACCTCCCAATGCATACCGGAGTAATACACCTTGACGGAGTGGGTCTTGTTTCCGATAGTGGGATTGTCATGAAATCCGAAGAAAAATCTTCAAACAGGGGCCCTGAATATATAAGAGAAACAGACCCGGACGTATTCTTAGACCCAGAATCAGCAAGATTTAGGTCGCGACAGCTTGGCTGCATCGGGATAAGTAGAAGAATCTCAAAAAACGGAAGAGCTGTTTGGATGCCATGCACAAATATGACTGATTATTCAAGGCTTTCTGGGACTACATCCCTCGGCAGGAGGCATCAAAGAGAAAACAGCCAATCAATGGTTAGGACTATCTTACGTCAAGAGTTAGGCAAATTAAAAAGAAAAAAATCGATTTGCGAAGAGATTTTAGAAAAATAAAATATTTATTGACATTCTTTTCTGCTAAACACAACTAGTTGCACTATAGGTGCAAAATGCCTGCTAATTTTGATAACTAGGGCTGGGTGCTTACCTAAGCCACGAAAAATAAATATTAAACCCAACCCTCAAATTTCAATAGGAGAAATATCATGTCGCAAGACAATAAGAGAGTCGAAGAGCTTCAAACAGCTCTTCGCACAAAAATGGCAGACAACAAGGCAATTGCTGATTCTTTCAAAATCGAAGAAGGTACAGTAGTCGTCTCGGCAGAGCAAAAATCAGCGTTCGACAAGAACATGGTTGACATCAAAGAAATCAAGAGTCTTATCTCTGGTTTGTCAGCAATGGAAGAAGTTGACCAATGGGCATCACAGCCACAAGGTTCAGTAGCAGGCGCATATGCTTCTGCAGCTGCAGGCGTTCAACAGCTCACAAGCCGCGAAATCAAGACAATTGGCGAAATGTTCCTTGACTCACCAGAGTTTAAGTCACTCGGCAATGGTCGCAACGGTTACAACATGTCATCACCATGGCAGGTAGCTACATCGTTGACTCAACACAACTACGGAGTCAAGGATGTCTTCAGTGCAATGCCAACAGTTGGTGCAATCGCTCGTGGTTCGGGTCTTGGTGACTTCGGCTCCATTCAGCGTGACCCAATGGTGACACCACCGATGCGCACAAAGCGCGTTCGTGACCTGTTCCCAGTTCGCACAACAACAGCATCGGTTATCGAGTACTTCCGTCAAGTTGGATTTACCTCGGTTACATCCCCAACAACAAACAACGCTGCATCAGTTGCAGAGCGAAGCAATAACACATTTGCTGCCAAGCCACAATCTGGTTTCTCGTTTGTTGGTGAGCAAGTAGCAGTGAAGACATTGGCTCACTGGGAGGCTGCACACCGCAACGTCCTTGCTGATGAACCACAGCTGCGTTCAATCATTGACAATGAGTTGATGTACGGTCTTCGTCTTCTTGAAGACCAACAAATCCTCAACGGTGACGGTGCAGGAGAAAACCTTAAGGGTATTCTTCAGACATCGGGCATCCAGACTTACCTCTGGTCGTCAGGTGCTTCGGCTCCAGTCAAAGACACACGAGCAGACGCAATTCGTCGTGCGGCAACACTCGCTTACTTGGCCTACTACGAGCCAAGCGGCGTTGTTGTTCACCCATCGGATTGGGAAAACCTCGAATTGGCAAAGGACACACAAGGTCAGTACCTGATTGCTCTTTCAGTAGCAATGGGTGGCGAACCAAAGGTGTGGAGAATGCCAGTTGTTGACACACCAGCAATCGCACAGGGCACATGCTTGACAGGCGCCTTCGGCACGGGAGCTCAGCTCTACGACCGTGAGCAGGCAAACATTCGCATCAGCGAACAGCATTCGGATTTCTTCATCCGCAACGCAATTGTTATCTTGGCAGAGCAAAGACTCGCTCTTGCTGTCAAGCGACCAGAAGCGTTCGTGAAGGTAACATTCGACAACGCTCCAGCCTGATAACTAAGTAAACACAAACCCCACGCCCCCAGTAATGGGTAAGCGTGGGGTTTTTGTTTTTGTGGGACAATAGTTATATGCAAAGATTTTGGTACGGAGCGACAATACTGGGTGTCGTCGACGGAGACACTGTCGACTTGATGGTGGACTTAGGTTTTAATGTCCACCATAAAATAAGAGTTCGCCTTTACGGTATTAATACACCGGAATCAAGAACCAAAGACTTAAAGGAAAAAGAACTAGGGCTCAAAGCAAAGAAGTTTGTTGAGGACTGGTGCTCAAATCATAAATGGGTATTTGTGAACACAATTCCTGACAAAAACGATAAATATGGACGTGTACTAGCACGAATATATTCATCGGATGATATAGACAGCCCTCAGACAGCCTGCCTAAATATAGACATGATTCAGTCGGGCAACGCCAGAGAGTACTTTGGCGTCGGAGATAAGACTTGGGCTGAGTTCAAAATTAAATAACCCCAATGTGGGATAATTGATGCATGAAAAAAGACCTATTACTCAATGTCCTTCTTAGAATTCTTGCTACTTTTGCAGCATCTGGTCTTGGCGTTATCGGCGCAGGAACGATTGCTGGTGTTCCAATACACAAAGCCGTCTTCATGGCTGGAATTGCAGGGGTTGCAGTAGTCGTGGAAGGTTTGTCGCGAGCATTTCTTGAAGATGGAAAATTGTCAAGTTCTGAAATTAACGAAGTGTTTAACAAGGTTGACAAAAAATTGCCAGCGAAGGCAAAAGCGAATGAAGCGGTTTAGTCTTGGGCTGGGTCTTGCTTTTTTGCTTGTTGGCTGCGGTTACGACGGCAGTTATCGTTACTCTTGTCAAGACCCAACAAACTGGGGGACAAAAGAGTGTGAACCACCCCTGTGCGAAGTAGATGGAAACTGTACAGAGATTTTGCTTGGTTGGGACCCAACAGAAACAACAGTAGAAGTCACAGTAGAAACATTCCCAACAGAGGAGACAGTGGCGCCATGAAATCAAGATTAACCGCATCGGAACTAGATGCGCGGCTCAAGTTTGTTATTGGCTGTGTTCTCGGCTTTGTCCTATTAATTACCACAGTTGGTGTTCTTTGGGCATTGGTGTTTGTAACTCAACCGATTGGCGCGCAAGCAGAGAACGACAAAATGTTCTTTAGTGTTCTATCTAGCGTCGCTACCTTCATTACGGGCACCCTTGCAGGCATTATGATTTCAACAGGGCGTAACCCTGAGGACAAAAATAATAATGGAATACCTGACTCTGAAGAGTCGGAATAACCCTAACTTAGAAAGCAGTTCATCATGGACAATGAAGATATTCTTTTAGAAGAGCTACTACTAATTGAGCAACAATTAAAAATTTCTTGTTGCGATGATGTCCAGTTGAAGTCAGAAGAATTGACTAACGAAGACATAAATAAGGAAATGAAAGACCTAGAAGAAAAAGCACTTCCATGCTGGGAAGGCTATGTTCAGGTGGGGATGAAGAAGGGGAAGAACGGGAAAATGGTCCCTAACTGTGTTCCGATTAAAAAGAAAACAGAAACAAACGAAACAGAAATATCTGAAAAATCCGAAAAACAAAAAATACGTGACCCAAAAGGTGGGTTAACGGCTGCCGGTAGGGCTTATTTCAAACGAACAGAAGGTGCGAATCTTAAGCCAGGAGTAAAGGGTGCCGCAAACACTCCAGAAAAAATGCGTCGAAAAGGTTCGTTTTTAACAAGGTTCTTTACTAATCCATCGGGTCCACTTGTTGACGAAAAAGGACGAGCAACTCGTTTAGCTTTGTCTGCAGCGGCCTGGGGTGAACGTGTTCCCAAGAACGCAGAAGATGCAGCTCGTCTTGCCGAAAAAGGAAGAAATCTTCTCGAAAGATACAAAAACACAAAAGAAAAATCAGACGAACTAGACATGGAAATTAAAAATCTTGGTCAATCAATTGGACAGATGGCTGGAGTATCTCCAACATCTAATCAAGCAGTAGACCACGATGGCGATGGAATGATTTTTGATGGAACACCACAAGAGCAAAGAGCTCCATACAAAAAACAAAGCAATACTGCATACGAAAAAGCTCGTAGAAAATTTGTTCGCGCAGAACTTGCACGTCAAGGAATAAAGCGTAATGCAAAAGTGCAGGACCGTTCCAAAGAAGAACGAGACGCTCGAGCACGAGCACGAGCAAAATATGACCAAATGACAAGAGCTGCTGGTGAGGAAAAACAGAACGAAATTGATAGGGCTAAAGAAAAAACTCCAGCAACATCCAATCCAAAACCTGCCGACAGGTACCCAAACCCATCCTCAGATAGAAGCAGAAAACCCGCCGACAGATACCCTGACCCGCCAAACGCAGACAGAGGTCGCAAGCCAGCCGACAGATATCCTGACCCGCCGAACGCAGACAGAGGCAGGAAACCGGCCGATAGATACCCTGACCCGCCGAAGCCACGTGGACCAAAACCTGCCGACAGATATCCAAATCCATCTTCAGATAGAAGCAGGAAACCTGCCGATAGATATCCAAATCCTGGGAAAAAATATCCTCCAGGTCAAAAGCCATCACCTAAAAAACCACAAGCTATCAACATGCCAGCAACTGTTCGCAACAAATATGGTGAAGCTTAGGACAAAAGAAATGCCAGCTCCATCAAGAAAAAAGAAACGCGAAGAAACAAGGTCTAATGAAGAAATTGCATTAACTTCAGCAATGAATTCAGAATACAACATAATGCACCCAATGATTAATGCTGAATATGTTCGTGTTCGTAACCCCCTAACAGGTCTTGACCCATCTTTCAAAACCAATTCAGAATCTTTTCGTAATTTAATATTAGAGCTGTGCGATAAGGGTCTAGATAAAAAACTTTCTAAAGAATTTGATGAGTTTTCTGTGAACTACGATTCTAAATGGTCTTTGATAAAAGAATTTGCAATGCATCCAACCGCAAAGACTCTAGTGGTTGACGATGTACAATAATTCAGAAAAAACACAAATTTCATCAATGGTCTGCAAGCATTGTGGGTGGCCGATACACGAAGAGCCCTATAAAGAGTTTACTGTTTGGCTCGATTATCAAGGTGATGGAATATTTTGTGGCAGACGGAACAAAGGTTTGCCGCATGAACCAAAAGAGAATGGGTTATAGCAAAAATGAGCAACAATACGTGGGGAACATATAAAGGACAAATATCTGGATTTCGTTTTGAGACAAAAGGTGATTCAGCAGCAGAAAAATGTCCAAAAGCCACAAAAGACATAGCCGTTAATCTCCGTAATCGCAGCAATGCAATCAAGACTGCTATGTATGGTCCGTTAAACCCATCTGAACCAAACGAGGATTATTGGAAGAAACTTGGCAAGGAATGGGATGTTGACTCCGTCAGCGCTAAAAAACAACTATGCGGCAACTGCTCTCTTTTTATTAAGACTCCGTCTATGATGGCGTGCATTGAGGGCGGCGTAACTGGCGGCGACAGAAAAGACGAGTGGGAAGCAATTGACGGCGCTGGACAACTCGGTTACTGCGAAGCGTTTGATTTTAAATGTGCATCAAAAAGAACTTGTCGTGCATGGGTGACCGGTGGACCAATTACAAAGGAAAAATAATGAGAGTCTGGATTGACCAAGACCTATGTACTGGAGATGGCCTGTGCGCGGAGATAGCCCCCGATGTATTCATCATGCTAGAGGATGGGTTGGCGTACGTCCAAGAGAATGGGAAAGTATTTTCGAAAGCGCGAGGCAACCCAGAAGGAGCAAGCGGTTTAGCCTCTTTCGCAGAAGACCGCCTTGGTGATGTTATTGAGGCAGCAGAAGAATGTCCTGGTGAATGTATCTTTATCGAACCTTAAATTAAGGTTTAATTAATAATAATTCACTTTCCGAATTTAGTTATAATAACATGCCCATCTCGATGAGACGCAGGGGGCAGTGTGTCAATAGCAAGAATTCGTTGCACCCATCTATCAGTACCGTCATAGCGAGCATCGAATGGCCGACGACCATGTATTGTTGTTTTATTATTTATAATAAGTAGGTCCCCTGTTTTTAGTACTATCTCGCGAATGCAGTTTTTAATTGCATCTTTAAGATGCCCTAAAGCATCAATAGCCTCATCATTCACGCCTTTCATTAAAACATCATCATACGTTATGTCAAAAAATTGTTCAGCTTTTACGTTTTTTGAAAAATTATTTTTTAATACAGAGCAAGTAAGCTCCATGTCCGATTCACCATTGGTCCGAAAACTGTCATCAATAGAAGTAGTAAACCATAGCTTTGTCAACGTGTCTACAACTGACGGTTCAAGATGCTTGACAATTTCATCAACGTAAGCGTAGGTGGTTATAGCGTTCGGGTCACCACGAAGACAGAGTAATAAAACGGCGGTGGGTTTGTAAGGGTGAAATGCTGTTTCTGTGTGCAAACCAAGTTCTATTTTTGATGAAGTAGAAATCTGTTGATTTTCTGTTTTCTTAATTGGGAATATATTTTGGATTAATTCACCCTTTTGTTCTTGGGCAAAACTTATTGGCCAACCATAAACCTGAGCATATTTTAAAAGTATATTGCGAGATGGGTTTAGCGTTAAATTATTAAAATTTGAGTTTTTGGGCGTATTTGGAATATCGCCAATATCCAAATTCTCGATAAGGACAATACCTCTATCCATAGGAGATTTACTCTAGTACAGAATCCGCCTCTATCCAGACCCTAGCCCCACACTTATCTGGTGTATCTGACTGCACAACTTTGGCTGCCTCATGTCCACAATTTGAGCAAATTATCGTAATGCTCTTGCTGTGTTTGGAACCCTTATAGGTCCTATCAATAATCGCAGCGAGGCCTTTTTTAATTTTTTGTTGGTGAACGTGAATGATATGTTTCATGGCGCCTCATGAGAGAATCGAACTCCCCTAAAATGCTTAGAAGGCATTTACTTTATCCACTAAGTTAATGAGGCTAGATTCCTTCTGAAAAAATCTTTCAATGAGCGGCATGTGCTTAGCCATTTATCCTCTTTCTTTGCCTAATCCGCATACACTCTGCGCACGTCCTATATTTTCGTCCACTTTTTTTTACGTACCACTTTTCTCCATAAATACTAAAGTCGTGGCCTTTTCTGCAGTGATTTAGTTTTTGGGGCTGTTCTGCCTTTTTCTTTCGCCTACATTCGCTACGTTCCTGTCTCCACCTTTTGTGACACTCCTTGCAATCACGTGTTTTGAAACCAGTACGTTTACTGATTTTATAGATTGTATTTTCTTCATCATAAGGATGACCATGTTTACAGTGTGTCTTCCTGCTCTCTTTGTGATTTCCATACATAACCGAATAACGCTGATTATGGGAACGGCTTCCAACCTCAAGGTGGTCCGGGCGAACGCATGGTGGATTATTGCAAAGATGACAAACTTCCAACCCACCAGTGACAGGACCGTTTAATTTTTCCCAAATATATTTATGTGTCTGGACTTTTTTATTTATTCCGTTTCGCCTGCACGAAAACATGCCGTATGTTTTCACCTTGTTCGCAGTCCATTCCCAGCAATCCGGGAAATCTGGATTTGGTCCAGATTTATCTACTTTCTCCCAAAAACGTTCTTCTTCTGGGATTGGTTTTCTTCCTACCATGCCTCTACTTTATCGGGCAAGCACCTGTTGCGCAATTGTCGAGGTCCAAATCACCCATGAACGCAACCTCTTGCAATGGGGTTGAGAAATCAACCTTGGCGAGCATTTTGCTGTACTCATCCTTGGTGATTTCTTCGTATGGAGGCAAGGAGAAGTTGTGGTCAACATGCAACAAGAATGAAACAGACTTTACGCTCTTGTCGTAATTCTTTGAGAGCCACTCCTGGATTTCTCCAAGTTCCTCTTTGCGGTAGTAGACGGTAACGGAGACGGCATTGTCTGCCCACTCGGTCTGCATCCTCTTGACCCACTCAAGTTGCTCTACTGCTGTCATTGCCGAAGCAAGAATTGAGCCCTCTGGTGACATGCACGGGAAGTCCACCACATAGCGCGTGTGGTCCTCTCTGCCGTCAATGCCAATATCCCATTGAACTTTATATCCACGCTTACGACACGCATCGACAAGTGGGTCAGAAGAGCCAAAACGAACTCGTCTAACGTAGAAGGGAGCAAATGCAGGGTGGATTCCAGGAGTCACACCAGGAAGGAGCGAAAGCGTTCCAGAGGGCTGAACCGTGGTCAAGCGAACAGACTCAGGCCATCCACGCTCAGCGGAGTACTGCTTGTCAAATTCCTGCAAGTATTCATACGCAGGAGACAGCCACGAAATCTGTTCTTCCGAGCATTGAAGTATCCCAGTCACAGATTGTCCAAGTCTTGCGTTCTTGCTTACGATACTTGTTGTCTTCTCGTACGGGTACGCCATACGAGTAATTTGTTTTTGTGTCTTGTAAAGCAAACGGGAGATTTCTTTAAATTGCTCAAGTGACTCAATATTTGACAAAAATATGGTTGCTAAGTTACATGATTCCCCATCAGCAAGAGCAATCTCAGCGCAGGGATTAAAGCCCTCAATTGAATTATCAATTTTTATTTCACCGAGGCGACCATATTTGCGGGCAAGACGGCGATTTAGTAGTCCGTAGGGCTCCCCAGTGCCGTCGTAGCCCTTCCATAGCTCACTCATTATTTCGTCATAATGGTCTGCGTAAATTGAGTTATTCGAATTTGCTCTCCAGGCAGGAATGTTGCCTGATGCCCAGTTTTTAGCGCGGATAAACAACACATCGTCTGGGTCACCCATGGCGATTTGCGCTGAACGTCGTGAAGAACCAGAAACGACAATACGTCCAATGATGTTGCAGATGTCCAACACATCAATAGAACGAAGTTTTTTACCTTCACGGTTCTGCAAGACCTTGCAGATATCTGAAATTCCATCAATGAGCGCGCCAGGACCGGATGCGGTACCACCAAAAGTATTCAAAGGAGCTCCATATTCACGAATCAAAATAGTTGAATACGAAAATGATTTACCGGTATCAAAATACGATTTCAATACAGCATGAAGAAGACGTTTCCAACCTTGACGCGAATCAGGAACGATAATGTCTGCGTCATTGCTGCGTTCTTGGGTGATTACAACCCCTGACTTAACTTTTGGTAAATCGTGAATCTTTGAACGCTCTACAGAAAAACCGACACCACCACCAAGCATTAAATACTCAAACAAAAGCTCAAAATCTTCAATTTTTTCAATATTGGTGAAATAACAATTGTTAAGCGATGTGGCATTAAATTTTTGGACGAGAGGTGTTCCTAGCTGCCATAAAGAGCGTCCAGAAAAAGAACAACGAAGATTGAAGCAGTGGTCAAATAGTTTTTCCGCTTCTTCCTTGGTGTAATCAACACCTATTTCATGCGCACCATTAATAACTCTTTGAAGAGTTTCAACCCATGTTTCGTTATTTCCATTACTTTTTTTGCGACTATATGTTCTAAGGAAAACAATTTCCCCCATGCCGTTAAAACCCCATGGTGGTAATTTTTGAGAATACGAATCTACAAATTCTTGGTCAAGTAATGTCATAATAATTTTCCTTAAGTGGTTTAAATGGTCTATCGATATTAACCGAAATCAGAATACTAAAATGGTCTAAAATTAATCAAATTATTTTTTGATTAGACCCAAACTCTCGGCTTCTTTGTATGGTATGTATTTCCCTTTTGCGTGAAGGATTACCTTAACACTTGTAAATGGAGTTATTTGCACTGTTTGCAATATGTCTTCTTCAACTAAGAAATTTTGAATTTCTTTAAGTTCTTCTGTTGCGCCATAGCCGGCTATAATTTTTGGTGGCTCAGATTCTCCGACGCAATCTCCAGTTGGATGTCCGCAAATCGGACAGGGGGTGTTTTGTTGTATCCCCGAACCGCTATTACGTATCAATCCTGCGCTAGCCCTATCCCTAAATGAAGGAGAGTCGTAGAACGGCATACCCCATTATATACATTAATTAAATTCCTGTACATAGAATCCGTTATGTTTAATTAGCATTCTTAGCTCATCATAAGATTCTTTAGGTAAATCATCAATAACTTTTTCTGCTAAAACTGATTGCAACATTCTCGGATAAAGTCCGTTTCTTAGCTGAGCATCTGGCCCGTTTGGGTAAACCAAAATCTCGGACCAATCAATACTTTTATTTAAGCCATAAGAATATGGAATTGCCACCATGCTCACGTAGGATGGGGCTCTACCATCTTCTTCAACACCAGCATGACTAACAGTTATGCATTCTTTTACTCCTATATTGGGGTCAAGAAAAGCCATAGAAAGCTCCATATCCTTAGTTCTGGTTTGGTTAGCCGAGCAATAGCCCTCTGCGACCATGGCTATTGAATTCACCCCCCAGTACCGTCTGAGGACCGAACATAACTCAGCCGCTATATGCAGCCTTTTATCGGTAGAAAGGCTCATAAGCTCCCTTTTCATTTGGCACACAATAACCAGACGGTCATCAACCCAGCCAAAAAAGTTCATACTCAAGTCCTCCCCTATTCCGTCCTCCTTAACAGTATTTGACTTGGCTAATTGAGCAGCCGTCATGACTAGGGCCATTTTGCTCAGGGAGTTATCATAGTCATCCACAAGCCCAGATTAAGCCAATTAGCCCTTCCACAGGGGATGGTCGTGCTGAGCACATCCACTAAGGAGTATTTTTGTGTACTAAGCTCTTGCCCATGACAACACAAAAGAAAAAATCAACCCCAAAGAAAAAAGCTACCCCTAAAGCAGCTAAGGCACCTGCGGCTTCAAAACCAAAAGAGAGCGCACCAGTTGCTCCAGAGGTCAAGTTGCCAGCGCCAGTTCAGGCTCCAATCAAGGTGGCTCTGCCTGCAAAAAAGAAAAGTTTTTTGCGCAGATTTTTTGGGTTTTAAAAATTCAATAATTTCTCTTTTTCAAAAAAGAAAGTAGCGCTATGACTACGGAGCATCGTCGCGCCCCTAGACGAAAGATAGTCGAGGTGAGCCGCGAGGGTGCTTGGGGTAAAGTCAAGTATAAACACCTACTTGAATGTGGGCACACCGAAGTAAGACCCAGGGCGTCATCAACACCGAGTCTTGCTTGCGCATGGTGTCTCAGGGTAGATGTAAGACAAAAAGAAATCAATGCTCTCTCGCTCACCAATAGGGGACCATATATCGATACGTCGCCATTAATGGCATCTGATGAAATCACATTAAGTAAAACACGGGCTTTACTCTCTTCCAGGTTTGGAGTTCCTCTTGATTCCGTTGACATCATTTCCAGCGACGTCAACGGAAATTTAGAAATAAATTATGCAATAATTTTTCTTTCTTCGGGGGATGTGGCTAGGCTAATGAAATCATAATCACATCAAAGGGAGTTAGTCGATGGATAATAACAAAGAACCTTTTAATAATCCACCGAAAAACGGCAAATGTGTTGGACATCCCACGGAGTTATGGTTCCCTCATCACGTCAGGGGAGCAAAGGTTCAGGAATTTCGCGAAAGAAAAGAAAAAACACGAAAAGCAATTGCGATTTGCAAAACCTGCGATGTCAGTGAAGAATGTTTGCAATATTCATTAAGACACGAACCATGGGGCATATGGGGTGGCAAAACTGAACTGCAACGTGCAGCAGTACGTGTTCAAACCAATGTTCGGCTTACTCGGGATGGAAAAATATTTATACCTGGATTGGGTAATAGAAATGCCAACGGAGAAGCATTAATTCGTCAACCCAAGAGTCTTAAGAGACCAACCGCATTGTCTGAGGTTCAGTAAAATGCCAACACCAGGCCCAATAGCAGAAAATTTTCTGACACGACTGTCGTCGGTGAGACAAACAGGTTCCGGTTGGCAGGCTAAATGTCCATGCAGGAATGACGATAATAATCCATCTTTATCCATAGCGGAAGGCTCGGATGGTCGAGTGCTGGTGACTTGCCATAGGGGCGGTGGATGTGATGTAAACCAAATATGTACTGCCGTAGGACTCAAGGTTCATGAATTAATGCCACCAAAAGAGGAGCGAACCGAAAGGAAAGAGAAATTAAAATTTGTTGCCGCTTACGATTTCACTGATGAGCATGGTCATTTATTATTCCAGAAAGTACGTTTCGTCAATCAAGACGGCGTTAAAACTTTTAGACAAAGAAAACCAGACGAAAATGGAGAATGGATTTATTCTTTAGGCGAGACGCCAAAAGTTTTATATAATCTTCCTGCAGTTTTGGCGGCAAAAGCAAAAGGTGAACCTATTTGGGTTGTTGAGGGAGAAAAAGACGCTAACACGCTTATTGAGATGGGTCTTTGCGCCACCACGATGCCCGGTGGGGCAGGTAAGTGGCTAGACATACATACCGATGCATTGTCGGGTGCTTTAGTTGAAATTATTACAGACAATGATTTACCAGGCAAGCAACACGCTCAAACGGTTCTTGAGGAATTGTTAAAAGCAGGTTGTGATGCTCAAATATGGATTTCACCAAAAGCAAAAGATGTAACCGACCACCTAAATGAGGGCTTATCGCTTTCCGACTTAATAGCTTTTGAACCAGAGAGCAAAGAAGTTGATGAGTCTCAACTAAATCCAAAAGACCTTGCCATCCATCGGCTCAAAGAAGTACTGGATAGAGCAGATTTGGATTCTCAACAAAAAATTTCTAAATCATCGTTAATTATTGCTGCATCGACAATTGTCGACCCAGGCGACCCAGGCAGACTCATTCAGTGGAATGATTTTATTAATGAAACGGGTTCAGACAGTTATGATTGGGTCATACCAAATTTAGTAGAAAGGGGTGAGAGAGTTATTGTTGTTGCAGCTGAAGGCGTTGGTAAAACAATGCTTGCTCGTCAAATTGCCTTATGTTCTTCATCTGGTGTGCATCCCTTTACTTTTCAGCCAATGAAGCCAGTAGTGACTCTTACTGTTGACCTAGAAAACCCAGAGAGAATTATTAGAAGAATGTCTTCTTCTATTTTGAATAACGCAATGAGCATGGGCAGAGTACCAAAGGTGACTGCATCTATTTTAACAAAACCAGCAGGTATGGACCTACTTAAAGCATCAGACAGGGCCATTTTGGAAGAAGCTATTGACAGAGTAAAGCCAGACATTCTGTTAATAGGGCCGCTATATAAAGCATTCGTTGACCCAGGTGGAAGAACATCAGAAGCCCTTGCTGTTGAGTTGGCGAAATATCTGGACACAATTCGAACCGTATATAAATGCGCTCTTTGGCTTGAGCACCACGCGCCACTAGGTACAACTATGTCATCTAGAGACCTGAGACCATTTGGTTCCGCAGTGTGGTCAAGGTGGCCAGAATTCGGAATCTCCCTTCAACCCGACCCAACATCCCCCGACCCATATGTTTACGACATTAGGCATTTTAGAGGCGCTCGTGATGAACGGCCTTGGCCAGTAAAAATTAAACGTGGCAAACGTTTCCCTTTTGAGGTGCTCGAAGCGTCTAAGATAATTGTATGAGTGATGAAAAATCTAATAAAATCTCCACAAGGGAGTTTATTAGTGACAGAGATTTACGTATTTTCAAACTACGTCAAGCCGGAACCTCGACATCTGAGATAGCCCGTCGTTTTGGGGTATCAACAACGGTCGTATCTCGTGCAATACAAAGACAATTGCAAAAGATGAATAGTGAAACACTTTTAGCGTATCCTGAGGTTTTGAGACTAGAACTAGAACGACTAGACAACCTTCAGCAGGCTATTTGGCCACTAACCCAACATAGACGTGTGGTTATGGATGATGGAACAGAACAGTCAGTTGAACCGGACCTCAAGGCAATACAGCAAGTTTTGGGGATTATGGATAGAAGAACCAAGCTCCTGGGGATGGACCAAGCAAACATCAACGTTCAAATGGACGTTAAATCATCGACAACTGAATCGATTAAAGCAACGCTTGCTGGCTCTGACAGTCTAAAATTGGCTGCTAACAGATTCGACCCCGAAGCTGAAGCCAAACAACTGTTGCAATTGATGGGTATTTCTGGTGTTTTGCCAGAATCCGTCATAAATCAAATCTTGGAAAAAAACGAAATACATGATGCAGAAATTGTTGAGGATGAGGAACAGGAAGATGAATAACGAACAAGACAATATAGAAAACAAAGACTCAAATTTGATTTCCGCAATGAACCATGTCGCAGAAAACACCTCCATGTCCGTTTCCCCAATGCAAAAATCCGACGACGCACCGGCCGACAAGCAAGTCCTTATTCGCGCAACCGAACACGACCGAGATAGGTGGAAAAACGCATCTAATAAAGTTGGGGTCACTCTTTCTTCGTGGATTAGGGATGCCCTAAATAAGGAAGCCGCAAACGTCCTGGACTGTCCACATCCCAACCACCAAGTGAGATATTACCCATGGGCAACAATATGTCTTGAGTGTGGACAAAGATTCCCTGTTGCTCAATAAGTAATTATTAAACCTTGTTATATCGGCCCTAGGTCGACAGGACATACAATAGGTGTACCACTATGTTCGAACCAATTATCATAAAGCTTGACTACTCGCCACGAGACGAAAGACATAGCAAGCAGATAAAAAGCGTGGCATCTAGACTCGGTAAAAGAATTGGTAGAGGCCTGGCGAGCAGGCCAAATATTGGTAAAAACAGAAGAACGATTGGTTCTGGAAGAATTGACATACCCACTGGTGGTGTGCGCGGATACAAGAGACCAACAGGAAATCGTCGCGACATTGACAGAGATGGCTGGGCAGACGAAGGCACAACCAACCCTGTATGGGTCGGGCTGAGCGGTGGGCGAGATAGACCAATTATTGAAACCCAAAGAGCTAGACCAAAAATAAATTTGAATAATCAAAAAATAAAAGAAAGAAAAAAAATTCGCCAGAAAATTAAATATGGCGAAAGTTCTTTGGATGGCAAATTAATTAGTAAAAAAAACGGCCCCAAATGGTTGGATGGATTAAGCAATGAGCAGATTTCAAACATCCTCGTCCCCGACTCATATCAGACTTATTCTCAAATGCTGGCCGATGGATTCGGTGTCGACAAAGAGACTATAGAAAAATATCTTGAATCTAGATGGGGGGTTGGAAAGCCTTGGTTGGAAATTGATTACTCGGAAAGTTCAACTAAGCAATTAAAACAAGCACTCAAAACTGCTCTTGACGAATCGCCTATTTTTTCTTGGGCCGTAAGAAATTACGGCTCACCAACATATACGGTAATGACCAGAAAAAGTGCGGAAACATACAACAATCGCGATGCGGTAAAGCCATTGTATGATGCGCTCAAAAAAATGTACCCAGATGCACCTGGGGAGCCACAATTTGCTGCGAGCAATCATCTTGATTTTGAGATGGTGACTTTTAATCCAATCAATGTGGTTGATAAAAAATCATGGCAAACGAATGAACCAATTTCAAGCAGCTTTCAAACATCTAAATTACCATCTGACTCCGACACCGTAATAGACAGAAGCATCTCCGGAACTATTTTACACGAATGGGCTCACTGGTATCACTCCGAGATGCTTTTAGCAAATATTGAAAGTTCTGAAAATAAAAAACGGTCGCCTAAATCTTTGATTAATCCTCAAGATTCAGATTTTACCGAAAAAATCAAAATTGCACTTGAGTACAATTCCGATAATGGAAACATGAATCTTCATTCAACAAAAAAACCACTAGAAGATTCACCAAACGAGCCAAGGACGATTACGTCTTATGGGCACGTGAGCAGAAAAGAAATGTTTGCAGAAGGGATGCTTGCTTACATGCACCCTAATGAGCAACTAAAACTTAAAGCAATAAATAAAAAATTAAGACAAGATATAGAAACAATCTTGGCCGGAGATAAAGGCGTTGATGCGTGGAAAGACAGTAAGGCGAACATAAGAAGAGAAAAAAATATTTTAAGTTCGGGTAGGAAAAATCGTAAGTTAACAAAATTGTCATCAGGTTCAAAAGCTGAGAAACCCGAAAGACCAACGTACCCAAGACACCCTAGCTATGGTCCATTCCTTGATGGCGCTGAAGACGTGTTTGCGGATGTAAAAAACTGGAAAGAATTCAAAGAAGTTTACGATAATTTAGAAATAAATTTCTTTGACTACGAAACTACTGGATTGGTTTCTGACGAATTTCGACAATCGTCCGGTAATGGCGCTCCAGTGCAGTTTGGTGTAACAAAGACCAAAGGCGGCAAGGAGATTGGTCGACTAAATATTTTTATGAACCCGGGAGAAGAGCTTGGGGATTGGTCGAGAAAAAATCTTAAAAACAAAGATGGAGAACCGCTTACCGACGAATGGCTGTCATCTCAAACATCGATAGCTGATGCGCATAGAAAATTAATTGAATTTGTGGGTCCTGATGCAATTTTTGGAGTTCAAAATGCAGTATTTGATAAAACGGTACTAGAAGATGCACTGACATCATCAGGCATCGAGTGGAGACCAAAGGGCTGGGTAGATACGAAAGTTGTATCCGATTTAGTAATTCCTAAATGGACAAAAGAAAATCAAGACGCACCTTGGACTACTGACGGGAAAACTGGTGAAAAAATTCCGTCAAGTAGCCTAAAGGCTTTGACCGAATATCTCAACATAGACCTCGGGAAAAAACACCATACAGCAGACGCTGATGCGGCAGCCACATCAGAGTTGATGTCAAAAATTATTGATAAAGCAATTGAAAAAAATTGGAGCAGCGATATTTTTGATAAAAATTGGCGCGACCAAAAAATCAAAGATAAATTAGAAAACCATCAACAAAAAATTATTGATTTTGAACAAGAAAAAAATAATTGGATTTCCGAAACGTCTCCTAAAAAATCCACAGTTCCAAAAGAAGTGGAGAAAAAAGAATTTGGTTTTGGCAGACTATCTAGTGGCACCACTTCGTACAAGGGCCGCCACGAATCTCCTGATGCGTCAAGTGGGGCACCCCTACATAACCTGGCTAATGGCGCCATATATCCAGAAGATATCTATGGTCCAAATGGAGCGAACCTTTATGGGGGCGCATTCCCGGATTTAGCTCAAAAAGCTGTTGCTATTTTTAGAAAACTCCGCAATAAACCAGACTCTGAATTAACCATATATAGGGCGGTCCCAAGGGGCAAAAACATTAAAGAAGGCGACTGGGTAACGATTCTCCCCGAATATGCAAAAATACACGGAGATAGTTGGTTAAAAGATAACTACGAAATAGTGACTAAGAAAGTAAAAGCAAAAGAATTATTTAATGAAGGTAATTCACTTCTTGAATTTGGTTATCACTCAAAATTATCTTCTGGCAAATACGATGGCGCTCCTACGTATAAAGGAAAAGTCTGGAAAGATAGAAAAAACGAATTAGATGGCCCTGTGTGGCCATTTCGGTCTCAAGCCAAACAGTACCCAGACGATGGTCCGCCGGGAATTTCATATTTTAAAGGCGTAGTTGATGATTCAACATGGGTTGATTGCCTGCTTTATAGAGATGATTCAGGGAAAGTTATTGGCATCTTAAATCATTATCCATTTGCTCTTGTAGACCCAGATGACCCACGAATTGTAGAAAGACGCGGGAATATCAACATCTTTATTGACCCCAAACATCAAGGTAAGGGTATAGCAACAAAACTTGTAGATGAAGCAGTTTCTCGATATAACGTCGACCTACGCAGGCAGCGATATAGCGAAGAGGGCGCAAATTTTATAAACAGGTATATACGTAAACTTCCCGAAAATAGAGATAAATCAAAACTCTCATCTGGAAGCCAGCCACGCATGAATCTTTCTGATGAAGAAAGTGGTGGCCCAAGTCTTAGCTCTGGCGCAACCGAGCCCATAAAGGACATATGGAATGGGAGTAATAAATACATACAGTTTCAGACATACAAAAATATGGAAATTGGGTTTACGGGCGAAGCCCGACTCAGAGACGTACCATCGGGTAAACGATTTGTACGAATGAGGGTAATAGATAGCACAACCGGGAAACCTCGTCGTCTAGAAAACGATGAGGTGCGCACGTTTTCTGAAAAAACAATATCTGCAGCTATTGATTGGTTGTTGGATAGACAAATTCAGACAGAAAAGTTAGGGTCAGTCAGTGATGGGTTTGTTTTAAGTGAGGAACAATTTAAAGAGTTTCTTGCGGCAGACATTAATCCCGTTAAAGCAAAACCTGATTCAAACACAAAAAAATACCCCCTAATCAAAAAGAATTTTAAGGTTGACGAAAAAGAACTTTTATCTCTTTCCGAGGAAAAGCCAAACAATAGAATACTTGTTCAGGTAACCAATCGTTTTTGGTTTGACCACTTGTCTAGGCTAGACAGTGAGATTGATGGCTCTGAGGTTCGAGGCAGGTTCCGTACGGAGATAAAACTAAATCATTCTGAACTCAGCAACTTAATTAGTGATGCCGACTATTATATAGAAACAGCAAGATTGCCTGATGAAGAATTTAATTCTATGGGCGCAGAAGAACTTATCGATGCGCTAATAAAGCAGGGCGTCCCCATAGAAAACGGTAAACTGAAACTTTCATCTGGAAGCCAGCCACGAATAAATCTTTCTGATGAAGAAAAACGCGAAATCATAGCTATCGCATCTCAAAGAACCGATGATTTCTCAAAAAGTGTTGTTGAGCAATTCAGAAGGAATGGAAAGCTCTCAGATAGACAATGGAATGCCCTTAATAAAGCGACTCTTAGACGTTCAAGATTAAGTTCTGGAATGAATACCCCTGAACTCAGCGAGATGGGCAAGCAAAGACTTCAACGCCGAATTGACTCATATGAAGCCGCAGTAAAAAAGGGAGATGGTAGTGAGTCTAAATTACCATGGGATAAAAATGGGAAATTTAAAGAAAAACCAATTATTGTTTCTGAAGTAGATGACGACTACGACGATGACGAAGAAATTAGTAAAGAAGAAAAAGAAAACCAAGCCGCATATCGCGAATTTTCAAAGATTAGTCCTGCAGAGATGGCTAGAAGAACAGAACGAGAAAAAGCATCCAAGGAAAGACTCTTATCTCCTGAGTACTTAGAGGAGAGTCGCCTTAGGCGCGTAGCAAGAAATAAAGGCAAGGAAACCAACACGCACAACGCAGATGGAACGTTGAAAACAGAAAATAAACCGAAACTGTCGTCTGGTAAAACCAACAGAGCCAACAGAAGAGCCAATAATTCAAGATTAAGTTCTGGCAAAAACACTGACACCGAACCTCGGTTTTTACCAATTGAAAACTTGGCGGCGACCCGAGACCCGAATACAGACACAAATCTACAAACACCTGCAAAGAGACGGGTGTATGTGAAGTCAAAGATACCAAAGGTCGGTCGGTTTAAAGAAGCAGACTACCCGTTAGAAGTTCAACTGTCTATCGTAGAAGACTATAAAGATAAAAGAAAAACACTTTCTTATATTGCAAAAAAACACAATGTCACTATTCAAGCCGTCTTATTTTTGGCACGGCAATATAATTTGCCATACAGGAAATACAATCCGAAGTCTCCTCGACAACAGAGAATTATTGAAGCCATCAAAAACGATATGCCGTTTGAAGAAATTATGGAAAAATTCAATATCTCAAGAGAAAAACTGATAAAACTTGAAAATATTTCAGAATCTGCTAAAGCAAGAAAATTAAGACTAACTAGAGAAAAGACTAGAAGACAAAAAAAAGAAGAAAAAATAATTAAACTATTTAATGACGGTTTAAGAATCACCGAGGTTGCGAGGCTCACCAAAATGGATATCTCGGCAGTAGCCGACGTGTTGCTTGCCAACGAGGAAACAAAACCAAAACTAATAGCGAGAAGGGACGGAAGTCAGCGTTATTGGTCGATTTTTATACCACAGGTTCGTGAACTATTTAAAAATGGACTGAACATCACCCAGATTGGAAAAACACTAAAAAAAGACATTAAAATAATCCGCAAAATTGTAAATGAAGATGAGGAATTATCAAAATTGCAAAGAGAAAGAATTGAGAAAAAATTTTTCCTTGCTCAAATTAGTGAGGAACTTAGAGAATTTTTCATAAACGGTGGGAGCATGGAAGGCGCAATTGAAAAATTTGATTTATCACGACAGCAGATTAAACAATGGAGAGAAAGACAAGCGGCACAATCACAAAAACAACCAGGAATACCCCGACTACCCCGACTACAAAGAGGACTCAAGACAGGAATAGATTCAAAACTGAGTTCTGGTAAAACTAATAGAGCCAACAGAAGAGCCAACAATTCAAGATTAAGTTCTGGTAGAAAAATTTTGCCAGACGCCATTAAGCTCACAAAAGCAGAACAGAAAATTCTCAAAGAAGTTGGAGAAAGTGGAACTCCTGATTTTGCCAAAGTAGTACATGAGGTTGCATTGGGCTACGACGAACCCGGTTCCATGCTTGACAACATGAAACCAACCAACATGGCAGTAACAATGAAAAATGCTCGTACTGTTTCCTCAGAAATTCAGAGACAGGCACAGGAGTCTTTAGAAAGAGCAGGATTCCCTGAAGAGTTTTCGGTTTGGCGTACAGCAGGTGCGGGTGGTCGCCCAAATACGGGCGTTGTTTCTGTAACTACACGAAAAGGCGGCTTAAGCACCTTCAAGGGTGATGTGGTTGAATACAGAATTAGTCGCTCTGATGTACTAACACACAGTGAAGGATTCTTAGGGAATCTTCAAACCTATGCCGAAGACGAACTACATGTAGATATTAAAAACCTTCGTCGCGCAGATGAGACCGTTAAACGGTGATGTACTATCTTCTGATGGAAAATCTCAATTATGCTGCCTTTTAGCGACGACGAGCTTTCGTCACAAATGGCGGTTTTAGCATCTAACCAAAAAGAAAGAAATAGTGATTTAGATGCAATGCTTGATTTCGCTGTAGAGGTTTACGCCAAGAAGCGACGTTTCAAAACTGGAGAATTAGTTAATTCCCCAAAAGACGCTCCTGAATCTTTAGCAAAAGAGACAGAATCTTCAGACGAATCACCAAAAACACAATAGTCAAAGCTATTTTGTATTTTTTGATTTGCGAAGACTGCCGGACAAAACGCTTAATTCAGAATCAAAAATTTGATTATATTCCTTAGCGTGTTTGTGTTGTAACACGATGTGGGCACGACGTCTTGCTTCTTGCCTTATTGCGGTAAGTTCTGCCCTTGCTTCTTTTTCTGCGGCGCTTAGTTTTGGCCTACCTCGGCCCAATCCGCTTGACTTCAATTTATTGTACTCAGACATTATTGCTCCTTTTTAATTATTAACTGTAGGTAGTAGTAATTATATTAAGACAAAATGAGAAAACAACCTTTTTAAAAGAAAATCTAAAATTCTTAGTCAAGTCCAACCTGCTAGGCTAGAACATAGACAAAAGGAGGCTTTCGTGGCTAAAGACAAGGGCAAAACATACAAATCAAAATATTTTGGTGACGGTGAAGATGATTTTAGCGAAACAGAATGGGAAAAGAAGCTATGGGTTCTGGTTCGCGAAGCCTACGCAAAAGAGATTAAAAAAGACCCTAATTTTGTCGCCCCAGATTGGGTAACAATTACTGATTGCGAGGAAGAATTAAGAAATTCTGGAGTCGTTCAGACCTTTAGGCAATTCGGTAAAGTCGTAAAAAATTAAATCCGTAAAACAAAAATCCCCCTGTCTCTCTTTCTCAGAAGAGAATTAACAAGGGGGTTTTGGTTTAATTGAAACTTACAACACTATTAGAAAGGTTCAGATTCCTCTGCGCCCACTGTTTGTAGTGCTGGCTTTGAACGGCGTTGTTGATTTGCTGCCTGTGACGGCCTGGCTGGAGCCTGAGCTCCACCCTCTTGCTTCGCACGACGTGTTACCGCGTCAATACTGCGACAAGCAATTGCCACCTCATCAGCGACCAACTCAATAGCTGAACGCTTGTTGCCTTCTTTGTCTTCGTAGCTGCGTTGCTCAAGTCTGCCAATCGCAATTACTCCGATTCCCTTTTCAAGTGTTTTTGCTGCATTCTCGGCGGTGTAACGCCATGCAACAACATTGAAAAATGATACTTTCTCTTGCTTTTCTCCAGCTTGGTCGTACCATACATAATTTGATGCTACGGAAAAAGACAGGCGAGCCTGTCCGCTGCTGGTAAATGTGAGTTCGGGTTCGCTTGTGACGTTCCCCGTAATCACGGTTGGTGTTGGGTTCATTTCTTCTCCTTGGTTCTACGTAAATACTGACAACTTGTCAGCACATAAACCATATCAGCTTATTCGCACGTCCGCAACTACTGGGTGCTAGGGTTCTTTTATGGCAAAAAACAAAGTAATTAAATCAAAAGAAGGCCTAGTTTTGGGTAAGACAAAAGAAGACGGCATAGAAGCCGTACAAGCACTAAGCACTAGTGACGCCACTCTGCAGATTAGCTCCCATATAGCTGCAATGATGTATTTCCTTTTTGGAGATTCTGAGGCAAAGCCCGAAGAAGAAGAAGAATTCGACGACACAACATTGAATTTTGCAGGCCTGTTGTGTGCCTCAATGAATTTAGATGTAAAAAGTATTAATCCAAATGGGGAAATTACACTAACGGTGAAGCTCGAGGATATTAATAAATTCTTACGAGAAATGCTTTCTGATTAGTTTGTAAAGCCCGAGAAACCCTTATAAACAAAGGATACAAAGACAATTTTGTGTCAGAGATATTACTTTGATATAATAGAGTTACTCATAAATACATAGGCAAGCCATTTACTAAAAGCTTGTTGCCCTATCAACCGACACTAGGAGTCAAAATTGAGAATCTTTGCAGGTTGGGTTACTTCTTTACTCTTTTTTGTCTTAGGGATTCAAACCCCTACATCTCAAGCAAATGCCCCTGAATATTTAGAAGGCAAAAATGACGAGAGCAATCAAATTACCCACAAAAATATTGAAAGATTAGATTACAGTTTTACCTCAAAAATCACCTTTACTCATGGTCAGGTTGATTGGTTGTCGCAGTTGGCTAGTCAGGCTGGATGGCCTGAAAAGACCCATGAAAAACTGAAGGAAATAATTCTGAGAGAAAGCGGTGGTTGTCCAAATCGCAAGGGTGGGGATATCGTCGACAAGAACTGCAACATCACAGGTGTCTCTGAGTGGAACCATCGCTCCGACACAGGACTGCTTCAAATTAACGGCGTTAACTATGATTTATCAAGAAACAAATGGGCAAGGGTTTGTTTAGATTTAGACATCTGCACCCAGGAACCACTATTAGACCCATTAATAAACCTCAAGGCAGGCTATTTGCTTTATCAATACTCAGGATGGGGCCCATGGGACCCATGCACTTGGGATAAAACAAGGTGCCCTAAAAAGAAACCATAAAGCGTTCGTATAGGATGTTCCTATGAGCGCACAATTCGATATTCCTGGTCGAGAATTTAATTTTAAAAAAGACTTGGCTTACGGCCAAGACGGCGAAATGCTTGTTGATGGTTTTATGGAAGCACTGTCTGGCGGTTCTGTTGAAGTAAAAAGCGACCGATATAGAAATGGAAGAATGGTTGTTGAAACAGAGCAAAATCCCAAAGGCGCAGTTGATAGTGATGGCAATAAAATTTGGGTAAAAAGTGGGATAAACGTAACCACAGCTAAGTGGTGGGTTTATATATTCTCCCCAGAAGGCGGGTTTGTGGTTATCTCTGTCGCTCGGCTCAAAAGGTTTTTACGGCTAAATCCATATAAGTACAACCAAAATACCAAACGGGATTTTGGCGGCGCAGACAACCCGGCAAAGGGGTTTTTGATTATGCCCAACGAAGTGGCTGACCTCTTATCTAACAAATCTTACGACGTGGTTGAAAACGGCGATGAGTGAATCAGGGGAATCTGACATTGGGGAAATCTATGTTGAACAGGGCCTTACTGAGCTGGAATATATTCAAAAATTACAAAAAGAAATAGTCACCGCCAGATTAGACAGGGATGCGTGGATTCGCGAATGGCAAAAAGAGAGAATTCTTGCCGACGTGCTGAGGGATGCATTACTTCATGCCTGTGGAGCTCCCGGCGGCTTGATACTTGAGGGTCCCCCTTTGGATGCCATTAAACAGTATGATTTAGTCAGAAAATAATTCACTGAAAGTGAGATTTAATGCAAGATGACGATACTAAGAAATTAGAAAAACAAATACGAGACATTGATAAGTCAATTGCTTTAATCGATAAACAAATTTTGGAAATCGACAAATCTCTCGGCGGAAAATCCCCGAGGGTAACTCCAAATAAAAACAAAAATATAATCTCAGAAGAAAAATGAAGCAACCCTAAAATTTTTTTTTTAAAAAAGGCATATTATGAAATACAGATTTTTTACAAAAATGCGCCCGAATGGAGAGCACATCAAACTGTATCTTTTGGCGTCAAACGAAAAGAAGAGAGAACTTCACGAACTAGTACTGGAAGATGGTCAGTTCAAAGAAACATCAGCGTTTATGAAAATAATGATTGACGGTCTACAGGATGTTGAAGAGATAAATCAAAAGAAAGCGTCAAAATTATACAAAGACCTAAAAGACGCAATGGACAAAAGATTCAAACAATAATGAACGAACTGCAACTTCAAGTAGAAGCGCTAAAAGAAAAAATACCCTCATCTTTTGGTAAGTACATCAATGTCGATGAGGGCTGGTATCAAATTGTTGTCGACTGTGACAAAGAATTAACCGCAATCGACCCCAATTATCAAATTCTGCAAATTAAGGAAAAGTTTGGCGGATTGCGCTACTACATGACACCGTGCAACGACACCACGGAAGAACAAAGAAACAAAATGTATGAAGTCATATCTAAATACGAAGCAAAAGCAGCTCAAACCTGTGAGGCAACAGGGCAATCTGGCGTGTTAATGAAATCTGTTAGAGGATGGCTCAAGACTTTAAACCCAGAATATGCAGCTACCACACCGCATTACAAGAAGTATTCAATTGTTAATCAGACACCGTTTAATGTTAATCAAGCACCGTCTGATGCCGAATGGTCCGAGGCAATTAGATAGTATTACTTCACACCTATGGAATTCGTAAAAGAGGGCCTGTAGCTCAGCGGTTAGAGCAGGGCACTCATAATGCCTTGGCCGTGGGTTCGAACCCCACCGGGCCCACGATATGGTAGTAAGCAACACAAAAGGAGAGCAACTGATGCCAGGTAAAAAGCGCCCATCAAAACAACGAGCGACACTCAAATGGTTAGAAAAGCAAAAGCAACTAAACCGAAGCAGCAAGAATCATGCTGCTCAGGTTCACGCTGAAATATGGTTAGAAAAAGAAAAACAGGAATACTTGATAAGAAAACAAAAGCCCGAGGAGGTACTGTGAGTGTAGGTGCAGATTCATTAATGGGTCATTTGGATGTATCCAAGCTTTTAGATAAGGAAACACTGGAAAAGGGCCGCGTAATCAAAAAAGAAACAAATAGCAATATTCAAATCAACGACCTAATTCAGGCAATGGCATCATCCGAACCATGCCTTTTTGGCAACTCTTCTGCAAATTTAATGCCGGTAACAGAAACTCAATTTGACCTAACAGAATATGACTCAGCCAAATAAGTGCTGTGGCTGTAGTGAAGCCATAAACACCGATAGTGATGACTACGGTTGGAGCACCACGAAAAGCGACTATCTCTGCGCTGTCTGTAGAGATATGGACGAATCATCGTCATCTGTAATGATGGTGACAACCAATGGACAAACAGCCAAATACTTCATCGGCGAGCATTTGCGTGTAGACGAGAACGGAGAAGAGATGTCTGAGCCCGACTGGCTAATTACACGCCAATGGGTCAAAAGCGACGACCACAGGGGCTTCTACGACACTCTGGTGGATGGTTGGACTACCGTTCTAGAGGGCTGGACTACAGGAAATTGGGATGACCCAACAGGCCAACGAAAAAGAAAATTCAACGAGTGGGCCGAATCTGTCCACGACGGAGAAATTATCCCGCCCGTACAAATCGCCATTATCGCTGACCCAACTAGCAACATATTCAGTACAGGAATATCAGTATTGACTCCCGACCCAATTGGGTTCAAAGAATGGTTGGGTTCAGAATTATCTGAGCTGCAAAATTCGCTGCTTTAGATAAATTTATCCCAAAATAGCGTCTTCTTTATTTTTAGTGCCGGTACAGCCTGATTCCACTTTTCGGGCGACTAGATAAAGGTATTCGATACCAAGGCTTGTAATAATGATTTTGTTATCTAGGGTGTATTTAGCAAAGCTGTGACGAACCAATACGTCAAAAGAACGAACTATGTCTGATGGCTTAGATTTATGTAAGCAGAACTTACGGTAGTCATCTACAGACACTGGACATCTCTTCATCTTCAAATAGCACAACACAACATACGTCGACGAACCGTATGCAACGGGGGTTTTCATGTTTACAATAGAAGTCATACTTATTTGGATTATACGAACTAAATACCCAAGTTCCTACCCAAACTTTAGATAAATTAAACCGAAATAAGGCTCCTTCTGTATATTTTAGTTTTGCTACCTAAAACCTTGGAGGAATTGAGGCGGTCATTGGGCGGAAAAGTTGAGGGTTTGGATAAATCTATCCGGAGTTTGGCGACCAAAAAAATTTGGAATACGCACCCCCACCACCACTGGGGTGCGCCAAAAAGTTTGGCGGGGCTGACCCCGATGTCGATTCGATTCGACAAGTGGCATCTCGATTATTTGTAATCACGCTCACGAATAATCACTTAGACATCTGATGAAGTGTCTCACTATGATTTAGTTATCTCAATGAAAGGGGATAAAAAATAATGTTAGCCAAAAAAATACGCAAGACAAATGATGGATTAGGATTCATTTACGAACTCTCTAGTCCGATTACTCACAATGACATTAGTTATGATTTCGTAATTGCGAAGTCGTATAGTCCAATCGCAGTTGTTGAAGGTTTCTTTTATATGCCTTCCTACTCTTGCTTGCTTGGTGCTATCAAAACTGATGAAGGATTCAGACAAGGTGAGACAATATGGAAATTACAACATAACAAGTTGAGTCAGTCATCAATCCTTCTTCAACGAAATATAAAAGTTGCGAACAAAGTTGAGTGGCAAAAGAAATAGTCATCATCATCGCGACACATCATCATCGTCATCATCGCCCTCGTGGCACATCAGTAGTTCGCAAGTGCTACGGGTGTGCTACGGGTGAATACATACATACACAACTAGACATCTGTAGTAGTGCCTTACTATAGTTAAATCATCTCAATGAAAGGGGATACATAATGAACATCAAAGAAACTACATTTGATAACTACATAGAGCAAAGCGAAGACCTAAACTTCTTTAAGCAACTTAGGTGGTTCAACAAAAGTG
>Ga0208975_1000148_pt1 | contig 36683 bp, 23 predicted proteins | sample GreLakmeER78MSRF_FD_187700 | JGI IMG/M metagenome (GOLD analysis project Ga0208975, IMG submission 187700) | Freshwater lentic microbial communities from great Laurentian Lakes, MI, USA - Great Lakes metaG ER78MSRF (SPAdes) | ecosystem: Environmental > Aquatic > Freshwater > Lake | place: Great...
GCCCGACAATCCACGTCAAGCCCGACAATCCACGTCAAGCCCGACAATCCACGTCAAGCCCGACAATCCACGTCAAGCCCGACAGACCACGCGAAGCCAACACGTCATGCCCGACAATCCATGTCAAGCCCGACAATCCACGTCAAGCCCGACAATCCACGTCATGCCATGTGGGCCCTTCGGGTATGCGTCCCTTTTGTTGGCTTACTGAGTCTGGTGTTCTTTTCTGGTAATCTTGGGCAAAAAGGCCGCGCATGATTCGCAAAGCGTACGCAGGGCCCCAAGTACCCGAAATGCCACGTCAAGCCCGTCAAGCCCGTCAAGCCCGTCAAGCCCGTCAAGCCCGACAATCCCCGTCATGCCCGACCACCCACGTCAAGCCAGACAGACCACGCGAAGCCAACACGTCAAGCCAGACAGACAACGTCAAGCTCGACAATCCACGTCAGACCCGACAGTCCACACGAGGCCCCAAACACACCGTCAAGCCCGACACTGCGTATAGATGCGACCCTTGTTTTTTCCACCCTCTCAGTAGCGTAAGGGCATAGGTGCATTAGAGAAGCAATGGCGGCAAATCCCACAGGGTCGCAAATCCTGGGAACGTCCCTCTTGGACCTGCTCTCGACCGATGCCCGGCGCGAGGTGGGGACGTTTGGGCACACGGGGTGCAACGCCCTCGTGCGCTTCTATGACAACGACGACCCGATCGGCCGCGGTTACCAGATCGGTCTGTCCAACAATGCCTTTCTCATCAACAAGCTTTCGAACATGTCGGATACCTTGATCGGCATCGGCACCGATCGGCCCGTCATTACGCGTGGCCTCGACATCGGTTACGACCTCAACATCGGGGGCAACCTGCTGAAAGGCGGCCTTCCCTACGTCAGCAGCCAGTGGACCGACTCGAATGTGGGCTCGTCAAACTTGCTTTACTATACCGGTCCCGTCAGCATTGGTACGTCCAACTACCCCTCGGGCCTTTCTACGAATCTGGCCCTCAACGTCGGCGGCAGCATCAACTTCACGGGCTCCCTGCTTCAGAATGGCGTCGAGTTCGTGAGCGGCGGCGGCGGTGGCGGTACGACCGTCACCGTGCTCAACAACATCTCGACCAGCAACAACTTCGCGGCCTACAACTTGTACGGCGGCACCACGACGCGCACCGTGCTGACCAATGCGCCGACACTGGACGCGCGCACCCTGTACAAGTTCGAGCTGACCGTCGGCCGCTACATCATCAACGCCACGCTGCCCTTCACCAACGACGACGGCCTCGTGCTTGGCGACAACTACCAATGGGTCAAGCTGGGCCTTTATCGCGATGAGGCCCTGGCCGCCGACGCAGGTGCCGCGCCCGTCATCTTCACGAGCATGCGCATCAACAGCAGTACCGAGGTCATCACGCAGCCGCTGTCCTTCATTGTGGAGGTGGTGACGACCGGGATGTACACGATGCTGGTCACCGGCAGCGGCCATACGCTGACGTTCGGGTCCGCCGATTACGACAGCCGGCTGCGCGTCGTGCCCATCGTGGCCGCGGCCGGCCTGAGCGACACGCAGAACGTGCGGGCCGCGCTGCAGGTGACGCCGCTCAAGTCCATCTTCACCGTCGAGGGCGGGGCGCGGTCCGTGTTCGACCTCGAGACGTCGGGCTACTTCATGGCCGCAACGAGCAACGTCAACGTCCACCTCAACGGCACCAAGTACGCCTACATCGACGACATGCACAAGGACTACAGCCTCGATATCACGTACACCTACGACGGCGCCAGTGCGGTGCAGTCGACGCGCTTCACCGTGACGCTGGCCGAGTCGGCGGAGCCGGGCGACGTCGTGGACATTGCCGTCTACCCTACAGCAACAGCCGATACGCTGTACGCGGCCGGCTACCTCTTTCAAAAGATCGACGTGCACCCGACGCCCTGGAACACCGTGGCCGGCGGCGGCATTCGCTACCACAACCGGGTGGTCATCGACGGCGACCTGATCGTGCAGGGCAGCATCATTGGCGGGTCCAACGCGGGCGACTACACCATGACCAGCCGCTACGACGTGACGGACGTGACGGGCCGCGGTGGCGCCGGCATCGCGGTCGAGTGGGCGCCGTGCTTCCCTGCGCCCTATCTGCTGCCGGGCCTGGGCGGCGGTTGGACGACGACGTGCAACGTGGCGGCGCAGCGGTACGCCGGCAACGAGGTGGTGGTCAACCTGTTTACGTCGGGCGTCGTGACTCAGGTGCCCACGGTACTCGGCAACGATTATGTGCTCACAGTGCCCTACAAGATCAAGTCATCGCTGTATGCGAATGGCCAGGTCGTAGGGGACCTGTTGGTGACGGTCAAGCGCGGGGACATTCAGAACACGTTCAAGGCGTTCGGTCGCATTGACCTGAGCCGCAACGACGGTATATTGCTGCGTTACCTCACAGGTACGACCGAGGCGAGCGTGGGCGCGCTGTCGGCGGGCACCGAGGTCAGCGTCAGCGGCACGATCGTCTTCTGCACGCCGCAGATGACGGGCGGCGTGCCCGCGGACTTCCTGCCGCCCGAGTTCCGCCAAGACCTGGAAGGCCGCGTGGGCGTGAACGTCGGTGCTGCGGCGGTGCGGGCGCAGCTGGACGTGATTGGTAAGGGCACCGAGCCGACGTTGATCGTCGATGCACAGGGCACCGGGAACTCGTTCGAGGCGCGGACGCTGGGAATGCCCAAGATGGTCATCGCCGCCAACGGCAACGTGGGCATCGGGACCACCAACCCGCTCAAGCCTTTCCACATGGAGGGCGACATGATGCTGTCGGGAATGATCTATGATAGCAACATGGCGACGCTGTGGGTGCCCGGGAGCACGCTGAAGTGGCTGCCGACGCTGACGCCACCCGTGTTGACGGTGCCGACGGCGGGTGCGATTGCATATACACAGCAGCAAGGGTCCTACCGTTACATCGGCAATGAGGTGGTCTACAATGTGATGATGGCGGGCTCGGTGACGACGCAACAGACCAACGCGCTCTTGGACATGACGCTGAACCTGCCGTACCCGACAGCCGCGGCCAACTACCCTGTGGCGACCATCATTGGCGAGATGTGGCTAAACACGGTGTCGGTGGATGGAGGGTCGTCGAACGCCTTCAAGGCTTATGGGCGGTGCGCAGGCGGTGTCGACTCGATCAGCGTGACGGTGCGCTTCTTGAGCGGCACGACGGACGCGTCGCTGGGTGTGCTCTCGGCGGGCACGCGCATGACCCTACAAGGTCAGCTGACCTACAACACGCCGCTGATCGCCAATGCCAACGGTGTGCCGCCCAACTACATTCCAGCGCCGATCACTCAGGACCAAATGGGCAAAATCGGCATCAACATGGGCGGCAACACGCCGACGGCGGCGCTGCATGTTGTGGGATCGAGCAATGCGGTGCCGGCGCTGGTGGTGAACCAGACGGCGGCGAGTGGGGATATTGTGAGGGTGGAGCGGTCGGGCGTGAGCAGGATGGTGGTGGACGTGAGTGGGAACGTGGGCGTGGGGACCAGTGTGCCTTTGAAAAAACTACATGTGGTGGGGGATGCGACGATTGGGGAGTACCCTGGGTATGTGGATAAATTGGTGCCGGTGTCGAGTGGACGCGTGAATGGGGTGAATATTACGGCGTTGAATGCGAGAACGCGGACGAGTCGGGCGAGTGCGGAGGCGGCTGTGAAGAGTTGGACGAGTAGGACGAGTGCGGCAAATAATTCTTGGCGTTCTGTGACATGGGCACCCGAGTTGTCTCTCTTTGCGGCGGTTAGCAGCTCAGGAATTGGCAACCGGGTTATGACAAGTACAGATGGTGTAACATGGACTTTACGAACAACACCCGACCAAACTTGGAATGCAATAGCTTGGTCGCCTGAATTATCCCTATTTGTCGTTGTTGCTTTGAGCGGTACAAGTGTTATGACAAGTTCTAATGGCACAGCATGGACGACAAGTACAATTTTAGAAAACGAATGGCAATCTATTGTTTGGGCGCCCGAATTATCTCTGTTTGTTGCTGTATCTAGTGCAGGATTGGCTGCTAATAAAGTATTAACAAGTTCAAACGGCACTACATGGACAACACAAACAGCTCCTACTAGCTATTGGCTTTCGGTGTGTTGGGCTCCAGAATTAATGTTATTTGTCGCTGTTGGGGCAAGCGGCACTAGAGTAATGACGAGTTCGGATGGCATAACTTGGACATCTCAAATTGCCGCAGCCCTTTATCAATGGACTGCCGTATGTTGGTCGCCCGAGCTTGGTATTTTCGTGGCTGTTGCTCAAACGGGCGTTGGAAATCGGGTGATGACAAGTCCGAATGGAGTTTCATGGACTGCGCGTACATCGGCTACTGATAATAATTGGTATGGTGTATGCTGGGCTCCAGAGCTGTCAATCTTTGTGGCAATTGCACTTTCAGGTGTTGGTAATCGTGTCATGACAAGCCATGATGGCATAACATGGACGTCTAGGACATCGGCTGCAGATAATAATTGGCGATCTGTATGTTGGGCACCCGAGTTATCTTCATTTGTAGCGGTTGGCGAATCAGGCGCCGGCAACCGCGTCATGACCTCCGCCATTGGCATGCCAAACTCGAAGAGCATTGTCAAGGCGCTGCCGAGTCAAGTGACGGTGTTTCCGAATGGGAATGTGGTAATTGGTGGTGGGGGGTATACTATTCCAAGCATAACGACAATATATTCAACAGTTGCCAACAAAATTCTTACTTTGCATTCTGGTTTACCTAATGTGGCATCTTCTTATGCAACTGTAATTGGAGCACCAATATTAAGCTTGGGTGGGCCTAACTGGAATCCATCAGTGCCATGGTATTGTGGAATTGGATTCGGCTATGCATCTGTTGTAGACTCCAAACAGCCCGCCGAAATCGGATTTGCCACTCGCAATAACTCAGGAGGTACATTTGGGGACTTTTACATTGCAACAAGAAGCAATGGAACTGAATCGGACCCCCCTGTTGAAAGGCTAACCGTGACATCTGGAGGAAATGTTGGTATCGGAAAAACAAATCCAACATATAAACTTCACGTTGAAGGAAGTGCCTATGTAACGGGATCAACAAATGACCTACTGACGATAAGAAAGAATGGGGCTGGTGGAAATCCAATATGGATCATTGTAAACAGTGATGTTGCGACACAGTCCTCATTTCTACTGTACTTTACAAGTGCATCCACTACCGTAGGTACAATTTCAACGAGTGGAACAACTACGGCATACAACACAACATCTGATTACCGTCTAAAAAATAATATTCGTCCACTCACAAATGCCATGTCAACGGTATCTCAATTGAAACCTTGCACATGGACATGGAAGTCTAATGGCACAAGTGGACAAGGATTTATAGCACATGAACTTCAAGAGGTTGCACCAGAGTGTGTTACGGGAACAAAAGATGAGGTAAAAGAAGACGGTACTCCTGCGTATCAGGGAGTTGATAACTCATTCTTAATTGCAATTTTAACATCTGCAATACAAGAACTTAAAAATGAATTAGACACATTAAAAGTACGTGTTAATGAGTTGGAAGGTGGAGGATCAGCAATATAAATCTGCAAGGCACTCGGCACATTCCGTTCAGCCCCGTCGGACCCCTCTCAATGCACCCAAATATAAAGTAATAGTAGTGCTATTAAACAACCACATGCTTTTTGTACCCACCATGTAGAGTCACTCAAAGACCAACATGTCCGCCCCCGCCAACTCGGCCGTCTACGTGGATCCCTCCACAGGGGCCATCTCGACCGGCGCCGTCCAGTTCCGGAATCGGATCATCAATGGCGACATGCGCATCGATCAGCGTCTGGCGGGGACGGCCAACGCGGCGCTGCTCACCGGCCAGGACGTATACACCGCCGATCGGTGGGCGGTGTGGCGCAATGCCAGCGGTGCCAACTACACCGTCCAACGCATTGCCAACGCAGGCGCCCCCGGCAATGACTTTGCCCTCCAGGCCACGGTGACCTCGTCGGCGACGCCAGGCACGAACGACATCTACTTCATGCACCAAAAGATTGAGGGCTACAACGTGAACGACTTTGGCCTGGGCACGGCCAATGCGGCCTTCTTCACCATCTCGTTCCACGTGCGCTCAAGCGTGACAGGGACGTTTGGCCTGATCGCGACGAACGGCGCGAAGAACCGCTCGTTTGCCACGACCTACACGGTGAATGCGGCCAATGTATGGGAGTACAAGGTCATCACCGTCAAGGGAGACGTCGCTGGTGTATGGGCAAAGGACAACACGACGGGCTTGGACATCATCTGGTCGCTGGGCGCGGGGTCGGGGGCGTCGACGGCGGCGGGTGCTTGGGTTGCGGGTGGCTTTTACAATGTTGCGGGGGCGGTGCAGTTTGTGGGGGGTGCTGTGGGGGCGACGTTTGCTATTAGTAATGTTCAGGTGGAGCGTGGGAGTGTGGCTACGCCTTTTGAGGTGCGGCCTTTTGCTATGGAGTTGGGGATGTGCAAGCGGTATTATCATAAAGATACGGATACTCTCCATGGCGGGGGGGTCTCTATATCAACCGGTCCGTTAGACTCTTATGCAGGAATTAATTACAAATACCCGGCTGAGATGCGTATTAACCCAAGCTTAAATTTACTTGGTACAACTTATAGGTCTGGTGGAGTTTATGATGTTGATCAAATTACCAAACATTATTTTATTTGGGGAAGAAGACAATACGGAGGTGGAAGCGCAACAATATACGCATATGCTACTGGTGGTTGTGAATTAAGTGCCGAATTATAGTAAGTATTTTGGTTTGTAAATACATTAAAAATAAGAGTTAACTGTTCTATAATTTGTATCTTATCATGGTAAAACTTTTGTATGTTTTAGGATATATAATGTTGCAGCAAATGATGTTGACTACAGGGTGATATACAAAAAATGCAAATCTATAAAAGCTCAATTTCTTGGCAACCTCATTGTCGGACATGTCGAAAGCACCTGTGTCACCCCAACCTTCACCCGCGGCTTTCCACCATTCACAGGCACATCCTCGTTCACACTATAATACACCCTACGTATGCCACGTTCACGTATGAGCGCCTCACAGTTCGCACAAGGCTTGCTGAGCCTAAGCGGGTGGGTGGGGCAGCTGTGCCTGCGGCCTATGCGGACGACGTACATCTCGCACTCACGCAAATAGCTCGGCGGCTTCCCGCGCAGCTGCATGATCGCCGCGACCTCGGCGTGCACCGACCATGCGTGCCGGTAGTGGTTCACCGTGTACTGGTTGAAGCCGGCCGCCACCACCTTGTTGTCCTTGACGATCACGGCGCCGAGCTTGTGCTCCAGGGGCGACTTTTGGGCCTCGACGATGGCGCGCTCGCAGAAGGCGGTGTGGGGGGTCGGCTTCATTGTGCCTGCGCTTACGTCGGGCGCATCACTACTCAATCATACACTCTGGGGTATTCCTTTAAGTGGACGATCTGGAGTGTGGAACTCCTTTTTTCGACGCGTTGCATCATGCACGCCATTTAGAGCAACGTATGCTAAGTACAAGCAAACAGGTGCCATGCCCAAGAAGGAGCCCATCACCCTCGACGGTGCATCATTTACATCGATCAAGTCGGCTCAAGACCATGTTCGCAACTTGATGAAGGAGATTGGCGTGTGCGCAAGCGTCAAAGAGAGGGACGTGCAATACTACGAGCGTGTGCTGGCCATTGCACGTCGTCACCCAAATAGCAGCAAGTTGGACGGCGTATGTGACTTTGCCATTGCATACAACAAGCTGTCCCGATCGGCCCTTGAGGTCATCATCATCAAGGAGGACGGCACAACTGAGGACATTTCGTTGTTGAACAAGTGCATCACGTGCAAGCTAGATACACAGAAGGCGAGCCTGGCATCTGCCTTTCGGTACTCTATTGACGACCAGATCAAGGCCTTCAGGAAGCAGGCAACGGCCACACATTGTGAGTTGTGCAACTGCGTGCTCAGCGCGCACAGCGGCCTAGTCCACGTGGACCACACCGTGCACTTTGAGCAGCTGGTCGCCGACTTCCTGAGCACTTATGGGCAGCCATTGCCTACAACATTTGTGAATAGCCCCGATGATACCCATCGCCATGCCTTTGCGCCTAATGACCAACAGGTATCCAACGCATTCTACGACTACCACAAGGAACACGCGCTCCTGAGGTTGGTGTGCTCCAGTTGCAACCTGTCCAGGCCGAAGTGGAAGCAGCAGCCGTAGCTGAGCTTATTTTTGGGGGATAGTTGCCCCTTTTACACTTGCGCGCTGCTGCTGTGCTGCCGCGCCACCGCAAACGCACTGGCGCCTACTCATCGCTCTCCGCGCCGCCCACCATGCCCTTGAACTTGTTCCAGGCCTTGAGCACCGCCCCATTGGGCTTGCGGCCCGGCTTGCCCGGCGACAGCGCCTTGACTGCCTTGACTGCCTTGGCCGCCTTCACCGGCGACAGCGCCTTGGTCGCCTTGGCCGCCTTGGCCACCTTAGGCGGGCGGCCCGGCTTGCGCTTGACAGCCGGCTCGGCGGCCTGCTCCTCGGCCTGCTCCTCGACCGGCTCCTCGGCCTGCTCCTCGACCGGCTCCTCGACCTGCTCCTCGACCTGCTCCTTGACTGCCTTTGCCACCTTGGGCGGACGGCCCGGCTTGCGCTTTACCGCCGCAGCCGCCGCGGGCGCCGACTTGGACGCGACCTTGGTGGCCTTGGCCGCGACCTTCTTGGTGGCCTTGGCCGCGACCTTGAGCGCCTTAGCAGCCTTGACCGGCTTCTTCTTGGGCGGCGGCTCCAGGATCTGGACGCTGTCGTTGTCGTCGCTGTCGTCGCTGTCGTCGCTGTCGTCGCTGCTGTCATCGCTGCTGCTGTCGTCAGTGCCCGCGTTGATCAGATCATCTGCAAGGTGTTGAGAGAGGCAAAGAGGCATGAGCAACATTGCAGCAGCAGTGCAGCAGCAACAGTAAACAGCAGCGCACGCACCCAGGTTGGCAGGCATGGGGCACGCCCACTCGGCCTCCTTGATGTAGCCGACATCCCTGATCTTGACCCAGGTGGGCTTCCAGCCGACCAGGACCTCGTCGCCCCGGCAGTCCATGATCTGGGTGTACTCGAACTCGCCATCCTGTTGGTTGGGCACACAGGCGCACGCAGGCGCGCAGCAGCGGCAGTTAGGCGCTGTGTGCTGCATGTGCTGATAGTGATGCGGCGGCCAACACACCTGCAGCTTGGGCTTGGGCTGGGCCTTCTTCTTGGGCGGCATGCTGAAGAGGGGAGGCCGTGGCATGACAGCGACAGCGACGGCGGCGGCGACGGGAGGCGCAAGCGACGCAGGCCGCTCCAGCCCCAGCGGCGCCGCGAAGAGGTCTAGGTGGAGGCCCAAGGCTCTGCAAAGCTTGACGGTGTCCGTAACGGCGGCCGCAGTGACCGCCCCTAGTGCCGTACCTGGCCGATCAAGCAGAGAAGGCGGCGGCGACGGCGCACGACGGTGACGGCGGGCACCTGGAGGCCGGTGGCAAGCGGCGGCCGGCAGATAGGGTAGGTGTGAGATAGTGCCGACGATTGGCTGCGGAGCGGCGACTCGGGGCCGAGCCAAATGAGCGGCGGGTCCGCGGAAAGGTAGCTGTGCCGCAGAGCAGTGCCGTTCTCCGCCGCCCAACCGGTCGCTGCCCGCACCTTAAGCAGACTGGACGAGTAAGGGTCCCACAAGCTTAACTCCTGGAGGCGGCGGTCGGGCGGCTGGTCTATCTCGACTTAAGGCGGAGCGGCGGTAACAGAAGTAGCGAGGGTCTCGCAGGTCCCTGAAAACGCCCCGATCAGCCCCGGTCGCCGCGATTCCTAACAAAGTGTGATGTTGTGAAGAAGTGGGCCGGGCGACTTCTCACAGAGTCTCGCGGTTTCTCACAGGTTCCTCCCACCCTAGATATATACGCCTTCTCCGCCGGAGAAACCTTCGGACACAGGCCGCCGGGGTCTCGGGTTCTCGGGTAATCTGCCGTATAAAGCCGCGACTAAGTAATAGCCCCGAGGTCCGGCAAGTCCGACGGCCAGACGGCGCCGGTGCCATTTTGCGGGGTTCTCGCGGACTCTCGCGAATGATCCAGTGCCCGGGCACCTTCCTCAGGCAGCAGTCGGCCGTCGCCCCCACACAGTTGAGTTCTCCGGTGTCTCAGCATCCTTGTTTTTCGTCGCCGGGCCGTCAGTAGCCCCGTTTCTGTTACCATCCCGGCTACCGCCGGCTACCGCCAGCTACCGGAGTCGTCTTTGCCCCGCCCCAGCTCGCCTAGGCTGCCGCCATGCCGCCGCTCGGCGATTCTCGCATCAGGGTGGTCTTGTGCACACATGGCCGGCGGCCGCCGCTTCCTAGTGGCCGGCAGCACGGCATTCTAGAGCGCGCCTCACGGCGGGGCGCGCACGCAGCGCACGTCCCTGGTCCCCTGGCCTGCCCCTTGCACCGCCGCCCTCCCTGAGCACCGCCACATCGTTTTTACACATAGGCCGATCATATGGCGGCCCGCAACTTGCCCCAGCGAATGGTCACTGGTTGGAGCGGCGCATCGGCTGCTCACGCGTTAAGGCGCAGCGGCGCACGCGGCCCTTTGCCCCCTCTCTGCATCGGCCGGCACCAGACAGTTGCCTAGATCAGAGGCAGTGCATCTGTAGCAGAGCAAAGGCAGCCATTGCCGGCGGCAGCTAGCCGAGGGACAGCCGATGCCCCCAGCTGGGGCGGTGGTAGATCTTTAGATGGGCTTTCACCCAAGGCGGTCCCCTTTTTCGCAGTTTCCCTTTCGCTCGCCGGCCGCTCCGTCGACAGCCTTCACACCCTCCATCCGGCTGGGCATCGGCCTGCTCTCCCCCTCCTCCATCGTTCACCACAAGCGGTCCCCCCAGCAAGGTGTGTGCTGCAGCTGTGGGGACCTTCGTTTTGTTAAGGCTCCGGGGACCAGCACCTGGCCATTCGCACGCCCAGGTGCCGGCCGGGGCACCGGGCGCCGGCGATGGAACGCCCAGACGATGCCCGTAAGGGATCCGGGGGCGCCGGAGGCCCGCGGGGCATGCCGGGAAGGCTCCGCTGCCGGGGCTGCGCGCACGCGCACGTGCACGTGTTGGCCGCGCCGAGCAACGCGTTGTGACCTTGGAATCAAAACCAATCGCCGCCGCAACACTGCCTCTTGCACCGCCGGCCCAGCCGCCTTTGGTGCCGCCGGTTGCCGGGCGCCGCTTGCTCTTTGCCGCTGGGGCTGTGTCGGCGCGCCTGCGTTTGCCTGCACGACGTGTTGGCCGGGCGCGCACGTCACTTTGGCATCCAGCCCCTCTACTGCCGCCGGGCCCCTTACAGCAGCCATCATTGCCGCCATTCTCAGCCGCCACCAGTGCCGCCGGCAGCCGGCCGCCGCTTCAATCGGTCCCGGCTTACAGCTGCATGGGCGCGCGCCTGCTGCCTGGGCGCGCCTGTGACGCTCACGCCAATCACCTCACACCTCACACACCTCACACACCTCACACACAGACATCATGTCCGACAACAGCACACCCCAGCCCGGCGGCTGGATGATCATCGACGCGAACGGCAACGACGCAGGCAACGACGCGGGCAACGATGCAGGCAACGACGCAGGCAACGACGCGGGCAACGCGCCTGCTGTGGCATGGCGGCCGGTCCTGAACTTCAGCCGGGCCGGAACCTACCAGCATCTGCACCTGTACCGTGATGCGGTTCGCTGCTCGGCCACCGCCCGGACGGCATCCGTCAACATGTTCCGCATCGTGCGCGCCAACATGGATGCTATCTACGATCTGGTGCCCACCTACCAGCCGCGGCTGCAGTGGATTCACGACGGCTTTGCGGATGTCCTGGCACTGGAGCTGCCCTTCGCCGAGTGGGCCTTCCTGAGCGATGGCATCGAGGGCCTCATTACGGCCGCTCAGCACGGCGCGGACCTGACGTGCGTGCCGTGCGTAGCTGCGCGCCGTGCGCCGCTCCTTGCACCGCTCCTTGCACCGCCCTTCCTGCTCCGCTTTCGCTTCTGGTTTGGGACCTCTAGCGCCGCCGCGGTCCCTTCACCCACACTTACTGACGCACGCCTTCCCTCTGCTCCACCAAAACGAAACCCAACGACCCCCCAGGCTCCACAACGAGATCGCCACGACAACTCGCACCGCCACCGTCACGATGGTCGTCATTCTGCTGGCCGGCGAGGGCCCCAACCAGGCCGGCCTGTCCCCGGGCCAGGCGCTGGAGCTGCTGAGCACGCGCAACTGGGCGGGTGTGTGGCTGTTGCTGCTGCTGCTGTTGCTGCTGCTGCTGCTGCTGCTGTTGCTGCTGCTGCTGCTGCTGTTGCTGCTGCTGTCCTTGCTGGCCTGTGGCTTACCTCTCTCATACACCCCTCCACTCATGCAGAGATCCGGCGCATGGTGCAGGCCGCGCTGCCCTTCAGCAGGCGCAACATTCGCCCTGTGGCCGGCTTCAACACCACTGAGGCTGAGCGGCAGGGCCAGGTGGTTGTGCCGGTGGTGCCGGTGGTGCCGGTGGTGCCGGTGGTGCCGGTGGTGCCGGTCCAGTCGCTGGTCCGGCCGGCGGAGCCCATCTCGTCCCCGCCGCCCGCCCAGCGCCCGTGCACTCGCGCGTCGCCCCCGCACCCGTTCACAGGTGCGCTGCTGTTGCTGTTACCCTTGCTGCTATTGCTGCTGCTTCTGCTGTTGCTGCTGTTGCTGCTGCTGTTGCTGCCTTGCCCCACCCACCCACATACCTACATACCCACACCTCCCACCTTGTGTACGCTACGCTTGGCGCTGCATCGCAGGCGGCGCGGTGATCAGCTCGATCACCATCGGCACCGACACCACGATCGGCGGCACCGACACCGGCACAGAGGTCACCGAGGTCACCGACACCGAGGTCACCGAGGTCACCGACATTACTACTGACTCTGTTCCGCAGGCCATTCTGTGCAGCCCGGTCAACAGCCCCGTGCGCAGCCCCATCGTGATGCGCCCGCGCCTGCAGCCGGGCCTGCTGGGCCGGGGCCTGCTGCAGCCCCGGCAGCTGTTCGAGCGGCCTGTGGAGCGAGCGATTCGCCAGCCCGGCACTCCGGGGCTGGCGGCCCCTCGGGTAAGGGCCAGCCATAGTAGCAAGGCGCAGGTGCAGGGCGCAGGCGCAGGGGGCAGGCGCAGGCCAGGGCCAAGGGCGCTCCTACAGCTGCAGCACACATCCACACTCACACACACATCCCCTCCACTCCACACATCCACCCTCACAACCGCAGTGGGTCAGCCTGGCCTCGATCATCGAGCGGGCGCGGCTGCTGCCCATCAACGCGGCGCAGCAGGCGGGCCAGCACTTCCCGCCGGATCACGGCATCTATGATCCGGCGACCGGCGGCCCGGCGACCGTCAGCTGGCTCTTCGGGGTGATGATCGGCCACGCCATGAGCCCCGAGCTGAGCGCCCGCCTGGCCGCGCTGCCGACGGCGGACGACCCGATCATGCGCGACGCAGGCTTCACCTTCGAGGAGCTGGTCCCCGCCATTCGCAACCTGCTGACCAGCGACCAGGTCCGCTTCGAGGCGGGCGACCTCGCCCATGGTGTCTTCTATGTCACCGCCGCCTTCCAGGACCGCCTGATGCGCGAGATGGACGCGCAGGGGGTGCTGGCGCCGCTGGAGGTGTGGATCCACCAGCTGGTGTGTGCTTTTGCCTTGCCTTGCCTTGCTTACCTCTTTGGTCTGTCAAATATAAGGCTGTCACTAATCCCGCCGCTACCGCTACCTACAGGCCGAGGCCGAGCGCGTGCGCATGACGGTCACGACCCTGCCGACCCTGGTGCTGCCGACCCTGGTGCTGCCGACCCTGGTGCTGCCGACCATGGAGGAGCTGGTGGGGCTGTCGGAGCTGCCTACTACCGAAGTGCCTACCACTGCAGTGCCAGAGCTGCTGACTACCGAGGTGCTGACCCCGGAGGCCCCGGTGGGGCAGCCGGTCACCCCGGGCGCGCCCATCGCGCAGCGCTTGGCCGCAGGGCTGCAGCCGGCGACGTCGCTGGCGGGGCTGCTGGCCGGCGGCTTCCGGTTCGCAGCTGGCGGAACCGCCGCCGAGTCTCTGTCCGGCTGGGGCTTCATGGTGAGCGGCGGCACCCCGCGCTCGGACCTGCAGCCGCGGCAGGCGCACGCGCAGCAGCAGGAGCACCAGCAGGAGCACCAGCAGGAGCACCTCCAGCCGCTCCAGCCGCTTCTGCTGTCGCTGTTCAGCAGCATCAACACCCTGACCCGCACCAGCCTGGTGGAGGAGGATCAGGCCCGGCTTGAGCAGCTGCTCGCCGGCCTCGCCCACGCCTCCATCTACGTGCAGCGCCAGCTGACGCAGGTCATCGTCGGTGCGACATTTGCTGCTTCGACATTTGCTGCTTCGACATTTGCTGCTTCGCTGCTGCATTGCTTCGCTCTTCTATCAGTCCTCTTCTATCAGTCGCCAACCTGTTGCCAACTTCCCCGCGCAACTCCATTGACATACGCAGGCCGCGAGACCGCGGCGCAGGCGGCGGCCCTGCGCCGCGAGATGGAGGACATCCGCCGGCTCCTTCAGGCGGTGCCTTCGGTGACTCCGGCGGTGCCCGAGCAGACGGTGCCCGAGCGGCCGATTCCGGCGGTGCCTACCCTGCCGATCACGCCGATCACGCCGCCGCCGCCCGTCGGCTTCGCAGTCGCAGGCGCGGGCGCTGCCCAGGGCTCTCCGGGCACGTGCGGTGTGTGCCTCTCGCCGCTGCACTCGATCCTCCACCGCCACACTGCCAACCTGGCGATGCTGCGGCGCTGCGGCCATGTCTACTGCGGCACCTGCCTGCACCAGACGCGCCAGTACGGCGGCAACCGCTGCGCGATGTGCCGCACGTCCTACTACGCCGCCGACATCGTCACGCTGGAGCCGGACTATACCCTGGACGGCGGCGCCATCATCTGCCACGGCTGCCACGAGCCGCAGCCGGTGCCGCCGTCTGTGGTCTCCGCCATGCCCTGCGGCCACGTCTTCTGCGCCACCTGCACCGCCGCGCGCCTCTCTCGCCCGCGCTCGGTCTGCGGCGCCCGCGTTCTCCGGCCCAACGGCACCGAGATGGTCTGCGGCCGCACGGGCACCGCTTGCCTGGCCCGCCTGGGCTAATGCCCTTTTGGGCTAGAGGGCTCGTTTGCCCATTTTGTGATAGTTGCCGTCACCGGAACTTTATGGTTGTCTTCCCCCCTCCCCTCCTTCCTTCTTGACAAGCCTAATCACGCGTGCGCCCTGTGCGTCAACCAAGATGACCTGACTTCCGTTCGTGAGTACTTGTGATTATTGCCATAAACGGTCATTTATAGGGTTGCGCCCCTCTCCTTCCCCTTCCTCCACAGCAAACCTAATCACATTAAGATGACCAGGGGAACTTGTGGGTGTGTGCATCTTTGCTTGCTTCTTTACGCAAGTCAGGGTTTGTTGTAAATAACGTAAGTTACGTGCTGCGCCCGTTGCAACGTGAGGCCCGACCACCCACGTGAAGCCCGACCACCCACGTGAAGCCCGACCACCCACGTGAAGCCATCCCATCCCGTCAGGCCCCACCAACGCGTCAGGCCCCACCAACACGTCAGGCCCCACCAACGCGTCAGGCCCCACCAACGCGTAGCTCATCATTTTTACACACGCTGCCGCGCACGTGCCAGCTCAGAATCGCGCAACCCCGCCGCCCATCACCATGTTCGGCCGGTAGTGGCAGTCGATGAACTTCTTGTTGCCCAGCATCATCTCGACCGGCCCCATGAGGCCGAGCGAGTAGCCGTTTGGTTCGATGCGCAGCCACGACGGCGGCGGCTGCTTGTGGTGGGCCATCAGGCGCAGCACCGGCTGCTTGACGCTCACGGTCCAGACGTAGATGGTGCCGCTCCGCTTGCCCCGGATGCCAGCGCTCGCGTTCAGGCCCTCGGCCAGCTCCGCCAGGGACGCGTAGACGCCGCGGCGCAGCACCACCGTCTCGCAGCACTCGCGCACCGGCTCCGCAAACTCGTTCTTCTTGTAGAGGTAGGCGGTGATGGTGGCGACCTCGATGTCCCGCGGCACCAGGAAGCAGGGGTACATGAGCAGGCTGTCGGTCAGCATCCGCGGCAGCGCGACGGCGGCGGCGCGTGCGACCACGTCGCGGGACGTCTCGGCCATGCAGCAGGGCTCGATGGTGGTGACGCAGCCCAGCTGCTCCGTCCACAAGCTGACGATGTGCGGGGTGCCGTTGTGCCAGGTGACGACGTCGCCCGTCGCGCCGTGCGCCGGATCGCCCACGTGCATGGCGAGCGGGAACGTGCCGGCCGCGTAGGCGCTGGCGATGTTGTTGATGGCGTCGCCCCAGCAGGCCAGGGCGGCGGCGGGCTCGGAAGGCGGAACATAGATGTAGGCATCGGTGGGACCCCCTCCGGTCTCGAGGCGGGCGTACAGCCGGACGCAGCCGGACGTGGGCAGCGGCGCCGCCAGCGACGCAGCGGCCGCGTCGCTCAGGGGCTCGCGCACCACGCCCATCGGGCCGCCGCTCGTCCGCCAGTACAGCCAGTACAGCCCCTCCTCGTCTTTTTCGTAGTGGTTGTAGTGGACGCTGACGGTGTAGGGGGCGGCCGCTGCGGCCGCCATGACGTTGCAATCGACGTTGCTCTCGATCACCAGCATCGTCGACACGGGCATGGATGCCAGCATGGACTCGTCGTACTCCATGGACTGCGCCACGGCGGGCGTTGCGGCGGGCGTTGCTTCCAGCGTCACGTCCAGCGTCACGTCCAGCGTCACGTCCAGCGTCGCGTCCAGCGTTGCGTCCAGCATCGTGGCGGGCGTCGCGTCCAGCGTTGCGTCCAGCGTTGCGTCCAGCATCGTGGCGGGCGTTGCGTCCAGCGTTGCGTCCAGCGTTGCGTCCAGCATCGTGGCGGGCGTTGCGTCCAGCGTTGCGTCCAGCATTGCGTCCAGCATCGCGTCCAGCGTCACGTCCAGCATCACGTCCAGCGTCACGTCCAGCGTCACGTCCAGCGTCACGTCCAGCGTCACGTCCAGCGTCACGTCCAGCGTTGCGTGTACCTCGAGTTGCAATATAGCAGCAATGGAGGAATGCAGGAATGGCCGGCCAGGCAGGCGAGCACTCTGTGGTGTGCAGGCGGGGCTCAAACCTCCGCCCAACCTCAACCCCTGAGGCGCGTCCGCCAACGTCCACGTCCCGCCTGCGCAAGTCCAGCGCGCGCGTTTTTACCACTCCCAAACACATGCACAATAGATGCAATCGAACTGCATGCGCAAGCAAGCACACAGCAAGCGTTTCCACTGAGTTTGGACAGTTTGCAGAGACAGGAGGACGATCGGAGGTTTGCGCACCTCCGCCGGTCGAGCCCTAGACCCCTCGCCCGCCCTCATAAGCCGGCCCCCGCCGGCCGGACTGGCCATTCCCCCATCCTGCCCCCGCCGAGCCGCCAGCTTCCCCCCTGCCCCGCCGCCTGCAGCATCGTGTTCAGGTAAGCAATACGATCCTATTGCACCCCGCTTTGCGGCCATTGCTCGCACAGTGCGCGCGGCCGGGCCGGGGGACCACCAACCACTCGGAATTTGGGGAGGGTGCCCAGCGTGCTCAGCGTGCCCAGCGTGCCCAGCATGCCCCCCGACGACCGCTCACTCATACCCCTCCATCTTTCTCCCCCCTCGCCCAACGACAGAATGGCCAGCTACCTGTGGCAGCACCGCAAGATCTTCGAGCCAAAGCCCAACATCGAGTTCCTGCTTGCCATGGGCCACCGCTTCGATAAGAAATACGCTGCTGGCCCGACCATGTGTGACTGGCAGGAGTTCATCGTCAAAATGAACTATTCCAAGAAGGACCCCACCATGTGGCGCGTGCGCCTGCCCTTCGACCCGACGCGCGAGGTGCTGCTGGAGAGCTCCCTGTATGGGCTCAACGGGCTCATGGAGCACAAGATCTTCGCGACTGCCCCCTTCGTGATCTCCACGTGCGTGTTGTTGCTGCTGCTGCCGGGCGCTGCTGCTGCCGGGCGCTGCTGCCGGGCGCTGCTGCCGGGCGCTGCTGCTCACTAGTTTCCCCTCCCTTGGCCACACCCCGCAGGGTTGTGGACTACCACAAGCTGCTCGAGGAGCTGTGCGAGGTGGCCGACATCTACATCGCCCGCTACATGAACAACGACACGCACACGGGCAGCGACTACCACATCCTGCGCATCTACGAGGCCTGGTGCTTCAAGAAGCGCACCAGCTTCGCCAAGCTGTTCAACGGCAACTACGGCATGAAGACCGGCTATGTCATCGACAACGATAATGTCAAGGCCCGGTTCATCAAGGAGATGCTGGAGGAGGCCGAGCGCATCCCCGACCGCAACAAGCACGCGCTGTCCATCATCAACCTGCGCCGCCACGCGCAGCCGGCGCTGGACCACCTGGCGGCCTTCCAGGCGCGCGTTCCCTGCTGCTTGCTGCCCGCCGCCGCCGCCGCCGCCGCCGCCGCCGCCGCTTGCCGCCGCTGCCGCCTCAGCGCTCCACACTCCATGCTCCAACGCGTCTCGATCCCTCGATCCCTCACTCCCAACAGGGCTACAGCACGGTGACCAAGTCCAAGGACATCGAGTCGGTGAAGGTCATCCGGAAGATGCAGCAGAACGGCAACCGCAAGGACATCAAGACCATCAACGCCGACCTCGGCGGGAAGCACCGCGCGTCCAACAAGACGCTGGACGCGGAGGAGCAGACAACCTTCTTCCACGTCATCAACAACTTCCAGGGCCAGATCCGCCGTCAGGTGAACCACAACCTGATCATGCTGTCCGAGTCCAAGGCCATCTTTGCGCTGATGTACGCCACCGGCATGCGCGCGCACCACGCCGCCAACACCTTCATCAACAGCGTCCACCTCAAGAAGGTGGAGCCCAAGGACGGCGCCACCCCCATCACGGCGATCGGCATCACCGTCCCGCTGGCCAAGATGAGCAACGACCACAACGTGTTCTTCATCGTGGACCACAAGAAGCCCGAGCGCTGCCCCGTCCTTGCGCTCGGCTTCCACTACATCGTCCTGTGCCTGACCAAGGACGTCGTGCCGGGCATCTGGAACATGATCGACTGCCTGCTGGAGGCGCTGACGTCGATGGAGGCGTTCCAGAAGGACGCGGGCGCCACCGCCAAGCTCGCGCCGCTGAAGTACTGGTGCTACCGCCTCTTCACCAACCCCTACACCGCCAACCGGGGCTTCAACGAGTCCACCATCCGCGAGTACCTGGACGCCTTCCTGAAGTCGGCGGGCTTGGAGATGACGGCCAAGATGCACCTGGCGCGCGACACGGTGGCGCTGATGATCTTCGAGCAGTACGAGGCGATGCGCGACCACATCCACGTGCGCGCCTTCTTCCACCAGAACCACGACACCATGTCCCACGTCTACGCCCAGGGCGCCGTCATGCTGGAGTCGCTGCTGCTCGGCGGCTGGAAGAACAACGCGGAGTTCCTGCTGCTGGACTGCGCCGAGGCCGCGCAGCTGCCCAAGCTGGACGGCGAGTTCAACGCGCAGCTGCAGTCGGTGCCGGAGGAGCTGCTGGACAACCTGGTCGAGCTGATCTTCCCCAACATCAAGAACGTGATCAAGCGGGCCGAGGAGGTCAAGAACTACGCCGTCAAGAAGCAGCGCGAGTACTCGCTGTACCACGTGCTGATCACCATGAACCACTGCATCCGCCGCGCGCTGCAGCGCCTGACCACCATCGGCGGCCCCAACTGCAGCTGGAACATCCCGGCCGTCGCCTTCCTCAACACCATCCAGTTCTTCGACCGGCCCGAGTGGCTGGCCTTCAACCGCGAGATGCTCAAGGTGACGCGCAACAACACCGAGGTGATGGGCGCCAGCCTGCTCCACAGCGCCGCGAGCCGCGACAAGACCCGCCCCGAGTTCGTCCGGCAGTCCCGCGAGCTGAGCAAGCAGGCCAACGACGTGCTGCAGGGCCTGCTGGTCAGCCTGGAGGAGGCCTCGCGCGTGCAGGCCAACATCAAGGCCGGCCTCCACTCCGCGCCCGTCAACAAGGTGCTGCCGGTGGTCAAGCTGCCGCTGGTCGTGGGCGCCGAAACCGCCTCGACCTTCTACGAGGACTGGTGCGCCAAGGACCCCAACGACCCCGAGCTGCCCTCCATGAGCGAGTACGCGACCGCCCGCGAGCGCATCAAGTGGCAGGAGGACTTCGGCATGACGGCGTCGGGGGCCAAGGCCTACAAGGTGAGAGTGGGGGCGGCGGCAGGGCGGCGGCAGGGCGGCAGCCGTCGCGCCGCGCTGTGTGCTCACCTCTCCCTTCCTAACTCTCACCCACTCACGCAGCGCAACTTCTGCATGCTGCGCACGTCCGCCCTCTACCTGGACTCGGTGGCCACCGTGAAGGGCTACACCGTGGAGGACCTCTGCGGGCGCATCAAGAAGCTGGCCAAGGCTCTGAACCAGTCGCCCTCCACCTTCCTCAAGGACTTCTTCTACAAGCTGGTCAGCCGCCCCAACACCGACCTGATCGACCCGATGATGGTGCGGGCCTTCGAGGAGGCCGGCATCCCCTTCCCGCCCGGCGTCGCGAAGAAGCTGGGCAAGCGCGGCCTCGGGGAGTGAGCGCGCGGGCGGGCGGCGCGCGGCGGGCGGCGGCGGGGAGAAGGGCGTCGCCTCGGCTCTGTTCCTCGCCAACCTTGCACAACTAGGGCAGCGGCATTGCATTTTGGCAGCACTGATCAACACACTGTAACAAGCAACGCCAATTGAATGCTACCTCGCAGACTCGATAAAAAGCCGAACACTAGCTGCAGCACAATAGAGACCGTATCACTGCCCACCCACCCAAACCTAAGGCGACCGTCGCCTTAGTCCTTGTCATCAGCCGCTAACGTCACGCCCGCCAACGTCGCGCCCGCCAACGTTGTCCACGTCCACGATGCCTGCGCCAGCGCAAGTCCAGTGCGCGCGTTTTCACCACTCCCAAACACTTGCACACTCACTACAATTGAAGCGGCAGGTAAAGACAAACCGATCGCACCTGTTCCCACTGAGTTTGGACAGTTTACCGAGACGGGGCGCCGATCGGAGGTTTGCGCACCTCCGCCCGCCCTCATAAGGCAGCCCCCGCCGGCCGGACCGGCCATTCCCCCATCCTGCCCCCGCCGAGCCGCCAGCTTCCCCCCTGCCCCGCCGCCTGCAGAATCGTGTTCAGGTGAGTCTAGCGACGCTATTGAGCCCCGCTTCGCAGCCATTAGTGTTGGGTCAGCACGCAGCCGGGCCGGAGGACCACCAACCACTCGGAATTTGGGGAGGGTGCCCAGCGTGCCCAGCGTGCTGAGTGTGCCCAGCGTGCTGAGTGTGCTGTTGCCTTCCTCCTGCCTTCCCAACAACAGTTCTACAGCGATCGTCAAGAAGATGGAGGAGAACGGCAAACGCAAGACCATCAGGCCCGTCAACGCCGACCTGGGGGAGAAGCACCGCGCGTCCAAGAAGACGCTGGACGCCGAGCAGCAGACGGTCTTCTTCCACGTCATCAACAACTTCCAGGGCCAGATCCGTGGCAACATGATTCACCACCTGATCATGCTGTCCGAGTCCAAGGCCGTCTTCGCGCAGATGTTCGGCGCAGGCGTGCACCACGTCGACAACACCTTCATCAACAGCATGCACCTCAAGAAGGTGGAGCCCAAGGACGGCACCACCCCCATCGCGGCGATCGGCATCACCGTCCCGCTGGCCAAGATGAACAACTCCCACAACGTCGTCTTCTTGGTGGACCACAAGCTGCCCGAGCGCTGCCCCGTCTTTGCGCTGGGCTGCCACTTCATCGTCATGTGCCTGACCAAGACCCTCGTGCCGGGCATCCGGAACATCATCATCGACTGCCTGCCGGGCGAGCTGGAGAAGGTGGAGGCGTTCCAGAAGGACGCGGGCGTCGACGCCAAGCTCGCGCCGCTGCAGTACTGGGCCTACCGCCTCTTCAACAACCCCTACAGCTGCAACCGGGACTTCAACGAGTCCACCATCCGCGAGTACCTGGACGCCTTCCTGAAGACGGCGGGCTTCATGACGGCCAACATGCACCTGGCGCGCGACACGGTGGCGCAGCTCACGACGCAGAGCGACAACATCCACGTGCGCGCCTTCTTCCACCAGAACCACGACACCATGTCCCACGTCTACGCCCAGGGCGCCGTCATGGACTCCGGTGCAGAGTTCCGCTAGTGAGCCTGGGCAAGCGCCTACCGTGCCTCATTGTTGCGATGTTTACGGCACGTTGTTAACTGTGCTCGGGCAGCTTGGGCACATAATACTTGTAAAAAGAAGAATGAAGGACACATCCCTCACTTATGAGCGAGATGCGGAGCCGCCAACCCGGCACTCGCTCTCTTGGTGCCGGTGGTGCTTCGCCATGGCCTTGCAGCCCAAGGAACTGTCGCGCAGGATCGTGCGCAGCGCCGCCATGACGCTGTCACCCAGGCGGCGGTAGTCCTGTGCCACCATGTCGCACGAGGGCACACCGGTGCCGATGTCCGTAAAGCGGCTTACGTATTGGTGGTACTGGATGTTCCAGTCGCCCTTGGGCAGGTCGCGGTGAGAGCAGCTGCGTTGGACGCGACCGCGTGCTTGGATGTCGATGGCGTCGTTTGGTAGCACGTTAAGCAAGTGCATCGAGCCAGCGGCGCCGCTCAGGTCGATGCCGGTCGAGAACTGGGGGCCGAGGACCAGTATGGCGCTGTCGCGACCGACGCCCGCGTGGGCATTGAAGCGCTTCACGACCGCGCTCTGTTGCGCCGTGGTGAGGCCGCCGTGCAGATGCATCACGAGCCCCGGCGTCAGCACAGGCCCCAGCTTCTGCAACATCTGAAAGACGAACTCAGAGCCATAAGCAGCCTGCACATTGGAGTACACCACCGCCTTCTTTTTGCGCGCGCTCAGCACCTCGAAGAGCTTGGCCACTACCGGCGACGCCTCTTGCAGCATCTCGATGTTGTGAATGTTGGACACCATGTGCACAGTGCCCTTGGCGATGTTGCTCGTCGCCACGAGACGCGTACGGCCAAAGGTGTCGCGCAGCTTGTGGTTGGCCTTGTAGAGCGAATGCTTGATGAAGGTCTCGCTCGGCTCCACGATCTCCTCGGTGTGACGGGCCGTCGCATACCGGGTGGCATCGAACGAGGCGTCGTAGAAGTACATGTGCGGGGCCACCTTGTGCGCGAGGTCGTCGACTGCGGCGGGCGACTTGGGGTTCCAGGCCTCTATCACGTTCGACGCGTCTTTGCCTAGGCACTTCTTGACCTCGCCCGCAACCTCGTGCATCCGGACCTGGTCGAGGAAGAGCAGCTTGAACTCGGCCGCGCTCAGCTTACGACCACGCGCTGCAAACACGTTGTGCAGCTCGACGAAGTCCTTCCACGATTGGCCGAGCGGCGACCCGGTCATGCCGACGACGACCTGCGGCGTGGCCATGTCGAGCATGTGCTTGTACTGCAGCACCACGTTGCGTTGGGCGGCCGCCAGCGCCGACGTGTCCACCAGCGTGTGCACCTCGTCCATCACGACCACGGCGTCCTTTAGGAAGGCGGCGCCCTTGCGCACGGCCTGGCCGTAGGTCATGACCAGCACCGGGATGGTATGGCTCTTGAGCCACTTCTCGGCCCACCAGAAAGGGTGGTTCGCCGCAAGCATTTTGCCTTGCGTCGGCTCGGGGTGATCCTTGAACTGGTGGAGCACACAGGGCGCGTCGTTCTGTAGGGTGTCGTAGAGCTGCTCCTTGAGCCCGGCGTTCTGCGTGACGACGAGGATCTTGGAGGGGCGACGACGCGCACCTGTCGGGTAAAGGCTCTCGTCCAAGAAGTTGCAAATGATGGACGCCACCAGCATGGTCTTGCCCGATCCGGTGGACGCGGCGATCAGCATGCGCTTGACGGTCGTATTGGGCGCCACGATGGAGTGGATGAAGCGCTGGTGCGGCAGCAGCTTGAGGCGCCCACAGCGGTCACGCGAGGCCTTGCAGTTGTCGGTCCATTGCGCCGGCGGATCGGCCTTGAAGCGCTCGAAGCTATTGCGAATAAAGGCCACGAAGGCCTCGCCGTCCTCCTGGGCCGGCCAGTCCCCATAAGCAGGTGCTTTCCACGGCTTGCGCGTTGCGGGAAGCAGCTGCTTATGAACACGTCGGTTCACGGTGCGGGTGCGTAGCTTGATGCCCACTTGCTTGCGGGTCTGGACCATGGCGGAGCTGGAGGCTGTACTTGCTATTCACAAGACGCAAAAGATTTGCTTGAGGAAATTTGTTGGAGCTTCGCTTATTCCTCGACCACATGATGCACGATCAGGGGCTGCCCGTTCTTCGGCTTCAGCCCGGCCAAGGAAGATGCATGTCCAGACGGGTACGTGACATTGAACAGCACGGCGTCTGTGGCACAATCGATGCGAATGCAAGTTGCAGCCCTGCCAATCAAGAGCACCCGAATGACGCGCCCTTGGAAATTGTGGAGCGCCTCATTCATCTGTCGTCCCGATCCCTCGAGCTCAGCGTAGAGGACACCGGCACCGAGGAGCGCCCGCTTGAGCGTGGCCATGCAGGCATGTGACCTTGCGAAGACGACCCACTTGCCTAGGGGCTTATCTTTTATCAGCTTTGTCACGGTCTCCTCCTTGGTTAGGGCAGGCATGAGCGTCAGCGTCTGAGGCGCAAGCATTGGACCTACTGGCTGTAGCGTAGAGGGTAGGGCAAGTGGCGTGTTAGCCTGCTCACCCACGATCGCAAGGTTCAGGCCGTTGTTGACCTGTTGCCGGCACGTAGGGCATGATGAGTAAGAGCGGCCGCCTTCTACGCTCGTCAGGGTGCGCCCAATCCACGGCATCACGCACAAGCCGCAGAAGACGTGGGAGCACTCGAGCATGACCGGAATGGCACCCGCAGATCTGATCGACTCCATACAGATTCCACACTCCTGACCGAGCCTCTCTGCCATGGTACGGTTCATCGAGATCAGCGTCTCCGGCATGCACGACCCACCAAGGGCTTTCACGGCCCCAACAACGTCCCCGGCCTGCAAGAGCGCTTGGAGCGGGATGTGCACGGCGCCGGCCTGTCGGCATACATAGGTGTGCTCGATGATCGGCATGAGCGGCAGTGAGTGGTCTTCGATGAATGCAGGGCTGCTACGGACCACAATGAGGTCGATTAGGTTGCGTGCATCACGCTCGCATAGGATGTGCGCCAGTCCATGCCCAAGGCAGTTCGGCGACGGAAAGGCCCTGCCAATCAGCTGGCTGTAACTGCTGCTTATGAGCCATAGGAACCGGTACTTGAGGGCGGGCACGGCGTTGAGGGCCTCGTGTGCTTCGTCGACGATGATGCGCTCGAAGCCTTGAGGTATGTTGAGGCGCTTGAGGATGCCGGGGTGGGTAAGGACACAGTCGAATGTGGGGAAGGTGGAGACGACGTTGGATGACGCAAGCATACCTTGGCTGACGCAAGCGAGGATGCAGGCGTTTAGGGTTGTGTGCTCTTTGATGGTGTTAGCCCATTGCGTGAAGACGGGGCCTCTTGGTACGACGATGAGGGTGGTCTGTATGGCTGGTTGCGGGGGAGGAGGTGTGGGCTCGAGGTCTAGGACGTGAAGGGTGGCTCCATGAAGGTCATGGCTCTGGCTATGTTGGGCGAGCACACGTTGACGCGGACATTCGCGTATGGAGCTCAGCGGATTGGCCGCAACGAGCGCAAGGGCCGTCAAGGTCTTTCCAGTGTATGCCGGGTCGCCGAGGATCCCGATGTTAGTATGCACTTGACGCCTTCCAGTGGGCGTTTGTACGACGATGGGGCCGCGCTCCATGGCCACGGCCTTTTTGACCTCGGCGAGTTGGTAGGCCTTAATGGGTGTACGTATGGGGCTTGCGCATGGTTCTGTTGCGCAGTCAGCTTCATCGGCAACAGCAGACAGCTCGAGGTCGAAGGAAGGCATTTTGGGACTTGATGACTTGAGGGTATTACGAGAGACCCGAGTGCATCCTTTTTCGCGCTTACTTTTTCATGCTTTCAATGTAGACGCGTGCAAGTCGGACACGGGACGCACATACAACCATGTCGAGCTTGTATGTCAATGGCGAGACGGGCCAAGTGGGCATTGGCACGTCCGACCCATCCAACCTGTTGCACGTCGAGGTCAATGGGAACACGCCGGGTAATGTGGAGATCATGACGCGGATAGAAAATGTAGAGTTCCCTCCGGTGGCAACGAGCAATGTGGGGTTTGTTGCGGATTATGGGGATACGATGGCGAGTATTGACGTGGGGACGCCAATGACCCTTGTGGAGTTTCCACCGGTTGGTTTGACTAGCGCGACGACGACGGCAGGGCCTATCACGATTGCGGTGAGCGGGGCGTTTTATGGGAATGGGAATTATATTGTGACGGCGAGTACTGTGGCGGATGCTACAAGTTATGCTCCATGGAAAGTTTTTAATAAAACGCCTTCAAGAGAAGATAATATTGATATATGGGCAAGTTTCGCAGGATACGATAGTGGTATTGCATCAAGTCCTACAACAACAATTAGCGGGATTTCAACCGCAGGTAGTTGGATTCAAATCCAGTTACCAACATCAATTATATTAAAACAATATCAAATATTACCACGTGCAGGTTATCTTACAAATCAAGCACCAATTAGTTGGAAAATAGCAGGATCTATAGATGGATCTACCTGGATTTTTATAGATCAAAGAACAAATATTACAAATTGGGTAAATAATACATATAATACATTTATTACTACAAATACCTATAACTTGAATTATTATAGAATTGTAATAAGTAATGTTGCTTCTGGAAATACAGTTGCATTTGGCGAATGGAAACTCTTCGCCGACATCCCCCTCCCCACCACAGCCCGCGAATATCCGCCTCTGTCCATGACGGCGAAAACGTCGTATCTGAACGGAACTTATGGGGAGGGGACTTACGTGGCAAGTTCTAGTGGTAATTTTAATGCAAGCTATTTAGAATATTTAGCTTTTGACAAAAGCGTAGTGGGCGACCCAAATGCATGGTTTTCTACAGATTTAGTATATAATGCATCGGGAGTATACATCGGAACAATCAAAACTTATACTACGACTAATAATGTATACTCTGGAGAATGGTTGCAATTAAAACTTGCTTCTCCAATAAAACTTACATCTTATCAATTATCAACAACAAATAATCCATATGCGCCCAAACAATGGTATATTGTCGGCTCTTTAGACGGGGTTTCTTGGGAATTAGTAGATTTTCAAACTGCTCAAACTGCTTGGACGAATGGAGCATATCGTTCATATACTATATCTTCTCAAATAAGCTATAATTATTTCCGAATAATTATTACAAATAATAATCATACAGTTTTGGCTTGTGCAGGTATTGCCGAATGGAAACTTTTCGGCACCCAATCCACCTACCCAAAATACCGCGCTACCCTACCCGCAACCACATCTACCTACTCCACCGGCACCTACACAACGTACGCAAACACCATCTACAATGCGACCACCGTTGACGCAAGTCCGCCACTCTTCCTTACCGACAAAACGTTGACCAATCCGTGGCGCACAGGTGCAAGCAACTACACATCCACTGTCGATGCATCGCCAGTGCCCACCATCTTCTTCGAGCTCCCCTCCCCGATCCGTCTCGATACATACACGATGAGCGCCCCCGATGTTAGCAGCGCACCGAGCACTTGGAATGTCTACGGCAGCAACCTTGGTGCGGTCGACAATTGGTCACTGCTCGATGCTCGTTCTTCCATTACTACTGCATGGCAAACCTCTCTAACTCAGACCTTCGCAAACACTAACAACCAAACGGCTTACAACTTTTTCAAGTTTGATCTCCTAAGGAATTGCAGTGCAACAGCGAATGTCATTAGCCTTTCCGAGCTTCGTCTTGGCGGCGACAAAATCACGTCAGAGTCGCGTATATCAGTCGGCCCTGATGGGCGCGTCGGCATCAACACCCCTCCCGCATTGATGGACAGAAGCTCCGCACTGACGGTGAGCGGCAATATGACCGTGGCTGGCAACATCAACGCTGGCAACCTCGGCATGTTCCGGAACCGGATCATCAATGGCGACATGCGCATCGACCAACGCAATGCCGGGGTTGCTGCCACCATTTCAGGCAGCATTTACACAGCCGATCGTTGGATCGTTCATGATACGGCGGCATCCGCATCAGTAACTGCCCAGCGTGTGCGTGCACCTTCCAATCCGTACGGCTTTCCGTATGCACTCTCGATCGTAAACACGGTTGCACAAGCATCTTTGGGTGTCCAAGAGTACTGCGGATTTGAGCAGCGCATCGAGGGTTACAATGTAGACGATTTCATGTGGGGTGGTGCTTACGCCGAGCCTGTCACGGTATCCTTCGTTGCCTACAGCACGGTCGCGGGCACGTACAGCATGTCCGTTCGCAATGCCACCAATACGGCCAGCTTTGTAAGCACCTTTGCAATGCCTGTTGCGAATCAATGGACCCGAATTGAAAAAATAATACCGGGCGAGACGGTGAGCTCGTGGAACATTGACAACACTTTAGGACTGGCTCTGAATATCACGCTTGCGGCAGGAACCAATTGGCAGACTGGCGACATCAATCGATGGACCAACAGCAGTCGGGCTCCCTCAGGATTCGGGTACATTGCGGCGACCGGTATGACCAATTTCATGGCGACTGTAAATGGTCAGTTTTACTTGACAGGGGTGCAAATGGAGAAGGGGACTTTGGCGACTGGGTTTGAACGGCGGCCTTATGGGTTAGAGTTTCAACTTTGTCAACGATACTTGTACAAACCCCTTATAGGCATTATCGCATATGGATATCTTTCAACAACTGCAAGGGCATCTGTAACATATCCTGTTCAAATGCGAGCACTTGTTAATTCTTTATCAATCACAAATACATCGACATTTGAACAATTAACAATTCCTGGTACAAGTGATTACAATGCATCAAATGGATCGCGTGGTATTGAACGCCACTCTGTAAATGGCGCCTTCATAGTTATCTCGGGCACATTTTCTCCTGTCCTCAGCGCTGGTGTTCCTTATGTGTGGTCAACAGTAGCTATGAATGAATTTGCTTGTGAACTTTAAACCTCAAACTCCGCCATACCAACAATCCGAATCCCCATCTCGCGCGCCTTCTTAATCTTCCCGCTGTTCTCCTCCGGGTCCTTCGCCACAACCAACGTCGTCTTTTTTCCAACCGTGGTCGACACCTCTCCACCCGCCGCCACAATCGCCGCCTCCAACTCTTTGTTGCGCACGCCCGTGAACACAATCACCTGCCCAGCATAGCGCTGAGCCACCGGTGCCGCAGCCGTAAGACCAACAGTCACTCCTTCGCCACACTTCACATTCCACCCCTTCCAAGCCTTCTGAAACGCAGGCAGCGCCTCCACAAACTGCTTCGCCGTCTTGGGGCCAACGCCCTCGATCTCGCTGATGCCCTTGATCACTTCAGCGGACAGGTCACCCTCACGAGCCACCTCTGGGTACTTGCTCACGATCGCCGCCAAGCGCTTCTCGCCAAAGCCGCGGCCGAAGAGGTTGCTCGCCGCCATCCAGCGTGCGCATGGAACATTACTGTCGCGCAGCAGCTTGAGGCTCTCGGCGATCTTGACGGCGTTCTTGGGACCAATGCCGTCGATGCCCTTCAGCTTGGCCTCGTCCAGGCGCAGAAGGCCCACGACGTCCGTCACACCCGCCGCGACCAGCTTCTCTAAAGTCCCACGCGCCACGTACTTGACGTCGAGAGTACTCGTAAAGTGCTCGAGCACACGCACGGCCTGATCGGGCGCCATGGCCCCGTCGACGCCCGCCTTGACCTGGATGTCCACGTGCGCATCGGTCCACGTCCACTCACCCGGCGGCATGGCAGCCCGCGTGCCCGTGATGACGCGCGTGATATACGGGATCACGTCGCCACTGCGGGTCAGCGCCACACGAGTGCCGACGCCAATCGCATTCTTCTCGATAAAGCCCGCATTGAAGCCCGTCGCACGGCGAATGGTGACGCCGTTCAGGGCCACCGGCTCAAAGATTACCGTCGGCTTCAGGTAGCCGTGCTTGCTGACGTTCCACTCCACGTCCGTGACGATGACCTCGGCCTCCTCGTGCGTGATCATGCTCTTGAAGGCGAAGCCCCACTTTGGGTTCTTGCCCTTCACAGCCTTGTGCTTGTCGGAGTTGTGCATGATCACGATGCCGTCGACCTCGTAGGGGCTCTGGGTGCGCCGGGCCACAAGCTCGTCGCTCAGGGTCTGCATGGTCAGCTCAGCGGCCGTCCAGACGCCGTGGTGCACCACGATAAAGCCGGCCTTCTTGAGCCACGCGAGACCCTCGGCCGGCGCCATCTTCGGGCTCAGCAGCTCGTAGGCCACAAACTCGCAACGGCGCGCCACGTCCACGTCAGGCGTCTTGGCATTCATGATGCCGGCCGTCACGTTGCGGGCATTGGCGCCGCCCTTGGCCTTGACGATGTTCCAGGATGCGCGGCTCATGATCACCTCGCCGCGGACGGCAAAGGTAGGGGCGTCTGTGACGCTCTTGACCACGCCTTTCACAAGCGACACCAGCTTCGAGCAGTCCTGACCCACCGTGCCGTCGCCACGGCTGAAGAGGCGCACGGTGCCATCGCGCTCCCGGACCACCATGGCCGAGTTGCCGTCGAGCTTGTCCGACACGACGTAACTCGCCGGCTCTGCGTACCCCACCTTCCACTTCTCCACCGCCTTGGCGTCGTCGCGGATCTTGTCGAGCGACCCCATCCAGTAGGGCAACGTCACCTTCCGCTCGTCGCCCTCACGCACGGGCGCACCGATGGCCGCCACGAGCTTGTTCTTGGGGTCCAGGGCCACGATACGCGCCTTGAGCGCATCGAACTCGCCGTCCTCCAGCAGCGCCTCGCTCGTGTTGTAGTAGGCATCGCGTGCCTTGTTGTAGAGGGCCTCGGCGTCGCTCAGGGACATCTTGGCCAGGCCGGTGCGGAGCTGCTCGATCAGCTGCGCATTGAGCGCGGTCACGTTGGTGGCCGACATTTTCGGTTGGCTCGGCGGGCTTTGCTTCTGTTGCTTCTTACCTGTGTTAGTTGCTTCTTTAAGTGCATTGGGGTCCATTTTTGGGGCTTTGGCTTGTCGAGCCTTGCGAGATCCTGCATTTAAGGGAATGTTTGATTGTTAAGGCAATTGCTTCGTCATAGGCATTAAGAATGGGCTTCGCAACGTTCTATGGCTCAAGCCTCGATACCAAGAGTATCGTCACACGCATTGTCATGCACATCGGCGGGGCCAAGAGCTTTGCCATGGATGCCACAATGCGTGCCTTCTACGTCTTTCTCCTGGGCCTGAGCGCCCTCTACGCATATTGGGCAAGCATGATGCGCACGATCAAGAAGCAGCTGCCGTCGACGGTGCTCGAGGTTTCCTACATCGACCCCGAGAAGCTGTTGGTCACGCGTCTCTACATCTTTTCGATGTGGCGTTACTTGGACCTCTTTGCGCCACGTGAGCACGTCCACTTGACTTGGACCTCTGCCTCCTCGGCCGTCGGCTTCAACACAAACCCGAAAGGCCTCTACCTGATCCGAACCTGGAATCAGGCCAACGAGAGACAAGAGGGGTACGTACTGAGCCCGGCCCACCTTGAGAATGCCCTGCATATACGGTCGGACCTGAAGGCCTTTGGCGCGTTCAGCGACGTCGGCCTCGCCACCTTCCTTTACAGTTACATGGCCAAGTCCAAAAAAGAAGACATCTTCGAAATCATGGTGAACGAGTCGGCGGCCTTCACGACGCTCCAGCCGTACATGGCGTCCCTCATTCTGCCGAACAACGTGACGGCACGCATGGCGGCGACCTTGCTCAAGTACTTGCGGACCGGGACTGCTCATGTGGAAAATGCAAAGGAGAATCAGGATGCGAACGAGGAAAAAGAAGAGAAGGACGAGGGCACAGCTCAAGCCAAGGCCGCCGCCGTTATCATTACCGACTACCACCTTGAGGAGCGCACGATTAAAGACGATGAGTACATTGTGCCGACGGTGTGATGCAATCAGTCCCTCTCATTTTTGTGTAAAGTCTTGAAGCGCCGCCGCAATCAAGAGCCACACCCAATAAAGGTTCGACCACATGCACCACATTGACGTCCAGGTCTCGTCGTCCGAGTAGACGTAGATGCTGTAGGCGAGCGCAATGCCGCCGATGATCGTGAGCGCATAGTTGCCCGAGAGAATGATGGCGATCATGATAAAGGCAAGCCATAGCATCGGGAGCTCAAGGCTCAGCCCGTACTTCTTCGTGTTCAGCCAGATCCAGTCCAGGTGGCCCTTTGGTGAACGAGCGACGTGGGCGTCTTTCAGCGCCTTGCCGTACATGGCAAGCACGGCCGCCAGGAACACCGCATAGGCAATCCACAAGTACATGCGCCACGTGGGATTCGAAATCATGGCAATGGCCAAGACGGGCTGGATGCCAAGGACCGCAATGCCGAGAAGGCTAAACCGGTGATTGAGGACCGGATTGTCAATGAATGTCCAGAGGAAGTACTCGATCAGCTGCATGGACGAGAACGAGATGGCGTAGGCCAGCAACGGCATGGATGCCATCTTGGTCACGCCAAGAACGATGGCCGCCGCCATGGCAAACGTGAAGGTTTGAAGGGAAACGGTGGCGTCCCAGCACATGGATTTGACTTGACCCTGATTTGAATTGACCTTACTCTACTTACCCATTTCGATTTAAACAAACCTTTTACAAGGAAGCAAACGCCGAAGTCATGATCCGCTTGGGATTATGGAACCATGTCTGGAACTGGCAATTGCAAAAGCTATGGCAAAAGCAATGGGACAAAGGCGGACACTTGCTCAATAGCCTCACCATGATCCCAGCCATTCCGTATGCTGTGCATCGTGCCGTTGCCTTCATGCCCGGGTCGAATTGCTTGGCGCCGCTGCTCTATGCCATCATGTGTGTCGCCAGCGCCGTTCACCACTTTCACGTCTACAAGCACGGGCACCTTTGCACGATGCGGTTCAAGCTCGACATGATCATGCAGCTGTTTGCATGCATGGCGACCATTGCCCACACGCGGCCCGAGATGTTGGCCCTCATCATGGCCTCGACGGCCGTCGTGACAGCCATCGACCTGCACAACGAGCGACAACGGCGGATCGGGTACGCCATCAACGGCCTCAGCGTGATGCTGAGCTCGGGGCCTCATGCGGCGATCCTCTGTCACTGGCTCGTGTCCTTTTGTATATTCGCAGGTGGCGTCCTCTACCTAAACGACTATACGCACGGCATCTTCCACATCTACAATCACTACATCATCGCGATGGTGTGGAACACTATTTAAAGGCGTAGATGCCATGCATTCCCATTGGCTAGCCTTGCCTTACTAAGCCAATGAGCGCCTACGCTGCCGCAACCGCAACCGCCCCGCTATGCATATTCTTCACCGGATATGCGGTGATGCGATCCTGCACGCGTGGCTGGCTTTCGGCTGCCAAGTCCCACGCTGTCGCTCAGACCGTCATGAGCGGAATGCACGCCTACGTGAGCATCGTGGCCATCTCGATCATTCAAGCCTTCAGCCTCGACATTGACGACCCGCTCTCGCAACTTGCCCTGTCCGCATCCAAGGCCTACTTCTTATACGACTCGATCGTGATTCTTTGCTTTTCACTCAAGGATTGGACGCTCATCATTCACCACGTCATGGCGATCATGATGCTGCTTGGCACCACGTCGAAGGCCTATCCCTTTGCATTGGCAAGTCCTGTCATGCTCATTGCCGAGTCGTCCAATGCCTTCATGTATCCGTGGTATCTGCTGAAAGACACGAGGGCTGGACGTGACGTGCCCCTTTTGGCCACGGCTTTATTCGCACTGACCTACGTTCCCTTGCGCACGATTGGCCTTTCCAAGGTGTGTGCGGAGTTGATGGTTGCAGTGTGGAACAATGAGAACAATCAAAACAATGAGAACAATCAAAACAATGAGAACAATCAAAACAACTCTTACACAACCAGTATCATCTTCTTACACCCGGTCGTGGCTCTTGTGGTCATGTCTTGGTGGCATTCGTACAAAGTAGCCATGATCGCCAAAAGGGCCTTTGGCTCAAGCCTTCGCTCGCCCCACATCCCGTCGGACCCAGCGATCGTAGTTCCAGATAAAGCTGCGTAGGGACCCCATGTCCACGAGCTTGGCCATCGCCAGCTTCACGCACTGTTTCGTTTTTAGCTTGGGATTCGACATACGCATCTCGGTATACCACATGGTCCACGCGGCGCAGTAGCCCTCCGTGAACCACAGCGACTCCTCGTCCGTCTCCATGTACTGAAAGACGTGCATCTTGCGCGGGCAGTAGTCGTTCGGCGTCAACAGCTTCGGCAAGTTGAAGCGCTCCTTCATGAGTGCCGCCAGCTCCGCATGCAGCTCCTTGGCCATGAACATGTCGCCATGCTCCTTGCCGTTGGGCTCAAAGATCTCGAGCTCCTTGGTCGCCTTGGTGTATATCAGGGCATTGCCGTGGCCCCAACGCGGGTCGTGCAGGCTGATCATGACCAGGATCTGCTTGACGTTGGCGTCCTTGAGCGCGGTGGTCCAGAAGTCGTCGAAGCCGGCGGGCACGACCATGCGCGAGCTCTTTAGCGGCTTCTTAGGGTCCTTCGGATTGTCCGCGTGGGAGGTCAGCCACTTGAGGGACGCCGGAAGTACGGCTACGTGCGGGTATCGCGCTGCCGTGTACGTGAAGTAGGCGCTGCTCCCTAGGAAATTGTCGATGAAGGTCACGCCATTCTCCTTTGCCGTTACGAGCGACTTGTCGACGAGGTCGAAGGCGGCAACGTTCACGACCTTGGCCACGCGCCGCTCCTTCTTGATGCGCTGCAACTCCATGCCCACCTTGCTGTCGGGGCTCACGCAACGCGCCGTCTCCGGCTTGTACAGGATGGAGGGGGCACGCCGCTGGCACTTGATGCGCTTCTGTGCCTTTTTGAGGTAGTGCGACTCGAAGCGCGATTGCAGGGTCGTAAGCAGGGCGTCATTGGCAGCGGCGTCATCGCCCACAACCACGCTCTTTTGTTTTTTGAAGCGCGCATCGAGATCCCACAGCACGACGAGGGGGAACCATATCATGGCGCTCTTTGTGTCGTGATCCGCCACCCATTTCTTGACGGCCTGAATGACGGGTGCGCTGTAAGTGACGGCTGAGACCTTGGCGCGCAGAGGGTAGCCTTGGCTCGCCATGAACGCCGGCAGCTGCTCCTCGGCCCCGACGCGTTTGATGGCGAGCGTCGCTGCAAAGTCTGTAAGTTTCCGTAGATGGTAGCTCAGAGGGTTGATGGCGACGATGGTGCCTTGTGCCACATTCCAGATGAGGGGAATCCAGTGCTTGGCTTGGTCCGGGCGCGCCCCAACCTTTCCGTCTTCTCGGGCCTTATTGGTCACGGCACACTTGACCTTGGTCGTCACCGTGATGCCCAAGATGACAAAGGGCGTCGTCGGCTTCTGAAGGGCCCCCTCGATGTGCACGTTCCGCATGTACTTGCCGGCCTCGTTCAGTTTGCACTCGAACACGATGCGCACCTGCGAGTCATACGCCACGACGCCGGGGTAGCTTGCGACCAGAAGGTCCGCGAACCATGGGCGCGGATCGCCGGATTGAAGGATGGCCGTGCTCATGAACTGCTTCGGTTGCCTTTCTTCTCTTCGCTTCTCTTCGCTTCTCTAATTGCTACTTAGTGTATTAATTGCATGATTGCAGTGAAACAAATCGAGACCAAATAATCGAAAGGTGGCACAAAAATAACATAAGAGTAACGAGTAAAGATCTGCGCTATGGCCGACGCAAACCTCAGCGTGCTCCTCTTCAATGTATGGAACCTACCCGGCATATGCACGGACGGGAAGTCGAGGGAGCGTGCCCTTGCCATTTCGCCGCACCTCAACGCTTACGACGTGGTCATCTTGAACGAGGCATTCACGAACAAAGATGCGCTCTTGAAAGGCGTCGTGCACGAGCATCAATTCGTGCTCAAGCGCCAGTGGTTTACGATCTTCGACTCGGGCGTCATCATCTTGTCCAAGTACCCCATCGTGCGCACGTGCAGCGAGCACTACACGATGCGCCGTAGCTACGACTGGTTCGCGGCCAAGGGGCTCGCCATGTGCACCATCGACGTTAATGGCACGCTCGTGGACGTGTATGGGACGCATATGCAGGCCGGCAATAGCGTCGCCGAGGCACAGGCCCGCTCGAGCCAATCGGAGCAAGTTGCAAAGGCCGTGCAAGCGTGGTCGCCGAACACCAGCACGAGCGGGCGCGCCGTCATCTTTGCGGGCGACCTGAACATGGGACCCACGATCGACAACTTGCACTACAGCGCCCACTATGGAAGCTACCAAGACGCGCTCGACCGCACGGCGGCCTATGTGGCCATGCGCAATGGTGCCGAACTGACCGACGTCTTCTCAGATGGCCCCCTCGACGAAAAGCAGGACATCAACCGATTCCTGGTGCGCAACGTCAAGGCGGCGCGAATCTCCTATGCGTACGAGCTGCGCAAGCTGAGCGACTCGGACGCCGTGATCTGTCATGTGAG
>Ga0208975_1000151_pt1 | contig 36193 bp, 61 predicted proteins | sample GreLakmeER78MSRF_FD_187700 | JGI IMG/M metagenome (GOLD analysis project Ga0208975, IMG submission 187700) | Freshwater lentic microbial communities from great Laurentian Lakes, MI, USA - Great Lakes metaG ER78MSRF (SPAdes) | ecosystem: Environmental > Aquatic > Freshwater > Lake | place: Great...
CTTTTTCTTACAGGACGAGGATACTGCTCGGTGATACTAGGCCGTATGCTGGTGCAAGAGCGCACTACCGGGACGCCCAAGTCTCGCCAGCGACAGACTTGCGATCATCAACGCGGACCAGCAGGCCAGAGTCGATTGCGTCTTGGGCTGCCTTTGAAATCACTTGCCCAACCTTCACATCACCGCGATACAACCTCCAGCCGCCGAAGTTGCCGCGACACAGTTGCTGGCCGCCCTTGAGTTTCGCAATCACCGAATTCGCGCTCTTGATCATGTCTCTGTCTCCTGTGCCTTTATCTTATGTCCTATATCGGACAAAGGCAAGGGGCGTATTTAGTCGGCTTTTTTCGGCTGCCTTTCCCGCTCAAATGCGGCTGCCGCTTCCCTGTCTACGAGGTAGTTTCGGCCTGCCTTGGCTCCGCGCACCTTGCCGGACGCCACCAGCCGCCGCATGTGCCGCTGGTCTACGCCAGCCAGTTCCGCCGCTTCTGGAACGCTGATGAGGTTGCCGAGATCAATCGGTTTGGTTCGTTTTGCCATGCGGGGAGTATAGCCGATGGCGGACACTGGAGGGCCGACCGTCTCTAAGGTGAAGAGCGCAGTTTACCGTGCGACTGAACCATCAATCCTCAAATCAGACGCCAAAGCAACCGGAATAACGTCAACGATTTTCTGGCCGTCTGTGTCTTTTCTAGTCCATGTCAGGTAGCCGCCACCGCGCCAGTCTTTGGATTCGACATACACGCCCCTGACGGTTTCGCCGTTATGCCACCACTGGGCGCGAGCGCAAAAACAGAAAACCAAAACGGATACCAAGCACAATATGTGGGTGTGAACCATTTCGTTCTCCTGCAAATCGCGCTCTCTAGTTGGGATAGCGCAGCGCTAGATCGCCGGGTCCACCGGCAGCAGCGCCACCGCGTCGGCCCATGGGATCACCGTCACGTTGGGCAACAATACCGCCTGGTCCGCTGCGGCCCACATGCCCGCCAACAGCCCACCCGGCATGACTTCCGTGAGGATGTCGCCACAGAGCATGAGCCGCCCATCGGTGAGCGTGCGCGGCATCGGCACGCAGTTGGTGGAGCCGTGTTCCGCGTGGAGTTCCGCGAGCCTGCCAGCCAGTGCGGGCGTGAAGACCAGGGCCAAGCCCTTGGCGTCGGCGTAGGAGATCGGCAGCGTGAGATCAGAAAGCGTCATTTGCGAGACAGCGCCCCCATGAAAGTATTGAGCTCGTTATAAAACGATGTCATCTGCGCCCCCGTAAGACCATCGCCAATGCTGTAGGCGGCCAGCCTGTGTTCGTAGTGTACGTCCGGTGAGCCATCGTTTGAGTTTGCAAAAACAAAAAACGAAAAAGACTGCGCAACGGGAGCGATTGATGTGCTTACTGTCGCACCTGGAACAGCGTTTTTATAAGCAATCAGAGATGTTGCGCTTGCGCGAGAAACAGCAAACATTCCGGCAGTCGCATCAGACGTTGCCGGTTCTGTAGTTCCAGCTCCGGTCGTCAGTCCCCACGTCCCCAAATCGCCGCCGCCGCCGATGGTAGCTCTCCTGTCCATGAAAAACCGATGCTGCGGAGAACCGCCTTGCCCGCCAACTACTCTCTTCGTAGAAGTCACGGCCCCGCCACGCGTCCAAAACGAGATGTGCCCGGTGGCGATTTGCGGCAATGCCGTGCCTGCCAGCCCCGTGTTCAAATACTTGCTTGTACCGTTGCCGATTAGCCCGCCGCTCGCCCCAGTCTCGGTGTAGTCGCCACTCACGAAGTTGTTGTTCGTGTCCGTCGCCCCGCCGTACTGCGTCCCGCCCCGCGACGTGCCTCTGAACAGCGGCACCAGTGCGGCAGAAAGGCCCGTGCCTGCGAACAGGTTGAGCCTGTAAAAACGGTCGCGGATGCCAGCGGCGTCGATGCTGCGGCAGAAGTTGCTGACAGCCGTAAGCGTCGATCCACTCACTGTGCCGCCGTTGGCAATGACGGCGTTGCGCCACACCTGTGCTTCTGGGTGGAAGCCAGTAGAGCGAGGCCGAAGGAGCCGGGCGGACATTGGCATGGTTTTGTGCGCTCTTGGGGTGATATAGCGTCTTAGTTCTGCCGGTCGGTTTCCGGCATCACCGTGGCGGCTGACTTGGGTTGTAACGCATAGAGCAAGCGGGTTTGCTCGCGGATCGCGCCGCTGATCTCCCGCTGAGTCTCGCCCAACTGGCTCACGAACTCTTGGTGTGCCGCAACGAGCGGTAGCAAAACGTCCTGGCGAAGCACCCAGCCGAACGCAATCGCCACCAAAGTGGGAAATCCCCACCGCTCGATGATGGCAAACATGGTGTTCTTCGTTTCGTCTGTCATCGCTTACGCATCTCCGTTTGCCAGCCTAGGAGTTGGATTCGATTGCTTGCAGATTCCAGCCACCACCGCAGCACTGCCTTGACAATCTCTTGGATGAGAACGCCCAGCACCAGGGTCAGAATGATTCCCATCTGGTAGTTCTGCCGTTCGCTCCGCTCGATGCTGCGGGCGATCTCGTCAGTGACGATGCCGTACTGCTCCGGCCTCGTCTGGCTCATGGCGACGTGGGGCCACTTGCGGACCACGCGGTGTGCCAGCCTGGACACCAGGGCTTTCCCCGCCATGTGCCGCCTGGCTGAAAGCTTCGACCACACGTAGGCGTCGAGGTCTTCGAGGCTCATAGTGGGCACCTCCCGTTTACGCAGGCAGCCTTGGGTTTCTTGCCGGTGCCTTTGCAGATGGGGCAAATCATCACAATGCGGCCGTCGCCCACCTTGCCCGTGCCGTTGCAGTTGTCGCAGGCATCGCTTACCGGCTTGGCTGGCCCGGCCTGCTGAAAGACCAGCATTCGGGCCGTCTCGCAGGCGAGATCCGCAGACAGGGAAGCATCACGCGGCACGCTCTGCATCGACGCAGCCAGGACGAACGCACCGGCAACAATGCTGGCAGTTTTCATATCACGCCTCCCAGCCAATCGGGCAGCCGACGCGGGGCGAAGCCTTCGTAGCCAGCCACTGCGAACGAGTCGCGGCCAGACAGCATCCGGTCGCACACGTCTGCATCTACCCAGAAGGAACATTCCTTGAACCGCTCGGGCATCGTCTCGGGGTAGTGCTTCCCAGAGTTGGACGCACCCCAGCTGTTCACGCAGAGCAGGCCCGGCCGCGATCCGTACCGCACGCCTGCAAACATCATGCAGTGCGCCCAAGAGCCAGCCGCCCGGCAGAACCCGTCAGCGTCTCGCGTCATGCCGAAGCCCTGCCCAGAGCAGACCGCCACGGGGTAGCCGTTCTGGATCGCCAGCCCGGCTTCCTTGAACGATGTCGCCAGCGTAGTTGTCGCCACCCGATGCTTTGCGGCGAACGGTTCGAGTTCGTTGGGTACGCCAGCGTTCCCCCACGTCTTCTCCCGGTTCGCAGAGTATTCGCCAAACGTCTGGCCGCCGTAGTCTTGGCCGTAGTGCAGCGTACCGAACTGCGTAACGGCTTTGGCTGCCGCGCCGCCGTAGGAGCCATCGGACATGCCAGCGGGCCGCCCACCGCGAGCCTCGACGCGAGAGAAGGCATACACGCTCGCTTCCAGCACCCGCCCGCCGTAACTCTCCGACTCGCCACGTATCACGATGTCGCAGGCGGCGAGGATGTCGCACGACAAGGCCCAGCCCCAGCCGACACAGGAACCGATGCCCTGTGCACCACGCTTCCAATCGGGGGCGACTGCGAACAGGGCCGGGTACAGCAGCGTCTCGCGTTGCTCGTCAGCCAGGCCGGGGCCAGCACTTGCCAGCGTCTGAAACGGCAGTGACGCAACGAACCGCTCTGTGGCTTCGGGGTTGGGCGTGTAGCCCATCAGCGGCAGGAAGGCCATCTCTCAGCCCCTCCCAGCGCCGCACCACGCAAGAGCGTTGCACAGGTCGATGTACGCCTGGCGAACCTCGGGCGTGACAGGCTTCACGTCGAGGCCGATCGTGTCCGCAAAGGCCCGCTCAACGGCTTCGCCCAGGCCACGGTACTTGTCCTGCGGGTTCGCCCCGAGTCGCCGCCAGCCGATCCGAACGGCGATGATCTGGAATCCACGCAGGGCTCGCGTGTCCGTGAACACCGGCTGCGTGTCGGTCGCATCACCTCGCACCACAGCGGCCGACTTCGACCACAACTGTGCCCATAGAATCCGGTCGATGGGGTTCGCGGTCGCCATGATCCGGTGAACGTCCGAAACTTTTGTCTTCATCGCCGCGTCAGGCTCTTCGATTGTGATTTCAGTGGGTGCGGATTTCTTGCAACTCTCGACGCCGAACAGCGCGAAGCATCCAAGGCAGAACGCCACGAGTAGCCGAGTTGTGGAGTTCATTTCTTCGCCTTCGAGGTGCCGCCCAGCATCACGTCAATCAGCTGCTGGCACAGGGCAACGCCTTCAGTGCAGCCTGACGCCTTCAGCCGCGCCGCCAGGTCTAGCACCGTGTGCATGTCCTTCTCTGTCACTGCGGCTTTTTCAGTTGGGCTTTCCACTGGACGCGACCACGCGGCTTTGGCTTTTTGGACCAGAGCGGCCACGGCCGGAGCAGCGATAAAAGCAGCCGCGCCAACGGCTGCGATGACACGAACCCATGCTGACACGTCATAGGTCATCGAACCTCCTCAACCTTCAGCAGTGCCCACCGCACAAGGGCTTCACCCTCTTTGGTCTTCAGCAGGTTGCCGACGTGCTGCACCAGTTCGTCGTCGAGCGGGCTGGATGTCTTGGACGCCAGCCACTCGCAGGCGTCAGCGATGACGAGCGAACGCTTGAACGTGTCGGGCTCGTTTACCAGGCGTTGACCGTAGCCGATCAGCGGTGCCCACTGCTGCAGCAACGCTAACTGCTGCCAGATCGAAAGACCGGCACCGTACTTCGTGGCTTCGTCGGGCGTCATCTCGTAAGTCATTTGGCATCTCCCGTTTGTTCTTCTGAGTCTGCCCCGCCTTCGTCGCCCTCTTGCAGTTCGTCCCCGTTCACAGTCTCGTTGCAGTAGTCGTAAAAGAAATCGAAACAGTCGCGGGTTTCGTGGCGAACGTCCTTCACTTCCAGCCGAAAAGGGAACTTGAAGTGGTCACTGTCCTTCACGGTCCCGTCACCTTCGCACAGGTAGATGCTCATGTACTTCTGGCTGAAATCGATGACGATCTTTCCAAGCGTCTGGCTGCCGTACTGGTCGCTCATTACTCGCCCTCCCCGAAGTTCCGCAGGTCGGGCGGCAGTTCAACTTCACGCACTTCGTAAGACACGGGCTTCGTCACCTGTCGCTCATGCCGGGTGTGTGCGTCCCATCGGGCTTGGATCTCCCGGCACGCCTGGGCGATCTCGCGGGGCGTAGGGTCACGCTGCCTGATCGGCTTGAACCGTAGGCGGCGATCGTTCCGCAGCGGCAGCTGCCACACGTCACGCAGGCGAATCGTCTGATCCTTCGTGATCGAATAACGCTGGCACAACGCCGAGATCGGCATGTGGGTGCACCAATCGGCACGGAAAGCCGTGATGCTAATGGTCGCTGTGTTGCCCGCCATCCGTGGCCTCCGGCATCCAGTGCATGACAGTCCGCATGGCAGGGTCCAGATACATCTTCATCTTCGTCCGCTCTGTCATCGTCCGCGTAAAGGGAACGTGCTCGCAGTCGCTGCCGTCATACGTGCCCTTCAGGTAGGCGTAGGTGTCGTAGATCGCCATGCCGCCGAAGGCGCTTGCCACCGGCACCGGCGGCGAACCGACAGGCGGCAGCCATTGGTGTTTCCAACCGCCAAGGCCCGCCGTGTAGTCGTCGAAGGATGAGTTCAGCCGCAAGGCCCAGGCGTCGTAGTGCACCCAGCCTTTCGCCAGCACCGGCTTCTGGTCCTCACCAATCTGCATCTGCGGGTGCTCGATCAGCGAAACGCTCGCCATGCCTGCCGCGTCTGGCGTCGAGTGCATACGCCCGATGCCGTGCAGGAATCCAGAGTGGGACCAGCCGCCCCAGGCGTCGAAGTCAATCACCACCACGTAGTCGGCATCAGACGCATGCTCGCGGACCCACCGCTGGCAGGCGGTGCGGTACTCGGCAAGCGCCTCAGTGCGGCGGCCTGCGAACTCGCTGGTGAATTGCTGCCGGTCGAGCCGCTGGCTTAGGAACGTGGCCTGTGGGTAGTGCCTGCAGAAGTCGATCAGCACCTGGTCGGTGTCGTCGGTGTTGTCGTTGGTCTCGATGTGCAACCGCCACTCGCGGCATTTCTCAGCAAGCCTCTCCAGCCGTCCAAGGTTCGCCTGCAAGTGCAGTGCACAGTTGCGGGCCAGCCCAACGAACACCACGCTGGCGTCGGAAAACTCCTGCTCCCCGATCTCAACGTGCCGCATGTAGTCAGCCCCGAACGGCTCCAGCGGATAGATCAAGTGCTCCGGCACGTTCATCGCTGCACCTCGCCAAGAGCGTTGGACAGCCAACGCAGCCTCTCTTCGTGCGGGAACACGCCGCACGGGTGGTAGACCAAATCACCGGCCTGCCAATGCCCACCGATTTCGTCGTGTGCGTTGGCTGGGCGATTCCACACGCACGAGTTGAACGCACGAAGCGGGGCAACCGTCAGCACGTCGCCAAGTGCGTCAGCGTTGGTGCCAAGGAACGTCTGCCACTGGCACGGCAGCAAGCGCCACTGCTCTTGCGTTTCTGAAAGGTGATTCGCCAGCCACCTCGAATGGAACGTGTTACGCCACACCATCGAGCCGCAGTTGATGCGGTTCCAGGGAAGGATGCCTTCCTCGCACACGGTGACGTTTGGCCCGAGACACGCCAGAGACTCAATCGGCACTGCCATGTTCGTCAGGATCGTGTCGGCGTCGAGCGTCCAAATCAGGTCGAACCTGTCGAGGTAGTGGCACAGCAGATCGGTGCGGACCACTGCCGTGTCGTAGGGCTGATTGTCCGCTACCAGCGAGTACCCATGCCGCAGGCAATATTCGAGCTTGTTGGGCATCGTTAGCGTGGCAACGTCGCGGATGTTTGCCGAGACGCTGGTGATGATTGCAACGCTCACTGGATTCGCACGGTCGTCCGCGCCTCCTGCCCGTATGTCTTCTCGATCACCAGCCGCCGAACGTGCGTGTCGTCGAAGAACTCGCCCAACGAATCCAAAACCGCCTTTGCGATGTTGTCGGCGTCCGGGCGGGGCAGGGCCGGGGCGGCAGGCTTCACGCCGCTTTTGTTCATGTGCGACTTCGGGCGGGCAAATACTGCGTCGATGATCACTTCGATTGGTTCGGCAACCGGCAACAGCCCAGCCACCTGGGCAGCCATCGCAATACACTCCCGGTACTCATGCACCGGGTGCTTGGCGGGGACGTAGGCGCGGGCGAACCCGCCCACTGTCGAAACTCTGGCACGGGGCTGGGGCACCGGGTCGCCCGGAACCGAAAACGTGATTGGCTTCATGCGCCGATCATCGCCAGCCCGTCAAGTTTTGGCGGCGAAGTACAGCCCGATGTTGGCGAAGGCGTACCCGAGATACGCCGTCGCCAGCGCGTAACGTCCGTGGTACATCAGGTCGCCAGCCACGTAGAGGTAGATGAATCCGCACAACGCGATCAGCCAGGGTGCCATGGTGATGCCCTCAGTCGTTCGATGTTCTTGGCCTTGATCGCGGCGGCACGCTCGGCAATCTCGTCTGGCGTAGGGTCAACCTCACGCTGCCGGTACTTGTTGTGACGGTCAGCGATGCCAAACTGATCCCGCGCCTTCCGAATCTCCCTAGGGTGGACTCCGAAGCGACGGGCGATTTCATGCACCGTCACCCCGGAGTGCCACCACTCACGCAATTTCTCTTCGTCCAAGGTCAGTCCTTCGCCAGCGGCATCACCACGCCCGTGTGATCGTCACAGCGAAACACTACCGCACTGGCAAAGTCCACCGCCTGAACGCTCACGGTCGGCTCGCCATCAGCAGGCAGCCCCGTCAGCCACTCGCGGACGTAGGCCGGGTCGAGCTTCACGGCACACTCGATTCCGAACTCGACCAGCGGACACGTCACCGACGATTCCCCGGCCTCGGCACTTTGGCCGTGCAGCCAGATGCCATTGGCAGCGAAGGCGAAATCCACACCCTTCGACGCCTCACTGGTGCAGATCGCCGCCGCCCTAGTGGCGCTCAGCAGATCCGACGCCAGCACCGTGGTGGGCTGGATGTCCACCTTGGGGATAACGTCCCGCCACCGGGGGAACCGGCCAGCGACAAGCCGGGCCGTCACTGTCGCGGCCCCAACCGTTGCCACCAGTTCGTTGGCGGTGGCTTCGAGTTGAATCGACGCATCTCCGGCAACCGCTGCCAGCCTTGCCAAAATCGCCATCACCCGCGAAGGCACCAGCGTCTGGGAGTCATCCACCGCCAGGTCGTGCTCGCACTCGACGGCTGACAGTCGCCGCCCGTCCGTGGCAACAAACGTGACAACCTCGCCCACCACGTCCAAGAGCACGGCACCGAGAGCGAACCGGCTGGAGTCGTCATCGGTGGCGAACACCACACCACGAACCGCTCGCGCGAACTGGTCGCATGGCAGCCGCGTGATGGGCTTTTCACCCTCAACCGCCCAAGCGGGGTACTCTTGTACAGCCTCTGTTGGAAGCGTCCACGTGCCCGCTCCCGCCGATACCGTGCAACTGGTGTCACCGGCCGCCAACGTCACCAGATCGCCGGTAGCGGCAGCAAGGATCGCAGCCAGACGGGCGTGGGGGAGAAGCAGTGCTTCTCCGGTCCACTCGGGCAACTCGAACTGGATCTGAACTTCGCCATCGGAAGCGGTCAGGTGGCCGTCGCCAAGCCTTACGTTCATCAGGATCGGCTTCGGGCTGCGGCTCGGCACCGCCGGGGACACCGCGTGCAGCGCCGCCTTCAAGTCAGCGGCGTTCAACGCTGTGCCAATAGCTTTGGTCTTTTTTCGTTCCTTCGTTGCTGTTGTCATTTCTCAAATCCTTTCGAGTAGTGAGAGTCACACCAATCATCACGCCGAGAACGAACGTCAAGGCGTTTACGGAAAAACCTGCACAGACAAGCACGATCTGCTCAACGGACATTGCTGGCCTCCATGCGTTCGATTACCTGGGCCAACTTCATGCACCGCCGCATGAGGTTTCTGATCGTGTCGGCCGCCTGTTCGTGGAGTAGCCGAGAGTCGTCGTCGATGTGATCCATCCACGCTTGGAAAGCACACATATCCGCCACAGTCATCGGTGCCGGGAGTTCGGGCAGCTGGTCGTCGCTCATGCGGCACCGCCTTCCAGCGGGCGAAGGGTGCGGTTCTGGTTCTCTTCCCACGTCAGCCATCCCTTGCGGCGCAGGGGCCACAGGTGGCACCAGGCACCGTTGGGCGAGGTGAAGCCGAACTTGTCGCACACCTCACGGATCGTGCAGCAGTAGCCGTGATGCTCGCGGAACGCTTTGACGAACAGGAAGATTTCCTGCTGGCGTTCCGTGGGCGGGCGTCGTTCTGTCGCGGTCGTGGTCATGTCAAAGCTCCTTCTTTGAGTCTCTTTGCGTCTGCAAGTTTTCTGGTGAGTTCCAACGCCTCGGCATCCTTCCCGGTCCAGACCTTGGGCGGTGGTTTGTCATCGTGGCGGGTTCCGGTTGTGCGATTCGTGCCGCCTCTGTCCTGGCACTTACCAAGCCAGCGGACGATGAACGCCCGCCAGTTCCGCTTGCCAGCACGATCTGGGTTCGCGTTCAACCAGGCCGTGGCCTTGGCAAGTTCCTGGTCGAGCACGGCACCCGGATAGGCTGCCGCCCATTCCGAGCGGTCTGCGTCCGTGATCCGCTGCCATCCTGCGTCAGCATTCCAAGCAACGGCATCGGGGTGCTGCGAGCGTTTCCGCCGCTTCGGCGGTTCGCTCGTAGCAACCGGCGCAGCCGGTTGTATTTCTTCTTCTGTCCTGTCCTCTCCTCTCCTCTCCTGTGGTGACGGTGGTGCGTCACACCCCTGTGACGGTGCAGCGTCACGCGAGCGCCCCCGGTACGAATCCTGCCGCCGGGCGTGCATGGCACGGGCCTTGGCAGACCCTGAAAACCTGCGGTCCCAGCCCTCAATCACGATGTTTCCGCTGGCAAACGAGACCCAGCCAACCTTCTCCACAGCCAGCCAAAAGGCTTCGTCGCCACCAGCGACAGCTGCCACCCGCTTAGGCGTGGCACGGATCGTGCCGTCTAGGGAGTTCAGCGCAGCCCAGGACCACAGCTGCACCAGACGCCAGCAGACCACCTCCACAGGCAGCCCGGTTTCGTCCACCAGTTCGAGCACCTCGGGCTTCGTGCCCAGGTTGCAGTCAAGGGGAATCCATTCACCGGCCATTGGAAACCTCCTTGCATTCGTGTGCGTGGGCGCTAGGCACTTCGCGCAAGAACACTTCAACGGGAACAAGCCGCCCGACAGTCACGTTTCGCTGCTTATACTTCTGCTGGTCCACTTGTCGAAAGTCCTCAATGCGGATGGCGGCCTGAAAGCCTTTGCCGTGCGACCATTTGCGAAGTTCGCCTATTTCGCATGTGTAAAGCATGTGGATGTCGTTGAATGCGTACGCCAGTCTTGTATCGTCGGCGTAGTGGTAGAGCCATCCATGAACACCATTTCGGATGTCGCTCCATGTTTCAATGAAAAGGTTTCCAGTGTGCTTTGACTCCGACTTGAGCTCCACCTCGATAGCGTGCTGGTGCTTCGAGCTTGTCAGCCACTTGTCTCCGTACCTGTGCTGCGTCTGAATGTTTTCTGGCACTGGCCGCACTATGTAGCCGTCTGGCATTTGTGACTGCATGAACGGGAACACCCAAGATGCCGCGTAGCGTTCGACGTTATCTGACTGGTTCATTTAAAAGCGTCCCTGCTATTGAATTACTGTGCAGAATCCAATCCCTGAAAACGCACTGACAAACCGCTTTGATTCGTTTCCGAAATACATCACTGCCTGCCCCTGCAGCGGGCTTTTTGACTTGTTTTCCAGGCTCCAAAACGAGATGCGGCCTCTTGGAAAGCAGACTGCACTAGCACTTGAAATGAGAGACTGAAACCACTTTGTTTCAGTGCAATTGTTCACAAGAAAAACAGCCTGCGTCGTGCGTCCAGCGGCAATTTCGCTAAGTAGCTTTGCGGCGAAGGCATCAACTGCGCCATCGCCATACGGCGGGTTTACAAATACGCTGCCGTTCCACTCGCGGCCAAGTCCGTTGTCTGCCTCGTCGTAAAACAAATTGGCCTTTACGACGCCATTAGCGGCTTGGCACGAACACGGGTCTGTGTCGATTCCGCCCATCGTTTCGCGGGCGGCATCGACGTACAACTGCGGCGTGTACCATTCGCTGTTGCCGCTGTTGTTTCCAACGTGTGCGCCGAGGTGCAGGCGAACGGCAACTGCCTGCGTTGGCTCGTCTTCTCCATCACGGCACTGAGACAGCCACGCCTCAAATTTGTCGTCTGAAGCCTCAGCAACGGAACGGCACCTGTGAGCAACAATGCGACTTATTCCACAAACTGTTTCATCATGTAACAGTTTCTTTCCTCTCCCGCCTTTTGACGGCTCGGGAAGCATCTGCCCAATCCTTCGCTCTGCGCGACGCTGGTACTCCATCGCCTGCACAAGAACGGGCCGATTTGCCTTCCTGCGTCGCGCCCATAGTTCGATCGCCTTGGCCGTGTCTGCAACTGCCTTTGCATCGTCCACTGTTTCTGCATCTGCCAGCGGAGCCGACAGAGCCGCTAGCTTGTGAAGCATGGCAACGTGTCGATCCGTTTGGCGTTCGGCTATCGCTGATTTCTGATTCACGCCACTGCCTCCGCTGCGTCAAATAGCGTCTTGCTGTCCGCCTTGTGCGTCCGCTCGGCCTTTGCCAGATTCTTCAGAGCCTGGGCGTGATACTCGGGCTTCAGTTCGCAGCCGTAGAAACTGCGGCCCCGCTGGAGCGAAACGTAGCCCTCGCTGCCGATGCCGGTGAATGGAGAGAAGACCACCTCGCCGGGGTTCGTGTAGAGCCTCACCAGCCTGTCAATCACGTCGAGCTGCAGCGGGCAGATGTGCTTCGTGTCTTCCTCGCTGCGGGCTTCCTTGACGTTCAGCGTGTTCGTCTCGCGTATGTTGCTCCAGCAGCATTCCGCCCATTCAATCCACTCATTGCGGGAAACGTCGCCATCGGAGTCGATAGCCACTTCGTTCTCACCCGGCGCACGAAACTTGATGAGGTAGTCGGGCAGGCATCCGCGTTGCTTCGCCCTGTCGCTTTCGAGCCCAGCAAACTGCAACTCTCGGCTCCGCGTGCGAATCGCCTGCGCCTGCGGATTCTTCCGCACTACCCAGTCGTATTCGTAGACAAGCCCAGCACGCTCCCCGAGGCGGATGTTGAGCCCGCGATAGTCGTGCAGCCCAACTTCGCCGGAACGCTTTAGCCTCGGGATCTGCATGACGTGTACCACGACAGCCCGGCCCGGCTTCAGCACGCGGGCCAGCCCGCGAAAGAAGTAGGACAGGTGGATCTTGGCTTCGCCTTTCATGTTCTCGCTGTTGCCGATGTCCTCGGCCTTGGACGTGTACGAAAAGAGGCTCGGGAACGGAGGAGAGAACACGGAGAAATCCACCGACTGCGGCGGCATTTCTTCCAGCATGTGCGGGATACAGTCGCCTTGATGAACGGCGTATTTCTGGTCAGTGGGTAGAAGATTCACGGAACATGGCCTCCTGCTCTCGGGTGTCTGCCTCGACGCGACGTGCCTTCCGAAGCACGTTCTCAACCATCGGGCGTTCGATGTCGGTCACGGGGATATGGACGTTGAGCGGGCGGGTAGATCCAACACGGTTAGAACGCTTCACCGCCTGGTAATACTCCTCGTAGGAGTCCTGCAATCCGCTGAATACCTGCCGCGTGCAGATTTGCAGATTAAGCCCGAAGCCAAGAATCTTGGGCTTCGTGATCAGCACTTTGATCCGCCCCGCTTTGAACTCGTCAACGAGCCGCTGGCGTTCGTCCTGCGGAGTCTTGCCGTCGATGCTCGCAGCCTCGGGCAGCATCCGAGCCAGCATGTCCTGCTCGTCGTTGTAGCGGCACCAGATGATGGTGCTTTCAGTCGGCCACTGTCGCACCATGTCAACGATGTACTGCGGCTTGATACTGCTTTCGCACTTCGCCATCCGCGAGAGCTTGGCCCTGGTGGTGATGCCGCCAAGATTTGTCACAAACAACTGGCCGGTCGTTGAACGAACGGCCTGCTGTTGCTCATCAGAAAGCCGCACGTCGTCGATGTGAACGTGAATGGGCGGGATGTTGTGGACGTTATCTTTCCAGCCGTATGTGCTCGGGTCAGTCAGGAAAATGCACCAGTGCGAAAGAGCCTTGTAGAACGGCCGCAAGGCATGCGGCTTCAGTTCCCAACGCTCCATGGTCTGCCCGCGATTGATAAAGAACTTCGCCAGGAACGAATTGACGTTCGGGAAGGCATCAAGAAAAACGGCGTGGTTGGCGTACTCGATCCTGTCATTCGGCGCAGGCGTGCCGGTGAGTGCCAGCTTCCACTCGACGCCTGCGCCAATGCGTAGGCACACTTGGCCCCACTTGCCGTAGTGGCTCTTGAGCATCGACGACTCGTCGAGAATGAGCCCGCCGAGGTCGCCGTCTGGCGTGTCGTCTCGCAGTGCGTCGTAGTTCGTGATGCCGAGACGCCCGCCGGGCTTCTTCATCCACTTGGCGAGATCCTTGGCGGCGACCTGTTCGACGGGCAGCGTGTCGCCGTAGAACTTTTGGGCCTCGGCAATCGTCTGGGCAACCACCATGAGCGGCGACACAATCAGCGTAGGCTTGTCTGGCACCATTTCGCGGACGTGCCGTGCAAACTCCAGCAGCATCAGCGTTTTGCCGAGCCCGCAGTCTGCGAAGATGGCGTATCGCTTCTTATCGACTGCCATGCGGATGATGTCGCTTTGGTAGTCGAACAGGCCTGCCCGTGGCTCGTATGTAACAGTCTTGGCCTTGGCAGCCTTCACGCCGATTTCGCCTGCGTACTCGTCAGGGAACCACGCCATCCGGCCGCGAATCTCATATCGCGGAAGCGACTTGATGCGAAGGAACTTGCGGTATGAATCAATGGTGTCGTCAAGATAAAATTGCACGGTGAATCCTTTCGTGTGTATTAGCCCCGTTACGTGGGGCATTCGGTTCAGTCAGCCTTCGGAGTCTGGCCCTGAACTGCGGTGGATTTCGTCGTCTCCCGCTTCGACGCCGTTCCCGCTGACGATGATCTGCGGCGGGTTTTGCCCTTCGGCTGGGCGTGTGCCTTCTGTTTCATCTGTCGCCACGTCGAGTGCCATGCCATCGCTGGGTTCCTTCCATTTCGCTGCGTCGTCAAGGGTGTTTCTGGCAAACGTGTGTGCGTGCATCAGCCGGTTAGTCCACCTGCCATCCCACGCCTCGCGGTCGAGTGCATCCACAAGCATCATCACCGTGGCGTAAAGCCATTTGGCGTGGTGCTGCACCTGCTCCTGAGTGAGCATTGGCAGGGGATCGGGAACGCCGGGGGCCGTTCCCGGCGCGACAGGTGAACGTCGCGCCGGGCCTGCCTGTTTGAGTTCCCACTCGTTCCACTCCGCAGTGCTTGGCGGGCCGCCGTCGTTGATGCTCTTGCATGGGGTGGTTCGGAAGTTCATCGGGCCTGTGCCTCCGCTGCCACTTCCTGTGCGTCGAAGTGCTCTGTGCCGTTGTCCATGGTGCTGGCCTTGTCCAGCACAGCCTTCGCCAACTCGTCGTGCTCCCACTTCGTCAGCGACTTGTCGCCCAGGCGTTCGGCCACCTTGCGGCGGATGTCATCGAGCCGGTCGAGCGTCTTGGCTCGAACGATCGACTGCATCGCCTTCTGGTACACGCTGGGCTCTGTCGCCGCTGGGGGCTCTGGCTGCGTCACAGTGACGGCTGGCGTCGGGGCAGCCTGCGGGTAGTCCTGTGCTTCCTCTGCCGTTACGAGTCCACGCAGGCAGTCCGCGAAGGCATTCCTCAAGGCGAAGCCACGGGCACGCAGGGCAAGCATCCGCTCGGGATACTGGCTCCACGGGCCAGACTTGCCAGCCAGGCCCGCCCGCTTGGCATCGGCCATGCTGAACCGGCTGATCGTCGGTGCTGGGTAGCCTCGACGCTTGGCTTCACAGACAGCCGTGAGCGTGTCGCCCTGACCTTCGGTGTATTCCTTGACGTACTCACACACGGGGCTGCTCTGCACCAGGGCTAGGGCAGCATCGCCCCAGACGCACGGGCGACCGTTGATGACAGCAATGCTTTGCAGGCTCTGCATCGGGGACAGGCCAAGCTCGGCACCGTGCTGACCAGCAAGCAAACACGCCTCGGGCTTGCCCTTGAAATCCTTCGGAGCGAAGTCGGTCTTCGCCACCATCTGCCAGAACCGCCATGCGTCGTCGAACGTGGCGAGAGCCAACCCTCTTGCTGGTGCCGTGTTGGTGCTGATCTCAGTGCTCATTGTCGATTTCCTTTCGTTGTCGTCCCTTTTGAAAGCCGCTCGCCGGTCCATCGGTCTGCGGCACGAATCCCCTCCTGCACCCGGTTCCACCGGGGAATCTCCTCAGTGCGTGATGTCTCGAACCGGCACCCGAACCCAAGCGCCATCCACGTTCACGGAAAGCCATTCGCCTTCCTGCCACTCGACGCGACCGCTCCATCGCCGCCCAGCGGTTTCGCCGCTGACGAAATCGCCAGTGCCGTAGGTGTCTTGCATGCCTGCAACGGCACCGGCGTATTCGTTTTCGTGGGCATCGGTCGTCATGGGGGCGGTGTCCTGTGTTAGTGGGGTTGCGCTGAACTTTTGTTCAGCGGCGTGGGGCGGCAATGTATTGACGAGAAACGGTTCGTCAATGCCCCCTGCGAAAGAAATGAAACGGGGCTGGAATCGTGGCATGTGCACTCCTTTGCTTTGTAGCGTCAGCGTTAGAATAGTGGCCTAAAAGATGCCTGTGGCGACGTTCACCAGCAGGTCAATCAGATTGTGGATGGCGCGGGCCAGCTTCGAGTCGTGCCCGAGGTCTTGCCCAAGCCTGACCAGCACCAGCGACTGAAGGGCAGCGTTCCAGTTCATGCGTCTCATCTGTGCCTTCCTTGGCTTGGCCCTGTGGTTGGTTCCCGCTGGGCTGTGCCACGCCCGCATTGTAACGTCGGCGTTAGAAGTAGCAAGACGTTAGAAATAAGGGGGAAAAGCAATCCTTGCGGGATTGAAAGGTTCAGTTTGCCTTGAACCCGCCCTTGGGGCGACCGAGTTTCCCGGTGCCTGGCTTGGCCTTTGCCATCTTTTTCACGGCTGCCTCGTCAAAAACGAGTGCCGTGGGGGCTGCGTGGTAGCCGTCGAGGCCACCATTCCCAGATCCTTTGAGCGCCAACTGGCGCACTCGCCCCATGGAAACGCCGAGAATCTTCGCGGCATCCGCAGTGGAAATCAGTTTTTTGCCTTCGGGCAGTGCCACAACCATGCCCCAATACTAACGCCGGGGCAAGCGGATGCAAGCCGCCGGTGCCCACCTTTGCTTTCACGCCACCTTCATCCGTAGGCTTCATTGCCACGGATTACAGTGGAGGATAGGGGCGTGAAACGGATGTACAGTAGTGCTAGGATGGCACGCAACCAAAGGGCGATGCCATGCTACTTCGAGAAGTTCTGAATAACGAGTACGGTGCTTTGCGGTCGTTGAAGCCTACGGCCCTCAAGCAATACCACCTGACGCTGACACGCTGGGGCGAGGTGCTCGGGTACGATCCGCTGACAGATGACCTCCAGCCGCTGAAGGTTCAGGCGTTCCTCACGGCGCGCCGTGCCAAGGTGTCCGCCGCGACCATTCGAAAAGATCGGACGCACATCTGCTGCCTGTGGTCGTACTGTGCCAAACGTCGAATGTGCCGCTCCGACGGGCAGATGCTGGAGTTTCCCACGGTTGCGCCAATACGTGCCCCGTCACGCATCCCCAGAGCCTACAAGGCGGCAGACGTGTCCGCACTTATACGGACAGCCCTAGACCACCCTGGTGCCGTCTGCGGGCTTCCTGGGGGCTTGTACTACGGGGCCATGCTGCGGCTTGCTTGGGAGACTGCCGAACGCATCGGTGCCATCCGGCAAATCCGCTGGCGCGACGTGGACTTGGAAGACAGAGCCTTGGTGTTCACGGCAGAAACCCGCAAGGGGGCAACCCGCGACATCCGGCGGGTGATCTCGCCCGCCCTGGCTGGCTGGCTCAAGCGAATCCAGCGGGGCCAGAACGAACTGGTGTTTCCGTGGGATCGTGAACCCACGTCGCTCTGGTACGAGTTGAAGAAGATTGCCAAGGTTGCGGGCGTCACGCCAAGGGGATTCCACGGGCTGCGGAAGTCGGCCGCCTCTTACGTGACGCTGGCAGGCGGTGATGCCACGCGGCTGCTCGACCACTCAAACCCGAGCATCACCCGCGATCACTACGTGGACGAGTCGATAGCCAAGCCCAAACACACGGCGTTGGACTTCCTTCCGCCGCTCGACCTAGGCGACCACGACAAGCCCGCAGCCTGAACAGCGGGGGCGGCGCGGAGGGAAAGGATAAGCCCCGCGCCGCCACGCCCGCCGTCCGGCTCATTGCGGTCGTGCGATGTTCTCACGGCTTGCAAGCATCACCAGCAGGCGTTCCCGTTCCTCTAGCAGTCTGCCGATCATGCGGGCCGCCGTGCCGTTGCTCGCGGTCCATGAGTTGCTAGGCCCGTGGCGGTTCACCCACAGCCACGCTTCGTCAGCCTCGGCTTCGCTGTACGGCACGCGGGCTTCGTTCACTGTTGTGCCTCGCGGTACAGCACCAGGGCAATGGCAGCGTAGGCCGCGAGATCCAGCAGCGTGTCTTCAACGCCGTCGAACTCGACTTCGCCACGCCGGAAGAACGAACGCAGGCGGTGCATCTTGTCCGACATTCGCAGGACGCAGCCCGCGTAGGCAGGCACGTTGATGACATCAGCCGAGTTGCGGATGTTGCTCAGGGCATCTTCGTCGCACCCGTAGTCGAGCGTCTTGCGAAAGTGGAGATTTCTTATCTCGTCCAGCACGGAAACGAACGCTTCCGATCCCGGCCGCAGTCCTTCAGCCAGGAGCCCGTCGCCCTTCAGACGCTGTTCATACTTGGCGGCGCTGGCCTCGGTGACTGCCTTCCATCCCGGCCTGGTCCCTTCGCAGCAGCTGCCCGCCAGACGTTCCTCAACCGCGTTCCGCAGTGCGGCGTTTTCCATTTCGAGTGTGGTCATGACTTTCCCTTCGGGCTTGCAACGTGCATGGCAGTAAGTCCGCCATGCGGTGCGTAGAGGAAAGTCTCCATTGCCTGTCTAGCGCCGATGAATCCGTTGACCGAATGCCAATCATCCGGCGGGCACAGAGCCGGGGCGGTTCGCACGATCACCCCGTCGAGCGTCTCGATTGGTCGCTGCCACTCCGCAGCCTGTGAATGGAAATGCCCGGTGTGCCACTCGCGGTACGGGCACTGGCTCCACTGCTGCGCCGCCTCTAGTGCCATGATCTGCGGCAGTTTGCGTTTTGCCTTGTGACCATGCGCGAAGCCGAGCAGCGTTTTCCCCTCGGCGAGATACTGCCTGCCCGTGAAATCTGGTTTGACCGTGACCCGCTTATCGTTGCGGAACCGCTCAAGCAGGATGCGTTGAAAAGTCCACGTCAGCACCTCGTCATGGTTCCCGTTCACAATCACCACGTCGGTGGGCGTCGTCTCGGCTGATCGCTCAACAATCGCCAAGAGCGTGTCGCAACCCACGGCGATCATCTTCTGCAACCGCCCGTCCCGCTCTAGCGGCGTTCCGCTGGTCGTCGTCCCCGTTGGCGTGTCGTAGTGGAAGAGGTCACCCAAGAACGCAATTGTGCGGCGAGTGGGCTTGTGGGCTTCTCCCACCGCGAGCAGTTCGCGGCCCGCGTTGCCAACCAGCCGCTCGGCACGGTCAATGTCGTAGTCGTCGCCGCCGGTAGTCTTGCCCCATGCGTATTTCCCGAAGTGGCAATCGGCCACAATCAACACTTGCCACAGCCCGTCACGCTTGGGTGCCTTGACAGTCTTGGTCAAGGGCCGCCGCAGTTCCTTCTTCGCCGCGTCGATCATCGCCTCGACGCACTCCATGGTCGTCGGCCCGCCCTTCGGCTTGAGCCTGACGAAGACGCGGTGCAACTCGATGCTCCCGCCGTCGCCGTCGCCACACTCCCACTTCGTCGCTTCGGATTGCGCCACATCGAATCGGCTCATATCCGCTTCGATGTGCCGCAGCAGATCCTCGACGGTCTTGATGCGCCGCGACGTGGAGCGGGCTTCAAGCGTGTCACCGCTCTGCGATTGCGTCACCTGCTCCGCGTCGGCGGCGGGTTTCGGCGGCGGGAGTTTGGCAGCCACGCTTGCGGCTAGCGTCTTTTTCGTAGCCACGCTATCACGGCTTGGATGCCGCCGGTTTCCCAGTTGCGTTCCTTGGCCGCCTCCATGATTGCCAGCGCGAAGGCCCGCGTCTGGTGGGTGTTCGGGTTAAAAGACTCACGCACAGCGTCGAGTTCCGCCTGAGCCTCAGCGGGCAACCGGTCGAACCATGTTTTGAATCCCGGCTTGCCGTTCGACGCCCGCGCGAGCACGTCATCAAGCAGGCTTGGTTTTGCCTTTCCCACGCTTGGCTCCTTTCGTCGGCTTCTTCACTGAGCGCCGCAGGTACACCATGCCGTCGTCGTCTGGGATGCCGCCGCCAGCGGGTGCGTCGTCTTCCTCGTCGAGCGGCGAAGCGTCAAACTCAGGCTTCGTCGCTGCCTTCGGCTGTGGCGGCTTGCGTGGCACGGGCGAGTTCCTTGCGGGCGTTGCTGATCGCACGGCGAACCAGCACCCTACCGGCAGCGTCAAGGAACGGCAGGCTGCGAGCCTTGGCTTCCTCTCGCATGACTGCCACCACCTCGTCAATCCGTTCCGGCTTCGCGCACTCGTCGCAGCCCCAGGCGTTCATCTGCGCGGCCTTGGCCCGGCACTTGCACGTCGGCGTCGGCTCAATGCCGAACCGCTTCAAAAGCTTGGACAGTTCCGTGCCGGGGCCAGAACTCGGCACGGGTGGCGTCGGCACAGGCGGCACAAATCCCGGTTTCGGCTTGGCAGGATACGCTGGATGCGTCTCGTCTACGGTGATCGTGGCTTCGTCCTCGCTGACGATGCAGGCACGCACCTCGTCCAGCGTGTAGCCGCGTTGGCGGCAGCGGGCGGCAAGATGCGAGCGGTGGCACGAAATCATGGCAGTGGGTTCGCAACTCCGGGTCGGCAGCAAGGATCATCTTGGCACCCGTTGCATGGAACGCAGTTCATGCCCTCGATTTCCTCGGTTGGCAGCTGATTGCAGGGGCCGACGCTTCCGAATGCGAGAAAGTCCGTGCCGGGGAACTTCGGGCCGCCTAGATCGCCATCGCCTTGAGTGCCGCAGCACCCGCCGGAAATACTCAGCAATCCCGGTTGGTTCAGCGCCCACAGTGTCCTTGGCGGGTCAGCCCAAGGCGCAAAAAAACTAACAACTTTTTGGTCAGCCACAGCCATCGTTGCGCTGCAATACCCCGCCGCGTTCATCGCGTCTAGCATATCCTCGCCCCACCCAATTATGGTTGCGGCTGCTGCATTTGCTTCCTCTTCTGTCTCCCAAGAGGTCACAGCGCCAAATGGATCGACGCCAGTCCGGTCGTATTCAAAAATAATCCCCGGGCAGTAGCAGCAGTCGGCCGGCACGCACTCCCCATCCACGCACACGCAGCCTTCGGGGCACGGGTTCTCCTCGTCACACGGGCCTGAGCACTTGTTACAGCAGCACGCCTGCCCTGTGCCGAGCGTGCCGCCTTTGTTCACCAGCCCGCCGCCGTCCACTACGAGTGCCATTAGGATGCCGCCGTTGAGCAGGTGGTGACAGAGACAGAGAACACAGCCGTACTAGAGGTTGCCAGCGCCACCACGGGGAGCGTCTTGAACTCAAGCGAAGCGGTCGTGAGCGTGGCCGCCGTCGCCGCATTGGCAGCGTAGAGCTGCGGCACCAGCAGATACCACGCCGTGCCTTCTTTGGCGATTGCACAGTCACGCTGTGGGCCTTCAGGGATCGGCCAGAAAAGATTGCTGGCACTTACCGTGTTCGGCGTCGTTGTCTGGTTTTTGAAGGTGACAGTCTTGCTGGCGTTAATCGACCACGCCCCGGTGAACGTGCAGACGCGGAAGGTCTTCTGCTGTGATCCAGGTGCCGAGCCGAAGTAGATGCCCGGCGTGTCCCGGTCGCCACCTTCGACGGCACGCACGACCTTGGCGATCCGTTCCGCAGCGGGCCGCGTGAACGTCACCCGTTCAGTGCGTGCTGCTTTGCCGTCCGGTTTCTGTGCCACGTCTCGCTCCTGTGGCGTCAGTCTTCCAAGATCGTCAAGACAAGACGCGAACCCTCTGCTGCGGCTTGGGCGGCGTAGTTGCCTGGGCCAAGACGCATCACGGCAGGTTCGCCTGGCCGCAGCCTGACAGCACCGTACAGAACGCCACCGGAATACTGCCCAAAAGTAATGGTGCAGGTGCTGGCCGTGAGTGCGCCCGAGTTGATGCTTTGCGCTAAGCACATCCCAAGAGCGCCAATGGTCGCAGTTGATATTTGCGAGACAGCGGTGCCCAGCCTAAGCGTCTGCAACAGCACCCCAGCCGTAGCCTGCGAAGCCGTTTGCGAAACCGACACTGCGTTTGACAGCCTGTCTTTGTCGTATTGCAGAGACGCAGAAAAAGAAACGTCAGCCATGGTTAGTGTCTCCTAGGAATTGCCGCCGGTCATGCCGGTTTGTGGATTTACTGCCGCAGGTTCAACGCCGGTCTGCACGGCGACGCGCAGGTGGCACACAGTGACGCTAGGGCTAATACTTATGAAGTCTTCTATAACAATCTTGCCTGAGCCTACGATGTAAGTAACACCACCAGAAGCAAGAAATACGTAGTACTGATAACGCCTAGGCGATGAACCTGCCAGGTATTCTCGGTTTGGGTCGCCGTTAAGTTCCGAAAATTCCAAACCGAACGGAATGGAAAGCGATGCCTGCCCGGTGGACGAGTCGTAGTTAACTGCCAGGGGAATCGAAGGCCGGAAAGCTGGTTCCCAAGCAGATCCATTCCAAGTAACAGTCGCAAGGCTCTGTCCAGCCGTGTAGTAAAAGAAATTCGCAGGCTGCAAGGTAGAAAGCCGTTCTCTGGTTGGGTTGTAGACTAGTGTGCCGGATTGCGAAAATTGCGGCGCGGCAACAGCCGTAAAAGTTCCAGAAGGAAACGGCGCACACATAGCAATCACAAGCGAATAGTTCTTGCGCTGGTTAATCGTTATGTCTAAAGTCTTGTTGTATGACATGTTTAGAAAGGTGGCGTGCCGAAGTAGGTAGCGAAAGCAACGGCAGGATTTACGCGGCGTGAAAGGATTGTTGGCGCACCGCTGCCGGTGAAGTCTGTGTTGAACCGGATGCTGCCATCGTCGTTCAAAGCCATCACAGACGCAGAGGCGATCTTTTCGATGCCGCCTTCCTCAAACACATAACAGCGTTTCTTGGAACTGCCGCTCACGTAGTTCCAGCCGACGTTCGGCAGATAGAGTTGGTATCCGCTGGCCTTAAACGACAGTTCCGCAGTGACTTGCCAGAAGTTCACTTCCTGGCCGTTGACTACCTCGACGGCTGGCTGGCCGCTGATGCCGTGGCACATCCACTGATACGCATCAGCACCAAGGAATGAATCGGAGTTCAGCGCCCCCGTCACGGCCACCGCGTTGGCGATCGGGAACGTGGCGCGGTTCCCGGCGATCGACAGTTTCAGTTCACCTTCGATGGACTGAGCACCTTCGAGGATGTCTCCAGCCGAGTTGATGAGCGGCTTGATGTCACCGTTGCCTGTGCCGTTGTAGTAGCGGAAGCATGGCACAGAGATCCCGCTTGTCGAGAAGGACCAGATGTCCGCACGCGCCAGCGGGCTCGTTTGAAATTCTTGGATTCCTTCCTGCGGCGACTCGAAACTGTACGTGACTTCCGCGTGAAACGCATCGGTTTCGCTCACCGACACGTTCAGGCAGAGCAGGTAGGAAAACTCTGGATGTGAAGCACCGTGGAAGATGCCAACGGTGTTGATGATGTCCTGCGTGTTAGTCGCACCGTCCAGTGTGCAAACGTACTTCAGTTCAGCAGTCGGCGCTTCGCCAAACTTGTGCGACAGCGTGCGCGGGAGAACTTCGCGGTAGGAGAGAACAGCCACTAGGCACCAATCATTTCTACGGTCCCGCCGACTTTGGAAATCTCTTTGCGGATCTCGTCCAACTTCGACAGTTGCTTGCGGTATTCCTCAACGGCCGGGTCTTGCCTGCCTGACGCCAGGCGCAGGAACTCGGAAGCGCCTTCGGAAGTGCGAATGTCTTGGATCTTCAGCGGTTCCTGTGAGACCTGGGCGAGTTTGTCCAGCCGCTCTTTGTCGATCTCTGCGGCAGCCTCGGCATACTTCAACTGAAGTTCGCCAAGTTTCTCTGCATCTTTTACAGCATCCTCAAAGCCAGAACGCAAAGCGTCGGCCGCGAGCTTGTAAGTCTCTGGGTCGATCGTGTTGTCTTGGAGTTGCTGCGTTAGTTCTTGCAGTTGTGCCTGTGCGGCAGTGAAGGCGTCGGGGGCCAGTTGGAAGTTGTCGAACGTGAAGACTGAATCGAGCGTTTTGCGTGTGTCTTCGATCGCCTTGTTTGCGTCGGCAGAGGTAAAGCCAAACTCCACCTTCTGCTGGGCTGCGGCTCCCGCCTGGTCGAGAATCGCAAGACGCTTTACCGCAGCCTCTTCGGCCGCACGATCGCCAGCGGCGCGGGCTTCAACAATCGCAGTCTCTGCTTCGTCGATCTGGCGAGTGATTGCCAGCAGGTCTTCGGCCGCCTTGGTTCGCGGGTCTTCTCCACCCAGCCCCTGAGCCTGAATGAACGAATCCGCCCGCCGCTGGTCCGCTGCAATCACGGCATCTGCGGCCCGCTCGACGGCCTTTAGTTTTTCTTCCTCTGCCTTCTGTGCTTCCTTGATCGTGTCTATCTGTGACTTGTAGGCTTCGGTCGCCTTCTCCACTTCGGCCTTGTATGCCGTCTCGTTCAGAATTCCCTTATCAGCCTGGGCCTTCAGGCTTTCCAGAGCCGTCTGGAATTGGAAGGCGGCGTTGAAGCCAGCCTGGCCGAACTGCGCCGATTCTTCGATGGCAGCGTTAAGGGCCGTGCGTGAACTCTGTATTGCTTTTTCGTAGTCAGCAAACCCTTCGGGTGGTGTGAACTCCAAGGCCGTTGCCGCCGCCTCACCTGCGTCGTTGGCGCTTTGCTCAATGCCCAGGAAGTTTTCGGCAATCGTCAGCAGTCGGCCAACCACGCCACCGATCGCCTCGGCAATGGTGCTGAAGACAGCAGACACGCTACCGAAGACCTTGCCGATGATGTTGCCGATGCTTTCCAGCAGCGGGCTCTGGGCGACAAGTTCACCAAACCGGGCAATCAGGCCGCCAATGTATTCGCCCACTTTGCTGAAGGCCGTGCCGATGATGACGGCCACGCGGCCCACTGTTTCACCGATGGCACCGATGTTGTCTGCAATCACTCCGAAAATAGTTGATGAAGCAAGAAACTCGGTGAACGATCCGCCGAGTTCGGCGGCTGACCTAGCCACATCTACCAAGCCGTCATAAAACGGCTCCAGAGATTGCGAAATTGCCTGCACGATTTCAGCAATCGGCGCAAGGAACGCGCCTATGTTCTTGCCGGTTTGACCAATCAAAATCCCGGCAACTTCAAAAAGCCTTCCAATGTTTGTGAAGGCAGGTTCCAGAATCTGTCCAATCGGGTCCACGATCGCAGTGATGCCAGCAATGAACTCTGCCGCCCCCTGCGAAATGCCTTCGCCCAGACCAGCGAACGGCAGCAGCAGAGTCTGCCCCAGCCCTTGCGTGGCAACGCCGAGCGCGTCGATGCCAGCGCCGAAATCATCAATGCGTCCACGGTCAACTTCTGTGAGTGCTCGCCCGAGCCGCTCGATGTCGTCGGCCGCAGGCGTGAGGTTATTGAAGAACGGAATAAGATCGGCACCTGACTTGCCGAAGATTTGCATGGCCGCTGCCGTGCGCTTCGCTGGGTCTTCGATGCCCTGCAACTTCTCGCCAATCAGGCGGATCTGTTCTTCCGGCGAAAGGTTTTCGATGTCGGCAAAACTAACGCCGAGTTTCGACAGCGCCTCGGTTGCCGCCTTGCTTTCCTCGTCAGCACCCGCAAGAACTTTTTGCAGTTTGCCGAACGCCGTGCTGACAGACTCAATCGAAACGCCAGAGCGGTTGCCAGCCTCTTCGAGCGTCTGAATAAACTCGAACGACACGCCGAGCTTGTCGGCCGTGTTCCCAAGTTTCTCCACGCGGTCTTCAAGATCGACAAGCCCGCGAGCAACCGCAGCCGCTGCCGCACCAAACCCGACCACAGCAGCAATGCCAACAGTTACGGGATTGATTAGGCCCGCCACGGAAGCACCGATGCCGCTAATGCCTTGCGACAGCCCGCCAGAGAAGATCCGGCCCAGCCCTTGGCCAGCACTAGAAAGGCCCGACAGCCTGCCAGCCACGTTGCCAATCGGGCCGGGCAGCGCCGAGAGGATGCCGGATAGTTCATTGAACTTCAGCGTGCCGCCGTCGCCCGCTGCATCAGCCGCCTTGTCGTATCCACGGGCGGCAGACTCGGCACGAGCAAACGATGCCGTAGACTTCGCCAGCGCAGCGTTAAACGTGTCCTGTGTAATGCGGCCAGCGTCCAGGTGCTCTTTGAGTTCACGCACCTCGTTGTCGTAGTTCTGGGTTGGCGAGATATTCGCCGCCGTGATCTGCGCCGCACGCTGCAAAGACTTCGCCCTGGCCTCTTCAGCCTGTGACGCTGCGGCATGGGCGCTGCTGCCTTCTCTCGACGCACGGGCGAACGTCTCTTCAGATATGGCACCCTGCGCCAAGAGTTGCCCGAGCCGATCAAGCTTTGCTGCCCGCTTCTCTTCGGCCGTCGCCATCTGGTTGGTGATGGCAGCGCCTTCAGCAAACGCTGCCGCCTGCGTCTGGGCACTCTGCGTGATCGCCAGCAGTTCGGCGGCGTACTCTTGAGCGGAAATCTGCCCCGTCTTGAACGCACTGGCTAGGAAAGCCATGTCCGTTGCGACTTGCTGCTGGGCAGCCCCAGCGGCAGCACTCGACCCGGTGAACGAGTCGAACAGCTTCGACGCATCGGCGGCCTGCCGACCAAGTTGCTGAATGGCCTTCTCTGCCTGCGACAGACCCTTGGTCATGCCGTTGGCATTCGCCGTGAACTGCACGCCAAGGCCAATTGAAGTTGCCACTATTCGCCTTCCAGGTCGGCCTTCATCCGTTCCAACGCTTCACGGATTTGCAGGTCGTGCTGTGGTGCACGGTCGATTGGCACGAAGTCTTCCGACTTTGGCGTGCGTCCTCTTGGGCAGTATGGCGCAAGGGAGGCACTGGCTAGCAGACCCGTCTGCCGCCACGGATCTGGCAGCGGCTGGTAGTAACGAGTGAACGCCACCCACTCTGCCAACTCGCGCGAGTCCATGCGTTGGCAGAGTTCGCCCACTGTCATCTTCAGGTGCCCGGCCAGGCGGAAGAGGAAGCGCCTTGTCGGCCGGACGTTTAGCCTTTTCCCAGCTCTTCCACATCGGCCTCTGTCAAAGCGTTGTGCTCCATGGCCTTCTGCCAGACGCGAGACATGACCTTGGCGGATTTCTTCGCCAACTGCTCCACCTCGGCATCGGTGAACAGCCGGGTGCCCTTCTCATCACACAGGCACTTAGCGAGGAACTTCGTGCGGAAGTTCTCAACACCCTTGGCCTTGTTGAGCACCCAGTCGTTTTCATACGAATCGCGTTCGCCGCAACTCATCACGCGGCAGAACACGCTGCCGCCCCATTCCTTCACCTTGATCTCAAGCAAGCCAAGGTCGTCTGCTGCAAGAATCTGATCTTTTGTCAGTGACATGCGTGTACCTATTGGATGATCTTGAACTCGACGGTGTAGCGCGTCACTCCGTTGAGTTCAGCCGCCGCACTCACAGACGTGCAGCATGCGCTACACGTCAAGTTCATGCCGCCGCCGGTAATCGTCAGCGTGCCGAGAGTTCCATAAGGGGCGGTGCTTACGACGCCAATCGTCTCAACGCTGACAGATCCAGCATCATCAGTCCAAACAACGCTGCGGCCTTTGGGCAATCCGCCGCCCCACGTCCACGACAGGCCGACGACTTCCGTGGCGGCCGCGCCGTTGAACGTGACCGTGATGCTTGTGCTGTAACTTGCCACGGGAAAACCTCCCGTGCTTTAGCGGGCAACCTTAAACGTGGCACTGCCCTTGATGACATCGTTCACGGCCAGCGTAACGCTGGACGAAGACACGGTGGCAGCCTTGGACAGCGAGATGCCGCCCGCGATCGCCAGCGTGCCGGTAGCACCGTCCGTGATGACGCTGGAACCGATGTACTCAATCGACACTTCCCGGCCCGTGTCGGTTGCCGAGCCAGCCAGCGGGCGGGCCTGCGTAAGAACACTGGCACCGGCAGTGAGTCCAAGGTGCGACACGTCGATGGTGTCGCCGCCGGTCACGTCACTGAGCGAATAGGTGATGCTCGTGACGGTGTACCCCGTCCCTGCAAACGTGAACGTAGTGCCGGTCGAGTCATGGGGCGTCGATGCCATTGCTTAAGTCTCCTGCCAGCGGATGTCGTAAGTCTGAAGAACGGAATACAGGGAAGTCTCGGCACCTTCGAGCGTTACGAGATCGTCCGACTCGTCCTCAAGCGAAGCCTGCTTCACCTCCACATTGTCGAAAGTGCCCCCGTACCCATCCAGACACACGCGGCACTTGTCGGCCAGATCGCGGACTTCCGTGTATGTCTCTGCGTACAGGTAAAATTCAACCGTGACTCGCGGCACACCCATCGGGCTGCCTAGCGTCTGCTCGCGGAGAATCCTTGCCCGCCGCCAGATAATCAGCGGAAACTGAACGGGCGACGGACCGACATACCGCAGGGGATAGATGCGGCTGCCCACCACAGCCGACACGGCAGCGTTCGTCAGCAGGGCATTTCGCAGGACTGCTTCGGGTGATTTCATTAGAACGGCCCTTGTCGTGCCTTGATCGCGGCAGCCATTTCACGGCCAGCCGCTTCCAGTGCTTTTTTCATTTCTTCGACCAGCAGTGATTCCACGCGGCCACGGGTTCGCTCCCACGCCGTGCGAACAGGCGGGCGGCCATAACTGCCGCCAATCGGCATCTTGCCTGTGGACACACGCACGCCACCTGCACCAACTCGGTAGCGTTCTTTGGTGCCAAACTCCACAAGCCCCTGGTGGTAGCCGAGTTTGGTTTTGTCATACGGCTCGTTCATCTTCCGGCCAGACTTGTAGCCGATGATGGCAACGCCCGTCCCCTGTCGAACGTACCGCTTCGTCTTAACTGCCACCGATCGCTTCAGGTTGCCGGTGCGTCCGCGAGGTGTAGCGTCCTTCAGGGCCGCCACAGTGCCGCCCTTTTCGGCAGCGTTTTTGAGCGCTGAAGCGATGTACTTAGAAGCGTAGTTTTTCCCGAATGCCAAGAACTCCGCACGGATTCCCTCTAGGCCGGGAATGTTTGTGGTGAGCCGGATTCCTACCGATGGCGAATTTGCTTTAGCCATCTCGCCGCTCCTGGCAAATCGCTTCGTGCTCTGAGCGGTTGTCGTGCTCCAGCAGGCTCACGATGTCGAGCGTGCGGGATCGCCATGAGAACCGCATTTGCTGCGTCAGCCCCGGCAGGTAACGCAGCCTTACCTTGTGGCTGATCGTGGTTTCCTGCTGCCCGGCCGCCAGGGCTTCGCGGGCACTTACGCCTTCAACGCTGGCCCACACGGCAGACGAGTTGCCCCACGTCAGCACCGTTTCGCCTAGCGTGTTTGTGGCACCGCTGGCGATCTGGACCGTGATACGCTCGCGGAGCTTGCCGGGGTCAATCATCGGTAGGAACCCCACCGCTGCGAGTCTAGGAGCGACTTCACGCCGAACGGGATCTCATCGCCGCTCATGGAGTCGGCCGCCATGCGCCGCTCGAACCACATCCCCACCAGCATCAGCATCGCGTGCCGGATCGCCGCTGGCACATCGCTGCCGCTGGCCCCGTAGCCGCCCCACCAGGTCACGCTGATAGCGTTGTCGTCTTGCAGGTGCGGCGGCCACGTCTGCCCGTAGAGCGTCTTCACGGTGCCCGGCGTGCCGTTGCGATCCACCCGGTAGCTGGCCGTGCCGTAGGTGGACGTTGTGCCGTTCTCATAGGTAAACGTCAGGGCCACCGCTGTGGCTGTGCCAGCCGCTGCCATCGGCGGGCGGGGTAGTTCGATGTCCATGGTGCCGTCAGGCGGGAACTTGTCGAACCGCATCACCCACTGCGTGTGCACCAGCGTCCGGTCTAGGTACTGTTCGCACCACTCGCGGGCTGCCGTGATGAGCGACGACACGTAGGCATCGTCTGTGCTGGTGTCGATCCGGCAGTGGGCCTTCGCTTCGGCAAGCGTCACAGGCTCGACCACGGGGGCAGTCGCTCTAGCAAGGCTGCGGTACATCATTTCCTGCGTCTCCGCTTAGGCGTGGCGTCAGCCGTTTCCACTTCGTGCTCGACGGCAGCCGTCTCAATCAATTCGCCCTGCGTGTCCTCAACGGCAACGTGCTGGGCCAATAGTTGAACGGCAAGCCCGCCCGGGATCTCTGCCGTCTGCCCTTTGCGGTAGCCACGCCAGGCACGGGTGAACTTCATCTTCATCACTGGGGCACACTCCATGCAGTTTCGGGTCGCTTGCTGGTGTTCGTGAAATCCGTAGTCCACTGGAAAACAGGGCTTCCAAGGTTCTGCCCCGGCCATGTCACCACGTATTCGCCGTGGCCCAAAACCACGCGCGGCGTGATGTACACGCGGTTGCCACTCTCGCGCCAGTTGCGCCAGAAGTGAATATCTGGATCGACGCGGCCTTCGTTCCAAGAACCGTCAGGGCCGGGCGTCGAAAGGAACCAGGGTTTCTTCGCACGCTTCAGGGCGGCCGTAGAGATCACGGTAAGGCCGAAGTGCGCCGTGTCCACTTCTTGCACAGGCTCGGCAAACCACGAAGCAGGCAGGCTTGTCTTGCCGTCTTCCGGTGGATTGTCCAGCGTGCCCTTCAGCGTCAGCATCGGGCGACCATCTTCCCGCTTCGTTTGCAGCCCGGTAATGGCATCGCATTGGAACGTCATCGCCATGGCGAACAGGTGTTCCACGTCTTCCTTGGTGAAGAACGTGTCGTAGTCGATCGTCAGCAGGTACTCGCATTTGTCGATGAACTGTTCCATGACGCGGGTGTTCACCTGGTCCCAGAACGCACCAGTGCCCATTGTGGGGCGAATCCCCAGCGGCATGAGTGCCTGTGCCCATGCGAAGTGGTTCGCCGTAAACGAGAGCCTGGGCATCGACAGCACGGCTTCCACCCGAATGTCGGCTTCAGTGCCACCTACCTTGACGAGCATGGGCAACCCTTAAAAAGAGAGCGGGCCGCCCCGAGTTGGAGCGGCCCGCCTAGTTTGCACATCTCGTCAAGCCGTCAGGCTCACGCACCCACAAGGCCGATCATCGGGCCAGCCACGGTGTCAGTGCCAAGGTTGGCGTGGTTGATCGCCACGCGGGCCACGGCGCGAATCACCGTCTGGTCGCTCAGGAAGTTCACCTGATCGCTCGACGCGATCTCGATGCCCTGCCGCACGCCGTAGTAGGAGCTGTTGGCCATGTTGCCGTACAGCGCCATGATCGCACCCGTCGAGTCTGCACCGCTCGGGAGCCGGTCGGTGAGAACCACCGGGCTGCCAAGGAATGTCAGGCCCATGCCCTGCGAGAGTCCGACCGAACCGCCCTGGGCGAGATCGAGCGACTGCATGCAGGACGCAAAGAAGAACGGCGAACAGAACCACTTGGCACCCTGACGCGAGTGCTGCGGAACCTTGGCCATCATCGCCAGCAGGTTGGCCTTCGTCACTTCGTCGGGCGTGTCACCGGCAGCCGTCACCAGCGAGGCGGCGTAGGTGGCAGCAGACGCAGCCAGAAGCCCACCCGTGTAGGTGCTGACGAGCCCGGCAACCGCTGGGGCGTTGCTCGGGTTGCCACTCCACGCAGCGTCTTCGACGGCGTTGCTGAGAGTCAAAGCCAGTTCAGCCGCGATCCAATCGGCAATCGACACGATCGAGTCCTGCAGCAGTTCCGAAGCAATCGTCACCGCACCCGTGACCTTCTTCGCAGTCAGCGTCACCTGGTTGCTGGTTGGATCGCTGGCCGTGATGGCCACGTTCTCGGCGATCCAGTAAGCAGTGGCACCGGCAGTCCGACGCGGGAAAAGCAGCACGTCGCTCGGCATCTGCACGTTCTGTGCGTTCTGAGCGAAGGCGGAATACTGGTCAACAAGCCGAATGACGGTCGAAGACAGAACATCGGGCACGAAGGCCGCACCCGTGGTGTTGCCGGTCGAACCCTGAGCACGAGCCTCGATGCCGTGATCCTGGCACCACCGCTTCGCCTCGGCGTCACCGCTCTTGCTCTTGAACCACATGCCCACCGAGTAGGCATCCTTGGCGTTCTCAAACGCACGCAGGCGGCCAGAGAAAGGAACCGCCTCGATGCGATCAGCCTTCCGCTCTTCGGTCACTTCCGGTGCCGGGCTGCAACGCTCGACAACCGAACGCAGGTTCTTGGCCGAGTCGGCAATCGTCTTCTCAAAGTCGATCTTCTTCGACAGGTCGCCAGCACGCTTGTTCAGCGTTTCCAGTTCGAGGTCGCGCTCCGCGATCTTGTCTTCGTCGCCTTCGATGGCACGAACTGCGTCGATCCGGTTGGCAAGCAAAACCGCTTCATCCTGAAGCTTCTTCAGATTGTCCATGTGTGCGTAATCTCCAGCGGCGGTATTGCCGTGGAGTTCACGCTATTGCCGGTCAGTGCGTGTCTTGCAGTACCGCACTTCGGAATGTGTTGTGTGGACAAAACAAGTTCCGCGTGCCCCGCACTTGGGGCACCGCATGTACCGCTGCCGCTCGTTGCCAACCGGTCGGCTGGAACGAGTCCGCAGACGCTCACCGCACTGGCACCGCACTTCAGACATTTCGCAGCCTCAGAGTCCATGCCGCAGCGGCATCACGCACCAGCGAACGCTTCACGATATCGGCGGCCACAGCCTCGGGCTCGGGATGCGACTGCGTTGCCAGCCAGGCTTCGTAGGACCGCAGGGCCACAGATGCAGACGTGGAAGGGTAGGCCGGGTTAAGCACCGGCCCCACGTCGTAGAGTCCCGATACCTCGCGGATCTGGCGGATGGCCTTGCCGTCCTCGCCAGTGCGGAAGGATTCATTCTTCGGGTCCACCGTGAAGGCGAACGAAGAACCCCGCACGTCGCGCCGCTGAATCAGTTCGAGCACGTCGGCCCGGCTGACGGGTGGCGTCACCACGTACTTCAGCCCCTTGTCATCGCTGGATAGTTCCAGCGTGCCAGACGATGAACGGCCCAGCACGATATTGGAATCATGGTTGAACAGTGCCACCACGTCGCCCTTGCCCCTCTGGCGGCTCAGGATCTTGTCGAAGGCTCCCGGCAAGATCTCTTCCCTGAAGCCACCCAGATCGAGCGACAAGCGGTTGTAGACGGCAGCGTAGCCGATGATGGCGGCCCGGCCATCGGCGCGGCTTTCAATCATCAGTTCGTTATCGTCCTCGAAGGCGAAGTCGCGGCGTTCAATTTCCATCTGGCGTGTCCTCCTGTTCGGCCTGGTCTTCGGCGTCATCCGCCGGGCTTGTCTCGTATTCGGCTGGCGGCTCTGGCATCGGCTCCGCTGCCGGTGCTTGCTGCCCAACCCTGTCCAGCGTGGTCATGTTCAACTGAACGAAATGCTTGTCGCCCTCTGGCCCGATCGGGTTCAGGTTTTCGAGTTCTCGGATTTCGTTCACTGTCATCCAGCCATTTTGCAACGCTGACACGTAGTAGGCCGATCGGCTGGCGTGGTCGCCTCGGAGCAGGCCGCTAACGCTGTGCTCCGCAAAGTACGTTTCGTCGTCAACGATCAGGTCACGGCTGATGGCCGCTTCCCACCGCTTCAGGTGCGGCAGCAGGCAGTGCTGCACGAACTCCGTTCCCTGCACTTCGATATTGCTGTAGGTGCTTCTGGTGAGATCCTGAATCATGTGCGGCGGCACGCGGAACGCCCGGCAAATCTCGATGACTTGATACTGCCGCGTCTCAAGGAACTGGGCCGCCTCATTGCTGCCGGAGAGTTCATGGGCCTTCACGCCGTTGGGCAGTACCGCCGTGCGGAAGGCACGATCAGCCCCACGGTGCATACGCTCCCACTGCTCACGCAGCCGCTCGGCGGCTTCCACCGGAATCGGGTTCTCAGACTCCAGCACGATGCCGGGGCGGGCACCGTTTCCGAAGTAGGTGGAACCGTGGGCCTCAAGAGCCTGCGACAGCCCGATGGCGTTCTGGAAAATCTTGTACGTGGGGATCGCCTTGATGCCGTCCTCTGTGGTGAACCGCAGGGCGAATATCTGGCTCTGGCTGTAGATCGTCTGCTTGCCGCTCGGCTCCCGGTATCGGTAGCGGAGGGTGCCATCCTCAAGCCGCTCGGCTTCCATCCGGCTCGGGTGCAGCGGCCACAACTCGGAGATGGCACCACGGGCACCTGGGCGAATCTCGGCGTATGACGCACCGTAGTGCAGGTACATCCCCGTCATCCAATCGCGGAACTCCTGCGCCGTCTGCCACGGGTTTGGCTGTGTGTGCAGCAGCCGATAGACGGGGTGCGTGGACGCCTTCGCCTTGCCACCGTTGGCAAGCCGTTCGTAGACGTGCAGCGGCAGGGAAGATACCGCATCCGATATGACGCGGATGCACGCCGTGTACGCAGAGCAGGCCATCGAGTTGTCCGCCGTCACGCGGATGCCTGACGGCGTGCGGTTGCTGCCGCCATCGGTCCAGTCGATCCCGCGAAGCTCAAACATCTTGTAGTCGGGCACTGCTTCGTTCATATGCTCATGATGTCCCAGGATTGTTCGGGCGCTGGTGCCGTGGATGTCGCGTGGATGCCAAGGGCCATAGTCAGCGCCACGATGCCGTCGATTCGCTCGTTGGATTTCTGCTTGCTTGGCTTGATGTTGCCTGCGTGATCGCTCTGAATCGCCACATTCGACGCCTGCCACGCCAGCACCGGGTGCCCGCCGTGCAGGAGACGGCCGCCCACCACGAGCGCTTCCAGCATCTTCGCGCACGAACTCATGCTGCCGTATCCCTGCCCAAATCCTAAGACGTTCACGCCATCGCCTTGCAGTTGCGTGGACAGCTGCGTGGCGTTCCAGCGGTCGATCGCCACCTGGCGAATGTTGTATTTCTTCGCCAACACCATGATGTCTGCCCTCACCTGATCGAAGTCGGTGACGTTCCCGTGCGTCAGGTGCAGCTTCCCTTCCTTGGCCCACTGGTCGTAGGGAACACGATCCCGCTTCACCCGCTCCCGCATGTTCTCTTCGGGAATCCAGTAATGCGGTTCCACCCAGAAGCGGCCATCATCCAACTGGAACAGCAGGCAAAAGCATGTGGTGTCGAACGTGCTGGCGAGGTCGAGCCCCGCGAAACACTCCCGGCCGTCGAGCATCACCGGGCAAGGCTCGTTCCCCTGCGCCCAGTGATCCATCCGCAGCCACCGCGTATCCTGTTCCGTCCACTGGTTCAGGTGCAGACGCCGGAATGTGTTCTCTTCGCTGGGCATGTCCTGCGCCCGCTTACACCGCACCCGCAGGTCGTCGAGCTTCACGCTCACGCCAAGGTTCGGATTCGCTTTCTTCCACGTCGCTGGCTTCGTCCAATCGTCTTCGGGATCGGCGGCATAGATCGCAGGCAGGAAGGTGGGATCTTTGATGGCCCCGTCTCGCACCGCCAGGGCATACTTCCAAATCTCCCAGCAGATGCTCTTGCGGTCAAAGCCCGCCGTGGTGATCGCCACGCACAGCGGCTGCCGCCGGGCTCCCGTCGAGGTGGTCATCACGTCCCACAGTTCCCTGTCGGACTGCGCGTGCAGTTCGTCGAATATGATCCCGTGTGCGTTCAGCCCGTGCTTAGTGAACGCCTCGGCAGACAACGCCTTGTACGTGGAATGCGTGTCCTCGCGGACGATCGAGTTACGGAACACCCGCAGGCGGCTCCGCAACTTGGGCGAGTTCTCCACGCACACTTTCGCCATCTCGAACACCAGGCGGGCTTGGTCACGCTATTGCCGGGGCCTCGCCCCCCGGCAGTTAAGCCGAGGGGCGAAGCCCCGGTCTGCGGCACAGGAATAAATCTCTGCTCCTGGTTCGCCATCGAAGAGAAGCTTTAGAGCGATGCCCGCACACAGCGTGCTCTTCCCGTTCTTTCGCGGGATTGCCAGCAGTGATGTTCTGAATTGACGCACGTTGCCGTTCATCGTCCCGAACAGCGTGGAGATGTATTCCTTCTGCCACGGCTCCAGCAGGAACGGCTTGCCGCCAAGTTCGCCCTTGCTATGGGTCAGGTTCTCTTGAAAGAACCGCACCGCAATATCCGCAGCCTTCGCATCAAGCGGACATGCGGGCGTCGTCTTCGTCTGCTTGCGGGCCTTGGTCAACGGCAGAAACCCTCGACAGTGCAGATGCAGTCAGGCCGAACTCGGCGGCGAACTTCAGCATCTGGTTTCGTGCGTCACGCTTCCGGTTCCACGCCGGGTGATTAGTTACCCTACCCTTGTCGTCCATGATCGTGGTGCCGTTCGCCTTTAGTTCCCGATCGGCTTCAACCATGTCGGCAAAGGAATCGCAGTAAGCCGCAAGTGTCTGCTGGTGACGCGGGCTCATGACCTTCGACGCTTCGAGCATGGGAACGATCCGCTGCCACTCGGCACGGGCGACATCGGCCAGCCAATCCGGCGACGGGGGAACGCCAGGCGGCGCGTCGATTCCGGTCTTATGTGGCCCCCTAATCTCAGAGCCACGAAGCTTAAGGAGCGGTTTAGGAGTCGGCTTACGTCCCTTGCCCATACCAAACTTCCAATTTCGACGATGCGTATTCGGAGA
>Ga0208975_1000152_pt1 | contig 36146 bp, 55 predicted proteins | sample GreLakmeER78MSRF_FD_187700 | JGI IMG/M metagenome (GOLD analysis project Ga0208975, IMG submission 187700) | Freshwater lentic microbial communities from great Laurentian Lakes, MI, USA - Great Lakes metaG ER78MSRF (SPAdes) | ecosystem: Environmental > Aquatic > Freshwater > Lake | place: Great...
AGCCCGGAAGTAAGGTTACTAACGCCAAAGGTGGCCAGTCTTACCATAACTTCTCTTTAGCGGTGGACATAGTCCTGCTGTGGGATAAGGATGGTAACGGAACGTTTGAGACTGCGGTGTGGGACACCAAGACCGACTTCGATGGAGACAAGGTCTCTGACTGGATGGAGGTAGTAGCGATATTCAAACGTTATGGATGGGAGTGGGGGGGAGATTGGAAATTCGTGGATATGCCACACTTCCAAAAGACATTTGGTAAGTCTGTTAAGCAGTTGCTTGAGAATTACAACAGAGGTGCTAAGGATAAGAATGGTTACGTGATCATATAACCACCCCCTGTTCTGTCAATCATTTCAATAGACTATAAATAATTTTGTAAACTATGTCACTATTAAGATCGTTATCAATGGCGCCATCAGAGATGGAAGGCCCAGTTCCAGAGAAACCTCCTAGGAGACCTGTAGGAGATGATGAGTATTACTCAGCTAATGCTAAACTGATATACTACAGGGACATACTCAATAATAAATTGAAGGAAAAGGATCAATCTGGATATGATAGTTTCTTCGGTGGATTGGGTGCTACAATGAGGAAAGATCCTTCAAAGAGAAACGAATACGTAGAGCAGACTAAATACGAACAGTACCTTACTCCTGATGAGATTAAAGGAGCTCTTGGCACTGACTACGAAGACTACGTGTCAACCATATCAACAATAAGGGATAAAGGTTTCGCTGACGACAAGGTTAAGAAGTTGTTTGGAGTAAAGGAATCTGAATCAGAACCATCTTCACTTATGTATGGCAAGAGATTTGCAACAATGCCTGTTGTAACTAGTTTTTCAAGGACAACTAAGGGAGAGTCCGGATCAAGCACAGTAGAGGACATCTACAACTACAATCAAAAAACAAAGAAGGTAGACAAGATCTCTGTTAAAAAATAAGTCATGAAAGCTAAACTTGAATTTGATCTGGATGATTTCGATGATAAGATGGCACACCTCAGGTGTACCAAGTCCCTTGACATAGCTATGGCGCTGTGGGAAATTGTACATAACACCAAGAAGGGGATCATGTACGGACTGGAGGGTAAACAGATGGAAGGCAAGAAGCTAGATAACTGGGAGGTTGTTGAACTTGTCTTCGATAGGATACATGATATCCTAGGTGAGCACAACGTGGTGGTAGATGAGTACATAAACTAAAACTCCCGAGCTCTGGCCAACTACATTAATTCTTCTTTTACATCTGTCCAAAATTGGTATCCCCTGTCCGCCCCCATGTATCCCAACACTTCCTCTGCCACTTTAAGTGCACAGAGTCTAGCCGTTGGAGAATATATCTTGGAGTAGTCGGACAGCTTGGGTGGTTTGACTTCAGTGAACCAGTCTACTAGTTCCTCTGCTTTCTGTTTTGCTGTCATAGGTTCTCGATTATTTCTATTACAATTTTTGCAATGGTCTGAGGTGGTGGCGGTTCGGGGAACTCTCTCAACTTCTCAAGACACTTTGCATACACATCATACCTATCTATCCTGTGACCTAACCATTCTAGAGATATGACCTTGTATCCTGATGGTTCCCGTATCAGCATAGGAACGGTATCCAAACCCCTGCTGTACAGGTAATGATGTGCGTAGATGTCTGCGTCATTGACGTGGTTGCAATTGGCGTCATCGTATCCTGCGTTGTATGCATCTGTTATGATCTTCATAATTGTTATTTTTAACGTATATCTAGAATATTCCCATGTGAGGTTAGTCCAAGGTCAAACCTTCCGTCAGTTACGCAGGCGCCATTTGAGAAGATGGTGTCTATCTTACTGAACCTTGCGATACCTTGGTTGTGTATGCCATCCATGTCGTGGATGTGACCGAACAGATGCGCCTTGGGTCTATACTTGAATATCCACTTCATTAGTGAGCTGTCTCCACACTGCTTAAGTTCTCCATCCCTTTCCTCTGACAGGTCTCTAACGCCCTTTGCAGGACCGTGTGTGACCAGTATATCTATGTCAGTCGACATGGCATCCCATACACGGTTGATGGTCTGTCTAGACTTCATGAATGACCACTCGCCAAAGGTAGGAGTGTACGGTGATCCGAAGATTTTGAATCCGTTAATGGTGACATCCTCGTGTTCTAGGTAGGTGATCCCCCGATCTGCAAAGTTTTCCCTAGTGATCATTCTCCTCTCAATACTGGTGTCGTGATTGCCAGCGACATAGATCTTATGCTCAACCGGGATAGTCATGTACCATTCCAAGAAGTCGAACACCTCGTGGGAGTTACGTGCAGGGTCTCTCCAGTTAGAGCAGTCACCAGAGTGGATGACCATCTCGATATCTTTAAATATCTCACCCGGTAGCTGCTCGTGCATACCGTGAGTGTCGCTGATGTGTAGAATCTTCATAGCTTATTTATAAATTCTTCAAGTTTCTTTTTCTCCTTGGCGCCCATGTGTGTTGCGCACCTGAGCAGTTCATCATAGAACAGGTGGTCGTCCTCCCGAGCTGTCTTCCTGTTGGTTGGAGGGATCTTCAACTCGAGAGCCGTCTTCATCCATCTCAGCTTGGTTACTAGTGGAGACACTGATCCACGCAGGTTGGTATTACTCAACAGATCCTCTGAATACAGGAGACCATTACATATGCTGGCGTACAGTAATTCAAAAGACTCAGACTGTGACTCAGTTAGCTTCATTGATTAGTTCATTTAGTTTTGATAATACCTGACCAACTACTATCCCCAACCTGAGGTCGTTGCCTTCCTCGATTGCTCTTGAGATGGACACATACAACTCCTTTAGATCTGACACCTTCGGTCCTGACTGGTTGAGGAATGATATAATCTCTTTACCTTGAACAGTCTTCTCTTCTAATCCCGTGACGAATACGTATTGTTCGCTGGGGATGATTCCAATCTTTGTCATAACAGTGATATTGATTTAATTTTTAATTCTTGTAACGTTCCGTTGTTGTCGATAACATGATCAAACTTCCAGTCATCCAGTGCTGTCTCTGATAGGTGGTTATTTACGGGACCAACCCCGGGTCTGTTCACTCTTATTAACACACCACCTCTGTCCTTAATGGACTGCGCCTCGTTGGGGAATCTTACGTCAGTGATAATCCACTTAGCATACTGGTAGTAGTCCACAAAAAGTGCGTTGACCCATGCGTCTGTGTGTACTCCACTTCTGACGCCTTCAGTTCCCAATCTCTGGAGCAATTCCCTTACAGTCATATCCCATCCCATCAGGTGTTTCATTTTAAAGGACTGGTCCTCGAATGACTCTGCTGGTATACCTGTTAGTATGCTGGCGATATCCTTGAGTTTACCTGAGAATTTCTTGATCTTCCATGTTGGATGTAAAGACCTGATAGCGTTTGCGATTTCGTCCTTTCCCGATTTTGCGTAACCATTCAGACCTATGATCATATGGATGCGATTGTTTTGGATTCCTTAATAATCATCTTGCTATCGTATGTAGCCAACAGCAATGCAAGCAGTACCTCAGCTTCGCAATATCCAAGTATTATCTCCTGTCCTGCGATTTCAATTGTGATGTCGTCTTCGCTGTCTAGTATTCCCCCGAGCTCCTCGCCATCCATACTGGTGATGGTGGTTGTCCTGTAGCTTTTCTCGATTAAGTAATCCAAATGCTTTGCTTCTTCTCCTATCTTATGTGATGTAAATACTTGCATGTAAAAAAAAAATAAGGGGAGGAGTGACCCTCCCCGGTTAATTAGAATGGTAGATCGCTGTTCTCAGTCTTTGCTAACTCAGCCTTAGGCTGGTAGGTGTCAACCTGCAACCTGTAGTCAGGAGATCTCTCTCCTTCTTTCTTGAAGGTGTTAGGCCAAGCTGTGTAACGCTGCTCTCCGATGGTGATACTGAGGACCTCTAATGGTCCGTTCTTGGTGTTGATGGTCTTCTTCCATGCCGCACCTGCTGATTGTACTGTACTCATTTGGTTTTTATATTGAGTGTTAAAAAATAATTAAGGAAGTACACACCGATTTCAAATTTCTTTTCGTCTGGGTGGTATAGTACTGCGATGTTGGGGATAAGCACCCATACCTCAATAGTGCCTGTCTCGATTGTTAGCTTCATGGTTTTATAATTTGGTTTTGAATTAACATCTCTAATATTTCTTTGAAATCCTCAAGAGTCATGGCGACTATGGTCCCCTTACGATTACGCTTGTGGAAGACTAGATTGTAGTTGTCATCCTTCGGCATCCGTGCTAGTATGTCATGGATGCTACCCAGTTTCTCTACTGCCTTCGCTTGGATTGAGAAGGGATCAGTGTAGCACAGGTCAATACCCTGATCGTCCTTGTTCTTGGACTCTGATCGGGAGCTGACTGCCTTGGTCCAGCCTAGATCCCTAAACCAATCTCTGATGGTAAGCTCGTAGCTGTGGCCTTTGACTCTTGGATTAATCGCCATATCCTTCCTGTTTTATAGATTTCTTCAATGGATGACCATGACACACTCTGATGGAATACAGTCGGATGAAACTCATTCCGCTTGTAGATCTGTTGCATGTAGTATGGTTGTCCCGGTTTAATATCCTCTAGCTTTATTTGTTCTAATAATCCTTCCCCCGACCTGTCTTCCACATACTCCAACCACGCACCGCCATTGTTATAGTACCTCCAGTTCTCCTTAAACAGAACCTGCGAGTGAGGCGAAGCTTTGGATGTCGTTCTTTGTGATCGGCTGACCGATGAACTTCGTCTTGTCTGTGCCATCGTTTATTCTTTCTGCAGATATGTACCTGCTGTTATTAATATTGTACGTGAAGAAGCTAGTACCAACCTGACCAGTGTACTTGAACCTTACCTTCCATCTGTGTATCTCAGTCTGGCGTGTCTCCATATTTCTGTAAACAGAGATGCCATTGTCAGGAAGGTTGTAGAAGTGTGAGCTGTCACCGACATCGTATCCGCTTGGCACTTTATAAACACCACTCTTCAACTCAGTCATCTTCTTTGGATGCGCTACTAAGAAGACATGCACTCCATAATTCCTAGCAAACCTGCTAACATCAGTCATCATGACCTTGATCTGGTGGTGACGTGTATCAGTCTGGTTGCTCATGCTCTTCTCAACTGTACTCATGTTGTCGATGACAAGGATGTTAATACCAAACCTCTTGACCATACCCTTTGCCTTCTCGATGATGCCATCAATACTTAGGTCATTGTCATATAACCTGTAGTACTTGAAGTGATCATTCATAAATGGCATGTAGTCCTCGAGGTCTTGCTTGGTCATTCTCTCAGAGAACGGTGTTGTAAAGAAGCTCTTACCTGTAGCGATCTGGTACATATCTGACAGGGCAAAGGCTGTGTTAGCCTCCTCAGCTGAGTAGACAAATGACTTGAGTCCGTGCATCGCAGCCAGCCTGTAGATAATATTCTTAATGAAGGTTGACTTACCATGACCGGGGATGCCAGTCACCAGTGTTACCTGACCGGGATGCCATATGAACTCATTATCCATCTCGTATCCTGCAGTATAACCATCAGGTGTACCACTCTCGAACAGCTGATACAATTCATCCTTGACACTAAATGCGTCATCGATACCGTCCACAGGGAATACAGTGGCTGACCTGTAACAGTTGAGCAGTGCTTCCTTACCTTCCTTGACTAGGGTTTCATTGGCGTCCTTGTGTGGAAACTCTATGATGTAGCAGTTGTCCTTACCTAATCTTCTGGCAAGTTCATTCCTGAGAGCAATGCCTGCCTCGTCCATGTCGGTGGCTAGGTATATTTTCTTTCCATCGAATAAATGGATGAACTCCTCTAACCAGTCTAGCTTTTGAGACCCCTTACTAGCTCCGTTAGGTACTGATATAGCAGTCTTAACTCCTGCTTCAAAGAAAGACATTGCATCGATCTCTCCCTCCGTAATAACCAGTTCAGTGGACGAATTATCAAGTACAACATCAATGCCGTAAGGACCAAGCATAGCACCACTAACCAACTTAAAATTTTTATTAGAATCCCTATACTTAATGTTATAAATCTCTCCATTGTAGATGTAGTTAAAATGAATTGTTCTTACCTCTGCTTCAACTTGAGGCATGTAGTCTAAACCTTCTGATAATCTGTATCTTAAAAGAGTTTGATTGCTAATCCCACGACTTGCAAACCAGTCAATAATAGGCTGAGACAAATTTTTCAGTTCGGGGGTTGGCTTAACATACTCTTTCTTCGGTGTCACCATCTTCACAGTTCCTTTAAATTCGCAGTGATGGCAATTGTATATGCCCTCTTCGATCAGCACACTCAAGCACGGATCGCTCTTATGCTTTCTTGTATGGGAACACTGAGGACATGGGACCTTTACGTTACCGTGCTGTCCTGTCCTTACATTAATCCCCAAGGATTGTAGTTGCTGAATCATGTTTTTGTTTATTTATCCAATAGTGATTGGCATCGTCTAAATATTTGAGGAACTTGCCGGAGAAGATTGTCGATGGTCTGTTGTACTCCTTCATCTTATCTTCAACACCCCATGTCTCTTTCTTGTGTGCTATCACACTCTTGAAGTGGGTGATGGTAAGCTTCGGGTTTGCCTTCAGCACCTTCTTCACCATCTCAATGTTGTTGTGCAGCTGGTACTTGGTTTCGTTCACCTCGTTAAAGTATTCAATCACTTCCTTAGCGAGATCTTCCGAGATGGTTACGACAACAACGTCTTCTCCATCATGCGCCAAGTACCATTTGGTAGTAGGGTAGTAGAAACCATTAACAACCTTCTCAACAAGTCCCTTATCGATCAGGTCCTTCATGCTCTGTGTGACTGTACCGGAGTTCAGTCCAAGCATTTCAGACAGGGCGGATACACCAGTGCCCTTCATCAGGGGATAGTGCTGTGCACATGCATGGCATACCATGTACGTGACGGGGTGGAGGTTTAACCTCTGCCTTACCGAGTGGTCTATTAATGATATCATAGAAGTTCTTCAAGTTTCAAGTATGGGTTTCTTTGAGTCTTGTGTTGAATGCTGTTCAGACACAGGCACGTCTTGATGTACAGCTTGTTGATAGAATCATCAAAGCTTTTTAGTTGACCTGCGTCATCCCTTTCCCTGCCGATCTTGTAGCTTTCCCTGAACTGTGATATCTTATGGCGATACGAATCATATCCGCAGTCGATATACTGCATCACCTCGGTCGCTTCAAATCCATACATGTCCGCTAGTCCAACGAACACAGTCCTTGCCAGCTCCTTGTTTCCTTCATACTCTTCGTTGACCTGCATCGGCTTCAGACCTTCCCTGTCCCAAACGAACTGACTCTTCATTACCTTTTCTATATCATTTAATCGTATCATAGTATTTATTTTATAAGCGGACTTGAAACTGTTTTCTCCACGTTATCTTGCCATTGGGTAATACCATAGTGGTTGCACCTTCTTTCTCCATCACCTGCTTGAGTCTGTTCTGGTACAACTGTTTGTCATTCTCCAGATTTTTGAGTTCATCACTGATGTCCCTATATGCATACGCCCACTTCTCATGCTCATCACCACCTTGGATGGTCACCTCTTCCTCCCGAGCTTTGTGCTTTTCAGAGACGAATGCGTTGAAAGCCATTGATGAATCAGCATCTGGTTCAAACTGGGATGCTATCTGCAAGGCTTCGTTATCATCTTCGACACCTTCGATTGCCTTCCTTGCTTGGTGAACCCTCCTGCTGAAGTTGATGGCTTCATCGAGGATGGACAGCTGTAGATCTACATCCGCCTCGAAGGTTACACAACCCAGTTCCCGTCCGTCCTTCAGATAGCAGATGTCTGCGTACTGTAGTTCACACACCAGCATGTAATGCTGTATCTGAAGCAGGTAGCTCGGGGGAATGCCACCCTCGTAGGAATCCGAAGAGTAACCAGAGATCGTCTTGATCTCCAGTATACCCTTCTTCTTCCCGTAGGTTGGATGTTTGGTTATAATTCCGTCCACGTTAGCAAAGAGGAACGGATACTTTGGGTTCTCTATAATAGCCTTGACCTTCTTGTATCTCTTAATCTTATTGTTGGCGGTGGTGTTAGCAACCCAACCCTCGTCTGTCCCGTCATAGTACTGCCAGCACTTTGCCACATACTCCTCAAGTTGCTTCCCGTGTAGCATGATGGCATTCATTTGAGATGGCAACGAATTGATGCCGACTGACTGGTAGAACATGTTGATAGGGGACTTGTACTTATTTAAACCGAGTAGAGTCCCAGCATCTGAACCACCTACCATACCCTTGGTTACAAAAGACTGGCGTAAGGTCTGCCATTCGGCCTCGCTTAGCTTAGCCGTTGGTGTTAGTTTTAGGTGCTTCATTTTTTTGCAGATTTTATTACGGCTTCAGACTTGGATTGATTAATCATTGCAGTGAGTAGCTTCTTCTGTGAGTCGTTCAGAGTGTACTTCTTGATGGCGGACTCGACCTCCTTGATCTTGCCATCGGTGATGAACTTCACCATAGCATCGTACTTATCGGAAGGAAGTGAAGGGAGTTCAGAAGTTGGCGTGCTCGGGGGAGTTGCCTGAGTGAATGATGGGTTGCCTTTAATAACACTACCAAAACTATTTGTACCATTATTGATAACAATATTACCAGACACAGCAATCGCATCGTCATCCTCATCGGCAACGATCAGGTTAAGAAGACCTGTCAGTGAATACCTCTTGGCATAGGATACAGCAGAACCATAGTCCTGTGCTGATACCTTGCCGACAATCACAGGGAACTGGCTGAAGATGTTCTCCCCCGAGCTGACATCCCACACACGGGACTCTACATAGGGTGCGCCATCGATCACCACGTTTGCCTGTGTGACCACCAGTCCGCATGACTTGAGGTGAGGTCTGATGTGCCTCTGGATATCATCCAAGCTGGCGTACTTACTCTTAAAGAAGGGGTTGTTTGCTGACTTGACGATGGCAGGGCACACGTCTTGGAACTTACTGAGCGATTGTAAAATTGACTTCATTGATATAGTTTTTTAAGAATTGATATTCCTCAGCTTTGAGGAAGATTGACTGCCAGTCGTATGTCATACGAGTCTTGTTACTGACCAGAATGGACTTGATAAAATGACCAGCACAAAGCTGTTCGTGATTGTTAACCAACCACTTGCGGTAGTTATTTAGACCATAGACAACACCGTCTACAATCATCCTGTCGTTTACATAGTCGTACATAATACAAAGTTAAATGATCTATTATAGAGAGTATGTTTAACAAATTATTAGTTTTCCTAATAATTATGCACATATATTTGCATTATATCATAGACATGAAAAAACCCAAACATGAAAAAAGAACAAATAGGTAAAAGACTAAGAGAGGTTAGAATAAATGCTAGATTAACTCAGAGAGAAATGGCTACGCTTGTAAACTTAGCCACTGGTTCTATAGGAGCTATGGAGAATGGGTTATATACACCTAATTTTGACGTTCTTAGAGTGATTCATAATAGACTAGGAGTTTCATACGACTATATAATAGATGGTCTAGAATCGCCTGATAATACGGCTAAATTGATTGAAGAAAATACTAGACTGAAGGATGAGCTGGATAGAATGAAAAAGATCGTAGACAAGTTGGTTAAATAAGACCGTATAGATCAGAGTACTGATCCTTCTTCCTGTTTTTGTACATCTTTTCACATGCTTTACAGTAGGTTGACATTCGATCAACCGTTGTTGTGCTTTTAAAGAACGCTGTCTTGGGTTTCTCTTCTTTACATCGTGGACATTTCTTCATTTCATGATCTCTTTTAGTTGTTCGTAAATAGATTGCTGTTCAGCGCCCCAGTACATGATGCACTTACCATCCTTCACAGGAGGTTCTGTAAAGTAGGGGGGAGGCGGTTCGGGGGAATAGCGTTGGCAGGTATCCTTCATAGGACAGTCAGTGCCTTTACAGTTGGTTAAACTACCCATTGCCTTTCATTATAGTAGTGAGGTTGTGCTTCTGTCATGGTTTAATAATTGAGAAACCCCCGATCAAAATGACCGAGGGTTCGTTTTAATAAATAAAATTTAGGGGGTGAAGTTCTGCTCGAAGTATTCATCTGCGGTGGGCCATTTTTCGTTGTGTAATAGACCAATGACAACAAAATCAATAGCATCACGATAGGTACTCTTAATTACTTCTTCCTCATCATCAAGCATCATTTCAACTTCAACAATCAGGTCGATATCGTTCTTCTCTTTGGCGTATGCTAGTACTTTTCTCAGTGGACTTAACGCCATATAATCAATTAAACATTTTTCCATAGTAGTCGTTTATTTCTGATTTGTAATACTTTTCAACGTGTCCAACGTACCTCTCGAACGCATTCGAGTTGGTGGTATGTCCGCTGGCGAACTTGATGAACCTCTCAGGAACCTTGTTGTATATCATCGTGGTGATGGCAGTTTTCCTCAGTAGGTGAGGGTGTACCCATTCCCATAACTGCTTGGTAACCACGTGTTCATTGCCTTTTATATCAAGTTCTGCAACAGACACGGTCTCGTGCATATCGTCATACATCTTAAATAAAACTTTGATATTATCGTACACAATATCCCTATTCGGTTCAATGCTATATATTCTTCCCAGCCTTGTCAGATTGTCCCTGTAGATATTGGAAAGGAATGGGGGTAGTGGCATCTCTGAATAGACTCCTGTCTTTTCGTTCTTCTTTCTCATGAAGACGGTATCACGGGTGAATGTGAAATCATTTTCTTTCAAACTCATTGCATCACCAATGCGAAGGGTAGTGATAAGGATAGTTGCCGATAACTCCCAAACAAACCTCAATTCTGGTGTCAGTTTAGGGTAAACCTTATCATCATCATTAAGAAATTTCTTAACGAAGTCAGAGGGGAGTACTATGATAGCTCTCTCATGTCCACTGAGTCTTGGTACTTTTGGCAACATAAAAAACAGGTGATCTGCCCAGTACTTAGCCATGACACCAGTCATATTCATCACCTCTGACCTGCTTTTTACTCCAAGGTTACGCTCCATAAGATAACTCTCGTATTTCTTCCAATACTGTGCAAACTGATCAGCCACTTCACGCTTCTTGATTGATTCCCATGTTGGGTCGATATGGAAATCTCGCAGATCCAGTGGTCGGTAATAGTTAGAGAACTCGGTTAGCAAGCCTGCAACGTACTTATAAAGGGTAACAGAAGCCTTACTGTATTTCCTTTTAGAACTGCTCAATAATTCACCCTTAGCCATACCAGCTACATACTTTCTCAGTAGATCATGTAGGAGGTAAGTTTCGCCTTGTGGAAGTTCGGGGGTGAATCTATTAAAGTGCTCCTTAACCAACTTAAAGTCTCTATGTTCGAGATATAAGTCTGTTATGCTGGATTGACACTTGGACAGCTCTGCATTGAGCTTAGCTACCTCAATGGTTTTGCCTTTAAAAGTACCGTTGAACTTGTGGTGTGGCTCTATATCGATTCCTGTAGAGAGGCGGTAAAAGTCCTTGCCATCAGATATTCTGGCTTGAACTACTGAACCTCTTGCATAAAACGTTATCTTCATAATAAAAATTTAGGTATGCAAAATAGTGTAAATATCAATAAAATAAATACACGTTTTCCACAATGTATTTTTACGTGTGATAACGATGATGTACAGGCCAATTCGGGTGAAATTATGTCTCATTTAAGCACACCAAATGAGCACACTTTTTTGCAACTAGTTGATAATCATCAACTATCTATTTAACATAATATTGCCGGATGACTCATTGGTAATGCAAAGTAATTGATTCTATTGACTTTGCAAAGGTTATGCAGAAATTTATCCTCAATTTTCAGCACACTTTAACGTTTGAAATTGAATATGCCAAGGTGGTGGGAGTCGAACCCACAATTCCCGATTCGGGCGTGTTTCCACAGGTCGAATGACCATTACACTACACAATGGTTGGTTAGATAGCCAAGGCAGACTTCATCAGGTTCATCATCTTATCTACTGACAATATCTCGGTGGTTGAAATGGCGTGTCGAGATAGCTTGTCGAAGATCTGAGCATACTCATCGTCAAACCTATACCTTGAAGGGTGGTCTCTCAAGTGGTGCATGACCGTGGTGTGGTGGAATCCCATCAAGGTTCCAATCTGCACCAACTTCAGTCCGTAATACTTGTGCATCGCATTTACAATGGCGCACTTAACCGATACGATTTCCTTCTTTCTGCTTCTCGTGTATCGGATATCAAGTCCGCTAATTTCCTTTGCCTTGTCGCACACATCTTTATATATTTGCTCCTTCATTTTGCCTCCTTTTTTCAACAAACTTTACTAAATCAACTACGTAGTCGCACATCTCCTCGTTAATCCTTCTTAACGATTCTAAGGTTCGTGTTCTTTCTGAGAGCGGTAGCTCTTCGATCTTGCTCAGACCATTGTTTATTGTACGGAATAGTAGTTTCACGTCGGGTATTTTGCTCATATGCTATAATTGTGGTTTCAGGATAGCCGAGTTCTCTATAGATATGGGCCATCCACTGGTTAAATGTTAACATTAATAGTAAATTTTAAGATATCCGTTATTTTGAATGAAGGTTATCTTCAAATCCTCAAAGTGGATTGCCCTTGCCAAGTAGACTCCAATGTGGAATCCTACCCTTGCCTCGTCAGTCACTTCGCAGATTTCCATTAGGCGGTCGGTCGGTTCGGGGGAGGAGTATCCGTCCAACCCCCATGAGATAGATGCGCCCTGACTGAGTGCGTTAATAATCTGCCGAAATTTCGTCATTGGTTTCAATTAAAAGTGATTGTGCTATGTTCATAATCTCGGATGACAAACCTGTTCCAGCCAGCAGTCCAGCCTCGTCTTCATCGTAACGGAAGACCTCAACGCTATTGTACTTGGCGATTAGCTTGTGAATCTCTGCGAATTGTCCTTCTGCCTGACCATCAATAAAAAGGTCAAGGTCACACCCATTAACGGGGTAGTTTAATTTTAGTCTCATAGTTCTACTTCAATTGTTTTGATGAATCCTCTGCCTTTATGCTTTCTTGCCATTTGCCTTGAAGGGTATACCTTTCCACAAGTCATAATCTCACCACCCCATGACTTGAGGTTGATGTAGACCCTTGGCTTCTCGGTAAGATCGAGTTTGGATTGGTTCTTGTCAGTCCTTCTCCCGTTTGGAAGCCAAGTCAAAGGTGTACCGTTTACTGACCCGATGTAGCGGTTGATTTCATTGTTAAAGGACAAGTTGGCTACTTGTCTTCCGTCTCTTGTATGCATGGTTTTTGTTGTTCGGTATCCCCCGTCCACGAGTTGTGTTCAAAAAAAAGTTCTCTTACTTTACTTCCCAACTCCATGTTGTTTGGAGTGGATGTAATAAGGTCGATTGGTATTACAATAAAGTTCATTATAAGGCACGAATACGTGCTTTTTTGGTTGTTATATGACAAGTAAAAACCCCATCCGTAGAAACGGACGGGGGTAAAAAAAACACACACTAAAACAATCTCTTCACTGCTAACCTTCTCCATTCATCTTGGATGTGAGGTTCAATGTCTTCCCATAGGTACTGCCTGAGCATTTCCCTGATTTGCTTTTCAATGGCGAAACCATCGTCCCACCTATTCTGCTCATCAATCATGCTCCAATCGTAGTCATGCTTGTGGATTAATTCGATCAACTTTTCCATGTTATTAATATGTTTGTTTGATGTGATTCAAGACTCTTACAAAAAAGTACAATTGATTGATGTTGGTTATGGCATCATCTTCGGTAGACAAGTCATGGATAGATTCGCTTATTAATCTTTTAACCTTTTCAACACCATACATATCAGTATACTTTTTAGCATAGTCTCTGACTTCTTTATTGAATTTCATTTGTGTAGTTTTTGATGAGGAACTGCGGTCGGTTTCGCTCCGACTTCGGTCATACCTCGCAGTTCGGGGGTGGGTTAGAAATCGTAAAAATACCCTTGGTCAGCGCATCGTTTTGGTTGCTCGTTTTTCCAAACCCAATCAGCCGATTCTGATAAATTAGGGGAGAGACAATCTTTGTTATCATAATAGAAGTCTATCCCTTGTGAACGAGTTTCAAGCCCGTTCATCTTTGCAACAAGTTCAAAATAGTCCATACCACCAAACACCCCGTAGCCATCGTAAGATTCTTCCATCCATTGATTGCCCTTGTCATCGGTCATGTAGACTCTGAATGTTGGGCGTTCGGAAAAATTGTTAGCAATTGACTTGTCGGTGTCTTGAGTGTGCCAAGAAAAAAATCCCATAGTTGTGTGGTTTTGATGAGCAACTTGTGGCAGAGTCGAACTGCCATGCGACCATCCAAGTTCGGGGGATTACTTTTTTGTAACGAACACCCCATTGTCGGTTATTTCAACCTCATAGCCGTTTTTACGGAGTTCAGCATAGTACTCATGCTTTGGCATGATGTAACCATCCATACCCCTTGGGAAGCCTACATTTTTCGGTAATCCCCCACAATAGGTTTCCTTTACTTTGATTGTGCTTTCCCCTTTGAGTGCGTTGTTATTCATGGTCGCTTTTTTTAAATGAGTCAATGATTTTTTCTCCCGTACTATTGTCAATGTAGACCACCCAGTCTCCTATAGTTACATATAGGCAGTCCTCAGACCTTACATCGATTTCGATGTCTTTAATTGTTACTATCATTTGGTGTGTTTTAGTGAGGAACTGAGGGTGGTAACGAACCACCTTCGCACATTGCTCTCAGTTCTGATTTTTAATTGTTATCCCTATAGTAATCAGCTATGGCAATAAGGCGGTCAACCAATTGGTCTTCGCTTTCTTTAGCCAATTCTATAAGGTCTTGCTTTGACTCAAACTCATCTCCTGATAATTCAATAATTGCATCAATTAATTTTGTTCTCATTTTGTGTGTTTTATAATACCAACATCGGTATTGGAACTGCATTGGGAATCGAACCCAATTGAACACCATGGCAGTTCGGGGGATTAGGCTGGCACATGAGTTGCCAAGTACTTTTGGATGGATTCATATTCTCCAATATTCTGACCATTATCTACATCCCATATTATCCAATCCTTATACATTGCCTTTAATTCTTCAAAGAGGGCATCATAAGTCATATCCGTGGTGTGGTAGACATCGAATAACTTGCTAAAAAGAAAAAATGAGTAATTCATGTGAGTGTGTTTTGATGAGGAACTGATGGCGGTAGCGAACCGCCTACGCTCTTTGCTATCAGTTCGGGGGATTACTTTGAAATTTCAGCATCCATTAAGTAATCGTGAATGCAATCCAATTCAGATTTGTTTAAATCATTGTAGTCACTTACAAGGAAGGCTTCGTACTTCTTAATGGCATCTGCCCATAGGTAGTCAAGTTCCCTCTCGTTTCGGTCAGGCAGTGACATTGCCATGCAGAAGACCCCGTAACTATTCATGTAGCTTTTGTGCATTGCTTGGTCAAAATCGGTTGTGTCAATTTTATACATGGTGTGTTGTTTTGATGAGGACTGCCTCGCATAGCGAGTGCGAATGATGGCTGACCATCGGGCAGTTCGGGGGAAATTATAAATACCATTCTTGAATAATCATTTGCGCTTGTGCCTCTATGTAGATGTCACTCATTCCCTCTTCGGTATTCTTTAACCAATAGTCATTACGCTTGACTTCTTCAGTAGCGTTTATGAATCCTTGGATAACTGGGTCTTGGTAGATGTGTTCAGCCACTTCGATTATTTCATCCACTGAGGCTATGTTATCGTGTGGCATCTCTTGGTTTGGCATTGAGACTCTTAATCTTTCCCAAGTCCTTGCGGTGTTTACAAGGATGTAATTGTAGATAAATTTTTCGCTTGTCATTGTGTTGTGTTTTAGTGAGGACTGCCTCCGGTCACGAGCCGGATGCCATCAGAATGGGGGCAGTTCGGGGGATTATTGTATGCATAGTGCAAGTGCCATAAGTACAATAACAATCAGTAGGTAGCTGAGGTCATTATTTTTCATACTGCTTGAAGTTTGGTTTGAAGAATGAAGAGGCTATATCGTTCCCTTGCCTCTTTGATCGAAATCCCATAAAGGGCAATGTACTTGCGGATGATTTGGTCATCAATGGTATATGACCTTTTGACCTTCCGTGTTCTGCTGAAGACAATGCGTGGTTTCATTTTTTAGGTTTGAGTGAGTAATAAAAAACGATGTTGGCAAGTGTGAATCCGATGGCGGTGGTGAATATAATCATGTGTGTGCGGTTTAATAATCCCTTGTGAATTCCTCTCTGCTTTTGCGATTGGCATCTTGTTCATTGCTCCAATAAACGTTTAGAACGTTAACCACAAGTGCTTCAAGTTCCATTCCCAAAATGTGCTTTTGGAGGTCGGTCAAGGTGGTTTCTGACCTCAGCTCAAATGATTGTATGACTTGGTCATAGTGGCGGTTTGTTTTTTGCATTTTCGTGTGTTTTAGTTGTCAACAAATTCGGTTTGATAAATCTCTTCAATGACATTGCATTGTTCCAATTCTTGAGCATAGCGACTTTCATTGCTTTGCAGAATCTCTAAGGCTTGCTCTTCTGACTCTGCAACAACCTCGAAGGTGGTCGCATAGGCGCGAATCATACTTAACGTGTACTTTTTCATTTCGTGTGTTTTAGTTGAATTCAATAGAAAGTAAGTCGATAGAACCATTCAGAAGACCATTCATGGTGGTGAGGTCTACAATTGCTGAAGACCAGCCATCTGAGAGGTCGTTTATCTCAAACTGATTTTCTGAGAGGCGGTAGACCTCCCTTGTGACAAGACCGAATTTCCAATCTTGCCATGTGTTGATTTGTTGAGTCATGTGTGTGTGGTTTGATGAGGAACTGCTAGGCGAATCGAACGCCTATACAACCATTGCAGTTCGGGGGGGACTAATTAAGGGCTTCAACCTCAGATTCATCCAAGTAAATGACCGCACCATTGTCCAATTTTATCCAATTGTCTTTTGCATCAATAATTGTTTTGCCAATAAGACTTTCGATTGCTGATTGAGAAAGTGTTGAAATTGTCATTGTTTTGTGTTTAAGTGAGCATCCCCCATCGGAATCGAACCGATGTAAATGCCATTGGGGATGTGTAATCAGTTGTACTACCATGTTGGCACAAATGCCGATTAGGTCAAGTACAATAGCAACCCATTAAGCCTCATGACTACACTATCCGCATCCGATAAATCTGAATGCGTGTGATGGGTTGGTTACTTGCCGTCTTGCCGTCTACTAATGATGCCTACTTCGACCAAGGGGTCTTTTCGTGTGTGGGTTGTTCCCGATTAAAGGAGCAGGGCCGTTTATCACCAATTTTCGACTAAACAAGGGGTTTTCACGCCAAGGGTCAGAGCATCACCAAATGACTTCGTTCGCATCCTTCTCTGACTTAATGCTGAAGAGCATCAGTATCGTTTGGGTAGCTATCCGTCACCGCCAAGAGGCGTGGGTGTGTTGACCTTTCAAAGAACTAAGATAAGAACTTTCGCTATTATCGAGACACAAAGATGTGTCATATATGACATACTGCGAAATATATTTTCAAAATAGATTATATATAATCAGCTATAATGCAGTAATAACAACAACGAAAACGTTTTCGTAAATAGTTAAAAATAATGCACACAATATCCACTTTAATTATTTTAGCAGACATTTCGCTATTGTATAGACTCTAAAAAAGTTGATCAATATCCATACTGATGTGTGGGATTATCAGTCCATACATGGCAGTAGATTCGGGGTCTTCGTGACCCTCCGACTTGGACTGCTCAGAGGCTCTCAGATAGTCATCATAGGTAATATCCTCAATAGATTTTATGTTGGTCTTCAGTTGCTCAACAAGTTGTTGTTGGTGTTTATAGAATCGAAGTTTTTTCATGTCATAAATGTCATTATTTTATGTAAAAATCTATTGTTTAAAACACAGTCCCACTACTAAAAACGTAGTATTATTTTTAAACACATAACGATTGATGTTGATATGTTTAAGATATTGCTATAATGTTTGCAATGATTAAAAATTGTGCAATTGTTACTGATTTGATTGGGCAAAAATGGGCGCATCATGTTGTTGTTATCCTGCATCATGCACCACGCAGATTTAACAAAATTTCGCAGATATTACCTCAGATTTCTCCTACCATTTTGAGTGGGTTGTTGAAGAAATTAATGGATTCTGGAATCTTATGGCGTGATGGTGATTTGTATACTATGACCACGTTTGGGGAAGAGATAGCAAAGCACGTTATCATCTATAACAAGTCGGTTGCAGAGATATCGAAAAAAATGCAGTTCGGGGGATTATAGCCTCTTGTTCAAGAGATACCGCCTGATAGCAGATAAGAACTCCCTACCACGGGGAGAGATAGAGAACCGACCAGCATCTAACTGAATCAGTTCGTAGGAATGTAGAGCATGAACACTACGGGAGATGGTAGCATTGGTGATAGGATATCCCAACTTGGATGCATGGCGAAGGAGTGATGCTTGGGAGGTATTCATGGGAAGGTATTGGATGCTATAGATAGCGAAGACCTCATTCGGGGTGAGGGGTGGGATGCCATACCTCTTGGATGCAACCTCAACTGCTGAGGGAAGGAGGAACACAATTTTCTGAATCTTCATACACAATAGTTAGGTGAGGTTAAAGAGGAGGGGGTTATTGGGATTACGCACCAACGTACGCCATCATCCAAATCCCATGCGCATTCCCGTTTGGTATTGGTCTTATCCCGTTTCATTTCCCCCATCATTTGCACCCGTGATGGGATGGTTTTGTGCGCATCGTATGTATAACCGATTAGGTGTCAGCCATTACTGAATCGTCCGTACATAATGGTGCATTAAATATGTGTGATAAAACCGAATCCAAAACGGCTAAATTGACCCCCACCCGATGCCCGATTTCGACTCCCCATTTGACCCCATACCCACCTGTTTATATGCATTACCCCACCTCCATTTCCACACATAAGTCTAATCCAGATCTTCCTCCAACCCGTGACGAATAGTCACGACTTTCTGAATAGTGCTGTGAGTCTATTACAGACTATTCTAGGACATCAATTGATCTGGCAACATGTTACCATTTCCAGACTCACACAGCAAAGATAAACGGGGCAATCTCGATAATATTGTGTTTTCCACAATTGAGGATAACTCTAAATCTATAATAGAGTGTTTAGTAATTTCGCCTTCTTGGTTCCACCTGCTAGGGTCGGGGTCCATTCAAAACCCCAAGCTATGTTTATCCGAGGACGGAATGTTTAAGCTTTTAGCAGGAGCGACAGAGATCTAACTCTCTGCTGGGGTTACCCAGAGCTGCGTGACGGAGTCGATGAACTCAGGTGCAGTTTTCTTCGCAAAGGGAAACCTTTTAAGCGAAGCTTTATTCAGGAATCTCTAAATCTAGGTGCAGTTATGATACATATCGGTAATGTTAGAATAGATATAAAGCTACTCCCAAGTGACATACTAATAGGGATAGGGACAGGAAAGGGTCAATACATGTGTGAGTCATGTGATAAATGGCATGACATGTACGTTGTCCAACTGGGATTCTTCTTCTTTACTATAACCATAATGTGGTGAGGAACCACACCAAGATATACCTTGAATACTTTGACTACGCCCTTGATGACTTTATCGGATGTGAAATCTGCGGTAACCGTGCCGTTGACATTCATCATATTGATTGTCGTGGTATGGGTGGCGTCAAGAGTAAAGACAAGATCGAAAATCTAATGGCCCTGTGCAGGTCATGTCATCTTGAGTATGGCGATAAGAAAGAGTATACTGAATTTTTAAAAGAAACCCACCAGAAATGGACGAACTGATTGTAACCAGACAGATGGAGTATGACGGTCCTGAGGAAAACTATGAGGATAACTTCTCTCTATTATAGAGAATGCTAAGTATCTTAGCATTATGGTATCTCCTACTAAAATTATTGTCATTCTCGAGAAGAGGTACACTGATGAAGTCAACTTCAATGGCGGAACCATCTACCTAGATCCCACCTTTGCTCCTGAGCAGCATGCATTTCCATACGGAACAGTCTACTCAGTACCGCTGCGAAACCCTAACATCTCTGATGACTACGTCTACAACGTACAAGTAGGAGACAGGCTGTACCTAAACTTCGGTGTAGTTAATGATCTGTCTAACCTGATAGAGCAGGACGGTGAAGATTACTGGATGGTTGACTACTTCATGGCCTTGGCTGTGGTCCGTGACGGCAAGATCATTCCTGTCGGGGAGCACATCATAATAGAACCGATGGAGGAGACAGTTACCAATGACACAATCATCATACCGGAAATGTCCAGCAAGAAAATATTAACCCGTGGAAATGTGGTGGCGTCAAATGACCCATCCATTCCAGAGGGTGCATGTGTGGAGTTTGAGGAGCGTGGCATGTTTGAGAACGAGATAGAGGGACGTAATCTATTTGTAATGTACAACTCCAACATACTCTGCATACATGAAAAAACAACAGGTTAAACTAATCAGGGAGCTGGCAGACAGGCTCCCAGTGGTCTACGACCAGACCGTGTCAGGATACTACGAGGACTATGACGAGGAGGGGAACATGAAGATATACCCGAACATGGTCAGCCACGAGATCAACCACGTCCGCAGGATGAGGAAAGCCTTTGAAGCTAACGGCATGGACGGAGTTAAGGCGTACTTAGAAATGATTCACAAACTTCAATTAAATAGAAATGATTTACACAAGGACAGTTTATCTGAACGGGAAGAAGTACGAGTGGCAGATTCACCTGAAGACTCTGGAGATCGACCTGTTCCTGCTGGGGATATCGATCAGCATACCGTATAGTATTACCAAGGAGTCTTGGGAGCACATCGAAGAAAGGAGACTAGCTGCTGAGATTGCAATAAAGAAGGCGTTTAAACTTCTTAAGAAGAAGAATGCTTGACTGTGAAACACCACTAGGTAAGACGTTCATTGATCACCAGATGTTCACACAACGCATTCTGGAATCAAAGGGTTACACCATAATGAACATGTCTACCAAAGATTCAGCATCTGACGTTGTCATCGCCAAGACGATTGAGAACGTGCTGACGATCTGTGGGGTTGCTGAGATCAAGTCCAGAAAGATGGCAGGTAGTCAGCCTCTCACGGTAGATTACCTGAGAAATAATGGCGGATACCTGATTACCCACGACAAGTTAAAGTTCGGCAGTGATGCCAGCTATGTGTTCTCTGTTCCATTTTATCTGGTTGTTAACCTACTGATGGAGGATAAGATCCTGATCTGGCAGGTGACTGACGATCAGGGACTGTTTACATTCGACTTCGACACAAGAGATACATCAACCAAAATGACCTGTAATGGCGGTGAAATAGTCCGCCCTAATTCATACTTACCCGTTGATAAAGCTATTGTAATTGAATATTAGTAATACCAGCAGGATTGGCGATGTTGCCGAGTTCCTATTTGACGCAGGTGCGGTACAAAGAGGGTTCGTTGTCAACAGGCCGATCCATGCAGGTACGATATACGACAGGGTTGTTGAGAGTAACGGCAGGTTTTACAAGGTGCAGATCAAGTGCACCACCAAGGACAAGAAGACTGGTGTGGTGTTCAAGAGGAATAACAACCAACCGTACCCTATCGACTGTGTGGATGTGTTTGCTGTTTATGTGCTGTACATGGATACGTGGTATTTCTTCAAGAACGAGTTACAGCGTAGCGTATATATATCATTGAATAGGTTCAAGGAGAACAAGGAAAACTGGAACATATTCTATGAAGAGATTTAAAGTCGTATACAGGAACTTGAAGAAGGCGTGGGGATACGCTGACTTCAACACACAGGAGGTTCACATAGATCAGAAGGCGAAGGGTAAGAAGCATATGGAGATAATCATCCACGAATGCCTTCACCTGATGTGGCCGGATGAATCAGAGGAGGCAATTGTGAAGAAGTCTATAATGATAACTAATACCCTATGGTACGAGAACTACAGGAGGGTTGACGATAGAAATGATTTACCACTTCAAGACGGAACCAAATGAGCGAAAGATTTATCAACCTCCCTGCATTTATTTACGAAGATGGACTCATATGGTTCCATGATTTGTACATCAACCCGTTCCAGATCGAGTCTGTCGTAGAGATAGATATCTCCTATACCAGTCCAGAAGGAGAAAGCGTTGAGACAAAGGGTAGCAGTATTGTTACCAAGTCTGGGTGCGAGCATGACATCAACATGAGTCCTGAGGATCTGCTTCTGATCATTGGATAATTCACCCCCTGTTTTCCACACCCCCGAACTGGCGCTAATTTAACTTTGCCTTAATGCGTATTCTATCCTATGTAAAAGGATTAGATGGTAGCTCCTATCATCGTGTACTCATGCCAAACCAAACACTTGACGCTCGTGTAAAAAACGAGATAACCGAAGAGGACTTGGAGTGGTGTGACATTATGCATTATAGTAGGCATACCCATCTAGCTGTCAAGTTCTTGGACGAGATGCGGTCAAAGCATAAGTTCAAGATCATCGTTGACACAGACGACTGGTGGGAGGTTCCTAAGGATCACCCCAAGTACGAGTACTGGAGAAAGAGTAACGTGTCTCTGCAGATCAGGAACCACCTGATGAATGCTGACGCTGTTACCTGCACACATGAAAGACTGGCGGAGGAAGTGAGACCGCTGAACCCAAACGTGTACGTCATACCCAATTTGATTGACTACGGTAAGGGACAGTTCAGGAGTAGGAAGATGCCGGAGAGCGACAAGGTCAGACTGCTTTATGCAAGTACGATAATGAACTTCAGTAACACGGCAATCATAGCCGGGGCGATGAAGAAGCTTAAACACCTGCCTATTGAGGTGGTGATAGCAGGACACCATGAGAGTCCGCTCTTTGACATACTGGTTAAGAACCTAACTGCTGGCGGTGATATACCGTACAGGCTGATGCCTTGGGCAGATTCCAAGAGCTACATGTCTAAATATGTTGGTGATATCGGAATTCTTCCGAGTAAACCCACACAGTTTAACAGCATGAAGAGTAACCTAAAGGTTTTGGAATATGCTGCACTTAAGATGCCAGTTGTGGTATCTCAGGCTGACCCATACTTGGGAATGCCAGTAAGCTATTTCAATGGCGAGAATGAGTTTGTGAACAGGGTTACGGAGCTGGTTGAGAATCCCGAACTGAGAAAAGCTCGGGGGGAATCCCTCTACAAGTGGTGCAAAGAAAACTACTCACTAAAATCTACCAATAGGATGGACATATATAAACAAGTTTATGATTGCAGATAAGGAATATTCCACGATGGAGTTCGATCCAACTGTCAAGAAATCCTTGACAACTGCATATCCAAAGCTGAAGGATATAGTCGGCCCCAGTGAGGACAAGATGCTTAGGTACGTGATACTGATGTATGACGTAAGCAGTCCATTAAGACAACACTACCCGGAGCTTGGTAAGAGGAAGGAGTTTGCTGCATCGATAGCTGGATACGACCTGATTAAGGACAACGTGGTCAGCTTGTTTGATTTTAAGATTGATGACGAACCACATGAAACGCTGTTGGATATTATCATCAAATACTTAAAGTATCAGAATAACTGGGTGTGGTCCATGATCGTCAGCAATGAGCAGGCGTTCTACGAATACAACCGCAGGGTTATGATGCCAGTGGAGGGTAATAAGGATAAGGATATTCTACAGGCGATCAACATAAAGACACAGATCATGTCCTCACAAGACGAGATATACCAACGCCTTCAGAAATACTATCGAGACCTCAGTGGTGGAGATACAAATCTTGAGGAGGCAATCACCATAAAGAAGAGACTAAGACCAGAAGAGATAGCAGCCAATGTTCAAAACAATAGATAGCGGTACACAAGAGGACATACAAGGTCTAATCTGTCACCTACCTCCAGTTGGTTATGTATATAATCTGCTTACTGGTCAGGTTGAGAAGAGGAGTGTATACGCTAGGTCTCCCAAGAAGGATGAACAGTACTGGGAACCCACGAAGCTTCCAAAGGATTACACGAAGCTAAGGGACAAAGAGATTGAGAGGCAGCTGGAAGATAAGGAGCACTTCGATCCAAACCTAGAACAGTTCAGACAACAGGAATGGGACCGTAGGCTTAACGGATTCTGGTTTAAGTCAAACGGTATTGATGTATACGTAACAGGGTTACACTACTTCTACCTTTGCTACTGGAACCTAGACACCGGACTACCAAAGTATAGAGACACAGATAGAAAATATTTTTACTTCCTGCATTACTGCATTGAAGATCCAGAGTGCTTTGGCATGGTCGAGATTACAAAGCGTAGGCAAGGTAAGACGTTCAGGGGTGGGGTCTTCTTATATGAATATACATCGAGAACAAACAACGCACGATCTGGTATACAGTCCAAGACAGGATCTGACGCCAAGGAGGTATTCCGTAAGGCTGTCGTTCAACCATTCAAAAAACTACCAGACTTCTTTGTTCCAGTGTACGACCAGTCCAAGGGACTGACACCAACATCGGAGCTTAGATTCTACCAGACTACCGTAAAGGGTAAGAAGGCAAACCAAATTAAAGACGAAGAAGAACTTGAATCTGCAATTGACTGGAAGACATCAGAGGCGATCTCTTATGACGGACAGAAGATACACAGGTACTTAGGAGACGAGGTCGGTAAGACCGCTGATGTTAATGTATGGGATAGGTACTTGGTAACAAGGTACTGCCATCTCGATGACGAGGGTAGGATTATTGGAAAGGCGCTACTCACCACCACGGTCGAGGATATGGAACAGGGGGGCGCTCCGTTCAAAAAGATATGGGACAATTCTGACCAGATAAAGAAGTCCGGTAAGAGGACTCCCAGTGGACTGTACAGGTACTTCTGTCCAGCGGATGAGACAAGATACTATGACAGGTTCGGTCACGCTCACAGAGAGAAAGCTTTAGATGAGATCCTTGAGGAGCGTAAGCTTTTAGCAAATGACACAAGAGCTCTTAGCTCTGTGATCCGAAAGGAGCCTTTGAGTTGGGAAGAGGCGTTCAGGATAGACGGAAGTAAATGTCTGTATGACGCCATGAAGTTGAACGAGAGGATGGACAGGCTGAGTTGGAAGGAGAATATAACAACCAGAGGAAACTTTGTTTGGCAAAACGGAGAGAGGGACACGAAGGTGGTCTGGGAACCTAACAGAAGTGGACGATGGGAAGTGGTGAGGTTATTTGAAAACGAACAAGACAGTAATAGGATTGCCCGAAGGGGTGAGTCGTATTACTCAAACAATACCGGATTCGTAATGGGTGTAGACCCAGTGGATCACAACCAAACACAGGACGGGAGGCGCTCTAATGGAGCTGCTCTGGTTCTGCAGAAGTATAACTCGGTCAAGGAAGATGATATGTATAACTACTCATTCGTGTGTAAATATATATACCGACCTGAGTCGGTTCAGATCTTCTACGAGGACATGATCAAGACAGCTGTCTACTACGGATGTCAGGTCCTGTTTGAGAACCAGAAGATTGGGATGATGCACTACTTCAACGACAGAGGTTATAGCAACTTCCTGATGTGGTTACCAGAGAGAACGCAACCCGGGATAGCAGCGTCACCGAAGACGCACCAACACATTGCTGAACTAACTGAGTCGTACATCAACGAGTACTACGAGAAGGTATACTTCAAGGACTTGATAAACGACTGGTTGGAGTTCGACATATCAAACACTACTGCATACGATGCTGCTATGGCAGCTGGGTATGCACTGATAGCAGATCAGGTGAAGCAAGTAAGGAGAGACATGACCGAAGTAAAAGAAGTTAAAGAGTATTTCAAACCGCATAAAATAAATAATTCGAGATGAATGTTTATGATTTCCCGTCACACTTAGTTAGTCCCAAGGAAAAAGGAAAGGATTGGATCAAGCAATATGCAAAAGCTGCATGGTCCTCTTGGAACAACGACAACCCTAGAGACATATTCTTTAACGCCAGATACAAGTACGAGGTATACAAGCAGTACGCAATGGGTAACCAGTCCGTTTCCAAGTACCGTCCACTGATGGGAGTTGAAGACGAGGCAACTGAAACATGGTTAAATGTTGACTGGTCTGTTATTCCAATAGTACCGAAGTTTAGGAGAATTGCTATTGGCAAACTTTCGAAGATAGATTATAACATCACAGCTACACCTGTTGACGCACTAGCTAATGAGGAGGTTGACGACTACTTTGCTAAGACTAGGGCAAAGCTGATGATTCGTGAACAGGCTGCTAAGATAGATCCCAGTCTACTGGAATCCCCCGAGCTGCAACTAGATCCAAAGGAAGCTAAGGATATGGAAGAGCTGGAGATGCAGATGAACTACACGTTCAAGCATCAGATGGCAATCGAGGCAGAGCAGGGTATTAAGCTGGTACTCGAACAGAACGAGATCGAGAAGATGCGTGAGAAGATCAAGGAAGATCTGTTTGACTTTGGTGTGGGAGGATACAAGGAGTTTGTGGATTCAAATGGCGCCATCAAGATCAGGACTATTAACCCTAGGAATATCGTCATCAATAGCTGTAAGAATAAGGACTTCTCTGACGCATCATATGTTGGTGAGGTGATTGAGTTGACCATTGCTGATCTAAAGCAAATGGCAGGTGACCAGTTCACAACTGAGCAGTATGAAGACCTTGCAAAGAACGTCCTAGGCAAGTACGGCAATCCAAATGAATTTCAGGCTTCTCTTTCAATATTTAATAAAGGATATGATAGATTTAAGATTCGTGTACTCGACATTGAGTTCTTCTCCGTTAATGAGTTGGTTTACGAACAGCGCATTGACAGGCGTGGAAATCCAGTATACGCTCCTGCAAACTACGAAGACAGAAACAAGCGCAAGGATAAGTTTGAGCGTGTAGCTTATAAGGTTGTTTACAAGGGTCGCTGGATAATCGACACCGATCACATCTTTGACTACGGTTTATGTACAAACATGAAGCGTGCCAAGTCAAGCCTGATGGACACCAAGATGTCTTACCACATATATGCACCGGAGTTCTGGGATATGAGGGCGGTAGGGATTATGGAACAGCTGATCCCAATCGCTGACGCCATCCAGATCGCTTGGTACAGACTACAGAACGCTATCAACCAGTCAAGACCTAAGGGTATCATGATTGAAATGGGCGCACTGGAGGAGATTCCACTGGGAGCTGGCGGTAAGAAGCTGTCTCCTATGAAGGTACTTGACCTGTACAATAAGACTGGTACACTAGTGTATCGTAAGCTTGACGCACAGGGACGTGCCACCAACTACAAACCAATTGAAGAATTGGAGAATGGACTGGGCCGTGACGCAATGAACTACTGGCAGTTGATACAGAACCACATCCAGATGGTCCGTGACATCACGGGAATGAATGAGATGACTGACGGTTCTACTCCTGATCCAAGGACGCTAACCACTGTCGCAAAGCTTGCATACGAAGGAACTAATAATGCACTTAATAATATAGTATCTGGAGATAAGAAACTTCTGGAGTCTCTGTCAAACGACATCATACTCAGGTTGCAGGACGTTGCCCAGATGGGTGAGGTTAAGGGATACATCAGGGCGCTTGGTTCTAACACCATGAAGTTCTTCAAGATGTCTTCCAACGTTTCTCTCCATGAGTTTGGAATCTTCTTAGAAGACAAACCAACTGATGATCAGAGGGCGATGCTGATGCAGCAGGTTCAAGCTGGTCAGGCAAATGGAATGTTAGATATCGAGGATGCCATCATCATACAGAACACCGATAACCTTAAGGTTGCTCAACAGCTATTGGGATATAAGATAAAGAAGCGTAAGGAAGAGGAAGAGCAGAAGGCGATCAGAATGCAGCAGATGAATGCACAGACACAACAGGAGTCAGCGATGGTTGCAGAGCAAGCTAAGCAGCAGACCATTCAAGTGGAAGGTCAGGTGAAGGCGCAATTAATTCAGCTTGAGAAAGAGATGGACGCCAAGATGCTGGAGATGAAGTACCAGTACGAACTACAGCTTGAGCAGATGAGGCAGACCGGGAAGGTTACAACCAAAGAAGTTGAGAACAAGGGTAAGAAGAACGTCACCAAGATCAAGATGGGTCAACCGGATGACGAGCCTATGATGTCTCAACCAATGATGCCACCAGCAATGAACGATGATATTCCGTTTGAGATGGAAGAGGAAGACGAGAATATGGTTGCAGAAGATGAGAGGTACGGACCGATAGAATAATTCAGGGTGTGTTTTCCACATCATTGTAAATAAGGTAATTGAATTTTGTAAAACCAAATAAATAAACTATGGAAGAGACTATAGATTTCTCAAGTGCAAACGTAGATGATTTCAAGTTTGCCGGACAAACAGCACCTGAACCAGTTTCAGAACCTGCTGCTGCACCGGAACCAGTATCGGAACCAGCTGCGGAACCAGTATCAAAACCTGCAGAAAATACAAGTTTTGATAATCCAACTCCTGAAAAGGAAACAGCTCGGGAGTATAAGTTCAAAGACGACTTCATTAAGAATGTCGTAGAGTTCTATGAGAAGACAGGTGATATCACACCGTATTTGCAAGCCAAGCTTGTTGACTTCAACGGTATGTCTGACGAGGATGTTATGAGACGTAACCTCCGTGAACAGTATGCTGACCTTTCTGATAAGGCGTTTGATCGTCTTTATAAGACTCAGGTAGTTGACAAGTTTAAGATTGATTCTGACGAATGGGGAGAAGAAGATTCTGAACTAGGCAGAGAGTTGCTTAAGTCTGAGGCTTCTAAAGTCCGTAATCAGTATCTAGATTGGCAAAACAACTTCAAGGCTCCGGATCAAGAAGTTGTGCAAGAATCGAATGACGAAGCTGTAGAGCAACTCAGGAGATTTGAGCAAGAGGTAAAGAGTAATCAATACACCAAGAACTTATTGGAGGCGAAGAAGATTTCCATTAAGACATCTGAAGGTGATTTTAATTACGAGTTACCTGAAGCAAATTCGTTGTTTGATATGACTATCGATAATGACAAGTTCTTTAGTCAGTTTGCTAACCCCGATGGTCAGCTGGATTACAACAGATGGTATAAGACCGCTGCGTATTCACAGAATCCGGAAATGTTTGAGAAGTCTCTCATCAACTACGGTAAGACACTAGGCAGAAGCGAGGTGACAAAGGAAATTAAAAACCCAAGTACTGCCTCAGTTGGGGACGTACCTACCGAGAGCTCAGGTGATTTTAAAGCCGGACTCTTACAGGCGTTTGCCAACAGGGGTATTTCTAAATAACCCTTTTTAAATTAATATTCTATGGCCGGATCTATTGGTGCTATTACAAAACAGTATGTTTCCTCTATCGACTTTCTCGATCAGAGAGAAATCCTCAACAAGGTACTCGACATCACTAACGAAGAAGCTAGCTTCTTGGATGTCATTGAACTCACAGGCCGTTCTAAGCCTACATCAGTTCCTGAGTACAATCATTTCGTTAACGAAGAACTTTATGTTCTCGGTGCAGTATCTGCCGTAACTGGTTCTGGTACTACCGCTATCACTGCAGATCTTGACACTGCTACCTCTGCTGCTGCCTATCCTTTTGTAAACGCTGGCGAACTTGTATTGTTCCCTGACGGTAAAGTTGGTTATGTTACAGCAAAGTCTGCAAGCAAGACTCTGAACATTAAGAGTGTTGACGCATCAGTTCTTACTCTTGTATCTGGCGGTAAGATCTCTTTCTTCTCTAACGCAAACGGTGAAGGTTCTCTTTCTCCTAACGCTAAGAAGTGGGGTGTTACCAAATATTCTAACCAAGTTCAGTCCTTCAAGGGCAAGTTCGAGGTTACCGATATCCAGAAAGCTTCTAAGGTTGAAGTTGACTTCCAAGGCAAACCGTTCTACATGTACAAGGGTCAGCACGAGTCTCTGATGAAATTCAGGAATGACATCTCTGCTGCCTTGATGTTTGGACGTAAGAGTACAACCAAGTTCAGTGATGCATCACCAGTGCTGCTTGATGCTGAAAGTAAGCCAGTTCAAACCACAATGGGTCTTGATCAGTATGTTACCTCTCTTGGTAATGACATCAGCTTGTTGACTTCTGGTTCTGTTGCTCTTGCTGACATCAGTGCATTGACTCAGTTGTTGAACAAGAGGCGTGCTCCTCAAGAGTATTTCCTCTTCGTAGGTACAACTCAGAACATCTACTGGGACAACCTGTTTAACAACCTCGGTAACTCTGCTCTCTTGTCTCAAGGTGCACGTTTCCAGATCGCTGGTAAAGAGATCGAACTCGGTATCGATACCGTTAAGATCTACGGACGTACCTATTACAAGAAGTACTTGCCAATCCTCGATCACCAAAACATCGTAAACTTCACTGGCGGTTATAACGCTAAGGATGCTGCTTATGGTGTTCCTGCTTCTAAGGTTAAGACCAACGATGGCGGAATGGTAGATCGTATGCAAGTTCGCTACATGACTGAAGGTGGAACAGATTTCAAATACCGTGAAACTCTTCTCGGTGGTCTGGCTCCAGTTCCAACAAGTGAGCGTTCTGTACTCGAGGTACACTACTCTAGTATTCAAGGTTTGGAGATTCTGGATGCCCAGAATTGCTTCAAGCTGAAGTAAGCTACATAGGGGAGGGGAGCAATCCTCTCCCTTTTTTTTTAAAACCAAATAAACTAAGATGAAAGTAACTAAGCTTTTTAATCAGCTGTCCCCCGAACTTATTGCTAAGACTAGACTTAAGCCGGGTGAGCAAGCTGTGTACCGAGTATCAGGGATAACTCCCAACCCAATGGACCCAACGAAGTGGGCCATCCCTTCTGCTAAGAACGTGCCAATCACAGACGAGATCTGGGATGAGGTAAAGCAGGAGTACGTTCCAATCGGTGCTGTAAGATCTGTTGCAGCTGACGGGGTACACTCGTTCTACGATCTATTCTTCTACGGTAATCAGGGTGGTCACATGATCTTAATCGGTGGCAGATCTGCTGATCAGGACATCCATTCCTATCTATCCTTGTGTAACTATAACGGATCTAATCCGAATAGGGATACAAGCAAGGAAGTAATCTTTGAACTTGTTGACGAGGCTGTTAAGTCAGTTAAGGAAAGCAAGCAGAGGAACCTCAAGCGTGAAGCACTCAATGCTGCCGCTGATCTGAGTGCCGAAGATGTAAGAAACTATACCGCTGCTCTTGGTCAGGACGACGCTAGAAAAGTTGAGATTCTGAGAAACTACCTAGAGGAATTGGCAGACAACGACCCAGCATCATTCATTGAGTTAATCAACAACAAGCAGGCCGTGATGAAGGCAACTATTAACAGGGCGCTGACTAAGGGAGTAATCCAGTTTGATGTTGAGCAGTCAAGGTTCACATGGCCTAATGGCGAAGTGATCTTGGTTGTATCTAGAACAACAGGTGGAGACCACATCGAGGAGCTGCTTGGATATTGTGCAACCAACGCCAAGGGAGAGAAAGTATATCAAACCATACAATCTAAGTCAAAGAAATAATCAAGACTGTCTCTCTTAGTTTGGTTTTAGTTTGGTTTAACCCCGGTATTTCTATACTGGGGTTTTTCATACTGTCTTTTTCGGCAATGTGGGAAATAAGTTTTGGAAATTTGCAATAATATGCCGACCGTAACCAGTATATCCTTCAATGTCAGATATGATCTGACTAGTGCCCCCACGCTTGTACTGACAGATGCGACTACATATCCTGTTGGTGCTGTAGGTATTTTTACAATTACTCAGCCGGACGGCTACGTTAGGACTGGTAACTTTTCTACTCCTGATGTTACCAGTTCGGGGGGCACTCTTTCTACAGGACTTAGACTCAGTTCAACTGGCGGTGTCCAGTGCGGAACATACATTATAAAGTACGAGATTAGAACCACTGACCTTGTGATCAGTACGTTCACTAGGAACTACGTATTTCAATACGAGCCTGTTGGGTTGGTGATGACTGAGAACTTTGATGTGTTCACCCCGAACCTGTCGTATTCGGATAGTACTATCTATACCGTTGCCAACTATAGCAACACTGCTCCTACTAGAGCATGGACAGCTGTGAGCATCCCTACGGGGACCAAGACTAGCACCACTGCAGCGATTAACCTTCAGCATAACGGAAGCTACTACGATGCAGTGTACACGATTACACTGGCTTCTACGCTTACATACTCTCATCAGACATATGCGTGGTTAAGTATACAGGAAACAATTAGCAAAACGGTTACAGCTGAGGCGTGTACCCCCGAGCCGATTGAGGACCTGATCCCCATGATCGAGGTGTTGAGACAAAAGTCCATTGAATGTAATGGCGACTTCCCTGACTTTGAAAAGGCGCAGACATTATTCAGTCACTTGACTGACATGCTGAGAGTGTTGCTGCTCGGGGGAGCGACTCAAGAAGGAATCTATGACGTGTACGAGGACCTCATGGCGATCCTGCGCAATCACGTTCCATGTGTCCATACTAATCTACCAATCCCTCCATACGACTTGGGAGACTATGCTGTCTCTCAGTTTCCAATTGACGCAGCGTTCTGTCAGAATGTTGGCGATGGAGTTAATACTGTTTACAGTGTTTCACACAACCTTAACGATGACTGTGTTCTCGTTCAGGTGTACGAAGTTACGAGCGGTGCTCAGGTCCTAACGGACGTGACTGTCACTAGTAACAATTCGGTGAATGTATCCTTTGCTGCTGCTCCTTCTACTAATGCTTACAAGGTTGTGGTGCATTCAGGTAATGCAGGTATGGTTGGACCGGGAGTCCCTGCAGGTGGTACGATTGGTCAGTTCTTAGTTAAGGGTACTCTTGCAGACTACAACACTCAGTGGATCACTCCATCTTTTATTCCTAATGCTAGGACGCTTACAATCAATGGCACTACGCAAGACCTAAGTGCTGACAGGACATTTACTATTCCAACCATCTACAATAGTGATGGGTCTTTGACTGCGAACAGGACTGTTACAATGGGAGCATTTACGCTTTCATTTGAAAAGGACTTATTGGTTAATGGTCTGACTGTTGGTAGGGGCAATGGTAATATTGCAAATAATACGGCAATTGGAAATCAGGCATTGATTACCAATACGACAGGAACTGGCAATACTGCCAATGGTGTATCTGCTTTATATCTTAATACATCTGGAAACTATAATGTCGCTATTGGAACATGGGCATTAGAGAATAACACAACAGGAGGTAGTAATATTGCTGTAGGTGTTCAAGCTTTAAGGAATAATACAACAGGTGGTAGCAACTCTGCGGTTGGTAGAGATGCATTACGCTTAAATTCTACCGGAACAGCAAACTCTTCGTTTGGGGCATTTTCAATGTACAATACCACAAACTCGAACAACTCATCGTTTGGTGCTAACTCTTTGTATTCAAACACTACAGGAGAGTTCAATGCGGTATTAGGTATGCAAGCCTTAAACTGGAGTACAACTGGAAGTAACAACACTTCGATAGGCGCATATTCCGGATATGGAACTAGTACTACATTCGCAAATAGAACTGGAAGCAACAATATATTCATAGGTTATCAGTCTGTAGGTGTTTCTCCAAATGAATCCAATCGTACATGGATTGGTAACTCATCAACAACCTCCACTTGGCTAGCAGGTAATCTTCTTTTGGGAAGTACTACCGATAGCGGTATTGCTAAACTACAAGTGACAGGATCAATCCAACAATCTTCAGTCTTGTCTTCTTTACTGAAGACTGACGGTTCGGGGGTATTGGTTGCAGCAACACTTGGAACAGACTACTCAGTTCTTCCTTCTCAGACAGGCAACACAGGTAAGTTCCTTAGTACAGACGGTAGTGCTCTGTCATGGGCGGATGTTATAACTAGCAACATCTATACAGCAGATGGAACTCTGACTGGTAACAGGACTGTTACTATGGGCGGGAACTTCATAAACTTTACTGGAGGAAACATTGGCGTAAATAATCCATTTCCTGTAAGACTGCTTGACTTAATTACAACCCAAACAAACAACTATGTGTCTGTAGCCTCGTTCATGGCTCCAAACAATGCAGTTGCTGGTAACACTACGCAGTTTTATTTAGGAACGTCTCAGTCTATTGGTAACTCAATATCTTGGACTTTTAGATATGAGGGTAATAATTCAGCCTCAAACAGAATGGGTTTTGAGTTCAATGGATATGCCACTCCTGTACTGACTATGTATCGTAGTGGTAATGCTATATTGGGAGGCACGGTTGACGCAGGTTATAAGTTTGATGTGCAGGGAACTGCTAGGACAAGTAATAAGTTAACAGTAAGTGCTGGAGGTTTTGAAGCATTTGGGGATTCATTGTTTAATAATAACCTAACTGCTTATGGTAGTATTACTACTGCAAGTCAATTTTTTGGTGGTATTCAAGGAGGCGGTGCAGCATTTGGACAAGTAGTTGTACAACTTAAAAACAATACAAATACTCCTTTCATTAGTTATGGTACACAATACAATACTGCGTCAGTAAATTTATCTCAGAATAATAGTTATTCTGGATATGGATTTGTGCTTAATGGTTCTAGCAGTATTGGATTATCGTTCTTTACAAATAATGGACCAGATGTTAGTACTGTTTTAGGTGAAGAGAGAATGAGATTAACAGGTTCTGGAAATCTTATTTTGGGAACAATTACAGATGCCCCATCATCTCAGTTAACAATTAATTCCACCACCAAAGGCTTCCTTCCTCCCCGTATGAACACCACACAGCGTGACGCTATAGCATCACCTGCCACTGGTCTTGTCATCTACAACACCACTACACTTGCTGCCAATGTTTACAATGGTACTAACTGGGTAGGATTAGGTGGAGGCGTAATAGCAATAGGCGATACAATTACATCAGCAACGGCAGGTTCAGTATTATTCGCAGGTGCAAGTGGTGTACTTGCTCAAGACAATGCTAATTTCTTTTGGGATGATACAAATAATAGGTTAGGTATTGGTAAAAATAGTCCAGCAAATATACTTGAATTACAAAAAAACCAAAATGCTGTTACAAGCATCATAATAAATAATAAGACAGCTGGTACAGGGTCAGCAGCAGTAATTGAAATAAATAGTGACGGTGCAAATGCTCTTAATCTTGGCAAGTACTCATCATCGACAAACACTTACAAAATTATTACTGCCAATGATTCGTATTTAGGAAACTTTTTTAACGGAGATATTGCAATATTGAATGATTTTGCAACAGGAAAGATAAAGTTCGCAGCAGGTGCGTCATCAACTGCACAAGCAACTTTAACCGCAGCAGGTCGCCTCTTGTTGGGAACAACTACGGAGAGTACGTATTTACTTGATGTCAACGGAACTGCGAGGGTGAGTGGGGATATTAGAACGCAAAACGGAACTACATATACAGACCTAACGGCAGATGCTACAAGTGGAAAAATACTTCAAGCATTAATACCCGCTACATATGATTTATATGTTTATATGAATAGGACATCTGTTTATGGTGGAGGTGGTGTCCATTTAACAAGACAAAATCTTTCATCGGGAACTCTTACAAGTTACGCTGATTTTAATGTAGGAAATTTTTATAGTTCTTCTGTAAGTACAAGGAATATAAATATTAAAACTTACGGAGGTACTTCAACAGATGATAAAATACTTACATTATATACAGATGGTACGTCACAAAATCAAGCCTTTACAAGATTTTGGGATGCAGGAGGTTATGGATATATAGCAACATTTGGTATATCATCAAAGACTGGACATAATATTCGTGATTTTGATTTTAGGATGGAAGGTGCAGACCTTGATGCAGGAACTTTAGTTTATAGAGCATTTGGGACAAGTAAGAATTTTGGTTTTGGTTCAGCATCCGATGTAGCATCAGCAGCAGTACATATAACATCAACCACCAAAGGCTTCCTCCCTCCTCGGATGACAAGTACTCAACGTACTGCCATCTCATCTCCTGCTGTTGGTCTCATCGTATATCAAACCGATTCGGTTGAAGGAACATACGAGTACACAAGTACAGGTTGGAGGATTATCAACGCTGCAGGTGGTGGTACAGGAACTGTTACAACAGTAT
>Ga0208975_1000154_pt1 | contig 36068 bp, 53 predicted proteins | sample GreLakmeER78MSRF_FD_187700 | JGI IMG/M metagenome (GOLD analysis project Ga0208975, IMG submission 187700) | Freshwater lentic microbial communities from great Laurentian Lakes, MI, USA - Great Lakes metaG ER78MSRF (SPAdes) | ecosystem: Environmental > Aquatic > Freshwater > Lake | place: Great...
ATAATCCCCCCCAAAAGTTCATATAAACTATCTTTTTCTTTTTTGCTTCTTTTTTCTTTTTCAGCATCATCATTTTGCATCATTTTGAGTGTTTGGGCAATGTCTGCCAAATGAAGATCAATTGATTCCAAAAGAATCAGGAAATGCATCATTTTGTTTGTTTTCTCCATTTTTGATATCTCCGATTGATTGTGAATAGTCATTTTTGCCGTCTTAAATGCTCGCCATTGAATGAAAGGGCATGAACATATATGAATTATCATTCACGCCCTTTTTCGCGCCTTAGAATCAATTTATCAAAGTTTTGCTTTTTTCTCTTTGCCTTCCATAAATCTTGCTTTTTGAAAAGGATTGCACATCAAATCTGTCACATGTCTCTCAGTGAATTCCATTCCCTTTGGTGTTCGATGTCCAAGTGCATTTAATTTGCCTGCAATTTGAACTTGATTGAATCCTGCTTTTGTATATCCATGTGCAATAGCATATGATGCTGCATACCTTGTATCTGAATAAGTGTTTTTCATTCTTCTGAATTTAGGAATCCTGATTTGTGATTCTTTTGCCTTAACTTCAGAAATTGACTGTTGTGGCATGCTTTGATTTTCAAGTGCCTTGACTTTATTATCCAAATCAGTAATTGTATTGAATGCTGCTTTAAAAAGTTCTTTGAATTTATCCATACCTTTTTCAAGTTCTTCAATTCTTGATGTTTGCTTGTCTATAACTGACTTGATATTGCCCAATTGAAAATCTGTATTTTCTTTCAATGTTTGCAAGTCAATGCGCTGTGCATTAAGCCGTGCATGATGTGCATCAATGTTTGTATTTTGAACATCAATTTGCGCTTGAAAATTATTGTTGTCATTGAAACCTGATGTTTCTTTTGTGCTGTTGATAAACCATCTCATTGTTTTGCTTCTTTAAAATGTGTCAAATAATATTTCATCTGCATCCATCTGCATATCAGATTCAATGCCTTTTGCTTTAATAAATTTACATAAATTGTTGATAATTGCATCAATGCTTTCTTTGTCATCTTTTGGTTTTGGCAAAGTGAACATGTGCATTGCCTTATATTGCAATTCGATGTTGATGTCTTGCATTGATTTGAATTTTGTTGATAGTGATGGAAATTCAAATATCACATATTCAAATTCATTCGCATCAAATAGCCTGCAATATATTCGCCATTGCAATGAATCCAAATATTTGTCAATGCTGAATGAACCCCACGTTGTCTTTGCTTCCATAACCTTCCTCCCAACCAAATAATCCGCAACACCTGTGATTGCAATATTGCCAATGCATGATGCGAAAACTTGTCTTGTCTTGACTTCATGCATTCCATCTGTGAATTTTTCTCTTGCATGATTGATTTGTTCCTGATTGAAGATTGCAGGACATTCAGCATCCTGCAATTCAATCAATTTGTGAAACATACTGCCCAATTCCATTTTCAGATTTGGTTTTCCGCGCCTTAACAATGTGTCCATGATTTGCTCTTCTGTCAATATGCCATTGACATATTTCCAATAAGAATCAATCTGTGTGGTTGAAACTTTAATCATGCTGCAATCCCTTTGAATTGCTTTTCTTTTGTGTCGAATTCCAAACCTGAATTGATTGCATGATTCAAGAGAGCATTCCAAATTTGAGTCTTTTCACCTTTGCCAAGTCCTTTTGCCTGCAATGCTTCAAAGAATGCATTGAATTCATCCACTGATTGCAAATTGTGCGCCTCTCTGATTGTTGCTTTGATTGTGTCAATTGCCTGTGCCTGTGATATTCTGTTTTGGTTAAATGCCTCTTTTGTGTCATCAATGATTTGTTGCAATAGCATTCCCATTTCTGAATAATGTGGAATAGCATATGGTGTAAGTTCTGCACTATTTTTACCAACCTTCCAATCATATGCATTGAAATCAATGATTGTGTTGCCTGCTGAATCTTTGTGCAAATATCCAATCATGTCAGACTTGGCAATGATTTGATCATATGATGAACCCTCTGCCAATGGTTTCAATCTTCTCATTTCACCTTCAAATGTTTCTTTGCTGTGCATGATGAAAACAATATTGATTCCTAGTGATCTGATGAACTTATGGAATGTTGTGAATTCAGATTTTATTTCACCATACATCTGCAATTTCTGTGTTGCCAATTGTGGTTTCTTTTCAATCAAATAATCCTTGATTGAATCAATCATTGCACCCGCCGTATCAATTACAATTGTGTCATATCCTGTGAGCAATGCACGCAATTTTGATTCTGTTGCAATTTCTTTGTAATTGACACGCTCGAATACATCAGAAGAAAGTTTTGATCTTTGATGCCCTTCATCAAAGTCAAATACAATTGCATTCTTTGCCGTATTGCCAAGTGTTGTTTTTCCTGCTCCTGCTTCTCCATAGATTGTGATGGTAAATGATTCAAGTTTCAATGATTCATCTTTCTTTGTTATTTGCATGGTTCATGCTCCTTTGTGAATAGTGCTTTGACTTCATTCATGTCAACCAACATCATTTTCTTATTCTTGATTGACATTTGATATTTGATATGTTTCAATTTTGGTTCAACATACCAAATCTTTTTTCCCTTTTGCCGTTTCCTGCCACAACATAGAAACTGAATGTATCTTTGTGTGACTCCAAATATTTCCGCTGCCTCTGCTGTTGTTATCCATTGTTTTGTTTTCAATACGGTGCCTTTGATATATTTTTAATAATTAGTTCAACGCATATTGTCAATACAATTGCAAGTGTGATTGTGACAAAGAATTCAACATCTTTTCTATATTCAATGAATCGATGCTTCCAATAGTCTCTGTCCTCTTTCAATTGCGCAGGTGATTCGTATTCGTTATGCATGTTCATTCTCCACTTGTGATTTGAGTGATTTGTATTCTTCCATCAAGTTCAACCAATCATCAACCAAATCTGAATAAGATGGTGATGTCAATTTATCTTTCACGAATTTCTCATTTGTGTACTGTTCCAAATCTCTTTCATATACATCAGGCATTGCATATTTGATTGCTATGGATGCCTTGATCCATCTGCCATGATATTGCACGCCCTCTCTTGTTGAGTCAAGCCATTCATCAAATGATTTGACATAGTCATGAGAATCAGGCACAAAGGAATTCATCAGTTTTCCTATCTTACTCATTTGTCCTTTGATGTGTGCCATTTCATTCATGATTCTGTTGCCTTGTTTGTCTGTCATCTTATGCTCCAATTGTTTTGAATAATAAGGGCGGCGAACCGCCCCGCGTTTTTTATTTTTAATTCCACACATTAAACTTAGGGAACCAATACCCGTCAATTTCGCGCGCTCCCAAATAAACTAAATTTGATCCCCACCATTTACATAATAAATTCGCATACTCGTTTGCCTGCTCTTTTTTTGCGTATCCATATACTGTTTGATTTGGCAACAATACACCATTCGTTTTTTCGTATGATTTGTGCGCTGATTTTTTTTGTTCTGTTGTCATGTCTCTGCTCCAAAAAATAATTGTGTGTGTGTTTAATTACAAATGCAATATATGATATATGCGAACCACTTCCAAACAAAAAATTAAATTCCCAAAAAAACTTCTTCGCAAATTTGCATTCCATTATGTCTGAAGATTCTTTGTCCTATCGAATAGTCACAAAGTGCTTTTGCCTGTTCGCATGTGAACCAACTGTCAAGACCTGTGTTTGCATTCAAGAAAGTTCCATCAGCATTCAAGATTCTAAGTTTGCCATCTAACCACATTTTCCTGCTCCGATATTGTTTGTGTTTCAATTATTACATCACAAACATACGGTATATGCGAACCACTTCCAAACATTATTTTTAATTACTCAAAATAAAAATGGCTAACTCATTACATTTGAATAAGTTAGCCACGAAATTTTTTTTTATTTAGACATTCTTAGACATTCTTAGACATTACCACCATTTGGTGGCAATTCACCAACCAAATATGCAAATGTTTCTGTGACATCATAGATACTTCCGTTTGCCATCAGTATCATTCGATAGATATCCATTTCATAAACTGCCCTTATTGCATTTTCATCAATGATGATTGATGCACCATCATTGACATCTGTCACTGTTATTGCCATCTAAAATCCCCTTAATCAATTGCAATGACTGCTGTGCCTGTAATCTTTGCAGTGCTGTGGAATGTGTGAGCTGATCGAATTTCAGGCACCATATATATTGATGTTGATGTTGGTTGCAATCCATACGGCAAATTGATTGATGCCTGAATGAATGCTGTTCCAACACCACCATTCAACCAATTACCATTTGCAATGTCAAAATATCCAATGCAAACATCAAATTGTGCTTTTGTAAATGCCTGTGCTGAATTCCTTGATGATGGTGTGATGTTCTGTCCAAATAACCACAACCGCAAATTCGGCTTTTGTAAAGTTCCTGATGTTGATTCCACAAAATCAATATTCAATATTGTGCCTGTGTCTCCTGCAAATCTTGATGCATTTGGAATTGCAATTGCTGATGATGTGAGAATATCTCCTGATGCATAGGCAACTGTGTCTAATGTGCCAAAATCAAATATTGATTGGACCTTTTCTTGTCCTGTTTGTCCTGCGTAAAAAATAGGCATGATGTTTATACGGGTATTGTGAATAATCTATTTGCTTCAAAAATGTCTGCCAATTTGAAAACATTCAATGTGCATTGTGTATTGGAATTCAGGAATGATGCAAAACCCATTGTGCCGTGCAAATATATCCTGAATCCATACCTGCCCGCTTGGTTCAATCTTGAATCTTGATTTGGCAAATTGACAATTGCTGTGCCATTCAAATTTGGGTGCTTGTTTGTGCTCCGAAAATCCATGAAAGGTGTATAGACTTCATTGAATCCACCACCACCTACATTTGTTTCTAATGACAATGCATAGTCATGATTCCCCTGCACTGTTGTTGAATAGAAAAAGCACTGCACCAAATACCAACCTGCTTCATTGACATATATCATTCTGTCTCTTGCATCATATTGGAAATTGCTATTCAATACATTCACAGTACGAAAGGGAATCAATGTTTTTGTTGTAATTGCTGCCAATCCTGACAATGCAAAATCTGTAACGCCTATCATTCCAAATGGATAGTTCTGTGACTTTTTATGTGCATCCGATGCTGCTGCTGTTGCACTTGATTTTGCAATGCCAATTGCATTCGATATTCTTGCTTCAATTTGACTTCCTGTTGAATCATTTGCAATTGTATTGAAATCAATTTCAAGTGATTGTAGTTCTGATGTTTGGTTTCCTGTTGGAAATGCAACTTGTTTCCTGCCAATTCCTGCAGGTCTTATTGGTTCATTATATTTCATGCATACATCCTTGCAGTCAATTCAACATCTCCTGAAAACACATCCAAATCATGTTTTGTTATCACTGCTGTTCCTGTGTTCGCATTGTAAATTTTTGTTATCAATGAATTCATATCATTCATATTGATTGTGCAATTTGCACCAACATCTTCAAAACCACAAATGGAATGTTTTGTCTTGAATGATATTTCCGTTTCCTTTGCATTTCCTAATGCTTTGACAAGTGAATAAGCCATTGTATATGGCACGCCTGCTGTCTGCTGTTCAACAATCATTGCAGCACTTAATGCATCATCTTTTCCATATGGTTTGTTCTCACCTGATGATGGCACATCAGTATATTGCAATTTAATTGCATCGGTATTTGAATACTTGAATTGACATGTTGAATCAACTTTCTTTGCCCTTCCGAGCTGTGTAATTACATACAAAATCATGCCTGTATTGATTGCGTTTCTGACGTAATCATTTCCCCTGTTTGTTGCACTTGGTAAATTATGGAAAACAATTTCAACATCTTTTGAATTGTCTCCTGATGTTCCCTGTTCTGAATATGGGAATACCTTATTGTCTTTTTCACCTTGCAATGTAGAACATGAAATATCTACTGATTTAACAGTCTCTTGGAATAATTTGAATTTGACATCACCATATGTATTTGATGAATTGAATGTGATGCCACTGCCTGTCAATGGTCTGATGAAATCAGCCGTGTATGTTGCCGAAAACCAACCCGATACCGAAGACCATGCATAAACAATGCGATAATTTTCCAAAGTGTTTTCAACAATCAATTTCAATATTTCATAAGCATTCCCAACTTTGCCTAATGCTGTTGGATCTTTCAATGCACCACCCATCAATTTAGGCGTTGTTGAACCTGTGCCATCAGGCAATTGCCACATCTCACTAATATATGCAGGTTTTGAAATCGCATTTGTTGGAACGCTCCCATGAATTGTCCTTTGCTGATAGAATGTCCATGCCTTTGCAAAAGGAATAGGCAATGAAATTGATGATGATAAATTCCATGTGAACCCTCTCATGTATCTTGTAAACAATGCTTGCATCTTTGTCCGCATTCTTTCAAATGTCGATGTATTGTACACAATATTATTTGGTGCATAATCCCTTGCATATCTTACATTTCCACGCGAATCTGTGTAATTGTCTTCATATAAATCAACACGATATTTTTGCTCACTTGATAGTTCAACATATCCATCACCATAATCAATTGTGATTGGTGGTGTCAACATGCCTTCAATCATATCATTCACAAACATATTGTGGTTGATTGCCTCTCCGATGCATCTCATGACATCAAAGCATTCAATCTTGAATTCCAATATCTCTGACAACTTATTGACTGTCAATTCATTCTCTGCACTGTATTTTTGGCATCCAATAAAAATTGGTCTCAATCCACTTCCATCATTGACCATCAAAATGAATGTGTTGAATTTTTGAAAACTACCAACACCAAAATCATAATAGTTTCCAAACTTATCATATAAACTTCCACCCTCTCCTATGTCATTATAGTCAATGCCTTTTGATGTTGAACCCTGCAATAATTGCTCACGTAATTCATCATAATTTGCAGTGCCCTGCAATGCTGCAATATTCAATGTCATTTGCAAAGTTTGTGATACAAGTCCAACAGGAATTTCACCAAGTTCTGTTGAAAGTTTCATATCTCTCATTATGAAATCATCAGGCAATTCAACCAATGTGAAAGTGCTGTCAAAGAATCCTGCTTGACTTGGGAATGATGGATTGATGTTTGCATTGCTTGGAATGATATACAATGTATATTGCCAATCATTTTCATCTGTCCATTCTGAATAGAATCTTTTGTATGCCATGTATTAAACCCTTGATGCAAGATCGCGTGAATAGCAAGTCAATGTCAATTTCTCATTTCCTGATGCCCATGCTTTTTCATTTGCAATTTCACACCGGACAAAAACAAATGGAATCAGTGCTGATGTTCTCGGAAAATTTGTTGAATCTCGGTATCTATCAGGTAATACTTTTGGAGCATCAGGTGCATTCAATCGAACAAACTTTCTTTGCAATACAGAATCCAAAAGAAACATAATTGAATCAGTATTCAAATAGGTTGTTGGATTGTCCATCCATGTACTATTTGGAAAACAAACAAGTTCCAATGCACGCCTGATTTTTCTTTGTCCAATTTCTCTGCCTTGCATTGATACATCACTGCCTGATTCAATATCGAATGATGGAAACATTCCCAAAATTGGAATCTGAATTGCAGTATAGGTTGCATTTCCTGTGCTAAATGTATCAACATCACAGCCTTCAATTTTTACCCAAAATCGTGCCATTAAAATCTCCTAGAATTCTTTTTGCGATTTGCTTCAATCATTGCACTTATGGAATTTCCATCAGCGTGCAAAACACCATGCACATCAACTTTTGTATTGCGAGTAATTTGCACACCAAGATTTTCAGTCACTTGTTTCAACTGTCGAATTTCATGCACCAATTGACCATCCTCACTTACTGATGTATGTGACATTTGCATTCTGTAAAATTCCCTAATTGGCAAACCTGTCTCATTCATCCATTTCAATTCATCAACATTGTTTTTCGTGGCACGGGCTGTGATAACTGATTCACCTTTTGAGAGCCATGCGGGAATGCTGTCCGATGTTTCCGTGCCATCACCTTCCAACGATACAACACCATCTTTGAATCCTGCTGCTGATTGTGCTGCTGCAAATAATCCATACAATGCACCTGTCAATACACCTGCTGTTGCAATACCTGCCAATCCCATCTTTGATACCTCTGTTCCAAATATTGATGCTACCCAAATTGGTATCTGTTTCTGCAATAATTCAAATGCAATTTGCAATGTCACTTTTCCAACATCTGCCAATGTTGCTTTTCCTGATGCTGCCAAAACAGACAATTGTGTGATTGCTTTGCCTGCATATTCTTCCAATATGGATGTCCTGAATCCATAGACATCTTCATCATTCTTTGCTGCCTCTGCCTGTGCTTTGTTCAAATCAGTTTGTGCTTTTGCAAATTGATCCAATGTTCCTTTTCCTTCCAATTCTGCCAATGCTTTTCTTGCTTCAGAAACTTTTGCATCAAGAGCAATTTGCTTTTGCGCTCTTTCATTTGCGGATGCTGTCAACTTATTGCCTTGATCTGTCAAGATTGTTGACAATGCTTTGTCACCTGCAAGTTTCAAATCTTTCAAAAGAGAATCACCAAGTTTTTCCTGTTCCAATCCTGCATCAATTCTTTTCTGTTGAATCTCTGCAATCTTTGCTTGGTATTCTTCAAACGATATTGACCTGTCTGCCAATGATTTTTCAAGGTCTGATTCTTCATCCTGCAATGCCTTTTGTTTTTCCTCCCTTAATGCTCTGCCCGCCTCTCTTTCTTCAATCAATCTACCAATGTTGAACTGCTCCATCATGGATGTTTGCAGTGCCATTTGCACACCATACAAGATGTTGTTTTGCCTGTCAAATTCTTCCTGCAATCTTGCTTTTTCAATTAGGTATGCTGTCTCTAATTCTTCGAGCTTTGTATAGTTCCCTTCATTTGCTTTTCTCTCTGCATCAAATTTCACACGCAAATCAAATAGTGCCAAATCCAAACGCCTTTTGTCTGCATCTGTTTGCCTTTCAATCTTGACTCTTTCAATGATGTCTGCTGATTGCGTTTCGATTGTTTCTCTTTGCTTGACATTATCTTCCAACAACTTTTGAATTTCTATCTTTTGCTTTTCATCTGCATTCACTGCAATGGCATTCAATTCATTGTAGGTATTTTGCAATCTTGCTTTCAATTCATCAACCTCTGATTCAAATTCAGCATCAGTGATTTTGAATGCAAATGTTGTTGTAAGTTTTTCAGGCACTGCCTTTTTCAAATCATCAGATTGTTTTTTCAATCTTTCAAATTCAGATTTGAATGCCTCTGCTGTTGATGTTGCTGAAATCTTATTCAATTGCAATCCAACATCTGTGATTCTCTTTTGCAAATCAGTATAGTATTTTGCTGCCTTTTCTCTTTCCTGTTCATTCCCTTTGATTCTTGCAATTGTTTTTCCATCTGCTGTTGTTTCAATGTTTGCAAGGTCGTTCAAGTTCTTTGTTGTTTCACCAAAATATGTCACCTGTTGCCTTTGCACTGATAGCAACAATTCAAGTCTTTGCCTTTCCTCTTCCAACATTTCCTTTTTCTTATCAATGGAAATATCTGTCAATCCTTGGTCAACTGCTTCCTGCTTTGCTGTTTGTTCTTTTGTTGCCTGCAGTCTTTTTTCTTCATTCACCAAATCTTCAATGGCTGCCAATTCTTTATTCTTGCTATCACTCTTTTTCTTTGTGTTCAAATCGGTATTCTTTGTTGTATCATCATCAGAATTTTTCACAACGGTATTTGTTTCAACCGCCTTCTTTTTGTAGAAATCTAAATATGCTGCTGATTGCTGTGCTGCATTGCGAATTGTTGCAACAAATTGATTTTTCTTTTCTGCACTTCCAAAACCTGCTTCACCTAATCTATTTGCAATGCCTACTAATTTCAGTGTTGCTGAATCAATTTCTGCTGTTGATTTTGCGCCAAATATTTCATTCTTGAATTTTTCAACTTCATCTGTTAGGGCTGTTGCACCACCTACTAAATTGGTTGTTGAATCGTACAAATCTGTCAAAGCCAAATCCCTTTTGCCCCTGATTATTTCCCTTGATGCTCTTGCAAATTCTTTTTCTAATTGCACACTTTGGTCGCGCAATTTCCCCAATGTTGCTGTTGATGTTTTCCCTATCTGTTCAACACCTGATAAATTTTCTTTGTAGGATTTTGTGGCATCAATCAACTTTGGATATTTTTCTTCCAACTTGGATTGAATTTCCTGCATCCTTTTTTGTTCATCAGCACTTAGTTTTGTTTTGCCCGCTAATGTTTGGAATTCATTGACAAGTGATTGTGTCTGAATTTCGCCCTGTTGCATTTCCTTATTCATCTGCTGTTGCGTTTCAATATTCTTTTGCTGTGCTTCTGCATTTGATATTGTTTCTTCTGCAGATACATTCATGGCATCAGCAATTGCAACAATACCAACAACGGCTGCTGCTGCTGCTGCTGCAATCAAGAATATAGGATTTGCAAGTAATGATGCTGTGAATGTAATCACTGCAGAATTTGCAAGAAATGTTGAAAGTGAAAACGCTTGGAATCCCGCTGATGATGTGAATGCTGCAATGCCCGCTGCTGCCAATCCAACTGCAATTGGTGAAAGGACTGTTGCAATGGTTGCAAAGTTATCAAAGACAAATTTCACAATTGGTGTCAATGCTTGGAATGCCTTAATCAATCCGACTTCAATCGCTGCCTTAACTTTTTCAAATCGTGATGCCAATGTGTCTTGATTGATTGCTGCCTGCACTGTTGCTTCATTCGTACCCGTCACACCCTCTGTGAACAATTTAATATTGTCAACTTGATCCAAAAGAATCCCCGCTGCACTTGCATTTTCTGCACCAAATAATTTTCCCGCTGCTGCTGCTCTTTCTGCAGGATTTTTGATTTGATCCAATCCACCTTTCAACATTTCCAATGCTGATGCAAGACCGCCACCATCTTCTGCCGATGTTGTCAATGTATTGCCAAGTTTTTCATATGACAATCCAACCTTTGCCAAAACCCCCTCTTGCTCTTTTCCACCATCAATCAATTTTCCAATAACATTTCTAAGTGCAACACCCGCTTCACTTCCAACTTTGCCACCAACTGCAAGACCTTGAATCGCTGCGTTAGTTTCTTCAAATGACAAGCCCGCGCCTTTTGCAGCAACACCCGCTTGCAATATGGCTTCTGATACCTGTGGAATTTCCGCTGCACCAACCTTTGCCGATGCTGCCAAAACATTGATGAATCTTCCTGATTCCTGTGCCAATTTTGCAGGGTCTGATGCATCAACACCAAATTGCAACATGGCATTTGACAAAGCATCAACTGATTGCTTTGCATCCAATCCTGCTGCTTTGCCAAGTACATTCACTGATTCAGCAACAGTTCCAAGTGCTTCAGGTGTCTTTGCCAAATCAGGCCCAAATTTTGAAAGGACTGTTTGGAACGCTTCCAATTGTGTCGTGGCGCTTCCACCAAATTGCAATGCCAAATCCTGTGCCCTTGTACCTAAATCATCAAGGCCTGCACCCGTCACACCTGTCACAGCGGAAACGGATTGCAATGCCTTTTCAAAATTGTTTCCTGCATCAATTGCTGCTGTCACTCCCTCTTGCAAAACACCTGCAACTTGACCGCCAATGTTAGCCAATGCACCACCTGCAAATGCACCTTTGAAAACATCACTGAATTGTGACTGTGCTTCTGATGCAGATTTTGTTGCCATCTGCACAACATCTTTGAATCCATCTTCTGCATCTTTGGTATCAACACCAACTTTCATTGTTATGTCATTTGCCATTTGCTATCCTTTGTGGTTTCTTTCTTTGTGGTAAGTTAGATTCATTGCATACAAACGAAACATTTGCAACCTGCTCACTTCATTCCAAAGGTGAGTGAATTCAACTGTGCTCCCATTTGCAATGTTTCGAAAAACAAAATATTCATCAATGATTGATTCATCCAAATACCTCAATGCCAATGGTTCTTCATCCTGCACATACTTATCATCATCAGGGTCATTGAAAACAACCCATTCATTCAGCATCTCAAATACTTGTTTTGATTCTGCCCAATACATTGCCACGAAAAAATTTCAATTGTTCAAGGATGGAATTCAAATCCTGCTCCTGCCAAAATTCAGATGATGATTCTGATTTGAGTGCTGCCAAGAATTCAGCATCAGGATATTGTGATTCAGCCTTTTTCCAATTGATACAAATTTTCAGCATGTTGAATATGATGCCAATGGTCTGTTCATTCAATGAAATATGTTCAAAGATATTTTCACGAATTGTCAATATCACTTCCGCAACAATTTCCTGCAATCTGAAATCATCTTTGACATTTGCCCATGCGTTGGAACCTTCGAGCAAATTGATTTTGCCCTTGAAATAATCATCACCAAGAATTCTTTTTTGCAATAAAGATTCATAAGCGCTTTGTGCTCCCTGCGATCTTTCAAGTTCATTCAATAAAGGTGTGACTTCATTGTATAGTTTCTGTGACAAAATAGATTGCAATTCAATTTTGTATTCTTTGCCGTTGTAATAAATAGTCATAAAAGCCCTATAAATGCCCATGGTTAAACAAAACAAAAGGACAGGACACAATCTATGCCCTGTCCATATTTCAATCAATTACGCTGATGCTGTGAGCCAAACTTCAACATATCCTCTGTCTTCAGGAATTGTCACAAATGTGGCAGGAGCCAATGTGACAAATTTGCTTTGGAATGCTGATGCAGGAACTGTCACAAATGAGTCATTGTTGACAATTTCGCCACCAACTTTTGGCTTGGTATATTTGCCTGATTCCATGTCGAACGCCCCAACATCCTGTGCCAATTTGCAAAGCATGATGACAACTTTTCTTTTGTTCTGATATTCAGGAACCGTGCCTGCATATTTTGCACCATAAGTGATTTTGCCAAGTGTTTGTGATGATGCTGTTGCTGAATTAAATTTGACCCCATCTTCATATTCGCCTGAATCTGATGCCGCCTGTGTTTGTGGTGCATAGTCAGTCAGAAATGCTGTGAGCTTAGGATCATCTTCATTTTGGTCAATTGTGAAATTTGTTCTTGTTACTGATGTTTTGATTTTCTTTGTCAATGAAACTAACGGGACCGTTGTGGTTGCCCATAATGGAACACCATTTGATTCAAATGCTGTGAAGAAATCGGTATGATTTGCGCCACCTACTAACATAGTTTTATTCCTTGCTTAAGTGTGTAAATGTCTTTACTAAATAATTCCAAACCCTTTGTGAGGGTTTTCTTGTATATTCTCGAATCAGCAATTTTGCGTTTCTCTCTGCCTTTGGATTGAATGAATCTTTTTCAATTGCATATCCATCATGAATCAAAATGATATTGGTATCATGAAACGGCAACTCATTTCCATTTGTTGTTGGTATCTCATGACATATCCCTTCCCAATTGATGCCTGAATTCCTTTTGAACAATCTACAATTGTGCAGTGCATATCTTTCACGAACATGTGCATTTTCAGGTTTGTCAAATGTAATTCCTGCAATTGATGTCCAACCTGCAACAACACCTTCTGCATCCATTGACTTTATTTCATCAATCACATCATCAGGATGATTTGCAATATATTCATCAGAGTCAATATGCAAGACCCATTTTCCTGATGCATGAAAATCCATCATATTTCTAATTGCACTGAAATCAAAGTCAATGCCATAATCCTTGTATTTATATTGCAATGTCACAATCTTTGGTGTGTCTGCAATCAATTCAAATTGTTCATCATATTCATCAACCTGTTGAATCATGCATGAAACAATCTGTGCATCTTTTGGCAATCTTGAAATCAGCATTGATAGATTGCATTCCTTTGGATGCATCACACAAACTGATAGCAATTGTTCTTTCATGAAATCCTTGTGTAAAAAATTCTGAATGTCATCAATGTCAATCCCTTTGTTTCATCATCTGAAAATGTAACAGGTTCCGAGCCAATAAAGTGAACAGATGAAAATGTTGTTTGTTCATAATCAGATACATATTTTTCAACTTCCAAATCTGTCAAGCACCATTCAGCTTTTTCTGCCAAATCTTGCATGGCATATCTTAGTGATGCCTTGCCAAGTGTTGGTTGCTTCTTGACTGCATTTCCAAGCAAAAGATAGATATCAATTTTGCCCAAATCGGAAACGGCTGACATATCTTCCAAAGACTCTGTGAATCTTTCATCAGTGCTTCCATAAATGCCTACATAATCAAAGCCATATGATTCATATTTGTGCAATAGTATTTGTTCATATACTTTCACACCTGACATTGTATTCAATTGATTTGTTATGGCATCAGTTAAATGTTTTTCTCTTGACATGTTTTTAGTTCCGTGTTCTGTTTTGCAGTTCAATGATACCTTGGACAATTGCCTGTTTCATTTGCTTTTCAAATTTCGGTTGTCCATTCCTTTTGAAATCTTCAATCGCAGGTTTCCAATATGGTCTTGCTTTGATATTCACACCACCTTTATTTTCAATGGACAATGCAATCCTTTTGAAAAATGGTGCTTTTGTTTCCATGTATTTGCGCCAAAAGAATTGTGCCATCACATAAGTTTCTTTTTTCCTTTTGACTGATGATGCTCTTTTGATTGCATTGATGAATCCACCAACTTCATGAATTTTTGCATAGGGAATTTTGCTTCCATATTCCAAAGTAAATTGGCTGCCTGATTGCGATGCCTTGTAAACATTGTTTTTATTATTCTTGATGAATGATTGAAACAAACCACCACTAACAGAAAACAAAGAATTTCCCGTATTGAAAACAGGCGCACGATTTGTTGCACCACCTGTTGCACCTTGATTCTTGATAAACTTTGCAATGGACAATTGCATGAATGCAGGGAACTGTTGTAATTGGTCCGCAACAACAGGTCTGATGATATTTGTGATTTGTTCCTTTGAAAACATTAGACTGTTGCAATCCTGAATTTTTCAAAATGTCTTTGCCATTTGATGTCAGTGCTGATTGATGCATTGATGCTTTGACCTGCGCCACCTGTTGCAACAGAATTCAATCCAAACCAATTACCGCCTGTTGCTGAATTCTTGTATATCCATGATGCCATTTCCGTAATGCCTTGCAAAACATTATTTGGCATTGTTGAATCTGAATACCCTGTTGACAATGTTGCGCGGAACATCCCTGAATTGATACTCCTATATATCACGAAATTCAATCCATTGTCAGTACTGAATGCATAATTTTGAGCATTGACATTTGCATAGGTTGCAAATTCATCTGCCTTCCATTGCAATGCTGTCAGAGCCGTGTTTGCTGTGTAGGGTATATATTTCCACCTGTGCTCACTTTCTAAGCCGTGGCGGGCTTGAGAATGCGTAAAAACATAATTTACCGATGATGCACGCAAGGGCTGACCACAATATGATTCAGCCTCTGCATAGCATATATCAAAAACATCATCAAACCATTCATACAATACGGCATCCTCTGATGATTGATCGCCTGATAATTCCAAATTATTGTATTGAAAGAATGATGCCTGCAATCTTGGGTATGCCGTTGAATAACTCATTTTGTATTTGCCTTTTTATCTGATGTTTTCTTTGTTGTTTCCGATGCCTTTGCATCCTCTCTCACTACATATCCACGCTCTTCCAACTTGGCAAAATCTGCATCATTCAATTCCGTGATTCTGCCTTCATCCAAACCGCCAAATGCTCTTATCACTTTTGCATGTATCATATTTCATTCCTTTGAAAAATCGGATGCAAGACATTTGCCCTGCATCCTTTTCATTCATTCAAAATTAGGTTGTTGATGTTTTGAGAACGCCGATTGCTGATGGTGCAGGGAATGCAATTCCAATTGATTCAGTGACCATGATTCCGCGTTGTTGTGTTCCACCAAGACCTGTTGCTGCAAAGTATTCTTTGTATTCATCAACTGTGATATCCTCACGAATACCAAGGATTGAATACTGTGAAAAATCTGCATAAACCGCTGATGCAACATTTGCTGCTGATGTCGCAAACAATGAATCAGGAACAACATGCATTGGGCGACCTGTTGGTGTCACATAGGTATTGTTTTCAAGTGCTGTGAGTCCAATTGATGTCACTTCCAAAGGACGAATCATATCCCAAATAGGACGGCCATTTACTGCATCAGTTTCTTTCAAGAGGTAACCAAATACAGATTGTGGCACAACAAATACACCATTTGCACCAACACCTGAATTCACACCAAGGCGAAGATTGATTAAGTCCTTCCATGAGATATCTTCAAATGCATCTTTGCCTGAATTATTTGCACCGCCTTGTCTGATAACTGATGTACCTGAAAGGATTGTGCAACCTGTGAATTCGGGTGCATTTCCTGTGCCCTTGAAAAACTGCTTATCCTCTGCTTCTGCAATTGCCTGTGCCAAACCTTGAATTGTGTAATCAAGGAATGCAGGTGTTGCATCACGCAATTGTTCATCAGACACAATACATCCACCAACAATTTTCTTGGCTGTGAGTGCTGTGCCTGTGTAGAAATTTGCACTGTCTGTCAATGTGAGTGATGAACCTTCGGCAACAACGGCTGCACTGAATGCACCTGATGATGTGATGTTTTCTGTCTTGCCTCTCATTGGATAGATTTTTGCAAGTGCTCTTGCATATCCAAATCTATCAGCAAATGACATAATTTCTTCAACCCAAAATTGAGGAACCGCAAATCCACCCTGTGCATTTGTTCCTGTGTTGAAATTTGCTCTTGTCAAATACTTTTCATTTGCTCTGTTTGCAATATCTTCTGCAATACCCAATTTGCCTTTTGTCAATGCTGTGATGTATTCACCAACAATGCGGGCTTGCTCATTCTTTGTGTCATGATCGGCTTTGACTTTTACATATCCAACTTGCGGTGCATTCATTGGATTCATGCTACGCACTCTTTCTGTTGCAATTTCATTTGCACGGGATTCAATCGCTTTTGTCAAATCCTCTTTTGTTGTTGTAATGATATTACTATTCATTATTTGTTTCCTTTGATAGATTCCAAAATTTCATCTGCATTCAATTTCTTGATTGTTGCAATTGAAAAACCACGCTCTGTATTGATTGCTTTTGTGATTTTCTTATTGCCTTCATTTATCATTCCGACACCTTCCATAATCATTGCCATTGTTGTTGCACTGATTTTCTTTCCTGCTCTTGTCTCAAATGATGCTGCAACAGGTGCTGTTGGTTCTGCTGTTGCTGGTTCTGGTTCAACCTGTGGTTCAACTTCTGCTGTTGCATCGGGATTCAAAATTGCCATGACTTTTTCTGCCATTGCAACTGTTCCTTCTTCTGCTGCTTGTGTTGCCAATGTTTCATCAATTGCCAATTCCTCTTTCAAGAATAGCAATGCTGCTTCCTTGATAACAGGCAACAATTGATCTTCGATTGCAACAACTTGTTCAGGTGTTAACATTCTCTTGATTCCAATTTGTTTCAAAATTTGTTTGTATGTTTTTTGCTGCTGATTCTCAAATGTTTTCTTAATCAATGCATCCCTATTTGCAGGGATTGTCACAACACTAAATTCAACCAATTCTGATTTGGTATATGTCGTAACTTTTTCGCCATCTATATTTTGTTCTGTTTGTTCAATCGGAATGATGCCAACGGAAACTGCACTGACAAAACCATTCTTAATTTTGTCATTGACTTTGATTGCCTTTTCATCATTCATATCCAATTGTATTGTTGCTTCTAAATTTTCACCATTCAGGAAAAATCCTAAGCATTTCCCAATTGGCAAATAGTCTGATTTGTGGTTGATAAGCACAACAGGATTGTTCATGTATGCTGAATAGTCTATGCCTGATGGCACAATGATGGTGCCGTATCTATCCACATCAGGTGTGCTGATTGTGAATGACCATATGCCATCATCTTTTGGTTCCATTCCTTCCATCTCATAATCTTCGCCATTGCGCTTTATAAGATTGAATTCACGGTGAATAATATTACTCATTTGTATTCCTTTGTTTTGTTTTGTTATTGCACGGGAAATAGATAACATCTGCACCTAACTACATTTGATGCCTTGACTGTTGTGCCACCTTGCGATTCTCCTGCAGGTCTGTCAATCAATGAACCATCATCAAATTTAAACCAACCAAGCTCATTTTCAATTTGTCCATCAATTGCCTTGTGTGATGGTCTGACTTTTCCATCCCTTTGTGAATTCCACATTGATTTGACTTTGAAAGATTTGAATACCGTCTTTTGTGTGCCTGTCGTCACTGATGTTGCCGTTGTCTGTGCAATCATTTGGACACGGGATGTTGAAAGTGTTTTGAATTCCCTTTGCAATATTTCTTCAATCACTTCCTTTGGCTGCGTTGCATTCTCTGCAATAGTTTCAATCACATCTTGTTTTATCAAGTCCATTGAATCCGAAACTGATGCAACAATCTTTGAATTCAATTCCCTTGACATTGATTGCAATTGCTGTCCAAGTTCACCTGTCAAATCCTCTTTGCCCATTGAAAAATCTTTCAACACTTTTTGTGTAATTGTATCAACTGATTCATTCACGACTTTTTGCAATTGCTGCTGTTGGTTTGCATTCAATCCATAAGATACAACAGGGTCCTGACCATTGTCAATTGCATTCATCGTTTCTTGATTGAATTCATTGACAAAAGATTTGACTATGATTCCCAATTTTCCTGATATACTTTGTGACATTTCATCATATTGTCTCCATGATTCAGCTCTTGCCTCTGCTGTTTGCATAGGGAATGACCGTGGCACAATACTCATTTTTGCCCCCTGCAATGACTTCTGTTGAACGGAAACAGGTTTTGGCATATTCACTACCGTATCAATGGGAACTAAGCCATTGACAAGCATTGGAACATCGCCACCGTTTATTGCATCATATCCTCTTTCACGTCTTGCATCATTGATAGTTTTGATGCCATATTTCAATTCAAATTCTTCCTGCTTGATTTGACTTTCAACATCAGCAAATTCATATGGCTGTGCTTGAATCAATACATCATTTTCAAATCTTCTGAAATGCCTTGTCAATTCTTCTGCAATATACATTGCAACAGGGTCAATTGTTTGCTGTCTGAATACTGCATATTGCACTTCCGCTGTTGCCCTGTTTTGGAATTCACCTGTGAGCATTCCCGATGGCACCCCAAACACCTGTGCAATCTGTGACCTCACATCCTTTGAAACGGAATCATATGAAATACCAATTTGCATTTCAGGTGGCAATGACATATTGAGTCCACCCGATAACAATGCTCTCAATTTGTAATTTGGCAGGGCTTCATTCCATTGCTCTTTCAATGATTGCCATAATTCAGCATCAACATTTTCTGATGATGTTACAACCAATGGTGGAACCGCATTATTTGCAAACAATCTTTGTAAGTAGTCCGATACCTCACCATCAATTTGTGCATATGGCAAAACAGCCGAAACAAGACCGCGTCCAAATATGTTCATGCCAATAAGTTCATCAGGTTTTGATGATGATGGAAATATATTTGCAATGTGGCATATTTCATTTTCAGGAATTTCAAATGCACCATCATTTGCGGATTGATACACATATTTCTTGATGAAATTATCACCACCCCTAACAACTCGCATTCTAGTAGGATTCAGCACCCACATTTGCAATGGCACATCATGCCCCATTGTTGGTGTCCATAGGAAAACATTTCCATTCACATCATACCAATTTGAAATTCCTTTCATGATTTGTGATGTGGTGAAATATGGATTTGGATTTGACAAAAGTCTATTGATCCAATGACTGTTTGCAAGTTCCTCTTTTTCCCAATTCAATTCCCTGAATGATTCCATGTCAACAGACATTAATCCGTTGGCTCTCATTTGCAAACATGCGAAAACAGTGCCATAAGCCGACACAGTCAATTCATTTCCTGATGTTTGACTTGTCATGCCTCTGCCATCATTCAGGTATGCTATTGGTGGTTTATTGCGTTTTTCAGCAACTCCACCTGCAATGAATTTGACTCTTTCAAGAATGTTGTTGTAAAGTGACATTATTCAAATCCTATACATGTACTGATGGTGTTTTTCTAATTGCACTGAATGCCATTGACAAGGCATCAATCATATCATCATGCCTGTCTTGTTTCGTGCCCGTAAATGATAACAATTCATCTGTGAATTCAGGCATCAAATGTGGCACATGATATACAAGCCCTCTTTCATATTTCGCTTCAATCGGTTGGAATCTTATCATCTTGTCTTTTGTTGATGGAATGCCAATCACATTCATTCTTGTGTTCCTTTTGAGTTCCTGTACCAACCATGCCTGTGCCTGATTCGATTCAATCGCAACAACCTTTGGTTTCCACTTGTTTTCCATTTGCACAATCTTTTCACCAATTTCAACAAATGACCATCTGCCACGAATCACATCCACAATCACAATTTCCTTTTTCGCTGTAATGCCAATGACACAAATTGCCGTGTAATCTGCATTCTCTTTTTCACTGATTGCCAAATCAACACCAATATAATACGCCTGTGGTTCCAATACATTTGATATCCTAATCCATTCTCTTTTGACTTTTGCTGCATCCCTGTCAACATATTCTGCCAAGTATTCCTGTGCAAAAACAATTGATGGCAATATTGATTTTTGCCTTTCAATTTCATCAGCATCCATCAATGGATTTTCATATGTTGAATAATGAAAGGACTTCCAATCATCATATGAATTTTCAAAATTGTCAAGGTGGTGAAAATGATTTTTTCCTTTTGGTGTTGAAAAGAAATATGCATCACCTTTGTAATCAGTGAGCATAGGGCTTAACACAAAGTTCCAATCATCTTCTGCATTCTCACAATGTGCCCACTCATCACAAATCATCCTATGATACTTGTTGCCTCTCAATGCATCAGCACGCCAAATGCCCTTCAAATTCAGGATTGATTCACCAAGTCTTATTTCGCCTTGTTTGCATTCGGCACCAAGTTTCAAAAACATCTGCTGTGCTTCCTGCTCTCTACCTTTGAGTTCCTCATTCGATGGTGCCGTGTATAGCACTTTGCTTCCTTTGTGCTCAACCATTGTTTCAAGTGCTAAAGCAAATGCCAATGTTGATTTTCCCCATCTCCTGCCACATCGAATAGTGTTGAACCTTTTGCGCTGTTCAATCACTTGCCTTTGTGTTTTGTGCAATGAAACATCAACCTGCATTCAAATCATTCCATTTGATAACAAGTGCATCTTTGTCTTGCTTCTGCTCTCTTGGTGTGCCTGATAATCGTGCTGCTTCATCATCCGTTGCAATGAGTTTCATCAATGCAACTTGCAATGTGGCGTTGTCCGATTGATACCACTTTTTGCGCATGTTTGACTTCATGCTGATTCTGTTTTTGTCAAGCAATCTTTTTATATCGTGTAATTCGTCACATTCAGGTGTGAACCATAGATAAAAAGTTTTCTTGCTTATTGGCAATAATCCAACAACATCATCAATGAAAATCAAGTGATGTTTTTCAATCAATTCCAATGCATCTTTCAATATTTTCTTTTTGTCGTATGCCATTATTTCTTGTATGCTTTTCCGTTGATTTTGACAGGCAATTCAGGAAACGCTTTCATCATTCTGTCAATTATCACTTGACAATACTTTGTGTCTAATTCCATACCATAGCAAATGCGATTCAATTGCTGTGATGCAACCATTGTTGTGCCTGAACCGCAAAAGGGTTCAATCACAATATCTCTTTCATCTGTGATTGCTTTGATATATTCAGCAGGCAACTCAATCGGGAATGTTGCAGGATGATGTGCAAGTACGTCGCCTTTTTCAACATGAGAAATGAAAACAGATTCCATTTCTTTGTTCACACCTTGATAGCCAATCGATGATTCTTTCATTGTGCCATCTGCTTGTCTTACCTTCCTTTTGTGTGTTCTGTTTTCGCTGCTTCGTTCCCATGTTCTGTTGATGTGCTTGAATTCTTTTCCAAACACAAATATGAATTCATGATATATGGGAATGAATGCTGATTGCTGTCCAACGGAAACTGTTGTTTTTTTCCATACATTCCATGATAGGAATTTATATCCACATGCACGAGCGTTATTGATGTAGTCATCCCAATACTGAACAATGTCATTGTCTTTTCTTTGAATGCCAAGATTGACAACCTGATATTCAGCATATTCATAATATGTGGGGATGAATTCGCTGATATGGTCAACTGTCAAATCCTTATTGCCATTGTATGTTCTCATGTCTGAATATGGTGGGGATGTGAAAAGCAATTCAGCATGTTTGCCGTTCATCAACTTTGCAACTGCATCTGAATCTGTTGAATCACCACAAAGCAATCTATGCTCACCAATTTCAATCAAATCACCAAGCACAACATCAGAATGAATTTCATCAGGCATTTCATACTCATCATCAACTGCATCCAAGGTTTCAACATCAACATTCACAGGCAATTCAAGTCCCCAATCTTGCAATTCAATTGCATCCCATTCATTTGCCAATTGTTCATGATTCCATTCACCAAATGAAACATTGTCTTTGATGATGAATTCTTTTTGCTTTTGTTCATCCCAATCAACAATTTCAACATCAATTTCCTTGATGCCTGCTGATTGCAATGCCTTCAGTCTCATATTGCCACCAAGCACAATCATGTCAGGTGTGCATACCAATTTACGCACTGATAACATTTCAGGGAATTCCTGAATACTTTTGACAAGTTTCTTGAATTGTTCATCCCGAATCACTCTTGGATTGTTTGGATTTGCTTTGATGTCTTTGATCTTTACTTTCATTTTGTTCCCAATATGCCTATTGTTATTCCTGCAATGAATGATGCCACTATCCATCCAAAATCTGTTCTGTCTTCTGTCTTGACTTTTTCCACCACTATTTCACGAAAAATAATTGAATCAGGCCTTGGTTTCACAATCATGTGGAAAAATGATTCAGACAATGGATTGTGTGAAAATGCAACATTGATTGTATCACCTGTTGTTGTGATAACTGAATCTGCCTGTGCAATGAATGCTGAATCACATGGCAATTGCTCTGTGACATACATTGTATCACGATAAGGTACCAAAATTGACTTGATGCGTACATCAGGTTTAACGAAAACCTCGCGGGGCTGTATTCTTACCTTTTCAATGGTATCGTGTCTTAGAATCAATTTGTGGCTGTTTTCTTGACATCCTTTGCCTATTAAGAATCCAAGTGCCAAAACACATGCCATCATGCCCAAAACTATCCAATGCATTTTGTCTGTCATCTTTTCACCTTCCCATCTTCAATCCTGATATTCTGAAATTCACCATCTTCATGAATGAATGCAAAACCATGATTGCTTTGTGAATATGGTGAATAACCTCTTTTGAGTTTTGACAATGTGCCAATGACATCAGCTCTCAAGAATTCGCCTTCCAATGTTTTCTTCTGAATTGTTTGTGTTCTATGCAAATGCCCCATGCATGTATTTGTCAATGTTTTGTTCATCAATGCAACAGCAGGATTTGCACCACCATTTACCTTAATTTCGTGTCCATGTGCAATCCATGTGCCATGACAAAACATCAATTGATTAGAGTCAACAAATTTGATGCCTTTTTTGTCTAATTCCAATAAAGACTGCCAAGTGATGATGCCTGCAAATTGATCTGCTTTTTCCTGAATGAAATGTTCCAATCTATCCTCATGATTGCCTACTTTGAAATAGATTTTTGCTTTTGGAAAAGTCATTCGCAAATTGTCAATGAAATTGCGTGCCATTTGCAATTCCGTTGTGAATTCAATATCATCTTTTCGCTTTGCCCATCTTGACAACTTATGAGCATCAACAGTATCACCATTCAATACAATGTTGTCCACTTTCAATTTGCGCAAATATTGAATGCATGCCCTGATTGCATCAATGTCATGAAAACCCAAATGCACATCACAAATGATTGCCGTATTGCCTTCAATCACAACATGGTCACTGACTTCATCTTTGCCATCTTGCATATCAATCAACCATTCAGGCAAATCATCAAATGAATCCGTTTGCAATCTGTGCCTGATAAGCATTTCCATTTCATCAGGTTTCAATCTGAATCTTTGATTGCCATCTTTTTCTCTGTTTCTATTTCGTGGTGAATCACTCACTAATTACACTTGCAAGAATGATTGATGCTGCATCCTCTTCCGTTCCATCAATTGGCGTTTCCGTATTCCATAGATTGCCATTTTCATCAATGAATTTCCACAACATAACGGGAATATTTTCTTCGTTTATGGCTTCAGTATTTTTATAGAATGTTAGTTCCATTATGCAACTTCCCAAATAATCATTTGACTTCCTTTCATCATTCTTATGCCTGTGTTTACCGATCCTGTTGCTTGTGCAAATAGCAATCGGACTGTGAAATCTGTTGACAATTTCAAACGCATAAACATAGTCTGTGGCCAAGGGATTAATGCTGTACTATTCATACTTGTCGCATTTGTCCCTTTTGCCCCATTTGCCAAAAAACCTGCAGAAAAAGCTTCGAACAACGAAACACCGCCTTCACTATTTCCCGCTATTCCAATTCCCATGCCTGGTGCATCAGTGGTGTTGGTTCTGCATGTTAACAACTTGAATTCAATGATATAAGATTTTCCACCTGTCAATGCTTGGAATAACTCATCATCATTTTGAACTGTTGTTGAATTAGTCACTGTCTCATCTGCTGTTTTTGTCACTACATAAGTAGGGGCTCCAAGGGCACCACCGCCACCGCCCGCGCTCAATGTTGTGCCTGTCAATGTCAATCCACTGCCAATTGTTATTTCCTCAACATCACCTGCGCCTGCTGATGCTCTGCCAAGCAATGTTGATGTTGCTGACACATTCTGAATTTTTGCATATGTCACAGAATCATTGTCAATTGTCCATGTGGCACCTGATGAACTTACTGTGATGTCACCTTTGTCGCCATCAGAAATGCCACCGCCAACAGCAACACCGCCCGCCGTGCTTCCATCACCAATGTACAATTGTTTTGTATCTGTTGTGAATATTGGTTCACCTTCTGCGGGTGTTATTGCTGTTCTGCCTGCATTGGTTCCGCGTCTTAATTTCAATGCCATTTCAAAATCCTCCCAAATCTAAATTGTATGATGATGGTGCATCAAATGTTCCAAAATCATAAAATGTGCCCAAATCAATATCACCACCTGCAACTGATATCCATGACAATGTTCCACTGCCATTTGTTGACAAAACTTGACCATTCGTGCCACCTGAAATCACCAACCTTGCAAGAGTAGTATTGATGTCATTTGAACTATCAATTGTCTTTGATGAAAATACATTTGGCAACTGTCTATTGTTCAACTTTGTTTCAGGCATATTATCACTTCATGTAATTTGCTTGCAAGACATCACCGCTGACGGGTGCTGTTGTCATTGAAATTGTATTTGTTGACAATGTGTAATCATTGCCCGCTCCTGCTCTCAATAGTAAACCATTCAAATACAAACCAAGTGTGCTTGATGTTGGTGTGACACTGATTGTGAATGTTGTATTGCTTCCATCGATTGCACCTGATGGAATTTCACCAAACACAAAATTGGTTGGTGATAATGTCCCTGCTGTGTCCTGTGCATATGTTACAGCTGTTGAACCTAATGTGCCACCCGTATTTGATGTACAAAAGAATCTTTTGTCACCATACAATGTGCCCTGATCAACATATACCAAAGTGCCTGTCAATTCATCCCATGCATCGGAATCCGTTGCCCTTGTCAATGCTGATGATGAACCATTGAAGACATAGATACCATTTTGACTTTGTGTTGACTGTTGCCATACCAACAATCTCTGCCCTGATGTCAATACATGGGAATCAAATGTATCTGTTGCAGGATTCGACAAATCAATATTGCCTGTTGTCGCTGCATGAACATTTCGATATTTGTATGCTGATGGCAATGCTGCAATCAATCCATCAACATATGATTTGGATGTTGCATCACCATTCGATGTTGGTGTGCCTACATTCACAACCTTTTGATTGTTTATGTCCAAATTTCCTGTCATTGCAATAGTGCCATCTTTCTTGATGAAATTTGCACCATCAGCCAATTTGGATGTATCTATATTTGCGCCCGCTGCAATCTTCGCATTTGATATTGCACCGTCTCTAATTTGTCTTCCTGCAATTGTAGTTTCAGGCATGATATATTATCCCAATTTATAATTCAATCTTAAAATATCACCAACAACAGGTGCAACATTCAGAATGATTGTGTTTGTGCCCGTTGTGTAATAGTCAACACCATATGTTTGTATAGTGGAATTCAGAATCACATCCACAGTCAATGGTTCAAAGTTTTGCAATGATGTGAATGTGGCATTTTGTCCATTGATTGCACCCGTCGGTGTTTCACCAATTACTGATGATTCACCGCCCGTTGTCAATAGTGAATTTGTTTGCACAGTGATTGATTCAGCATTGACAAAAATGCTTTGAATATCATCTTGCAATTCAATTGTAATCTTTTCAGGATTTACAATAATATCAACACTATCATTGCTTATGCTCATGCCGTAACTGTGTCCACAATTTGAACATCACCACCCAAATATCTTTTCACAGTTCCATTTGTCCATGCAATTTTGACATCATAGATTGCATTCTTTTGTGCTGTCAATGTTGCTGATGTTGATGCGCCTAATGACAAAACAAATGCACCATTTGTTGCGGGGGCAGTCACAGTACAAACAAATGAAAACAGCACGGCATTGGATGATTTATCCCTGCACTGTGCTGTCAATGTTGCATTTGTCAAATCAATTGCAGTTCCTGTTTTATCTTTCAATGCAACTGCCAATGCCAATGATTCATTTTTGTAAATTGTGATATTGTATCTGTCTCTTTTCATCAGTTTTCTATGAGGATATATGGAATGTTTTTGCCTGATGGAAAATACGCTTTGACTAGTGTCATGAATTCATCCCATTGCGATGGATGAATTGTTTGGCATCCCTCTGATGATGTTGTATTGAATCCACCTTTGTGAATATTGATGCCAAAAAATCCTTTGTGCTCTGTTTCTGTGACATCCCTTTTGACAGTCACAGTTTCTTCCTGCACTAATGCTTCGTATTGCTTTGATTTTTCTTTTGACACACCATGAATTCCAATCTTGTATTCATATTTGCCAGCTTTCAATGATGCAAGACCTTTGCCAATTTTGTGATTCATGCCATGCCTTGATGGATCTGTATTGCCATTGAATGCAAATGCCAAATTTGCTTCAACAATATAGATTGCATCATCATATACGCCTCTATCATTCACACCCTTTTTGCCAAATTCATCTTTGAAATATCCCCTGATTCCAACAATACATGGGAATGATGTGCCTGATGGCAATTTGCTGATGATTTGCCCTCTTGATAATCTTGGTCTTGTCATTGTTCAAGTTCTCCAAACATCTGTGAAATGAATGTGCCACCAACTGTCATCACCAAACACAAAAGTGCTATTCTTTCATATTCCATTATGTAGCAAATACCCGCGCCCGCTGTGCCTGATGCTGCAATGGCAATTCCAAGCCGTTTCATTGCCTGTGGTGTTGTCAATTTGAGTCCCTTGAATCCAAATAAGACTTTTTTGCTTTCACGCTTCCTGCGAGGTTTTGGCACATCAGTCATGTTGATTGCCTTTGATGTTTGCAATGGCAATGAACAATTGATCCAATCTTTTGTTCAATGAATTATTCAAATCCTGAATTGCTTTTGTGTTCTCGGCTTGTATGTCTTCAATTTCTCGGACTCTTGATTCAATGTGACTCACTTGAAATGCCTTTTGTGTTGCATCTCGGATTGTGTCTGCAATCAATTTTGCATTGCTCACATCCCTTTTGTGCAAATAACGAAACAGCATAAACATCAAAGTGACAACAGATACCAATGATGCCAATATATTTTTCAAAATCTCAAATTCCATTGCCTTATTTCATATTAAATTATCAGGGCATCCCAAATGAATGAAACGCCCTGACAGGGCATAGGGATGATGAAATGGATGACCATTCACAGTGGTGAATTTCGTGAATTCAGGAATGCAAAATGAAATTGTGGAAAAATAAATTTGGAATGCACATAAAAAAAGCATAGCAATTTTTCTGCTATGCTTTTCTACTGAAATTTGATTCAAAGTCCCCACATCAATTACGATGTGCCACATGTATCATTGGTGTCAATATTTTGCGTGTCTGAATGCATCGCATAAATTATCCTAAGTGCTGTGGAGTCTGCATCTTGTCTTGACATCTTAGCATCAAATTCCAATATGCCTGCAATTTCATCAAATAATTCATCATAACCATCAGGAATTGAATATTGTGGAATAATCATCAATGATGCCTTCCGATTATGTCACTTGAATATCCAATCTTGATGTCATTTTCTATGCAGTATTTTTCGCATGATTTGATAAATGAAAAATCTGCTGAATATTCCAAAACATTCCATTCAAATTTCTGTGCAATATCTTTTCTCACTACAAAATTCAATGAATCAATTGCACCTAATTCAATTTCATTTTCTCTTGGTATGATTGATGCTGTATTGTGCCATATCCTGAATATCATGATGCCATGATTGTCAATTGAATCCTTTGCTGCTTTCAAATAGTGTGGTAATATGGAATTATCATCATCCAAAAATATCAAGTATTCACCTTTTGCATCCTGAATCAATTTGTTTCTTTGCTTACTTCCATAATAGCATTTGCCATCCCTTTCAACATGACTATATTTGATGCGTTTGTCTTTGTAGGATTTGACACATTGTTCATCTGATGCACTGTGACCATCAGAACAAATCAAATGTTCATATTTTTGGTATGTCTGTGCCCTCACTGATTCAATACATCTAACAAGTTCCGATGGTCTTGAATATGTTGGTGTAATGATGCTGAATTTCATTTCCAATTTGCCCTTTCAAATCTTATTGCATACCTTCCATCATTCATCTTTGCCACATAAACACACCTGAAAACCTCGACACGCCTCCAAAACCTATGAATGCATAGTTCATTCAGGTATGGTGTGTTTTCCCTCTCTGTGGTGCCTTCAATTGCATCCAATGTAATCTTTGATGGATATATATAATTTGAAACAGGAATCATTCTGCAAAGACTTTGAATGTATTGATGAATTCACCACTAACCTTGTATAGCAAGACTGCCATTGTTGCACAAACCAATGTGATAAGACTCCAAATAATTTCAACAGCATTTGCATCGAGCCATTTGCCAAATCTTTTCAAATATTCTGTTGTTTTTCTTGTCAATGTTTTCATATCAAATTCCTGAATAATGATTCAAAATAAAACCTTGCCAAATTCCACTGATATTCGACAAGGCTTGGAGCATAACATGAGAAAAACCAAACCACACAAAACCCTATGCCTGATTTTCTGTTTCATCCCAATTTAATGCAAAGTAATATGCCAATTGACTAACTTCCAAAGGTGTCAATTCATGTCCATCAATGACAAACATTTGCGGATTTTTCAATTCTTCGCAATACAATGTGCCATCCTCTAATTCACTACAATTCAAATTCATTCATGTCACCATTTATTGCGTTGATTGATTCCAAATAATTATCTGCCGTCTTTTTAGCTCTTGATTCTGATTTTGTATTTAATGGAATATTGACAGGCATTGGAGCATTCACACCATAGACACGCAAAATGAATTTGCCATCATCCTGCTTTTTCAAAACGGCTTTGAAATAGCAATCATGTACGCCACCTGACTTGATGATGGCATTCATTTCGGGAAGCCATAAAGAATCTTGATTCTTTGCCATGTGCAAATTTATCTTAAAATGGTGCTGTGAGATGCTGTATGCTGTTATCACGGAATTCTGCCTGTTCATATCGAATATCCCATGCCACTACTGTATTCATCTGTCCTTTTGTGCCATCTTTCTTCTGATATACTCTGCCACGCAAATCACATTTTGCAAAGACTTGACTGCCAATTCTTGCACCATCTAATTTTGCGCATGTTTGTCCTGTTGCTTCGCATTTGATGTATTGCAAATAATTTCCATTTGGAATTTCAAGAATGAAATCTCGCTTTGAAAATTTGTCTGATATTTGCTGTGTGCCTGATAATTCATGCAATGTTCCGTTTAACTCTAATGATAACGACATTTCAATAAGTCCTGAAATATTCATATAAAAACAACAATTCTTTGACGGCATGAATCGTGACTGCAGTGCATAATGATATGATTGCCATGCCCAACATCACATCAATCCATTTTGGTCTTTTGTCCATTCTGCATCCTCACTGTATGTTCAACAACTGATAGTAATATACCAACATTTTGTACCGTGCTTGCAAACCAAGTTTTCCACCATTGACTTTTTTTGTGACCTTTTCACAAACTTCAAATGTTGCGCCTTTGTCTGCAATGGAATTCAAATCTGCTGAATGCCAAAACCATCCTGCACTATACAATGGATATTTTGTTGCAATCAAATCAGGATTGTCAACAATATCTTCATCCAAATAATTGTCAAGAATGATATACTTGTTTTTACCTGTGCATTGGATGTATCCCCTGCCACGATACCGGAATCCATCACCACTTGATTCATCACCATTGCCAAGTCTATTTGCATAGACCTTATTGCCAATTCTCTCAGGGTGCATTGCATATCCTTTCGTATCATCCAATGATTTGAAATGCCTTGGAAAAACTTGCAATAATCTTGCTGCTGAATATTTCATGTTTTCCGTTGTGCTTTTGAATCCACCTGATTCATGATGGCATTGTGACAGAAAATGTGACATCCGTAGTGGTGTGTCAATTTGATAGTTCTTGATGATTGATGGCAATTCATCCAATACTCTTTTGGGTAGTTTTGTCAATTGTGCAATGTTCATTTTGCTATTCCAAAGTTATCTTTTTCATTTTTAATTTTAATTTCTTTCAATACAGAAATTTCATTTAGTCTTTCATAGACTTCATGAATATTTCCATGCAAATGAAATTCACTGCCATCTGTCATTGTAATTACGCAAAATTCAGAATCATTTGCCAATGGCGTATCTCTATACTGTGACTGACCTGAATCAACACATACAATATAGTCAAGATTAACTAATGCAACCTCTTTGTTTGTCTGAATAATTTTGACAAGTCTCATGCTGATGTTCCAAAAAATAGTTTGTATTCTTTTACCATAAATTTCCATACTGACAATTCATCTTTCAATGGTTGTATTTCTTTTTCATATTTCTTCGCAAGTTCGATTGCATGAACAATTGATTTTGGCGCACTTTTGCCCGTGTGCTCACACCATGCATCGAGCGTTTCAATATGGCTCGGAGTGACAAGGCGCACAAACTTATCTGCATGTTCTGTTTGCTTTTCACTTGCATCCGTTTTGTGTCTGCCTCTTTTCAATTTTCTTTTTTCATTTTCTATCAAATCCAAACGAATCAATGAAATTCCTGTGACATGTGGACTCAATACCCTTGCAAAGTTTATCACATCCATATTGCCTGATAAGATGTCAAATGTTTCTTTGTCTTTTGATTCAAGTTCAACCATGCCATTATCAATCCTTTTGAATGCTCTGTAAAAAGCATTTCGCGTTTCTTCGGGAATTTCATAATACTTTGTTTTGAATTCTTCTGCTTCCATCATGCTATTTGCTCCAAACAATTTTGAATGATTTTGTATGTTTCTTCTTTCTTGATTTGCTGTGGTGTGAATCTCAAAACACGCCACCCTGCTTCTGCTGCCAAATTGTATTTTTCCATATCCTTGACATACCCACTGCCACGGGTGTGCCTTCCTTGAATCCAAACACCGCCTTCAATTTCAACTGCAAGTTTTTCATCAATCCATGCAAAGTCAAATCTGAATTTTCGTTTGTCCATGAATTTGAATTCCTGCTGTGGTGATGGAATCTTGAATGATCTGCATAATGCCATGAAAAGAATTGCATTTGATTTTTCTTTTTGCCTTCCTACCATTGAACCCCCTCAAATGATTTGACTTCTGAATATGATTGTGTGAATGTGTCATATTCAAATGGAATGCCTTGTTTGTTTACTTTGCCAATATACTTATTCTTGACTTTTGCAATCATGATTCTTGCAAGTGATTTGCCATCAGGTTCAAAGTCTCTATGCACAATCATGATGTTATGTGGAATGTTGTAAAAATTGGATGAACCTGAAATTGAATAAGGTGTTGGTATTTCAAAGTTTCCAAAGTGATCCAATGATTGCATCTTTTTTGGATGTGCAATCAAGACAATGTGAATCCCAGTTTTCATTGCAAACATTCTCATTTTAGCAAGCATTCTTCCAACATACAAATTTTCTGTTTCACCTTTTTGCATTTGCATTTCTAAATTATTCCAAGGGTCAATGACAAGCAAATTGATTCCAAATCTACGCAAGAGCAATCTAGCCGTTGCCAAAACATCATCAAGTGCAAATGTTTCTGAATCAGGCATGATATAAAAAACATTTTTTGCAATCCATTCCATTGCCTTTTGCATTGTTTCTTTTGACATCCTGTTGTGTGTGCCATTCTCAAATGATTGTTTTGTAAATATCTCACAAAGGCGAATAAGCCAAATTTCAGGTGATGGATTTTCAGGTGAAAATACTGCTGTTTTCCATCCTGCATTTTGAGCCAATGCAATTGTAATATGGTCAATGAAATTTGACTTACCGAATGATGGAACGCCTGTCACTACTGTCAATTGTCCTGTGTGCCATGTGAAATGATTATCAAAGCGCGGAAAAATTCCTGTTGTTGCACCATCTTGGAATCCATGTTCATAAATGTCATTCATGCTGTGAATGAAATCTGTTGCCAATTTCACACCTTCAATTGGGTATGCTTCTGCCTTTGCAATGCATCCAATCAATTCAACTTGACCATCAGGCAATTTCAGGACATCATTTGCATCTTTGCATCCATCAGGAAAACGGACAATTCTGCATCTGTCTTTTCCAAAACGCCGTGCTAATTCTTCGCATAATCTTCTGCCAACTGCATCATTGTCAACTGCAATGTATATTTCATTGATGCCATCAAAATAATCAATGCAATTATCAACATAACTCATTTTTTGAGTCACATTTTTTGCATCAGGATTGATACCACCTTCAGGAACGGAAACAACATTAGTAATTCCTGCCTGAACAAATGACAATGCATCAATTTCACCTTCACAGATGATAGCATATTTGGCATCTCTGATGGCATCTAAGCGATAAAAACATTTGTACCCATCCTTTGATTGCCTGAATTCCTTTTGGCTCAATCCACGGTATTTGACATTGACAATTTCATTTTCAATTTGATAGGGAAATGCAATCCATTCTTTGCCGTATGCACTTACTGTGACTATCTTTTCTGATTCCAACACATCTTTTGTGATGCCTCGCGACTTGAAATATTCAACCATCGCATCTGATTTTGTATCATTGTGGAATCTTACTGCCTGTGGTTTAGGTGCATCCTGCCATGTTTTCCTTGCATCTTTTTCTTTGATTCCACCTGACCATGCACAATGATGGCAAAGCCATGTTTTATCATCAACATTCACAGAGAGACATTTTTCATTTGGGTGGTTTTGCCTGCTGTGTGAACATTCAGGACACAATGTCCTTTGCTGTCCACCCGCTCGCAAATCAATGCCTTTGATTCCATAATCAATAAACAGATTCATTTTCGTTTTCCTTTTTCAAATATGTATTCCAAAAATAGCAATGTTGCCGTAATGATTGCACCTGATCCAAGAATTGCAAGTGCTGTCAACATTGTCCAATATATCAATTCAATCACAAATGACATTGTTCTAATTTCCGATAATATGATGGATGGTTTTCTTTGATGTAATTTAGTGAATTTGCAATTTCAATTTCAGGGCTTTGCATTGATTGACTTCCAACATGATGAACATACGCTGTTGACACAATATTGTGCATTCCTTTTTCTTGCATCATCATGCATTGAATATCATCAGAGTACCAATTTATAGGCAAAAAATCAATCCATGAATCACGATGGATTGCAGCGCAAATTGGAGCAATGATATCCGTTTCAACTGCTGTCTTTTCATGTGCAAATTTTAACCCTTCCATGATTCCATTTGCCTGCCATCTTATGTTTTGAATTCCTGCTGAAAAATCATTTCGACACGCTACCCATCCAAGAGCATTTCCAATGCCATCATGCAAATATGAATATTCATGATTTAGGATTGTATATGTATCGGGATGGAAAACAATATCATCATTGCACACAATAATTGATTCATGCTTTTCAAATGCTCTTTTGCAAATGAAATTGTAAGCATCACCAAAGTTTGTTGCATCCGATTTGACAAGATGCATTTTGTGCACTCTTGAATGATAATCCATCAATGCAATTCCATTGTGAGCAATGTATATTTCAACATCAGGTGGAATGTACTGTTCAATGCTTTTCATCATGACAGGCAATCGTTTGCCCTTGATTGTTGATATCACAATTGCTGATAGTTTATTCATGCCTTTTGTTCCTTTGTCACATAATCATGAATATACTTGATGACATATTGTGCTTGTCTATCTTTGTCAATTGAAAACATGCCTATCTTTTCAACAATCCTAATTGGCAAATTGTAAATTGCCGATGCATGTCGAAGAATGCAAAATCTTTCATGTTCATCCAATACCCAATCCTGAAATCTGATTGAATCATAGGTGTATTCTGTGTCATGTTCATTTCTTGAAAACGCTTTGAATCCTTCATATTCAATGAAATCTTCCGAGCGAATCCATGCAAGTGCTTCCCAAAAATTGCCACGGAATCCTGAATTCTTTTCCCATATCCTGTCTAAAAACACATCCAAATCTTCAGGACTTCTCACCGCTGAATTTACAGACAATCCATCATAATTTGATTCGGGAAAATGGTCTGCAAAATACAATGTGTCTTGTTTCAAAATATCAAATCTCATGTTTTCTCCTGTTGCTTATTTCGTGTAAAAATTTATCAACTTTATTTGCAATGTCTCTTGATCTTGCGTAGCATTCCAAATCATCAATGGCATCCTGAATTGATGTCGTGATTGTGCTTCGCTCTCTGTTGATTATTGGTGCAATCTGTTCATGCGTTTTCATAAAATAATAGTATGAAAAGAATGCAAAATATTTGCGTACCATTGGCAACGGTATTTTTCGTGATGCACCTAATACATCCACCACATCAACATCGAATTGCTGTGCCAAAAATATCAACATCAATTTGATATCATGTGGTGTTTTGTGTGAATGCTTATATCTGTTCCTGAACCTCTCTGCTGATTCTGAAAAATAGGATGCCGTTGGTGTTTCTTCAATCATTGTATTTGCACGCCTTTGCGCTTTTGTTGGCATTGATCTTTTGAATAACTTTTCACGCTCTTTTCTTAAAGCCTCTGCCATGCTTCCATGATGTCTTTTGTTTTCCGCAACATTTGCAATTGCAGGAATTATTGTCATATTTCCCATTGCTTTCATCCTCTGTATTGTGCCATGACAGGTGCTGTCACTTTCGTGTTGCCTGCATTGATTTTGAGTAAATTGACAATGACAAGACTGCCATTCTTGGATGTGTTTGCAAGTGCCTTGAAATGTCTGATGTGCTTATGCCAAAACCCATCATTGTATGCATTATGCAATGCCTGTTGAATTACACCATCATCAAATCCAAGTTTGTTCAATTTCTCATAAGCACGATAAGCATGAATCAATTGTTGCCTTGACTCAATATACATACATTCCTGAATTGTCAAATGCTTTTTTATCAAATCATTGAATTTATTGACTGAATTCTTGGTGCCATCTGAATAATCCTTCAAAGCATTGCCATTTTCTTTTGGCTTTGACTCTGATGAATCATCACAAAATTCCCCCCCTTTTTTCCCC
>Ga0208975_1000156_pt1 | contig 35964 bp, 48 predicted proteins | sample GreLakmeER78MSRF_FD_187700 | JGI IMG/M metagenome (GOLD analysis project Ga0208975, IMG submission 187700) | Freshwater lentic microbial communities from great Laurentian Lakes, MI, USA - Great Lakes metaG ER78MSRF (SPAdes) | ecosystem: Environmental > Aquatic > Freshwater > Lake | place: Great...
CAACCCACTTGCGCCTTCTGGGTTCCCTCGCAGCTTTGAATATACTTTCCCATTCTCTTGGACGTACGCCAACCCATCCTCCAGCATGATGAATACATCTGGGGCTATCTCTGCGCACAGTCCATCGCCAGTACATAGGTCTTGGTCAATCCATACTCGCATTATTTTTTACCATTTCGTTTTTTTAATAATGCGTCAAAATCTTTTATTTTGGTTTCCCCCATATAACCCCATGCATAGCCTTCATCAATCAATGTTTGGTTAATGGAAACTTTGTTATCGTCAAGAAATACCCAGCCTAAAATCCGACCATATTTTTCGGAGCTGTCAGGTTTTTCTGTTTTGATTACAATTTTTGTAGCGGCATCAATAGCTTTCTTTAATCTATCTTTTACTTCCAACCCCAATTCTTTTTCTTTTTTATCTGTTGTCCGAGACTCTGGAGTGTCAATACCAGCAAGACGAACTCGCTGATAGTAAGAAATATTAAACCCCAAATCAATGTCAACATCAATCGTGTCCCCATCAACAACTTTCAAAACTTTTTTTACGCGATACTCGTACATTACTGATTCTCCAAATGGTCTGGGATTCCATTGCCATCTTTATCTTCATCAGATTTTTTTGTTTTCATTCCATTAGACATAACCAAACCGCCAAGACTTCCTGTTAAGAAAACAGTAAGCGTTTTGAGCAAATCAATGAAAGCGGAATCGTTTGGCGATTGTTGACCGATTGGCTGTGTAACAAACATCAAAGCATATACAAAACCAATAACCGTGATAGCAAAAACTGCTGCCAAAATAATTGCGACACCAAAAATCATTCGGGCATGCAGCTGTTCGGATGTATATCGTTCTTTATTAAAGAAACTCATTATGGGGCCTCCTTGATCAAGTCCTCTGTGCATGTGCCACTAGGCACACAAATAGGTGGATTACATTCTGGGTTTTCCCAGTTCTTATACTCTTGACATGAGTAGCGGTAACTACCGTCATACCCACAAGAAGTGAGGAACATTATGGCAAGAAAAGTAAATAAAAATATATAAATCCGGGTTATCTTTTTCACCCTCACATTATAGTTTAAAATTTATTTTTTAGATAAATCTTGAAAATTTAGATAATTTAATTGTTTTTCATCACCACAGCTTTTATAAAAAAAAGAATTAAAAGATAAACTTATACGTTTTTTAGAAACAGTTTTAGGGACTTCATGCATGAGAGATGAGCGAAATAATAACAAACACCCTTGCTTTGCTGGCATAAACCAAGAAGTTGAATTCCAGTCATTAAATACTTTATCTGCTTTATTCGTGTAATAAATATCTTGCGTTGTTGTTTTCAAAAATCTTATATCATCCGTTTCTTCTGTTTTAATAAAAAAAACACCACTAATAATACTATTCGGATGTGTATGGCAATGATGAGACTCGCCTTCGTGTGTTAAGTTTAACCAAGATTGAGTTATGAACATTTCAGATTGCTGACCTTCGGTGAATTCATAAAAATGGTGCAAAGAATCTAAACAAAAAGTATTTAAATTTTTAAGTTTTTTATTTTTTAAAACGTAAGTATCCGAAGAATGACGATTTTTAAAATTGTCTGTAGTATCTAGCAATATTGAATCAATACATTGTAATTCTTGATCGGTAAAATCTCGTTCTAAATAATAAACACCTAGTGGCTCTGGGAATATGCTGTGTACTTTGGCAGAGCTCATGATTTTAGTATATCATCTTTAATTAAATATTTATATCTTCTACTCGTATCCAAGATGCTGTTTCTTCATCCCAACGGTACCAGCCATCCGTTGGTGCTTCAACTGGCGGTTGCCAATCATTATTAGAATCAAGCAGCCAAGAAGGATAAGGTTGTGGGGCAATGAATATATCATTTTCTACTGAATAAGTATATCCCGGTGGCGCATACTGTTTGCGAAAATTATGATTGTATGATGTTTGTTTCCATTCACCATCAAAACCTAATATGTTAGCAATAAATTCTTGCCCTACAGATTCGCTATCTGGATAAGTATCACCGCAAACATCATTATTAATTACAATTACATTTGTAACAACGTTGTTTTCAATTTTAGCAAAGTGAGCCATACATGCTCCATTCGTCAAGACGATTGCATTCTTTAATTAATTCATCAGGCAAATCTATACTTACTGTACGCCGACTAATTTGTGGGCGAACATCATGCTGGCCGATAAGGCCATATACAGCATCATTTTCTTTATGATGATTTATGATGTTATCAAGGTCATGTACGAAAGGTTCCCAACCGCAGTGGTTATAAATACGGTCAAGTGATGCCTGTGTGTTGTCAACAAGATCATCGTAAGTTACAAACAAAAACTCGCCGTTATTATTTTTTCTTGCCCATTCAACACCGGCAAGTGAACGCATAATTGGTTCACTACCATCTTCAAGTATCATTTCTACATCCGACCAACCGTTTGCTTTGCGTAAAGCTAAAAATGAAGCAACAATCTCAACCATCGGTCTAACAAGCACAATTATTTTTGGTGGGTTATTAAAGTAACGGTTCAAGATTTCAACATTAGCTGCCAAAGTCCACGAACGGCATTTATCAACAACAATCGGTTTTGTTACATCAGCATAGTAAATATGCGGTATTGGTTTAACTAGAGCGTCAAGAATATCTTTGTTGGATGCTTTAAGTTGTTCAGAGTTTACAACTGACTGCTGCATATCCCACATCAACTGACAAACTGCTGAATTACCTTCAGCATGTATTTCAGGATTTTGTGACAAGATAGCCGACAACAAAGTTGAACCTGTGCGTGGTAATCCACTAAGTGCTACAAATTGTTTAATCATGACCAAATTAGCGTACCAGAGCCAGTAAAACGATAAATTGTATCAGCCCCACTTGTTGTGATACCTGGTGAACCAGTTGTTGAAGTTGCTGCAGCTGCTGTTAAGACTCTAATAATAACCACACCAGAACCACCTCCACCGCCACCGTAATGAGGGCCGCCCCAGCTTCTTCCGCCTCCGCCGCCACCTCCTCCAGTATTTGCACTACCACCTGCGCCACCGCTACCAGGGTTCCCACCGTAAGAATTTGAACCAGAACCGCCAGAGCCTCCGCCATCAACGCCACCAAAACCACCACCTGGGTTATATCTTCCACCACCGCCTCCACCACCGTAACCAACATTTGAACCACTAATAGTAGTTTGAACACCGCTTTGCCCCGAACGAGCACCGCCACCAGCGCCTCCGTCAGCACCGCCTCCAAAACCACCGCCTGCACCTCCACCACCAGAGCTATTACCCGCAGCGCCAGCATTACCGCCAGCGCCAGCATTACCGCCAGCAGTGCAGGTTTTTGTTACGGAATTATCAGAAGCAACTATAGCCATGCTACTTGACCCACCAGCACCACCAACAGTTACTGTTATTACGCCTGGACCGGTAAAAGGTATTGTGGATTCAAGAGCCCCATTACCACCTGTTTGACCTTCTGTACTACGAATACCACCACCGCCACCACCGCCGCCTTGTTCATAATTCCAGTAAGGTGGTGTTACAGCACTTCCGCCACTTCCTCCGCCTGCAACTACTAAAAATCTAGTGACTACAGCAACCCCACCAGCGCCACCACGTCGCCAACCATCTATTTGAAATGTTGAATTAGGACTTTTAGATCGTGGAGACAACGCTCCACCGCTAACCGCCTTACCACCTGAAGTGTTTCTAAATACTCTTGACATAATTACCTATTAAGATGTAATTCTATTGCAATATCCGTAAACAACAATACTTGTGTTTGTTGCAGCATAAGCTGTAATTAGTTTTGGTGTAGCATGACCAACTAACAACAAACCCGGAACAATCAAATAAAGACCGCTTTCGGCTTTAACTGTAAATTCAATTTCGTTTGTTCCAGCAGTGACACCACCATACTGCATCGTTAATTTACGATCAGTAGTGTCGTAGTTAACTGCATAAATCCAAACTTCATCAGTGACGTTAGTGCTACTTGAGCCGGTATGAATTGTTGGACCGGCTACGCCGACTGAGCCTGAGCTAATCAGAATTCCCATTCCGGTAGTGTTGCCACTTAGAGGTATTTTGCTATATGTTGCCATTATTTGTCTCCTTTATTATCCAAATACTTGTGTACTTAAAATTATTTGATCATCTTCATGACCAGATGATGCCGCAGTCAAACGACCTTGAGCATCAACTGTAATTATTGCTTGTACATAAGAACCAGCTGTTACTGCTGTATCTGCAAGTTTTGCCGCAGTCACAGCATCATCAGCAATTTTTGCTGTTGTAACGTTTGAGTCCAAAATCTTTACTGTAGTTACAGCATCAGAAGCAATCTTGGCTGCAGTTACGTTAGCGTCCAGAATCTTAACTGTAGTAACAGCATCACTTGCAAGTTTTGCTGCAGTAACATTAGCATCTAAAATTTTTGCTGTAGTAATAGCGTTTGCGGCAATAGCCCCTTGAATAGAACCATAAGCCAAGGAATTCCAAGCAGTAGAGCCGGTACCAATCTTATAAAAAGTAGTATCTGTTTCTAAACCCAGCTCACCTGCTGCCAAAATAGTATTAGCAGCGGTCCACTCAGCAGCAGTTGCTCTTCGGAATTGTATTTGTACAGCCATATACCTCCTATATTACACTATATATTCTTTATATGCCACCGGCATCAACTGAAGCCATGACAAGAAATTGAATTGTATCAGCTTCCCCGCCATCTAATACATCCGTAGACACATTAAGACCGCCACCACTAGATACAACACCGACTAAAACCCAACCAACACCGTTGTAATTCCAACTTTTACCAGCAGCGCTAAAAACATCGTTAGTTGCCGGATTATCAGGAAAATTAATAGCCATATACCTCCTATAATACCTCTTTGATAATTAATTTGCAATATTATCTACCTAGTTAAATTTATTAAAAACGCCTATCGCTTGTGGATAAAACTTAGAGTTTTTGACCTCAAATTTTATTTGTTCTACTTCTTGTTTTTTTGTCATTTCTGTTGCATTTTTGTTTAACTTATCTAAATCAAATTTGTTTAATTCTTTGTTTTTTATATTAAATATGTTGCACAAAAATCTTAAAACTGTTATTGGTTCTGTAATTAAAACAGGGAAAAGTACCGTTGGTATTTTGTTGTTTATGCATTGTTCGTAAAAAGCGACATACCATTCTGTAACTCTGTCAATTCTTTTTTCCCTTATGTCTTTATTGTAGATAATCCAACTTGCAATGCAATCTTCTGGTTTTCTAATAATTGTAAAACAGTTTGTTTTATTATCTAAAAACGAAGCCCTATGGTTGCCATCCCAATTTATTGTTACATTTGGTAAACAGTTTTCAATTAAATCTTTTGCAAAATGATTCCCAGAACGGGGGAAGGAACTAAAATTTATCTCTCCCACGACAGTGTAGATTCATTCCAAATAAATTCACCATCAAAACTTACTGGTTGAGGAGTTGGTGGTTGCCAATCATGATTTGAATCAAGTGTCCACGATGGGTATGGTTGCGGGGATATAAATACATCCGATTCAGCATCGTAGGTAAAATCAATACCTGCGAATTGTTTACGGATACTATGATTATACGAAGTGCGTTTGCAAGTTAAACCTTGATGCCAAGGTTGATTTTGATAGAACTGTTCCCAGGCTTCAGAAGAACCGCCAACTTCTACGCCGTTTTCTAATTGCGTAACTGTTTCGTCAACGCCAACAATGACATTGACGACAACATTATTTGAGTCAATAAATGCGTAATGTGCCATTATGCCCAACTCACATTGCCTGAACCAGCAGTAATTGTTGCTCGTTTGTAACCACCTGACGCAGCGGATTCCGTGCCTGTTAAGCCTGCGCCAAGAGTGATTGTTTTTGTATCTGGGTAGCGCAAGATAATTACACCGCTACCGCCGCTACCACCATTTGCTGTAGCAGCGTGGTTAGCACCACCACCTCCACCGCCAAGATTTGCTGTACCCGATACTGCGCTTATGCCTTGATAAGTTGAAGCACCGGCACCTCCACCACCAGCACCACCAGAACCACGAGAACCGCTTCCGCAACGAACTCCATAGATTGAACCACCACCGCCGCCACCGTATGTTACAGACGAGCCAGTAATGTTATTGCTTGCACCACTACCACCGTTACCAGCGGCTGTACATTCGCTACCGCCGTTACCATTTCCGCCTACTGCGCCCGTACCGCCACCACCACCTGTTGTTCCATAAGAACTTGTATTACTAGGTGTTCCGCCAGCATAACCTTGTCCAGCAGTACCAGCAGCACCAGCACCACCGCAACCGCCAGTACCGCCATCAACTGCTTTACTTCCCCCCAAACTAGTAATAGTAGAAAAAACAGAACTCGCACCATTTGCACCTACTCCGCCAATCCCTACACCGCCTGCACCGCCTGCTCCTACGGTCACAGCATAGTTTGTGCTTAGCAAAAGCGATAATGATGATTCAACTGAACCGCCACCGCCTGTTGCTGAGACACTTGAACGCAAACCACCCGCTCCAGCGCCACCTTGATAGTAAGCACCATTACTTCCACCACCGCCAGCAAGAACGAGATAATCAACTGTCATTGCTGTTCCAAATGAAAGGGCAGAAGATTCTGTTCCTGCACCATCATTGTTTACTGCTTTAATTTTTACATAATAAGCTGTACCAGTTGTCAAGCCAGAAATTGTGATTGGGCTTGTAGCATCCGAGGGGCTGAGCGCTGTAAAAGAACCATAGCTAGAACCACCATTCGTTGAAAGCGCATACTGGTAGTTGGAGATTGCACTTCCGCCCTGATCGCCTGGTGTAAATGAGATAGCAACAGAAGTTGTTGTAATACTTCCAGCACTCAAGGAAGTTGGAGCATCAGGTGTAGCAAGAGTGGTCACTGAAGTAGCAGATGACGCAACTGAATCACCTAAATCATTAACTGCTTTCAATGTGATGTGATAAGTAACTCCAGCAGTTAAGCCAGAAATAGTTATCGGGCTTGTAATATCCACGGGGTCTACAGCAATTGGTGAACCATAAGTTGAACCACCGTTTGTAGAAAGAGCATATTTATAATTAGTAATAGGTGAACCATTTGCTGCACCAGGAGTAAACGAAACAGAAACAGAAGTTGTGCTTAAAGCAGTTGCGCTCAAAGAAGTTGGAGGCTCAGGTGGAGCCATCGTAATATTCAACCAAGAAGCCCCATCCCAAACCTGAATCTTCTTAGTATCGGTCAAGAAAACTAATTGACCCGTAAAAGGACTGGTAACAGCAGTGTCTCTATTGGCGGCTGTGGTAATAGTTACTGCTGAAAGAGTTGTTCCAAGTTTTGCTTGAGTAACATTAGCATCTAAAATTTTTGCTGTTGTAACAGCATTAGAAGCAATCTTTGCGGCAGTTATAGAACCATCGGCTGGAGTTAACGAAATATCGTTGCCAAGTTTTGCTGCTGTAACAGCGCCATCGGCAATCTTTGCTGTTGTAACAGCATCAGCATTTAGTTTTGCTTCAGTTACGGCTAAGTTATTTATCTTTGCTGTTGTAATTGCACTATTTGCAATTTCAGCAGCAACAATAGTTCCGTCAGCAATTTTTGCGGCTGTAATAGATCCATCTGCTATTTTATCTTCCGTAATACTTCCCGTAGCAATTGCAGAAGCAAGAGCGCGGACAACCCACGCTGAGCCGTTATAAGACCAAGTTTGTCCATTGACCGTAAAAAGATCATTGACTGAAGGAGAATTAGGAAAATCTAAAGCCATTAGTTACCTCAAATACTATGTATTATCATACCACGCTGTTCAATCTTTGTCTAAGATAAGCGCACTCTAAAGCCAAAGCTTCTTCGTAACGAATACCATATCTACTGCCAGCGGCTTCAAATTGTTGAACAACTCCTACACCTTCTTCAATTTTCTCTTCTTGTTCTTCCCACTCATCATAACAAAGAATACCGTATGCAAAAGGATCAACACCTTCAGCCTCAAATGCTTCCTTAACTCTCTGAGCAACTAACCCAATATGCCATCTAGCCCCGTCACCTTTTTTCACAACAGCATCTTTAAATTTAAACTGCTGATATTCAACATTACCCCAAGCCCGCAAAACTGCTTCATTGATGTCGCCAATTTGTTCTTTTTCTCTTTCATCAGATGTGTTAATAGTTCCTGTTGTTGCATAAACAATTGTCCATCTGCGTGATGGACCTCCAAGAGTATATTCGTCATCAGTTCTTGGGCGTAAAGTTTGTGTATCCGTATTTGAAGCAAAGAAAGTTACTGTTGCGGTTCCGTCAGTAGTTGTACCTCCGGTTGCTTGGATTCTTGCATCATAATCGTTTACCGCCTCAGCATTACCTGAAGTATGGAGATCCATAGTCCAAGTTGCCGCAGTGTTTTGTTTACCAAGTTCCATTGTTCCATCGGCACGAATAAGTGCTGAACGCTGACTAGAAATGTATGCATCAATAACATTCGTGCCGCCTGTGTAATACAAAGCAGTATCTGCATCATCTACTCTTAAACCAACAAAACCTGAACCACGAGCAACAAAGAAACTTTGAACTTTATATGTACCAAGATTCACGGCATCAAAACCCCACACATAGTGTGAACCACCAGAAGCGGCAGTTGACGCTTCCTTGTTATCAACAAGACCCAATTCAAAACCAGTCATTGCTGATGCATGCGATGAAGCATCCATTAAAACATTTGCATTATGTGCCCACACTTTTGTGAATGGGTTTACATAAGCAGTTGCTGATCCAGATGGTGTAGAAGCAGATTGAACTGTGCCGTTGGCGAGATACCAACCCTCAACCGTGATGCTTGAACCATTTGCTGCCCAATCAGTGATAAATCCGCTGTACTTTGTTGGACTGTGAGCAGTATCAATAATCATTCCCTTGCGCAACAATTTTAAATTTGTAGAACTTATTGCTGAAGCCGGAACAACTGTAGTAGCAGTATATGTTGCGCCAGCCAATGTTAATGTTGGTGCAGGGGCGTATACATCAGCAAACATTGAAACAGCATCCCTGTCTGTATAGGTAGAAAGATCTGCTTCATTTGCTAACCCAAGAACTTCGGCGGCATCATTATAATTTGAACCATTCGGATACAAACGAACAGCAAATCCGGTTGCATTATCTTCATTACCAAATGGCGCTTGCGTAATTCTTTGCCCATGACGAAGAATCTCGCCATTCAAATATTCTGGATTTAAGATGCGAGCACCTCTATCTAGCACCCAAATAACTTCACGCCCACCTGTATCCACTAAAGTTGATAAAGCATAAACACCATCTGGGACTGTTACAAAAACAGAATTAGCTCTTGTAATGCCGTTATCAGAAAAAGTTACAGCCCCAGTTCTTGCTTGAGCAGCATTAGAGAAAGCGGTGGTGTTATTTGTTGTTCCGTCACCAACAGCACCATAATCAGAAACCGATACTGGCAAAGATGTTTTACTAACCTTAAGATCTAAACTTGTTACAACTGCTGGTTCAACAGCAATTGTTGAAATAGAACCAGCCATTGAGCTGTGATACTGGCAAGCATAATAAAGCGTATCTGGTGCATTTTGCGGAAGCTCTACAATGATTGTGCCATTGTCTGTTCCCCCGTTTGTAACACCTGTGCTGTAAACACTGCCTGATGCATATCCTCCAGAAACCGTTTGAATCCAAAATGGATGGCCTGATGCATTAATTATAATTTTATATCTTTTACCTTTTACAAAATGAATAGTCCCATTAGAAACACCATTAACTAAATACGCACCACTTCCGGAATTAGTAATATAATAATCAATACTGTTATTTAATTGTGTTTGAATTGCCGAAGTAACACCGTCTAAATATCCAATCTCGGTATCCGAGACATTAGCGACAACTGCTTGTTTATTGTTTAACTGAGTCTGAATAGCCGATGTAACGCCATCAAGGTATCCAATCTCTGTATCAGATACGTTTGCAACGACTGCCTGTTTGTTATCCAATTGTGTTTGAATAGCCGAAGAAACATTATTTAAGTAACTAAGTTCAGTAGATGAAACATCACCAATCGTTGTAGTGCTTGGAAGAACAATGTTTCCAGTAAATGTTGAGTTAGCAAGTGTTGCAAAACTGGCTGTAGAAGTTGATGAAGCAGCTGTGATTCTGCCTTGAGCGTCAACAGTAATATTTGTAGCTGTATACGACCCTGCTGTTACTGCTGTGTCAGCAAGTTTTGCTGCCGTTACAGCATCATCAGCAATTTTTGCTGTTGTGATCGCACTAGCAATAATTTTTGCTGCTGTTACAGCATCATCAGCAATTTTTGCTGCTGTTACTGCTGTGTCAGAAATTTTTGCTGTTGTGATAGCGCCAGCAGCAAGTTTTGCTGTTGAAATAGAACCATCAGCAATATCATTTGAAGTTATGGCTGCAGACGCAACTCCAGTATCTGCAATCCAAGCTGTGCCATTCCACACCCATATACGAGATCCGGCAGTAAAAACATCATTTACAGCCGGAGAGTTAGGAAATATGATAGCTGGCATTACAGTGTTACCTCATCCCAGCTTTGACTTTCTTCATTCCAAGAGTAATCACCATCTCCTGATGGGTAGGCAACGGGTGGGGTCCATTCAGTAGTTTCCTCATTAAGACTCCATGACGGGAAAGGTTTTGGAGCAATGAATGCATCTAACGATGAATTGTATGTATAGCCGATTCCAGCATAACGAACACGGATATTGTTGTTGTAAGATGTTTGCTTCCATGTCCCCCCCAAAAGATTACGACAGAACTCAGCACCTACAGCTTCTGATTCGTTACCATTTTCATCTTTACAATCATTATCGTGCACGACAATGACTCGTAATACGATATTATCTTCTCCTAGCTCTGCAAAATGTGCCATTACTTGCTCTCCTGTGTGTTAGTTATTTATTGTATGATATCAAAAATTCAGTAATTTGTCTATTGCTTAAAAGGTGATGCTTCCAGATGCAGTAAACGTATAGACTCTGTAACCCGTTGGATTCGTTACGGTTGGAGATCCGGTTGTTGCTGTTGCAAGCGGAAAGGTATCGGGATAACGAAGAATGACAACACCTGAACCCCCAGCGCCTCCGCCAGCAGTCCTAAATTGTGGTGAGCCTTCACCACCACCGCCACCGCCTCCACCTCCTGTATTAGCTGTTCCAGGGCTACCAGCAACAGATATGCCAGATGTTCCTGCTCCTCCACCTCCAGAACCACCAGAACCAGAAGAGCTGTACCCGCCAGCGCCACCGCCGCCCGCTCTAGTCACGGATGAACCAGTAATAGATGATGCAACTCCAGTACCACCAGTTAAAACATTGCCAGCAGCGCCTGCACCTCCACCGCCGCCACCTCGGTTGTTCTGAATTCCATTTGCCCCGCCAAACCCTTGATTTGCCGTTCCCGCCGCAGCCACTTGCTGAGAAGGTTGGTTAGTACCTCCACCGCCTCCACCGCCACTACCACCTACAACAGGGACAGCATTTTGCCCACCTGCACTACCGCCTCCAAGTGATGTTATTGTAGAAAAAACAGAATTAGTGCCAGAACCAGAAGCCGAATAACCACCTGCTGGATAACTTCCTGCGCCTACTCCGCCAGAGCCCACAGTTACAGTGTAGGATACGCCAGAAGATATTGAAAAAATTGATTCGGCAGAAGCGCCTCCACCAGATGTCGCTCCTGTTACATTTGTACGGTAGCCTCCAGCGCCTCCGCCTCCACCGCCTCCGCTATCTCCACCGCCTCCTCCTGCAACAACAAGGTATTCAACTGATGAAGGTGCCATTGCAGGAAAATTACTTCCCATCTGCGCTATTCTTTGTTGCTTTAAAGACCAACGACCATAAGCAGAAGAAGAAGAAGGGAAATCAGCCATTAGAAGGTTATACTACCAGAAGCGGTAAATGTATAAACTCTATAACCTGTTGGGTTTGTGACTGTTGGTGAACCAGTAGTTGCTGTTGCTAATGGCAAACTATCTGGATAACGAATAATAACCACACCCGAACCGCCGCTACCACCGAATGTGCCTGTGTTATAACCTGGGTCAGTGTTTGTCTTACCGCCACCTCCACCGCCAAGATTTACTGTACCTGCCGTACCCGATGAAGGAACTCCAGCACCGCCTGCACCACCACCACCAGCACCACCAGCGCCTGGGGTGTTTTGCGAGTCACCAGGTCTAAATCCTCCACCACCGCCACCGCCACGAGTTACCGAGCTGCCTGTAATGCTTGATGCTGAACCTGCACCACCAGCACCGCAAGTAGCGCCACTAACATTGCCACCAATAGCGCCAGCACCACCACCACCACCACAACCACGACCTCCACTGGAACCGCCATTAAACCCTTGAACAGGTGAAGCCGTGCGAGTTCCGCCACCAAATGAACCTTCACCTACACCGCCACCACCTGAACCACCGCTAAGACCAGCAGAAGCGCCAGTAGCACCACCACCGCCACCAGTGGAAGTAATTGATGCCAGAACAGAGTCGCTACCGTTGCCACCAGCGCCTGGGTTATTCACCGATGCTCCTCCAGCGCCAACTGTGACTGTATGGGCAACACCTTTTGCAAGCACTAATGCTGTTTCTAAAGTTCCACCACCACCGGTTGCAGTAACTGTGCTACGCAAACCGCCAGCACCACCACCACCGCCACCGTAAGTATTATTGCTACCAGCACCACCGCCAGCAAGAACTAAATAATCAACTGTTACTGCCATACTAGGCCAATTACTACCACTTACGGCAATGTATTGATCTTTTAAATCCCACACTCCACTTGCTGAAGATGCGGATGGAAACTGTGCCATTAGCTAATTTCCTCGTAGGAGCACACCGCCTCAAGGTCAGAGTTTGCTGATGCTGTTAAACGAAGAGAGTCACCCTCTTCTAGATAGAAAGATTTGTTAATAACATCTAAAACTGCATCAGCTGGAACAACAACGGTGTTCACGATACGATATGCAGTTGATGAACGAAACAAATCAATGGTAACATCTGCGTTATTTGTTCCGTCAACATTTGATACATAAAGAGCATTAACTTTAAAAACTTTTCCTGACGCACCACTGTTTGTAACGATTGCTGTTGCAGAAGTCGTTACAGCAAGAACTGCTGTTTTGCCCGTAATTGTTGCTACGTTTACTATATTTGGTGCTGCCATAATTTCTCCTTGTTAACCGAAAACAATCGCCATAGCGATTGCTTTACCCGTTGACGCTTTTGTATCCAACTGTGTTTGAATAGCAGAAGTTACACCGTCAAGATAACCGATCTCTGTGTCGGAAACATTTGCAACAACTGCTTGCTTATTGTTTAATTGTGTTTGAATAGCTGAAGAAACGCCATCAAGATAACCAATTTCGGTATCCGATACGTTTGCAACAACTGCTTGATAAACCGTTGGTGTAGCCCACTCAAGACCTGTTGCTGTACTAGAATTTGCTCTTAAAACAGTTCCGTTTGCACCAACTGTTAATTTTGAAACAGCGTTATCAGCTGTACCAGCAAGCAAATCACCTTTTGCATCAATAGTGTTTAATATAGAGTCAACAGGAGTAAAACCTATCTCAACCCAATTATTGCTATAATAAACAAATGTTGCGCCAGTAGATGAATCATACCAAATTTGTCCAGCAATTGGGTCTGCTGGAGCTGATGCTGAAACTTGAGCAGCCATTGCTGTTCCACCCAACTCAACCCAATGTGAATCATAATAAGTAAACGATTGAGCAGTGTCGGAATCAAACCACATTTCTCCTTCAATCGGAGAAGCTGGCGGAGAAGAACTTACAGTTACCGAAGTGATTCCTGAACCTGAACCGATTTCAACCCATTGAGAATCATAATAAACAAAAGTTTTACCGATATCTTCATCAAACCATAATTGACCAACCTCAGCAGAACCCGGCGGGTTTGCTGAAACAGTAGCACCGCTTACAACTGCTACATCAACTAAAGTTTGGCCGGTAAGATTAGGCATATTCAACACCGCTGACTGTGAATGTTACGGCATTAGCTGTTACCTGATCTACATGTAATTTACTGTTTGCCGGGATAACTACTGAAGTGTTATAGAACACAACATTATTTGACAACACATTAACATTACTCAAAATTTTATTATTAGCTGCAGGGGTAGCAGCACCTACAAGAATATGAATACTGCACACAGCGTTAGAGCTGGTTGTATTACAAAGGTTAATGTTTTTGATAATTGAATAATTTCCTACAGTATTAGCTGTAGTGTAAACATTAGAACCCGTAGAACTAGTTCCTATATAAAAACTTTTTGGTGTTAGATTGGCCATTTAAACCCCCATCCATACCAAAACTTCATTATCGTAAGTTGTGGTATTCATATCTTGTATAGTAATTGCATCAAGAACATGATCTACAAACGCCCCAGAGTTATGAGCAACAGCTGTTGTGCCATCATAGCCTCTTTGAGATACTGTAAAAACATTAGTTGATCTAGACGAAATTAAAATTTTTTCTTCTGTGTTGACACCACGATCAACAACAACAACGAAAGGGTTGCTACCGCTTGGGTAAGTAGAACCATCTACTACGGTAAAAGAAGTTGCTGAGTTTGACAAAGAAGAAGCCAAAGCTGTTTGCAGAACTGCCCCACTAAACTCTCTTCGCACAAAACACCTCCTTTTTAATCAATGCTTATTGTTAAGCTACCTGTTGCAATTCTTAAAGTGTCACCAGAATCTGTTGTTTTATTTGCACTCAATGTCCCATGAAGCAACATGTTTCCAGATGTAGATGCATCAAAAATACCAATCGCCACTGTTGTGGCAGATGGCATTGATGTGAAATCAATATTGGCATCATTTGTGGTTGAACCAGATGATGATGCATTAAAGGTTGCAGCCTGGCGAGCGTAGCTTCCGCCGCTAACCTCGGTGCCACCACCAGCATCGTTAGGAGCTACTGTGAACAAACCAACGTAAACAGCAGCTGGTTTTGTATAAGTAGTAGTCCCAAGGAAGTGATCAATTAATTTATTTTCAAGATAATTTGTTAAATTGCCAGCCATTGTTAAACCTCCAAATTATTATAATACATTTCCTTTTCTTCGTCATTTGGAAGTCTAAAATTGTCTAGCCTTAGAAGAAACTCGGCTTCTTCAATAGATATTTCTTCCATTTTATTTTGTTGAGAAAATGTAATTCCAGAACTAGTTGTATAGCTTGCTCCAGATTCAAAAAAAACTAAAATATTTTTTTTGTTTTCTTTTTTATTTTTTTCAACAACAATTTTAACTTCTTCATTTATTTCAGTATTTTTTTTAACAGTTTTCTTTTTTGGTTGGTTAATAACTTCTGTTGTCACACTATTTTTTTGTTCAGTCATGATACAAGTTTACCACCTATGTTAATTTAAATCAACTGATTTCCTACGGATAATTTTTATTAAATAAGAAATGGGACCTTTGCAGGTCCCATTTACTTACTTATTATTAATAACTATTACAAAGTACGAATTTTTACGTTCTTACCAATTACATAAGAATCTGCATTTTCAATGTTAGCTGCAACCCTCATGTACTGAGTGTATTCAATCGTATCTGTCTTTGGCTTAAACTGACGATAAACCGTAATGTCTCGGTGGATACCGATAACACGGTTGTTCGGGAATGTAAGCTCAATGTGCGAGTGATTACCACTAGCACCAGAGTAATCGCCACTAGCGCTTTCTGGCGTAAGAGGTACCTCAACCAATGGAATACCAAATGGTGAAAGACCAGTTGAACCAGCACCGCCATTAGCCTTCATAGAGCCTTGGAAGAAAGCTACATCGCCAGTTACTGACCCTGGTGATGCTGCGCCAGCCGTTGATTCCGTTGCTGAGTTTGGATTGCCAAGACTATAAATTGCATCCTGCACTGTATTTGGACCAGTAAAGAAACGAAGTTCGTTACGGCGTTGCAAATACTTAGTTGGCATCTTACGCAAAACTTTGTCAAAAACAGAGCGTGATACGTTAACACCAGCCAAATCTTGAACTTGTCCACTAGCTTTTGAAAGCTTAATGAAACCATCAAGAGCCTTAAGAAGACCGTTGTTTGACGATGTATTGCCGCTGATGAACAAGTCATCCAAATCATTAGCTGTTTGACGAGCCATAATCTGTGCAATGTGATCTTCAAGAGATGCACCCTCAATGTTGTCTTCAAGAGACTCTGTTGAAATATTCCAATCAAGACGAAGTTTGACTGTTGAAAGCGAAACTTTTGCAAATGTTACTGCTGCGTTTGCACCATCATCAGTTGCTTCTGTTGCCAGAGCAAGAAGTCGTGTTCCGACAGATACTTTGTCAATATCCATCTGTGGAGTCTTCATACGAACAACTCGTGCATTCTTCATCAAAACCGATTGATCTACTACGAAATCCAAAAATCGGTTTGATTGCTCTGGGTAGAGCAAGCCACCACGACTTGGAACACCGGCGCTGTTTGCAACAACAGCGGTAGTTACTTCATTAGCTTTCGCTAAAATTTCTTCTTGTGTTGCCATATGTTAATCCTCCCTTATGACCTATAGCCCAAGGAATTAATTAACTCCTGTGGCAAATATGTGTTTTTCCAAAATGACTGCGGAGCGACCTTTGAAATAATTTCGCTCTCATCTTCGTCTTCTGTATCTACACTCTTTTTTGCAGCGCCAGCTGCGGAAATTACAGCAACTTTTTCTGTTTGCTCGGCTAAAGCAACTTCTGCTGCATTCAATTTTTCTTGAAGCTCTGTGTTTTGAACTTCAAAACCTTTTGCAACTGTCTCAATTTTTTCCTGTACAGATGCTTCCACTTCTTCTTTAATTGAAGTAGCAAAACTTGCCAGTTTTTCATCAACGACAGCACTCAAGGCTTCTTTAAGAACATTAATGTCCATTTCTTCCTCCTGTGTGTTTTCGTTTACTTCAACTGAAGTTGAAGCAATTTCTTCTGCGACATCAGGAACAAGCCAGCCAACAAATTTCTTTAACAAATTTAATTTGCCGCTTTCTTGTTCATTCATGTCAGAGAGCATATCATAAGTATTATTTATTTGCAATTCTGAATCTTGCTTTATAATAGATTCCATATCTTTGATCATCTCCTTAATTATATCAAAATATTCTTGTTCTTGTAGAACAATATCATTATTTATTTTTTTAACATCTTTTTTCTTTTTATTTTTTGAAGGCTTAGGCATGGTTGGTGATATAAAATTACTTCTTGAAGGGTTTTTAATTGAAACATTTTGAGTATCAATTGATACATCTTTCTCTATTTCACCACAACCACAGTCACAACCGCCATCCTTTAAAAAACTAGCAATTTGCTCAAGTAAAGCATCTTCAAAAGACAATTCGTTTTCAAAAGAATTGTCAAAATCAGCTTTTTCTTTAGTTCTTGCATATCTTTCAAGAAGCCTTCTTCCCTTAGCGGCAAGACGAGCAGCATCGGAGCGATCCTGGGGAACCGGCTCGCCCCAAGCGGCTGCTGAAAGCGCAAGGCGTGTTGGCTCACCATTTGGTTTTTTCATTGGGCCGGATGGGTTCGTAAAAAACCTTGTAAGAAAAGATCCCTTGCGGCGCATTTTTTCCGGAGTGTCTGCTGCGCCCCTAACTCCAGGTTTAAGATTTGCTCCTTCAGTTTGTTTAAAATGCCTTCTGCCAGCAGCCGTCAACCCCCCCTTGGGGTCTTTTATGGGCTGTTTGGCTTTTGCAATCTGGCAATCAAGATCGCAATCTAATGCATACTTGAAAGCACCATTTTCATTTATTTTTACAAGATCAATAACTGCTAAAGAATTTGCAGGATTGTCTACAAGACTTAATTCACCAAGGACATATTTTTTAATAATATTAACAGGCTTGCCATGAAACATTTTATCTGTTGATGCTGATTTTTCAAGAACCTTGCCGCCAATAGAAAAAGAACGCAAAGTCCCGTCAAGAACTTTTTGCCATGTGTTCTCAGCGCCTTTTGAAATATAAGCTTCAACTTTAAAAGCATTATATTCTTCTCCGTTTTCATTGCGTAAAACAACTGGTTCATAACCAATTGCTTTGCCAACGGCAATGGGCGCATGCATTTCTCTAATATTTCCACCCCAATTGGCAAACGCTTCTTTTGAAGCCTCAAAATCAACAATATCTCCAGCTTTATCAATATTGTCAGCAGTCGCTATTCCAACAACAATGCGTTGTTCACGTTTAATCATATCAATTGGAAATGAAATATTAAAATTAGACATCAAACCTCATAAAATACAAGCATATATTGTTTTTTTAAAAACAGCAAATTATCCTACTGCGTAAAAAGAAATAGCAGAATTTGCGGTTACAACTTCAACAGATGTATAGTCGCCTGGAATTTCCATATATCCAGTAGATTCTGCTGGTATTAAAACTGTAAAAAATGCATTAAGTTTAATATCAATATCAGAATTACCTTTATTGTGCACATAAACTGATGATGTGTGACCACCAATGTTTACCAGGGCATCCGCTGTAACTATGTTTTTATTTGAAAAAATCAAAGTACCATTACTCATTATTATCCTCCTTAATTAAATTACTTGACCGAATCATTGTTCGTTCCAGAATCTTGGTTTTCCCCTCTTTCGGCTTGAGCGCCATCAGCACGGGGGTCGCTTGTTGCGCCATCTCCAGTTGGAGACTTTGGTGGTTCAGATGCAGAATTGTTTGAATTTCCAACAGGAGCGCCAGGGTTTGCTATATTGTTTTCAATTTCTTCTTTTTTAATATTTGTTGGGAATGGCAAGACATCATCGCCATCATATCTTTCAGGCAAACCAATTTGATTTCTAACCTCATTTGGTGTCAAAACTTCTGTTCTTAAATATCTATCATTAATTCTAGATTGAATATCTTCATCAACCAAATCAATTTTCTTAAGATGAATAGAAAGTAAATCAGTAAACTCAGCAACAATTCTGTTAAGTTTTTTTTCAATAATAGATTGATCTGGTCCTATCACTTGCATTTTAAAACTCTTGTCAGCATCTCTTGAAACAGCCAAGTTTGCATTATCGTAAACTCCAACTTTTGGAGCGGGAACCCTGTTTGCTACTAAAATTTCATCTCTATTAGATTTGCGATATTTATCAAATGAAGCATCTTGAACACCGGCTTCTAGTTTTTCAAATTTTATATCAGTATTTGAACCAAGACTTGCCGGAAGGGGTATCACTAATGTTCCATGATTCCTGCCCTTTACTTCATTTCTAAAATAATTAATTAACTCTTGTTTTGATTTATTACTAAGCTTTGCGCCTTTTAAAATAATAGCATAACGAGGAATTGCTTTGTTTTCAAAATAATCAATATTATATTCTTTAGCAAATTTGTCTCCAACAATTGCAGCCGCGGCAGAAACCGCAGCGGGAATGCCGTAATAATTATTGTTTGGAGAATAGATTTTAAAATGAATTAATTCATTTGGTTTTGAATCATTATTAATCGGGTCTGGAGTCTTTGTGTCTTGAAATTGTCTAAAAAATACTGCTTGAATTTTATTTGTTTTTGCAATTTGTACAAAACCATCTCGTTTTCTGCGCACCCTTACAAGGGTTGCTGGAACATGGCCAATATACCCTATTTTCCCAGAATTGTTTCTACCTATTTCAAGATAGCCATTGCCAACAGCTAAAACATCTTGCCAAACACGAACTAAAGTTTCAATCAATGTTTCTTCAACATTTAATTTTTCAAAAATTTCATCCATTTCTTCTTTTAGATCTTGATAGCCCTGTCTAATTTTTAATATTTTTTCATCATTACCCTGGGCTTTTTCCATTTTTCTTTTTGCTTTTAATGTTTCTACAAATTCATAACCAAGACCAACTGTGTTCATTACTCTTGCGTTGATAGAAGCATAATGTATTGCGCTTTGATCATACAAACCGGCCAAAATGTCTAGATCGTAAGGTGGGGTTACAATGTCATATAAAGAATATCCATTGACTACTTCTGGATCTACAAATTTAGATTGAACTCCATCTTCGCTTTCATATTTTTTACTTAAACGAACAGCTTTTCTTTTCATTTTTGGAGAAAGATTTTCAATTTTTACAAAATTAAATGGGTCCGTTGTTTCAGTTTTATTTGCAAAACCCATGTATGTAATATCGTCAAGTTCATCATCTAACAATATTTCTTCTACAACTTGCATTTTGTTTTCCATAAAAACATCCTTTTCTATTTTTTATTAAAATGATTATCAATCATATCTTCAAACGGGTCTGCTACTAAGCCATTAAGCAATCTTTCCATCTGGTCTTCTCTTTCTGAAGCAGATACTTTCCTGCCACCAGCCACCCACTTAACATAACCACCGTCTTCAGATGTCCAATACTTACCAGCTTCTAAAACTTTTTTTTCAACTTTATCATCACCAATAATACCCTCAGCGCACAAAACGCCATCTCCATCAGATAGCGCTTGGTCTTCGTTTGTAAAGTAAACACATACACCAAAACTTCTTTCGGGGAGCCACATTGAACTATTTTTAATTGTTTGATCGCTCATTTAAACAAGTATACAACATTTTTATTTAAAAAAGAATAAATAACAACACAAAACGTTTTTTTTACTTCAATTTATTTAATTGGACAAGCTCCTGTTGAACAATCTTCCATTTCTATGTTTAAAGTGGTTGAAATGTCATTTAAAGGTACTGTTAAATTAATTTTTGACATTATTTTGTTATAAACTTCTTCTGTAATTACCTCATAGGGTGGCAATGGGAAATTATGCTCAGAGTGAAGCAGGAAAGATACTGATTTAACATTTTTATCATAGTTATTAGCTAGCCATTCTTTAATAGCCCCAAGCTCTTCTTTGCGGTAATAAACAGTTACAGAAACCGCATTGTCAGCCCAATCTGTTTGCATTTTTTTAACCCATTCAAGCTGCTCAACCGCTGTCATGTTTGCAGCAAGAATTGCGTCTTTTGGAGATTTGCAAGGAAATTCAACAACATATTTTGTATGATCTTCTCTACCATCTAGGCCAATGTCCCAAACAACCTTATAACCTCTTTTCCTACAAGACTCAACAAGTGGGTCAACAGAGCTAAACCGAACCCTTCGGATATAATACTCTGCAAAAGACGGGTGTATGCCCGGCGTTACGCCTGGAAGTAGCGAAAGGGTTCCAGATGGCTGGATAGTGGTTAGCCTTATTGATTGGTTCCACCCTTTTTTGTTGCTGTAAGTTTTGTCAAAAGATTTTAAATTCTCATAAACATCTTTTAACCAAGAAATTTGTTCTTTGCTGGATTGCAAAACTCCAGTAACAGACTGCCCAAGCCGAGCATTTTTATGTGTAATGTGGTTTGTTTTTTCATAAGGGTAAGACATCCTTGTAATTTGTTTTTGAATCATATATAGTAATTTTGAAATTTCTAAAAATTGTGAAAGAGATTCAATATTTGGTAAAAATATTGTTGCAAGATTACAAGACTCTCCATCAGCCAAGGCAATCTCTGCGCATGGGTTAAACCCATCAATGCTTTGGTCTAATGATTTTTCACCAAGCCTTCCATAAGTTCTTGCAAGTTTTCTATTTAACAAACCGTAAGGCTCACCAGTTCCATCATACCCCTTCCAGAATTCAGGCAGAATTTCATCAAAAGAATCTGCATAAATACTATTGTTTGAATTTGACCTCCAGGCTGGGATGTCTCCATTCCCCCAATTCTTTGCTCTTAAAAATAAAACATCGTCTGGATCACCAATTGCAATTTGCGCTGAACGGCGTGAAGAACCAGAAACAACTACTCTGCCAATAATGTTGCAAATATCAAGAACATCAACTGAGCGAAGTTTTTTGCCAACTCTTTGATTAAATATATTACAAATATCTTTGATTCCATCAACCAGAGCGCCGGGTCCAGATGCTGTACCGCCAAATGTTTTAACTGGTGCTCCAAACTCACGAATCAAAATAGTTGAGTATGTAAAAGATTTACCAGTTATAAAATAAGATTCAAGGACTTTGTGAAGCAATTCTCTCCATCCTTGTCTTGAATCAGGAATAATAAAATCAGCGTCTGGTGTTCTTTCTGAAGTGATGTAAGAAACATTTTTTATTTTTGGCAAATCATGAATTTTTGAACGCTCTACGGAAAAACCAACACCACCGCCAAGCATTAAATAATCAAACAATAATTCAAAGTCTTCAATTTTTTCAATGTTAGTAAAAAAACAATTATTTAAAGATGTTCCAGAAAATGTTTTTACAAGAGGAGTTCCTAGCTGCCAAAGTGACCTACCCGACACAGAACACTTCAGATTAAACATGTGGTCAAACAAAGTTTCAGCTTCCTTTTGTGTAAAATCAACTCCAATCTCAACAGCGCCATCTATAACTCTTTTGATTGTTTCAATCCAAGTTTCATTTCTTCCTAAAAGTTCATTTTTGCGACTATATGTTCGCAAATAAACAACTTCGCCCAAACCGCCAAAGCCCCATGGTGGAGTTTTGGAATAATAGGAATTAACAAATTCATCAGTTAACAATGTCACAATAAGCCTCCGCTAGTAAAAAAAAATATTATATCAACATAAACAACCAAAGACAATAAAAAATGCTTGGGTTAAATAAAATTTTCGTAAAAATTTATTCTTTCAATGATCTTATCAGCAATTGAAGACCAAGAATGTTCGTTGTGTAAAATTTTTGCTGACTTCATAGAGTATTTTTTAAACTCATCGTATTCAGAAACAACGGCTTCCATAAGATCAAGCAGTTCATCATAATTAGGATAAGCCCATAAACCAGTGTCTTCCCCATATTGCAAACTGTTCCATTCTGCTTTATCCATGGTGCATGACAAAGGTATTGCGTATTGAGCAAAATCACTACAGCCAGTTGCATTGCTCACAATCACTGGCATTCCAGTGCAAATGGCTTCAAATGGAATCATACCAAAACCTTCTCCGTTTGTGGGGTAAACAAGGCAATGACATTTATGATACAACTTGACAAGATCTTCTACTGATAGATTATCTGGAATTCCAATAATTTGAGGATGTTGATAAGCAGGAACTAATTGATTATTAACATAACACTCAGCGCTACAAAATTTATTATATTTTAAAATTAATTGATAGTCTAAATCACCATCATATAGTTCTATAAAAGCATCAACAACCATTTGAGCATTTTTTCTTTTTGAATCTGCACCAACATGTAAAAAATTAAATTTCCCAGTTATTTCACGATCTATAATAGAAAAATCTGAAGATATGCCGTGGGGTATAACATGCACATTTGTGTGAACTTTGTTTTCAATATATACATTTTTTACAAAATTAGATGTTGCCCATATTTCATCCATTTGTTGCATGTTGTGATACCAACCAACAGGTATTTTTGTAGATTCCCAAGGGGTATAGCCAATTTTAAATTTATTAGTCATTTGATAATAATGAGGCTGACAGAAATTAATATGAAACGGTATTTCGTTTCTATTGTAAAAAACAGCAATTTGTTTTTCTTTTAAAGCATCAATTACATTAACCGCAGCATTGCTATAACCCTGGCTGTACCAAGAAAGACCACTAAGGTCAAAACTACCGGGACTAAACCAACTAATTCTTTTCATAAATTTTATTATGGTTTTTTAGTTTTTTTGAAGGTTGTTTTTGGTGAATCAAAGTTTAAACATTTTACACCATTTTGAACAAAGCTTTCAGCTTGTTCAGCAGAAATTTCACAAGTTACTGGCAGGTGGCTAAACATACATTTTGAAGCAGCCATCCAGTAACCATTCATGTGTACAATTGATATCTGTTCAGAATCAATTATGGCAGCTCCACTGTAATCGTCAGATTCAACAACACCTATGATTTTCATAATGAAAGTATATCACCCATATTTTTATCTGCACCTGTATGCTTAGTATTCTAGTAATAGTATTGTATTTATAGTATTAAGCATTACTAGTATACATAGCATGCTCGCATACTGGGTATGCGAAGCATACCACAAAAATTAAGACAAAATAACTTTTTTTTTATTTTTTTTGAAAATCAAGATTTTTTTTAAAAAGTGTGAGATGATAGTTGACATGATCGCTGGAACTATAGTTTATATTGTGTACATGATTTTTAACGCTTGGTGCATTAAGACCGCAATTGATTGGGGGTTTGAACACAATATAGGCTGGGGGTCTGCAATAATTTTTTCTTTTGTAACAAGCATGTATGTTGTACTGCACAAGTACAGGAATACTAATGTTTCAAATAAATGAAATTAACTTTAATTATTTAAAAAACAAAAAAGTATTAGTATTAAGTGATACATTTTATCCACATTTATATATTACAGAGTTTATTAAAAAATTGTCTGACTCCCAGGTTTTTATATATATATCTCCAGCAACAACATCTGGATTTGTAAAATTGTGGATGAAAATTCATTTAAATAAAAAAGTTAAAATTATTAAAGACAAAAATTATAAAATGTTTTTTACTAAAAATATTGACGATTATGAAATTGTTATAATTTTTGGAAAAAATAAAAATCAAGAACAAAAATTATTACAAAAATTATTAAAAAACATGTTAGTATCTTACAGAAATATTACTGTTGTCACTTACAAAGGAATTGACTGCGATGAGAATTATACCTTATAACGGAGAAGAAAATTTAGAAGACATTGAAAGTCTTACTATAGTAATCAAAACTGTTCCGTTTGAAAATGGATATGTGCCTGCTTTTTTTATTCAAAGCCCTGGCGAAAATTATCCAATGACATTAGACGAATTAAATTGTTTAATGGATGGGATTGAAATTGCACATAAAAGTTTAGATCAAATACTTGCTTTTATGTTAAAAGAAATGTTTGAAAAAAAACAAGAGGATGATGAAGAATGATACTTGGTGGATTAAAAAAAGATTTTCCGTATCCAGAAAAATTATGCCCATATTGCGGCAAAAAACTTGTTCCAGTTAATGCTATTCATTTAGAAAAAGACATGTATCAGTTTAAAGCTTTATATTTAGATAATAATCCAAACTGCCCTGCTTATGACGAAGGGGCACGTTTAGCATATGCTAGAATTTATTACACATCAGAAGATGCTTTTAATGCATTTCGTGATATTAAAATGCCAGTGCAAAGATGGTCTCAAGAAGATCTATATTCTATTTATCAATAGTTATGGTAAAATTATAAGCTATGCTTATAAATCCTAATTTTTCAAAAAGATTAGATCAGTGGTTTAGAGAACGTTGGGTTGATATTTCAAGGCCTAAGCCTGGTGGTGGGTTTGAGCCATGTGGCCGAGCAGATGCTGAATCTGGTAAATATCCTAAGTGTGTTCCAGCCGCTCGTGCTGCAAGAATGACACCTGCACAAATTGCATCCGCTGTTAGACGTAAACGCCGCGCCGAATCAACTCAAACAAGGCAAGATAAAAAACCGATCAATGTTTCCACAGATGTTGAAAAAGCATCTCGTAATGTACCTACCAACCCGGCTCTTTATGCAAGAGTAAAAGCTGAAGCTAAAAGAAAATTTGATGTTTACCCTTCAGCATATGCCAATGCATGGTTGGTTCGTGAATATAAAAAAAGAGGTGGTGGGTATAGAACGGTTTCAAAATCTGAAGAAGTTGTTAATAAAGTTGCTGACGATCTTGATGAGCAAGAAGCCATATTGGCAGATATGTTGATTGAGCTAACAAGGAAACATGGTAAGTTCAATGAAGACGGAATAGGGGTGTGGGCTGGATATGACAAGCCAAGTGATAACGATGTTGCCGATATTGGTGTTAAATGCTCAAACTGTGTTCTTTATGAAGGCAACGGGGTTTGTAAAATTATAGAACAGAAAGTAGAAGAAGAAGGAAAATGTAGGTTTGCCATTATTCCAGACGGGGTGGTTCAGACAGATAAGGAAATATATGATATGCTTAGAACGGTATCTGTTGATACAAGGAGTTTTATGAAAGACAATATGAAAAAAATGATCAACGATCATGTTACAATGAAATCTTGGCATGAGACATCTGCAAAAGCTGCAGCTGAGCAAATGCAAGATCACATTAAAGCAGCCGCTTGGCATGATTCTCAAGTGAATATGATTAAAGGAATGATTACAGAAGTTCCTCTTGATCCAGAAAAGAAGATGAGTGGGATTCCATCAGCTGGTTCGGCATCTACGCCAGCATCTCGTATGAAAGAAAAAGCCGGTGCAAAAGAAGTTCCTTTGGACCCAAAAACTCTTAAAAAGAATGATTTGGTTGAAATGCTTTTAGGACACGAAAATGAATATGGCAAATTTGATATCCCAGTAGAGGAAGTAGCAAATTTTTTGCTTGAAGATTAATATAAATGGAAACACCAATTGTCGTAGCAATTATTAGTTTAATCGGTGGGGTTATTGTTGCATTAATTCAACAAAGCAGGAAAGAAAATAAACAAGACCACAATGTTGTTTCAAGTTTAATTAAACAAGTTCACAAAGATGTGGTTAATGTAGAAAATAAATTAGATAGCCACATTAAAGAACACACAGCATCAAAACCATTAGTAAAGAAAAAATAACAATTTTAATATAGCCAGCCCTGGTTTTACTTATTTCGTAAGATTAAGTTGAATACGGGGCTGGCTATTTTTTTATAAAATCACAACATTTTTTATTTTATTATGGTAGAGTGTTTACAACAAGAAAGAGAGAACCATATGGATATTAAAGAAAATACCGAAATCTCTGAAATTAATGATTTTTTAGTTAACGAAGTTGAGCTAGAAAAAATTTATACCAAATTGATTGGTACAATAAAATCAACTATGGATTCAACTGCTGAAAGAACCGCTAGCGCAGTTATCTACGGCTACTACAAAGGCTGGAATCTAACAAAAACTGTAAAGTATTATAACTTAGAAGAAGAAGCCGCATTTTTTTTCTGGAAACATTTTAATTTTAAAATAAAGGAAGGAGGTCAAACTATGAGTAGAACAAAAACAAAACAAAATAATATTGTAACTTATTTGGAAAAGAATGTAGGGCAAGTTGTAACGCCAGCAAAGGTGTCAACAGATGTCAGCATCTCTCTTCCAACATTTTATAATTTCTACAACGCAAACCGTCAATTCTTTAAAAAGGTAAAGCGTGGTCAATTTGAAATTGTAAATCCAAAAGAACAAAGAGAGTCTGAATTAAATTAATAACAAACGGGCAGCCATTTTTTAAGGAAAGATAATGACAGTAGTAAAAAAACCAATCAAAGATAATAATGTAATTACTTGGGAAATGGCTGCCTACGACTCAACAGAAGAGTTGTATGCAGATATTAATACTCTTAATGATAAATCAATCTTGAGTCTGCGAGAAGAAATTGATTCTTATATAGATTCCAAAACATATCTTGATTCAGATGGATTAATGAAACATGCGCACAAAAATCGTTGGGCAATTTTGTCAACAAATGCACTTCGTCTTGCAAAAAATTTGGACATAACTTATTTACTTACCAGTTCTGAAATTTTAAATACTGTTATTAAAAAACAAAGAGATTATGGGCATAAAAATATTTCAAAATTTGGCATCACCGGTCTTGTAATTAGAGTGCACGACAAAGTTGCACGAGTAGAGAATTTAATGAAAAAAGAAAACTACATTAATTCAGTTAGTGATGAAACAATGCTAGATACATTGATGGATATTATTGGATATTCAATTATTGCTTACATGTGGTTAAATAATACTTTTATGTATGAACTAGGAGAAAAAAAATGAAAAAACCACTACACAAACATTTGTTACTTAGAGGAATGATTGTAGATGCCCCAACTTCTGAAAAAGTTGTTGTTGAATGGCTTCGTGATTTTGTTGACAAAATTGGCATGAAAATTGTTCAAGGCCCATTTGCTTCTATGATCACAGAAAAAGGCAATCGTGGTCTTACAGCAACTGTGATGATTGAGACATCACATATTGCCTTTCACATTTGGGATGAACAAAATCCAAGCTTACTTCAGTTTGATTTGTACACATGTTCTGAACTTAATGTAAATTATGTTCTTGATACCATTAGTTCGTTTTTTAATTTTACAGAATATCAATACATGGTTCTTGATAGAGAAAAAGGGTTTAAGGTAATCCAAGGAGTTTACTCAGAGTAATGCCGGTACAAAAAAACAAAAAAAAACATATGGAAGCATGGATGCTCAGATATGTTATTCTAATAAAGAAGATGCTGCGCTTGTCAGACTGGACAATTATAATGCAAAACGAACCGTGTTCTTCTGACTGCCTTGCAGAGACAGATGTAATTACCGGCCAACATCTTGCCAAAATGTATTTGAGTAAAACTTATACAAAAGATACTCCAGAAAATCTTCGGGCAACAATCATTCATGAACTGCTTCATTGCCATCTATCGCCAATTTCAGAATTGTCAGAAGAAATATTAAAACCTCTTGCTGATGAACTTGGCGGCAGTAGAGTTATTAAATCAGCTATTAACGGTATTGAGTATGAAACAGAAAGAAGCATTGATGCTATCTCTGAAGCCATAGCTCCATACTTCCCCCTGCCATCTATGCCTAAAAAGAAAAGTGCTAGAAAGAAAAAAGTTGTTAAAAAAAGAATTGTTAAAAGAAAAGTGATCAAGAAAAAACCAGTAAAGAAAAAATAAAGGAGAAAGATGTCAAAACAAGATAAAATAACCCATGCTATTTATTTTTGCCTACATGCAATCACGATTGCTATTTTGTTGGTAAAATAGATCATGCCTGAATTAAACGCAAATACTCCAGCAATAGAGTGCTATGTTCGTGGGCAGTACCTGCGTGATCAGATTGATTCACATGACATTGTTTTCCCGTGTATGATTTTTGGTGTTAGTTCAATTCAAGGCCGGTCCCCGCAATTTCATTTTTTGATGGAAGATGGCGGGGTGTGGTGGAGAATGCCAATATCTGCTTTTTGTACAAAACCAAACAGCCCGCATGTGGATATTCACGAATTGGTTTTATGGAACGCCTTTAGCCCATATGTTGCGGTAACTGAGTTTCAAGCTATGCGTAATATGAAAATGACATATGTTTCTAGGTCTGGCGATTTTGTAAACGGCAAATATTTGTTTACTCTTGACTGGCATTCACCAGAAGATAACCAGCTTAACGCCGGGTTTAGCACAAGCCCAGGACAGCACAAGTGCGGTCATGTAATTGAGAGAGAAGATGGCAATATTGCTATCCAGCCAAACAATAGAATTCGTTTATGGGACCCGTCTTACACAACCAAGAAAGAAACATTAATTCAAAGAAAGATTAATTCCCAAATGTGGGATGTAGAAGATGCCGACAAGTGGACATCGCCGGACAATGATGATTATGAATATTAAACCAATATCTTCAGAACTTCAAATTCAAGTAGAAAGTTTAAAAAACAAGATGGCTCCCGATAGTTATAAATACATCGGGGTTGATGAAGGTTGGTACTTGATTGTGGCAGACTGCGATAGAGACCTAACGGCTATTAACCCAGATTATCAAATTCTTCAGATCAAAGAAAAATTCGGAGGTCTTAGATATTATATTGAACCAGTAAACGCTACCACAAAAGAAGTTAAGGATATGAACAAGGTTATTAGAAGATACGAGGGTATAGCATCAAGGACATGTGAAGCAACAGGGCTTCCGGGGGTTTTGATGAAATCTGTTGGAGGGTGGCTAAAAACACTAAACCCTGAATATGCTGCTGTTTCTTTAAATTACGCCAGATATGAGGTGGTTAATAATCCGCCATCGGATGAAGAATGGTCGGATGCAATTAAATGATAAAAAATAATATAAATGTTATCAATGACATTGTACCAATCCGTCAACAAATTGAATTATACAAGCATGTTCGGGATAGTAAAATTGCTTATCGTTTATATAACACACATATTTTTACGGGGGATGAAGATCAAAAATTCAATCACGCTCCGCAGCAGTTGTCTCATCACCTGTATATGGTGGAAGAAGACAAAGCATCCCCGCATCTTGAAATCATAAAACCGTGGTTTGACGTAATAACTAAAAAATACGGGGATGTAAAGCTTTTAAGGGCCAAAATAAATATGACCTTCCCATACCCACCGATGGTTAGATACGAGCCTCAAATGCCACACATAGACATGCAATATGAAAATGGAGAGCCTATAGACCACAAGGTGCTTTTATATTACATAAATGACTCAGATGGACCCACATACTTTTTTAACGATTTATACGAGATTACAGACAGCATACAGCCCAAACAGGGCGTGGGGGTGTTCTTTGACGGCAGCCAGATTCACGCAGCTTCCAACCCGGTCTTCAATCCCTTTAGATTTGTGCTAAACATTGACTTTCAAGTTGAGCCAAGTGTGGCGCAAAATAAATTGTACTAACCAAAAAAGCCCCGCTTGAAAAGCCCCGCTTGAGTTTTATATTATTGATATAATATATAAATGCCACAATACGAATACAAATGTATAAATGATCACTACCATACTGAGGATAGATCAATTCTGGAAGACCAGAAAGTTGACAGATGCTTGATCTGCAACGAAATATTAAAACAAATTTACAACCCGCCTTTAATTACTTTAAAAGGGCATGGCTTCTATAAGAACAGCAAGTGATCTACCAATAAATAATAATTCACCCAATCATTATTTATACCCCGCAAAAAAATGTTTATGTATACTTAAACCGGCGGCGAACAATCGCTTACCTTAGGACCGTTATAGATGCACATGCCCTTGGACCAAAAGCCCAGGGGCATGTGCATCTTTATCGTTTTATCCAAACCAATTTTTCCTAAAATTTTAGTATGTATTTTTTTAGTGTTAATTATGTTTTTTTGTTTGTTTGATTTTGGTCTGTTGAGTAGGGTCAAAGCGGGCGTTCAACGGTGCGATTAGCACAAAGTTGAACACCCGCAAATTAGGTTACGCAGGCTATGCGTTTTGAATACACATTTGTAAGCGTATCGGTATAGTATTATTCATCAAGCGAAACAGAAGTAGCCTGATACCTAACAAGGAGATAGATATGGATACCACAATGGATACACTCAGCCAAACAATTAACTGGCTAGAGCGTTTATCAAGAATAGCCAAAGATAGTGATAAAGCATTGGCAGATACAATGGCAATTGATACTTGGACTGATGTTAATGTTCTCATCAACAGTCAGCACAGTGTCAAGGCTCTTATCAAAGAATTAAATGTGATGGTATCAATGATGACAACTCGCAAAATTGAGTTGGCAAATATGCTCAAAGATGTACTTTGATGATACCGTTGCCAAATGGAGACACAACAACAATAGCCAATGAACACTTGCTACTTATAGCGTTTGTCTCATTGTTTATCGGTTGGCAGTTATGTAAGTGGTGGAATAAGAAATAACAATTACCCCGAAGCACTCACCCCCCGAGTGCTTCGGGGTTTTTTGTTTGCCCGTACACCATTGCTCTTGAGATGATCGTATAGCAGTTTTAATATATTCTCTTAACAACACACACAACACAAAGAAACAAACCAAACCGGATTACGGTGGAGGGCTACGGTATGCATAATACAAAGTAGAACACCACACGAAGGGGTTACAGGGTATACCAGGATTGAATACACATTCTTGGCTCACTCGGTATAGTTTTAATTGTCAGGGCAAGCGAGAATAAAATATGCCAACCGTAGCAGGCAAGTAGTCTTAGGACAAGTAGCCGTAGGCAATCGGAATAATGTGTGCTGGATATCACGCACTGACGATGATATCGCTTGCTTGCTCTGACACTTAACCCAACACAATGAAAGGACATATGTATATACCAATCAAATGGACTAGGCGCAGAGATAACACCTGGTTCTCAGATAACCTGTCAGTATCACTGACGCAGTCATACCGAATACAGTATCACAAAGGTGCTTACAAAGATTACCTATACACCGTAGACACCTTAGAGATTGGCAATGGGGTTGATACGCCTGTTGAAATGTATAGCCATAAGGGCTATGGCAAGACATTAAAGAAAGCCCAAGAGTTAGCAAATGAAATAGAATACATTCGTCAATTCCACCTTAGGCAAGCAGAGTTAAAGAAAATAAACGACCTAGATTGGGAAAGGGTCAATAGGTAAGATTAACCCGAGGCACTCACCCCGAGTGTCTCGGGTTTTTTTTGTCTAAACTCCAAGCGTTATGTGTGTACATATATAATACTTTTAATACATTCTCATCACGCACTCACAAAGCTTGGTGGGCGACAGTGCGCCTAGCACCAAGTTGTACACCAACACAAAGGAACATATCATCATCTCAACTTGAATACACATTCTCAACGCCATAGGTATAGTTATATCTGTCGGGGTAGCCTGAGGAGGCAACGCTATGACTAAGGTAATGGATATAAGCAATCTCACCACAAGTGAGATTAAGTCCTTAATGGAAACAATCATTACGGACACAAGCCTGAACACTCAAAAAATTGAGGCTCTGGTCAAAATGCTGGTCAATCTCAACAAGCGAGTGCTCGCTTGTGAGAATGCCACCATTGCAAACAAGCAATAAGGTCAGTCAATAAGCAACCGAGTGGTTGAGTTTACCCACCCCGACACTCAACCACGGAAAGTCCCCTGGGCGCTTCGGCGCTCAGGGGATTTTTTTTTGCCTGAACTCCCATGCCTTCGTGTATAACAAATAGAAAGTTTAATATATTCTCACACATTACTCACACACCACAAACCCGGCCTGAAAACGGTGGTGGGCAACGGTGCAAATAGCACAAAGTTGTACACCAGCAACAAGGGTTGCAGTATTTACTTAAATTGAATACACATTCTCAACGCAAAGAGTATAGTATTATTCATCGGGCGAAACGGAAGTAACCTGATAGAAAAGGGTAAGTAATGTCTAAGTCAACTTTAGTTCAGTCAGCAGAGTCAGTGTTTGTTCAGCGAATGCTTAAATATCAGTGCCCAAAGGAGTCTTGGGAAACTGACTTTGACGGCAAAGAAGTCGTTATGTGCGAATTCAATTTTGAACTCTGCTGTGATGGCTCAATTACAGTTTGGGCTTACAAAGTCTATGATGAAGACTTCGTAGTAGTTAAATCTGTAAATAATCCAGTCAAGTTCAGCAATTTACAATAATCCCCCAGTCCCCCAAGCCTTCGGGCTTGGGGGATTTTTTTTGCATTCGTTTTGGGCGGCGGTCCACGTTGCGCTTAGCAATAAGTGGAACACCGATCATAAGGCAGTGAGCAGTATCTCAACTTGAATACACATTCTCAGCCCGATAGGTATAGTTATTTATATCAAGCGAAACCCAAGTAACTTGATAGAGAGAGGTAAATAATGTCAAGTACATTTATGCGTAGTCAATATGGATTGATATTTGAATCTGTATTGATGTTCCTAACGGAATACAAGCCATACTACCCAGAGAGCGCCAAGCCTGCGCAACAGCGTGAGATTTGGGATAGGTGGTTCAGTCAGCATCGTGGTACTGTAAACGAGTTGATTGATATTGTTGACAATATCATTCACACTAGTTACAAAGAGTGTCAATTCACTGAATCCTTTGTGGATAAATACTTCACGGTGCTAAAGCAGTTAAGACAAGGGCTTGTAACCCACGCTGAGTTTGCTTCGCAAGTTTATCGTGAGTTAATGTCAATGCGTAGCCAACTGGCTATTGCTGGTCTTAAAGACAAAGATCTGGAGTTGGTCAGTTACGACTGACTTCATTAAAATAAATTCCCCGAGTGCTTCGGCACTCGGGGTTTTTATTTTGTATTTTGACGGTGGGGCAACGGCGCGAATAGCGCGAAGTTGCACAACCGCTGACAAGGTGCGAACCATATCTCAAATTGAATACACATTCTCAGCCTCATAGGTATAGTAATAGTTATCGGTAGCGCCTCAATTACCCATACGGTATGGGTAATGGCATAACCACTACTGATAAAGGAAGCACAATGAGTAAGAAAGTTAATCTCAGTCAGATAAGCAACCTCGTCAAGCGTGGGCGTGAAGCCTATATAGACCCGAAACTAACTGACGACATTAAGTCGTTAGACGCTTCGGTTGAGGGCGACGCTTTCATCTACGAGGAAGCACAAGGCGACCCAGCAGATGAGGACTTCGTCAACCACAAGAACACTTGGCGTAATCGTGTTGCCAAGTGCGCTGAGGAAGCCGAGCGTGAGTGCTCAATTCAGTGGACTGAGGAAGGCGAGATGGTCGTCAGCCTCAAGCCAGTGAAGCAGAAGCGCAAAGCCCGTCTGCCTAAGTAAGACCCCCGATAGGCAATAACAATAAGCCCCGTATGCTTCGGCATACGGGGTTTTTTGTTTTTATCGGCGGGCGTTCACTTTGTGCTATGCGCACCGTGAACGCCCGCTGTTCTCAGATTACAATGATCACAAATTTAGTACAAATTTCTAATCACATCTCTTGACGGTTGGGCAACGGTGCGACTAGCACAAAGTTGCACAACCGCCAGAAGGCTCAAAGCTGTGCTGCAAATTGAATACAGATTTACACTCCCATTGGTATAGTTAAGAGTGTTGGTGAACGCCTAATTCACCTAGTCCATAGGTGGGGCATAAACGCACTAACAAAAGGACAAAACAATGAGTAAGAAAATTAACTTAAGCCAAATCAGTAACTTGGTCAAGCGTGGGCGTGATGCCTATATTGACCCAGACCTAACGGCAGACATTCAAGCACTTGACCCAAGTGTTATTGGTGATGCCTTTATTTATGAATTGGCGCAAGGTAATCCAAGTGATGAAGATTTTGTTAATCACAAAAACACTTGGCGCAATCGTGTCAGTAAGTGTGCCGAATTGGCAGAGCGTGAATGCTCTATTCAATGGACTACTGACGGCGAAATGGTTGTGACACTCAAGCCAACAAAAGGCAAGCGCAAGGCTCGCCTGCCCCAAGCCTAATAAGGCTTAAATTAAACCCCGTATGCTTCGGCATACGGGGTTTTTTTTTGTATTCGCTGGCGTTCACTTTGTGCTAGTCGCACCGTGAACGCCAGCTATCTCAATGCCTATGTAAATTCAAATTTAATACAAATTCTCAATCTCAATTCATATTTTAGACGGGTGTCCCAAAAACAAATGCATTTGTATTTGTACACCCGCGTTTATTTATATGTTTTTTTATTTATTTTTAATACAGTTTCAAATTATGATTATATTTATTCATATACTTTTAGAAATGTATATTTATTTACGACATGAATTTAGGCAAAATTTTTTTCGCTGCATTAATTGCGGGATCAAAGGCGGGATCAAAGCCTATAAATTACAGGCGTGTCAGTAAATGTATTTACTATTGGATATAAGACACTATCTATTCTGCGATAGTTCTGTTCATAGTTCTATGGATTAATATTCCATTAATCAACCCCAAATTAATGCGATCAATTAGACCATCAATTAGCCGGGATTAAGGCGTATTAAAAAATCTATTAAAATGGTTATAAATTAATATTTTATTGTATTAAATACCCCTAGAAGGAGTAATAATAGGCATATCTATTAGCGGCATATATAAGTTCTCAAATTATGGCCTTTTTTACCCAATTCTTGACCATTTTAGTAGTGTTTTGGTATGTTTTTACCTATTTTTATTTATTTATTACATGTTTTTTAGACAAAAAAAAGCCCAAAAATAAGCTATTTCTATGCTTATTCTTGAGCTTTTTTAATTATTACTTATTAAATTGTAATACTGTAAATACTTAGAACTACAGTTATATTGAATATATCATACTGTCATTGGAGCGTGTGTTACTCACTAGCTAACGAATTTTATGAATTTTATGGTTTTAGATCAACTATCAAATAGATTTTC
>Ga0208975_1000157_pt1 | contig 35951 bp, 41 predicted proteins | sample GreLakmeER78MSRF_FD_187700 | JGI IMG/M metagenome (GOLD analysis project Ga0208975, IMG submission 187700) | Freshwater lentic microbial communities from great Laurentian Lakes, MI, USA - Great Lakes metaG ER78MSRF (SPAdes) | ecosystem: Environmental > Aquatic > Freshwater > Lake | place: Great...
AATTGAGCAAATGCCGAATCCCCCCTCAATAAATCAATTACTATTTGTTTTGCCACAGGGACTGGCAAAACTATCTTTTGTGTATCAGTATAACTCTTTGTAACGGTCTGCGAAAAACATGTCGAGCTCAACATGACCATACTTAGAAGCATCACTAATTTTTTTACTAAACTCATTTCCTATTTGGGTTTTTGTTTCTTTTATGGTTTCAACTCTTGTCTCCACTACCTTAATTTCTTCACTTACTTTATCAATGTCCGATTGAATTAGTTGTTGGTTAAACTCAACCATTTCTATATGGGACTGTAAAGAATCAAGTTCTCTTTTACTTTCTTTTGATATCTTAACTACCGTTGTTATTTGTATCAAATACCAAAGTATTACTAAAACAAGAATAACCTTGAGAACATTTTTCAAGGTTAAATCTTTTTTATCAAATATTTGATTAGGACTAATCATAATCTTCAGGAGCTTGTTTTCTTGCCGCCAATACTTTAGACCACTTGGATTTAAACTTTTCATAAAAAGTCTTCAACTTATTAATCATCTCTAAAGTTGAATCGTCAATTTTTAACATGTTACCATTAATATAGATTCCACTGTCCTCACCAATAGTATAAATGAACTCAACATCACTGTCAATGATTTTACCTGACCATTCTACCGTGTTTGGATAAACGTTCAATTGATTGAAATCAACCAAGTCAGATACTTCTTCAGTGAATTCATCAATGGTGTCTTGGAATGAAACTTTATCATCTGAAGTAATATCGGTTTCAGCTTTTGTCTTACCATGAATCGCCATTATTGAACCAGAAATTTTATATCTCTGCACAAAATTAGTTTCTTCTTCCTCACCTCTGTTTTTTGGTTTTTCAATGGCAGTTTCAAATGTGTTGTCATCAATACTTGCTTCAATGTCAGCTGCGACATTTATTGGTCCAAGTTTTTCGGCATTAAGTTGTTCGTTGATTAGTCTTGCTCTTTTGACTAAATCTTTAATAGAGTCATACCTCTCGTTCATATAATTGTTCATTTTCTAATTCTTTTTTAAAGTTATCAAAATCAAATGCCGGACTAACATCTGTATATCTTTGATGGTAATTACTTCTTGTTGTTACACCTTGAAATAATTCTATACCATCAACTTTTACATTGTGTCCAACGAATTTATTAGGGATTTCAAAATCTTTACACAACATCTTACACAACTGAGCCGTTTTGATAATCTGCTCGTTTGTATATGGTTGCCAAAAATTATAATCTCTCCATTTTTTTTCGTAAACCTCTTGTTTATAAATATTACCAAACCAATTAAGGTAAAACGATGATAATGGTTTTTTATTTAACCAACCCAAATTTTCAAGGACAATTGAAATCCCCGCACTTTTCATTGAATTATCTGAAAAGAATTCTGAACTGTATTTCGGATTTAACAACTCATAAATCACACCTTCCTGTGAAATTACATAGTTAGGTATCTTTTTGTATTTACCATTATACCTAAATTTAAGAGAGGTCAAGTATTCACCGACCTCCCTTGAAGTATGACAAAGAATTATTTGTCTTTTTTTCTTGGGTTTACCAAACCCTTTAAAATTACCATATTTGATAATATCAACCATTTCTACCAGTATATCTTAATACTTTTTTCTCAGGTTGTGTAATGTTTTCATCTTCTTCCTCTGTTAATACAGAAAACTTATTGGATGTAATATGTTGTAATACGTCTTCAAGTTTTTCTAAATCTTCAGGTGTTGGGTTAATTTTTTCAGGTTCTTCATTCAATAACTCACCTTCCTTCTTACCCGCATCTTTAGAAATTTTCTCAATATCAACTTCTTCTTTTGGATTAACATTGTTTTTCCCTGTCTCTTCAAACTTGACTAACATATGTAAGAATGATAATGAAATAAGTGGTAACATACCACCAGAAAACAACGCTAAGAATCTTTTATGTGAAACCATACTACCTGATTCAACACCAATATAAGAAACTATTGGGTCAACCATCTCCACCCAACTTTGGAATGACGCTGAGTTAATATCTATGTACTGATAAGCAAAGAAGATATTACCTAAGAACTGAATTAACGTAACAATACCAAATGGGAAATATACTTTATTTCCCATCTGTGCCGATATTGCAGCAAGAGCTGCCAATGCCGCAATTTCAATACCAACTGACAAATATATCGCCCAACTAATTGGGTTTGTTATACCATACCAAGTTGTTACGTGAGATATTGAGACAAACGCAACTGTTAATATTGGTACTAAAAACGCAATATAGATTATGGTTTTGAAGTTTTTCTGAAACCAATTCATTTATTTAATATCAAGTTTTTTTATTTCTTCGTCAATTTCAGTTTGTCTTCTAACATCTAAAAGTTTTCTATCAGTCGCCTGAATCATTCTTTTTTCAGCCTCTAACCCACTTCTTTTCAACTCTTTAGTCATTTCTTCTTTAGTAACCAAAGTTTCCATTTGTTTACTTATTTTAGATAGTTGTCTTGTATCTCCACAACTTTTAAATAAACCTAACACTGCAATTACTAAAATAATTACGTTAAAATTCTTTTTTACAAATTCTTTCATAGTTTTTTTATTAATAAATATTATAGATACTCAAACAGGTCGTTAGACTCATTACGAAGTTTACGTAATGCCTTTTCTTTGATTTGTCGTACACGTTCTTTTGTCAGTTTGAAGTCATTACCAATGTCCTCTAAAGTTCTTGTTTGACCTGACAAACCAAAGTAATCTTCAATAATAATTTTTTCTCTATCATCCAAGATTCCCAAAATTTCTTTTAATTTCTCTTTGAGTATTTCCTTTGTGTCAAATATTGAGTCAGGTAATTCTGCATCAGGATTCTTAATCAAATCCAATAACGTATCACCTTCTTCATTTAGAGGTGCATCATAATTTATTGTTGTTGGGAGATTAACAAACTTATCAGGTAAATCCGCCCCGTTTTTTTCAACCTCTTTCTTGGCCTTCTGAAGTTCTTGTACGACGTTAACCGGGAGTCGGATAGTACGAGCATTTTCATTTAAAGATTGAAGGATTGATTGACGAATCCACCAAACTGCGTATGAAATAAAACGTAGTTGTTTAGTCCAATCAAAATTCCCAACCGCCTTTAATAGTCCCAAATTACCCTCAGCAATCAAATCTGATAATTCAAGTCCTTGGTTTTGATACTGTTTAGCCACAGTTATAACAAATCTCAAGTTACCAATTAAAAGTTCCTGTTCAATTTGTTTCTTTTCTGATTCTGTAATATCACCTGATAGGATTTTTTGAGCCAATTCACGTTCTCGCTCAACTGTCATTACTTTAATCTTGCGAATATCTTTAAGATATGTTGCAATTTCTTCTTGATTGATTGGAATTGTAGATATTTTGTCTTTCATGTTATTTAGATAGTTTTTGTAGTAATTTTTTTTCGTTTTCAGTTAAAGAGTTAAAACCAAATTCTGTGATTTTATCCAATAAGTCATCCAAAGATAATGTTTTCTTTTTAGACTTTTGAATAATTGTTTTAATTTCATCCTCATCATCATCGTCATCATCATCATCCTCTTCCATCATGTCAATAATCTCCTGTTGTAGTTTTTCAAAACCACTATGAATTTTAACAGTGTCGGACTGAACATTGGAGTTTTCATTCTCTTGTTCTAAATCCGTTAAGTTACTTGCAAAGTCATTATTGACAAGTACACTAACATTTTCCGAAGGTGAAACTATAACCATATCAACATGGTTATTCAAAACATCTTTAACATAACTGGTGATATTGTTTAAATTCCAGTCAGATTCAAAATGTGATATGATAAAGGTATTCGTATTTGAAAGTTTTAACTTTTTTGAGCTAACCATAGGTGCGAGACAAATATTAATCGCCCTAACTCTATCATTGTCTTGGAAATCACCCAACATTGTAATTAAATAATTCATATGTCTTTTTATTTACTACAAATGTAATACCAAAACGGTAATAGAACCAAACTTATTTACGAAAAATCCAACAGTTTTCCATGATTGTTCGTGTGGGTAACATTTCGTCTACCGCTTTAACAACACCAGGCCATGAATCCTCATAATCATGACCTGATAGTATTCCCCCCCTTTTAACTTTTGGTAACCACAAACCGATATCTTCTTTAACAGATTCGTAAGTGTGTGTTAAGTCAATGAACACGACATCCAAACTCTCATCTTCAAATTGACTTACAACTTCTGAAGACAACCCTCTGATTGATTTGTAGGTTCTTTCCCCCATGTTTCGTTTAAAAACCTCATAAATGTCAACTTCAGTTGCCAACTTATGTGTTGAGGTTAACTCATTAGGAGAACCTTTCCATGAGTCAATAATGATTATATTACGATTAATGGCTTTGTCAACTAAATAAGATGATGACTTACCAAGCCACGCACCTAATTCAACCATTGTACCACCCTCAGGACATTGTTCTATTAGGTGGTCATAGCTCTTAAGGTGATTAAACCACCCTTTAATCTCAGTATAATCTTTCATTATTGTATGACTCTTGATACGTTTTCTTCTTTTTTAATTCTAACAACATTGTCAGCCCAGTTCGTAACCAAAGGGTTGTGTGTGATTACAAATACCTTTTCAAAGTAATCTTTAATCTTAGTGAAGAACTCTCCAACTAATTCTAAGTTATCGTTTGAAATTTTTCCAAACACCTCATCCCAAACAATGATATTTGGTTTTGGTAATGAACATATCTTACTCAACACGGCTCTAAGTGCCATACTCGCAATTGTTCTTTCATAACCTGAACCTGATGACATCAACTTTTCAATACCCGTTGAATTGTCAATCATGATGAACTCCACTTCATTCTTATCATTGATTCTAATCTCCAAGTTAAAGTAACAAGAATCTTGTAACAATCTTTGAAGTTCTTGATTAATCAATGGCATCATGGTTTTCATGATGATTTTTGAAATACCGTTCTTACCAAACAATTCCAAGTAGATTTTATAAATCTTTTCCTTCTCAAATTCAACTTTAATCTTTTCAATGATTTCAGAATTTGTTTGAATCTTGGCCGTTGCGGAATTAATATCATTGTTGTTATTGATTTGGGCTCTTTCAAGTTCTCTCTTTCGGTTAATCAATTCATCAATACGTAATTGAGCCTTAATAATCTTTGCCTCAAGTTCTTGGTTTTTCTTAATCTTCTCTTGAGACTCAATGTATCTTTTAAGTACATCTTGTTTTTTCTCAAGTTTAAGTTTTTCTGCTTCCAATCCAACCTCAAATTTTTCCTTAATGAGTTTGTTACGTTCATACTCATCAAAGTCTTTTTTGAGTTGCGTGTAGGACTTTTCTTTGAAATCAAGGTCTTTCCACTGTTTTGATAACTTGTCAACCTTCTTCTCACAATCACCCAACTCATCAATCTTTTTCTTTGTCAGTGCGGCTTCCATCAATTTGATTCCACAGTGCTCACACTGAATCCCATCTCCAAACTTCTTAACCAATTCTTCAATATCTTCAACTTTTTTCTGAGCAAGAATAAGTTCACCGTTTGTGGTTTTCATCTCATCTCTAATCTCATCATGTTTGTCCTCATGATAGTATGATGTGGGTTCCTTAATTATAACACCATTGATTTGGGTTTTAATTTTTTCACATTCCCTTTCTGAGTTTGAAATTTCACTTTGTATGTTGATTGGGTTTAAACCTAAAAGTTCTTTATCTATGTCAGAGTATTTCGCATTTAACAAACCGTCTTTATATTCTTGACCAGTTGATAATCTTTCGGTAACATCAACAATCTCCTTTTCAACATCAACATTAGTCTGTTTAAGGGTGGTGATTTTTTCTTTCAATAAATCAATATCACCCTTTAATGTCTCAGTATTGTAAACATTAGACATCATACCTTTGGTAAAGGTAGAAACGATTTCTTTACCCGTTTCTTCTTTTATTTTCAAGAATTCAAGACCCATAAACCTACTCAGGACTTGTCCACGAGCAGTTGGTTTAGAATCAATGAGTTCCTCCAAATTAGTAGATGTAGTTAAAATAGTCATCAAGAAGTCATCCATATCACCAATAGAATTCTTAATAAACTTCTCAGTTTCTCTTCTTTGTTCTCCTGTAAAGTTTTGGTAAGAACCATCCCCCAATTTTTTTAAGAAATCCAATTCGGTTTTGACATTCCAATCACCAGACTTAGACTTCTTTCTTTCAATTGTACGAGAAACAACATACTCATCACCATCAATAACGATGTCACCCCTAACCTGTACTTTATTAGAGTCACGGAACCTATTGAAAATTTCTTCCGCCTTCTGTGTTTTAGTGGTGGTGTTAAAGAATAGGAACATCAATAAGTCCACAGTTAAAACTGTTTTACCACCAAAGTTTGGTGGGTCTGATTCCACAACAGTTATACCGTTACACTTCTCAAAGTCCAACACTTGATTGTCACCATAACTCAAAAAGTTAGAGAAGTGAATCTTCTTAATATACCACTTTTGAAATGGTGTAACCTCAACATTCTGTTGAATTAACTTATTCTCAACCGCCTCATCAATCTTTACGATATCATCATACTTGTCACCACTACCCTTACTTTCCAAAAAAGATTTCATCAACTCACGTTGATAGTTCTTATCCATAATGTTAAATGAAACATCCACAGTTTGTTGTCCTGTTTCAGTTTGTTTTGTCTTGGTAATGACATTAACATTTAATGAATTGTATTTCTTTTGAAAATAAGTTTTTACACTCTTAATTCTCTCTTGAGTGAAGTTTTCAGGCGTGTCTTCCCAAACAACCTGAATGTAAGGATTTTCGTATTCTTCTAATTTTATTTTTTCTGACATAGTAGTTAAATCGTAATTAATTGGCGGATTAAATAAGTCCATAACATTATTGTCCTGACATTATAAATCCTGTGTTTTCTTCTGTCGTGCCTGTTGAAGCTTGTTCTCTTAGGTCCTCCAAATACTTCTTCAATTTCTCATTGTAAAGTTTTTCATAGGCGTGTTGAGCACTTTTGATTTTTTGGTTGCGAGCAGCAACTTTTTTTCTGTGTTCTTTTTCTCTTTTTCCCATTTTTATTTTTTGTTTTCAAACCATTCAATAATTGAGTTCACCGCCCATACACCTCCTGATGCCAATAGTCCGTCAAAGAACCATGAAATCCATGTTGGTGTGTCATACAAGAAACTTGTAGGTGAAAATACAGTTAGACCCAAGAAGAATCCAACCCATGTTGATGTACACATCATACAAGAAATTAAACCTGAGATGAATTTCAAAATTGGTGAAAGTTCCGCCCAAGCGTGTATCCATTGTCTTTGTGTGTCAAAGATAGAACCGTAAACCAAAATTTGGCTCAGTCCATACGCTAAAATAATCCAAGTGAATATTATCATAATTTATTTTATTTATAAAGTTTATTGTCCAAGTTGGACCCTTTTAAATATAAGGCTTTTTGGTCTTGTTGTAACTTATTTAGTTCGTTAATTTTACTTTTTAATTCAGAAATTTCAACATCTCTATCAATTACTTGTTGCCTAATTTTTTGTAGGGTCTCTTGAAGTTTATTTGTGTTATCAGGATTGTCGGTCTTTTGTTTGAGAATGTCTAAAGAATGTCTGAGTTCATTTAGTTCTTCATCTTTCTTAGACATTTTATAGTGGAAAATATTTTCGTTTTCTGTCGTTATAGTGGAAAATTCTCGCTCTTTATCGGTAATTTCACCCTCTTTAGTGGAAAATTTTCGTCTAAGTTCATCTAGTTCACTATCTTTTTTAGACATTCCATTTTCCAACTGTTGTATTTTTAACAACAGTTCATTTTCACTACTGTTGTCGTAAATTGTTACAATTTTTTCGACAGGAACCTCTTTAATAATTTCCTTGATAACCACTTTGTCAACGGGAACCTCTTTGATAACCTCAACCAATTTTTCAACAATTACAACTTTTTCAACGGGGACCTCAACGTATTCAATCTTAACCACTTCTTTGATAACCTCAACAGGTATTTCCACCCGTTTTTCACGGATTACCTCTTTTTCCACCCATTTTTCTTGAATCCCACCCATATTTCCCAAAAGTCCATACTTTTCAATACGGTAACCTTGTTTGAATGAATCCTTTATTAAAGTATCAATATCCAAACCGTTTAAAGCACAGAAGGATTCTAAGTCTTTTAACTCTTCCTTAGTTAATACTATTGCCTTCTGTACTCCAAAACTCATTAGACGTTTGCTAACTTTTCCTTACCTGTCTCTAAGTCTTCGTAAGAAGATATCTTGAAAGACAAGAAAGGTTTTGGATTTGGTAAATCAATAAAAGTGTATTTGTCCTCCAAAACATCATAGATGCCGTACCCATGTTTGTTTAACGTTTCCCCAAAGTTTTGTTGAATCGTTGAGCCAACCATGTAAGCTTTCTTTTTGCCGGGAATATCAAATACCTGACGCTTATGGATGTCACCACATAGAACCAAGTCCAAGCCTGAGAAATTACTAATATCAAAACCATCTTCAAATTTGTAACCAATGTCTGTTGAAAGCCCAATAACAGGTCCATGAAATAATCCAATCTTAACCCTATCAGTTTGAGGAATCTCAGGTTTAATGTTGTGGTCCATAAGCGAGTAAACCACCCATTCAATGTTCTCATCTTCGTAAGAACCTCTGTTTTTATAGTATACAATGTTTTCATTCTTAAGTGAATCAATAATCGGAGACAAAGCATCTAACCTTGATTGGTTATTTTCAAGGAAGTCGTGGTTACCAATAATTAGAACGGTTTTAGTAATTGATGCACATTCGGTTAAAATCCAAGCAACAAACTCTACCAATTCAGGTGTCATTTGATTCTTTGAATGTACCAAATCACCAGTAAAAACAATACGGTCAGGTTTTAAAGCTTTCCACTCACTCAAAGCTTGTGTTAAGATTTGTTTATACAAGTCGTGGTCTTTAAATAGACGCACGTGTAAATCCGAAAAGTGAATTAATCTTTTTATCATTCTGGCATTGCAAATTCTGAGTTGATGTGACCACAACTGTCACACTTATAGATTGGGAACGGAACAATTCCGTCGTTCATTGAACCAGTCATAAGTTTAGACACTTTTTTGAATTGGAATGCTTCAACAAAAGTGGTGTTTTCACACTGTTCACATTTAAGTGTTTCAGCGGTTTTTAGATTTATAGTTAATTTTTGTTCCATATTATTAGAAATTTTCAATTTTTGTTATCATTTGTTTCATGACTTGCTCAATCATATTAATAACGTTATCTTGGTTATCACCATCGTGTCGTGTTACAATTTTCAAATCTTTTTTAAGTTCATCCAAATCCAAATTTTTAATCAGTCCAATTTTCTTGTCAACATTATTCTTAGCCTTACGATATTGAAACCTATTAAGTGCCTCCACACGAAATATAAAAATGAATTTAGACAAGTCTTCATATTCCCACCCGTTTTTGTTAACCAAATGGTCTTCAATCGCACTATCTATCTGATTGTATATTTGGACAGTACCACCAAGAGCATTTTGAGTTTCTTCGGTAAAGAATGCCAATTTATTGTAATTATTATTCTTCAGCTCACCCTTTCTAATTAGGTAAGCTAAGAAACCATTCTTAGAATATCTTGCAAAAGAAAAGTTATCAGTTTTTGCCGCGGTACACCACTTTGTGTTAGAACCATATTTTAAAGAACCTATTTTAGTTAAAGGCTCCAAAAACAAATAATTCTTATCCTCATAGAGAATACGTATGTGTTCATCACGATTGAACTCAGAATCAAATTTTCTATTTCTAGCAGTTTCAACAACAGACAATAATGTTTGCCAAGATTTATATTTTTCATGATACAAATCTTTTTCTTCAATCAAATGAATGTATAATTCAAAATCTTTTACCGTATCAATAATTTCTCTACTAACATAGTTTAGATTTTCGTTTTTTCTATTGACCCACATACTACAAAAGTATTTCAAATACTTTGTGGTTTGAGTGTAGTCTGCATTGGAAAACTTATTAAACATCACCTTCCCAATCTGTGACTCATATTGTTGTCTTAATTCATCTCTCTTAGACATAACTTAATTTTTTATAAAAAATACAAAACTTTTTTTTACTTACCAAGTATTGTTTTCATATTCATGTTCATAATCGTTGACATAATATCTTTTGGAACTCGGAACTCTTGATAGGTCTCATCGTCCTTGAGTAATACGACAATACATCCCAGTAGTTTGATGTTCTCATATTTTGTCCCTTCCAACATCTTAACCAATAACTTACCGTAAAAAGGTAGTTGAAGATAGTAGTGACCCAATGCGTTGTTTGGGTATGAATCAAACGGAGCATACATTGATTTTGTAAACCTATTGGTTTCAAAGTTTTTTTCTTTATTTGTCTTCCAATCCGTAATCAGCAAACCAAACTCATCACCTTTAGCATTCGTAGTCAACCATACCTTGTCAGGTTGCCCTGTATATCCCAACTCAGGATGACCCAACACCATTTCCGTATCTAACAAAGCCAAACCTCGTTGTTCTGACAAATCAAGGTAATGTTTACCAGCACGAATCATGGAGTCACTTTTCGCTTGAGCAAAAATGTCACATTCAAAAACAGGTTGACGAACTTCCTTATAACCCCCATTTCGGGCGATGGTCTCAGTTTCCAAATGAAAGTGAGTTCTACTTCCCAAGTTGGTGGATTCAAGTCCAAGTTGTTTCCACTCTTCCATCAAACGTTCGGATTCAATGTAATCACCACCAGCCTTTTTCAAAGCCGCTTCTTCAGTTGGGAACTCATCATAAAACTTCTTTAACACCTTTGATACTGATGGGAAGTTATCACGGACGTTACCATCCAAATCTTTCATCAAGTATTTGTGTTCATCTTCAAAGAACTCTAATCCAAATTCTTCTCGTTTCTTCTCAATAATCAAACGGATGTCTTCCGCAGTCTCGTTTAGGTTTATCATTTTATTTCGTAGTAGTATTCGTCAATCTTGCCTTTTAAGTCACATACGTCCTTATCCTTCGGCAATTTAAGGATTTTAATTTTATTATACAAGCGTCCACCATTTAAATTGTGATAGACTCTAAGTGCGTTCTCCCAAGCGTCACCATCCAAACAAATATGAATATCACCCTGTACCTTTTCATATAGGGTGGTAAACAAATTCTCAGATAACATCTTTCCTAACATAGGGATTGGGTTGGGTAAAAAGAAACCGTCAAACACACCTTCACAAAGATACACATCCTTTGTCCAATCTATTCTACTTTCGTTAAAAATAATTTCATCTTTTGGAACTGATGGGTTTTTGTATTTCATTTTCTTTGGTGTCCACGCCCTGGCAATAAAGTAATTCAATTTGCCATCCATGTCATATGACGGAACAATAATCCTGTAGGCATAATCACCGGTGACTGTATATCCAATGTCGTATTTCTGAATTATCTCATCAGTGATACCACGAGAATAAAGATAGGTAATCGCCTCACGGTGTGGTATGAACCTTATGTTAGAGTCTTCAAACTTTTTATAACCTTCAGGGAGTCGTGCCCATACTTTTGGTTTTTCTCTAACAAACTCTTCAGATGGACGGATAAGTTCGTATGTCTTCTTTTGTTGTTTGGTTCCAAAATGGTCAAGTAACTTACCGAGGGGTCCTTGGGTTCCGTTAGTTTCGGAACAAGCCCAACATTTGTAAACCCCTCGGATGTAATTGATTTCCAAGTTACCCTTACCATCAGACTCAAGACCCTTTTCTTGGGCACATACGGGACAGTCAAAAGATATCTGTCCCTTTGACTCATAGTGTTGTTTCTCATGACCTAATACGTCAATGAGAAGTTCTACTATTACCTCGTTTTCTTGAGTCATCATTTAAAGATAGTAAACTTCACTATCAATTCCAAATAATATTTTTGATTTTGATTGTACCATACGATTTCACATCCAAACCAACAAGCTCACAAAATGACTCTACTGAATCTTCAAGTCTCCTTCTAAAAAATTTATTCAGTTTAACCTTGGATATACCATTTTGACTAAGAATCTCACTACTTAACCAATTACTTCCACTACCCACACTAGCATAAATTTTACCTTCAAAAATTATGTCCACCTCATGAAAAAAAGGCGCCCAACTCCATTCGGTTTTGTACTTACGAACTTTTTTAATTTTAAGTTTACCATCAACGTGACTGTTACTAACCATAACACCTCTTCTGTTCATTTTTTGAATCAGAGTGTTTAGTTTTTGGTCCTTAATGAGTTCTTTTTTCATAACTCAAAGGTATGACAAGTTTGTTAAACTACCAAATTTTTTCTATATTCATATAACCAAGAACACAGGTATATGAATCGCTCATATCAAAATTTTCTTTCTTAAGTGTGTTGTTCTTAGTATAGAGCCAAGTAATTTGTGGTTCTTTTTTGGCAACTTGTTGCCAAATGATTTCTTTCTTGTCGGCGTTTTTGGGATACCCGCCAAATAAAACAAACTTGTTCTTATCGTTCTTTTGAACTAATTCAGGAAATGCCGCCTTACGAGCATTGTAAGTTGAAATAAGTTCAGGTATAACACCCAACACATCCCAAACTTCTTTACAGATTAGAGTATTATATCTCATAAGAGTTCCTACAGTATAAACATTATTTGAGTTCAACAATGGTTCCTCAATAATAACTTTGGTAATACCAAAATCTTTATACTCAATTAATTTTTGACGAACAATTTCACTCTTACGAATTAGTTCCTCAATCTTATTTTCACTCTTTGGTTTTGGTACCGGTGATACATGGGTTAATTCCAATAATTGTTGGGATGGTATATCAAAAAGTGCAATACCGATTGTTTTAGTACTTACATCTAAACCAAGTACTTTTGGTGTGTTTTGGAATTTTGCCATATTAAAAGTCTAACTTCACTACAAACTGTTGAATACCCTGTCTTTTAACGGGAGATTGTAGCTTAGAAATAACTATAAGGTCTTTGGCGGAATCGTAAAGTCCAATTTCCGTAATATATGGATTTGTACCTAACACATACGATGGATTTGATGAAGAAGTGAACTGATTCTGTCCCAAATTAATCAAATACTTCATTTCATAAATGGTTGCTTGAATATCCGTTTCTAAATTACCATAGAAGAAATACTCATCACCAAAGTTCAAAACATTTGGTTCATTTAACTCAGGTAAGTCAATATAGTTTGCCAAGTTGTAAGTTGTTGCTCCTGTGTAATCTTCAAGTGATACTTGGAACACTTGACCTGTCACACCACTTACAGGAATAAATCCATTAACCAAAGTTATCTGACTTGTTACATCAATTTCTTTCCATGCGGTAGCACTTGGTTTTGTATCACCCGATATTTTCTGAACCAACAACTTCATTGAAGTTGCGGTAAATCCTGTTAGTGGGTCTTCACCCATAAACGGAAACTCATCTCCGAATCTAACAGCAACATTCTGTGAAATTGTACCAACAGTTTTAATAGGTCCTGAAATCTTAGAGTAGTAATTACAATGTAATGAGTCTGTGAATCCTGTGGTATCAAATCTATATGTTAACCATAGTTTATCAGCTTCGTTATTTAATATACCTGTAGATGTCTCATCAGTGAAACAAGAGTTTGGTGTTAATAAACTTAATTGTGGTGCGGGTAATGTCCAATTTCTATTTGATTTGTATGACATCGCAGCAATAACTTCCTCATCATCAATAATCACAATTTCTTGGTCAGGGAAGACTTTACCAATACGATTCAAATTACCATTAGCATTTGCATTTAAATCATATAAATGATAGTATCTAATACCCGGGTCATTCATGTCAAGATTCTCAGTTGACTTTATGTATTGAGGATAACACAAGTCATAACCTGGAGGGTCAATATAAAACACTTCACCAATTGTAGTTCCTGTGGTTTTGTACCACATCAATGTAGGAATTGTCAATTTAAAACTTCTCGCTAATCCTGGGTCAGTTGTTGGATTCTGTGGGTCAAATGGATTTGTCGCAAATTTCTCACCATAAACATTATCAATAGATTGATTTGTGTAGTGAATAATTGCAATGGCTTTTTGTTCTCTTGGTTCAACAATAATCTTATCGTTAAATGAATTGTAGTAGAACGTAGAACTTGTATCAGTTTGACCACTATTTTGTTGGTAACCCAAATATTCTTTAGTTCCAATATAATCCACCGAACCATAATATGGATATGACTCATAAAGGTTTGAGAATACACCCGCAGGGCTTTCACTCCATGGAATATTCATATTCCAAATAGGTGTTATCTCACGTTGGGATACATCACACGGACTTTCAAAATTAAATGAATCGTTTTGCCAATAAGGTGCCGGTGTTACAGTATCATACAACTGAGTCATTCCTGAAGGGTAAATTAAAACTCTACCAATGGTTCCACCAGGTAAACTTGAATAATCAGGTACCGACCTATCCAAAGTCAAATTCCAAGTTGTTGTTCCTGTAGTTCCTGTTGTAGGATTCAAACTAATAATTTGATAAGTTAGAATTGGTGATGTTGTGAATTCTCCAGTATTACTACCATTACCATCCAAATACATAACGATGATATCACCAATACTTGGTGTTCCTGATGTGGTCGCAGCAAAGTCATAATTGATAGTTACACCACTTGTTTGACCCGTTAAGGTTCCCATATCAACAATATAATTTGATGTTACGGTATAGGCTGATGAAGTTTGTGCTGAGAAGGGATATGAGGAACCTGTAAAAAATCCTAAAGGCGATTGTGAATTGTAAATAGGTTCAACTTGAGCATCCATAAATGGAATACCATATGTGTTACCTAAAGTACCATCAACATATAACGGGTATTTAATATTTTGTTTGTTTGATTGTGGTGAACCGGTATCATTTTGAGCATTAAATGCCGGCATTAAAATACTATTATTTGTTAAATTATAATTCGGTACTGCAGTATAATTAACCTCACTATCACCGATTGAAAAATATGATACTACGAAATTACCCTGCGATATATTTCTTCTACCAACATCAGTGATTCTTGTGTTGATTAACCCCGCGGTATTTTTGATAATGTATGCCATCTATATTAAATACTTACAAAGAAATTTTATACCCCACCGCCAGCTTGATTAGCCCCAAGAGCATGTTGCATTATTGCCGTTCCTTCACTATTCACAACTGAACAACAAATACATCCTGAAATAGATTGATTTGTGGTTGATACTGTCACATTTTGTTTAATAACTGTTGAACATCCTTGGACATTTCTTGGTAGAGTAACTTCCATGTCAGATACTGATGTACCGCTAACAACATCATTATAACCCATCGTAATTGTTGTATAGGTTGAAACATCAACGGTTTGAGTTTGTGTATTTGGTGAACAATATGGTCTATTAGTTGTTGATGAACTTGATACTGGTGTAGTTGTTAATGTTGTGTTGTTTTTCTTAACCACATTTGTATAATCAATTATACCGTCACCAGGTCTTTGAACCAATTGGTCGTTATTAATTAACAAATCAAATGTGATTTGTGTACCTTGTGGGATTGGTGGTATAATATTAACCTTCCAAGTCATTGACTCTTGATTTACTCCAATTGGATTTGATAGTTTCTGAACACCAATACTATAAGTTGTAACCGATGCTTGGTTTGCAACTGTTGTTACTTGAGAGTACTCATCACCATTTGAATCTTTTACCACAACACTATAACTTCCACCACACAAATCAGAGAATATGTTTGATGTTTGGTATGTTGTTCCATTGTTAATAGAATATTGGTAAGGTCCTGTTCCTCCAATCGGATTAATTAAGATTGAACCGTTACAAACTGCTTCACAGTCTGCCAAACTTGTAAGAATTTGTGCCGATAAGAATACCGCAGTTGCACATGATTCATCCTGAACACTAACAGTTGCAGGGATTTCTGAACCAACTGAATACCAACCACTCAATGGTGGTACTGTTGGTGATTGTGAGTTAAGTGTTCCACCATATGCTGTGTATCCACTCGTTACCCACACACCTTGAGTTGGGTTCCATACAACATTGTATCCTGAACCATTTGTCCATGATGGTTTACCATTGACAACACCATTTGGTGTAAATTCAATTTGAACAGGAACTTGTTCTTGCCAAATAATATTAAAACAAAGTGTTGGATAAACTGGTGATGGTGTTGGTGTATTTGTTGGTGTAAGTGTTGGTGTTGGTGTTGGTGACGGAACTATCATTGAACATGTTGTAGTCGCTGTAAAATCACCATAAAAATCTACAACAGTTACTGTGTATTCACCCCCATCTAAATTAAATAGGTATGGTGTTTTTTGTCCACCCTCCCAAGTAATATTATAAGGAGCAGTTCCACCTGTTATTCTCAAATATAATTTTCCATCGTAACTTGTTGAAGACGATGGGTTGGTTCCATAACATTCAACCCCAAGTGGAAACAATGTAATTACATCACAATTGTTCGCTAATTTTGTAAAGGATTGATTACTTGGAGTAATCGTTGGAGTAGGTGTTAAAGTTGGTGTGGGTGTTGGTGTCTTTGTATTTGTCGGTGTTGGTGTAAGAGTATTTGTTGCCGTTATTGAAGGTGTCGGTGTTGGTGTTACACAAGACGTTGACGCTGGTACCCCCAATTTAACAACACCGTTGTATGGCTTTGTGTAATCAAAAATAATTGCGGTTTCTTCTCCGTTTCCTTCTTGAAACACTCCACAACAATCATAATAATAGTATTGTCCTGTTGTATAACCTGAACCACAAACTATTAATGTTGGTGTTGGTGTGTGGTTTGGGGTTCTTGTTGGGAATGGACTTGGGGTAAACGAAGGTTCGGGAGTTTCCTCACAAGGATAAAGTAATATACCCTCAAAATTAATATAACCTGTTCCACCATTTTCAATATAGACATCCTCAGAATCTGAGTAAGCACCGTTCTCTAAACAACCACAAACACTTGAAAATTGTCCCGCACCAATAACATGACTTTCAAGAGATAAGGTGGTACAATTATAGGTATAATAAATCTGATTTACATCAGAATTATTCCATACCATCCATCTAACACAAGTTGTACAAGCCATCAGGGACAAATAATAAAGTCAATTATGATTCCTGTTGAATCTATTTGTACCGCGTATGTACTAGCACCAAATGTCATTTTTCTCCACCTATTAATTTGATTTACCGGATTGTATAAAACACCCCCAAGATTTGTTGAATAAACCTCCGCACCCAATACAGGTATTGTTGGCGTATCAACATAATAAGTATAGTATTGAGTCACCAAAAGTGAATCATCACAAACCCCCGAAGAACCAACAGATAGATTAGCTCCTATAGTGTGCCCATAAACTAATGATGTTGGAGTTGGTGTTGGTGTTTTAGTTGGCGTTGGAGTCGGTGATGCAACTACACTGGTTGATACGGTTGGTGTAACAGTTGGTGTCACCGTTTTAGTTGGTGTTGGAGTTGCCGTCTTAGTTGGTGTTGGCGTTTGTGTGGGCGTTGGAGTTGGTGTTATGGCAACTGTATGATAAACTATACAACCCGCAACGTCCACAACTTTAATAGTAAAATTTTCTGTTGCATATGTGTCATCAACTTCAAACACATATGGTGCATTCGCAACAGTTGAAACATAGGTACAACTACCACTTAAAGCATCACAAACATACACCTCAAAAGGTGTGTTAGCAGTAATTGTAGTTATTTCTATATTAACTGGCATCAGTTATAAATAATATTTTATTGGTATTTTATGTATACCGGTTGATTAACAACAAAATTTATTGGTGAACCCGAAATCAATACAAGTTGTCCCGCTTGAAGTGGTGCAGTTTCATCATGGAAGAAGTTAGAACCATCAATAGCAAAACTAACCGTATTACCACTATATGTTGCCGTTGCACCACTTTGAGTAAATGTAATTGAGTAAGAATTGGTTGTTAACAAATTAGAGTAATAACTGTATCTGTTTACACCGTCCATATCTACATAACTCCAATATACAGCTCTGTCAGAAACTGCAAATTGGTTTGGTGTGGTAATTCCTGTTGATGTAATATAATTTAAGAATACCGTATCACCTGTTGGAGGTAGGTTGAAGTCCGTGTTTAACATGTAACCAAAACCAACTATAGGTCCTGGTGACGGAGTTGGTGTTGGAGTTACAGTACTACTTGGAGTTAATCCCGGTGTTACTGACGGTGTTGGTGTAGGTGATTGAGTTGCCTCAGGAGTGATTGAAGGTGTTACCGAAGATGTTGGTGTAGGACTAACAATCAAGGAACTAGTCGGAGTAATAGTGTTTGTTGGAGTAACTGATGGACTTACTGTTATACTCGGTGTAATTGTTTGAGTTGGTGTTAACGAATTTGTCGGAGTTACTGTTGGGGTTACTGTAACTGTTGAAGTTGGTGTTATTGTTGGAGTTGGCGTTTGAGTTGATGTCGGTGTTTGTGTTGGAGTTTCAGTTGGGGTTGGAGTTTGAGTCGGTGTTTGTGAAGATGTGTTAGTTGGTGTGTATGTTGGAGTAACTGTAGGGGTTGGTGTTTTACTTGTTGTTGGAGTAAGTGAGTTTGTTGGCGTTAATGTAGGTGTTAACGAGTTCGTGGGGGTTGAAGTTTTAGTAGGTGTAACGGTTGGGGTTGAAGTTTTGGTTACAGTTGGTGTCGGTGTTTGTGTTGTAGTACTAGTTGGGGTTACTGTGTTTGTTGGTGTGAGTGTTGGAGTTAAACTTATTGACGGTGTAACAGTCGGCGTTGGTGTTGGAGTTACGGTATATGCAATTGATGTGATACCTGTTATCACACAATTTTCATCATCCACAACTTTAACCATGTAACTATCACCATTATTATATGGTGATGGTATATCAAATATGTACGGTAAATCACCAGTTACAATAGTTGATATGTAAAAGCACGAGGTACCGCCACTTTGACAGATATAAACATCATATGGTGACGTTCCTGTAAGAGAATTGATTGTAACTTTTATTCCCATTTTAACATTCGGTTATTGTTGATGGTGTAATACTCTTAATCATCAAAGGACTTGTTGATACCGTATCAGGTAATGAAGTGTAAGGACAAAACTCACAAGTTGAAGAGTTGTATACTTTAGAACCTGTTGTTTGACCTTGTTGGATTGTTACTGTAAGTTCAGTAGTACTGTTACCTAAACAGTCAAAAGTTTCCATTTCAAATACCACTTGTACGGTTTGTGTTGCAACTACAGGAATTCCGTTATTTAATAATGTAACCGTTATTTTATTTTCTGTTCTTGTATATCCTCCACATTGGTCAGGTAAGTTATTATTATAATTCGCATCATCCCAAGAAATACAAGCGATTTGACTATTAGTACCTGTTGAACCAACACAAGTTTCACAATCTTGATAAACAACTGTTTGTAGTCCCGCGAAATAATCACCACTGTAGTTTATGATGTTGGTATTACCCACAGGGTAGTAACTTTGGTATTGTCCAACATATATCCAACAATTACCTTCGGAGTCTTTGAATGATTTAGTTGGTGTTAATGCAAATTCAACAAATGAAGTTTGAAGAACTGTTGTCTGAGAATATCCAAAACTATTCTGAGAACAAGATTGGAATACATATATCCATGCCACGTTAGTTGATGATGGTGTTGGTGTTAATGTCGGTGTAATTGAAGGTGTTGGTGTCATTGTTGGTGTTAATGTTGGTGTTGGTGTAAACGCAACTTCACAATCCACACAATTACCATACATGGCTTTAACTTCACTAACGGTTGAGTTAGAAGATAAATTCTCATCATTTCTAACATAAGTTAAACAGAAGATATCCCCGTTAAGTACTCCTAAGAATGTTGTACCAGCAACTAAAGGTGTTCCACTAAACACAAGTGAATCATTTGTATAGAACTCAAGGTCACTTTGACAATCCTTCAATACTTTTGTGGTTACACAAGTAAATGCATCATCCACAAATCTGTATGTCACAGCCCCAGCAACATCCACAGTTCTTGTTGGACTTAAAGATAATGTTGGGGTTGGTGATGGAGTTTCAGGTAAGAATCTTTCAAAATCAAAATCAATACCCGTATTACATGTAGGTGTTGATGGTGTCGGTGTTGGCGTAACCGCAAACTTAGTAAATTCAAAATTAACTACGTCACAAGTTATTGATGGTGTTGGTGATGGATATGGAACATAGTCACAATCAAAATACGCAACAAAATCTAAAGTGTTACAATTTATCGGCGAAGGCGTTGGTGTTGGACAAATTCCTGTTGTAAAGTAGTTGGCTGAAATGTCAGGACAAGGATTATAACATGGGTGTGCTCCCTCTAATAAACAACTACCACCCAAAGTATCACTTAAACACCAAAACGAACCTGTGTAGTAAATGTAACCTGTTGTAACACTATCTCCTGTATAATAATATCTTGAGTTATATGTTCCCCCAATTTCATAGTTACCTGAGTAATCTACCAAATCAGGTAGACTGGTTCTCAAGCAAAATTCTGTAGTTGCACATACACCCACTGATGGTGTCGGTGTTGGAGTAGCGTTTGGAGTTCTTGTTGGACTTGGTGTAGGATTAATCACACAAATACCTGTTTGAACCACAATTACCTCAGAAGGTACTATTATAGTATCTTCACAAACACAATATGTTGTCACCTCTAAAGGCGCCAATTCAACGGTCAATTCATTTCCATAACAATCAATGTAACTAACTTCAGCAAAGGTAGTGTCACTAGTGTTTGTTATATCATATTCCAAACAATTACAAAGAATTGTGGGGGTATCTGTTACGGAAGGTGTGATAGTTGGTGTAACCGAAACACTTGGTGTTATAGATACTGATGGTGTAACGGTTGGAGTTGTTGTTGGAGTAACTGTTGGTGTCTTTGTAACTGTTGGTGTAACAGATACTGATGGTGTAACAGAAACCGAAGGAGTTACCGACACAGAAGGTGTAACTGATGATGTAGGTGTTAGTGTCGGTGTAACACTTGAAGTTGGCGTTGTTGTTGGAGTGTTGGTTGGGGTTATAGTTGGGGTTGGTGTCAAAGAGGGACATACGTATGGTTGTAACGTAAAACAATCATTACAAGTTAAATAAAACGTAAGTGTATGTCCAACAGCATTATAAATTGGACCACTTGCAACATATGGTATTACTGTCGCACACCCTGTAAATGAAGGTCCTGTAATACCATAGGTATCACCCTCATTTAAAATACCCGAAACATTTTGGAATCTAAATACGTTACTTGGGTTACAACAATCTTGAAATAAATAAATGTCATAAGGTTCCGATGGAGTAACCGTAGGAGTTATTGTTGGAGTTACTGATATACTTGGTGTAATAGAAGGCGTGTTTGTAGGAGTTACCGTTGGAGTCGTTGTTGGCGTATTTGTGGGAGTATGTGTTGGTGTTACAGACTCTGTTGGAGTTGGTGTAATTGTTGGTGTAATTGTTGGCGTTGATGTCGGTGTATCCGATGGAGTTACCGATGCCGTAATTGATGGTGTATTAGTAGGTGTAGAAGTTGGTGTGTCTGTTGGAGTAACCGATGGTGTGACTGTTGATGTAACAGAAGACGTTGGAGTTATTGTATTAGTTGGAGTTATTGTATTAGTTGGAGTAACTGTTGGTGTTAAAGATTCTGTCGGAGTTACTGACGGTGTATTGGTTGGTGTTGTAGATGGCGTTAATGGTGGTGTACCTGTTGGTGTAACAGAAGACGTTGGAGTTATTGTATTAGTTGGTGTTGTTGTAACTGTTGGTGTTAAAGATTCTGTCGGAGTTACGGATGGTGTGTTAGTTGGTGTCTCCGTCGGTGTTGGTGTTATAGTATTTGTTGGAGTCGGTGTTGATGTTGGAGTATCTGTCGGAGTTGGTGTAATTGTTGGCGTAAGAGATTCTGTCGGTGTAACTGATAGAGTTACCGATGACGTAATTGATGGTGTGTTAGTAGGTGTATATGTAGGGCTATTGGTAGGTGTTAATGTGGTTGTTGGGGTTATCGTATTTGTTGGTGTAACTGTATTTGTCGGTGTTAAGGTAACAGTTGGTGTAATACTCGGTGTAACTGTATTTGTTGGTGTTGTTGTTGGAGTATTCGATGGTGTGTTTGTAGGAGTATTTGTTGGTGTAACAGAAGATGTTGGAGTTATGGTATTAGTTGGTGTAACACTATTTGTTGGAGTCACCGTAGGAGTTAAGGATTGTGTTGGTGTCACACTAACTGACGGTGTTAAAGAACTTGTTGGCGTAAGTGAAGGCGTATTTGTAGGAGTATTGGTTGGCGTATTTGTTGGAGTATTGCTTGGTGTTAAACTATTTGTTGGTGTATTGGTAGGTGTGATGGTTGGAGTATTTGTTGGTGTCTCAGTCGGTGTTGGTGTTAATGTTGGTGTTGGAGATGGACAAATAACACACTCAGAACAATTTGAGAAAATTTCGGTAGATTGTATTAAAACAGAACCTGTACCACCTAAAGTAACACTCTGAACTTCCCAACAAGTGCCTAAATAAGAAATAACATTACCATTTATTGGTACCGTACATCCCGCAGCATCAATTGATGATGTATTTGTACCATCACAACAATCTATTAACGTTGCTGTCCAATCAAAACAAGGATTAACTCCTTCACACTCAACACAAGAATAATGAAAAGTATTGTAAACACCAATAGAAGCCCCTGGCGTTCCTGAAATAATTTCAAAACAACATCCATCAACATCATATACAAGTCCAACACTTGAACTCGCATTTGGTACCGTAATGGTTAATTGTACAGTACCAGTACAACAGTCTTCTACTAAAACATCAGTTAAAGTTTGTCCAGGAGATACTGTTGGTGTTGGAGTTTGTGTAGGAGTTTTTGTAACCGTTGGTGTTACAGTTGGCGTTTTTGTTTGAGTAGGTGTAACCGTTGGTGTTGTTGTTGGTGTTCTTGTTGGTGTTCTTGTTGGAGTTGGTGAAACAGGTATCGGGTCTAAAGCAAGATTACAGCTGACCGCAGTACATAGTGGGTCACTACAGTTAGTTGGAACCAAAATAAGTCCTGTAACAGCCGCTTTAAGAGTATCTGTCGCACTTGGAGCACCTACGATTGAACCGTTGTAGACAACTTCTAAACATAAACCAGCAACACCAATTCCTGTGGTTCTATAAACTTCACCAACAACTCCAAATTCTACGTCAGAATAAAGAGCATCAGACGATGTAATACGAACCCTACGGCTAGTTCCTAAACAACACCTTAAAACAACAACATCTCCAGGACCCATAGATTATTTCTTTTTAATAAATACCCAAATGATATTTTTCATCAAAAAAAGATATAGTTATTATGAGATTAATAAATGAATTCTTCAATATATTTATAATTGTGAGACTTTTAAAAACAATCAAGAAAGTAATTGAGGAGGCTGAGGATAGATATCTCTCAGCATGTGAAAATAATGTTCCATTACAAGAGTTAGACAAACTTGAGGAAAATTATAAAAAATCACTGAATTTAATGGATATGTTAGAAACAAAATATCCTGAAAAAACAATCAAAAAGAAATCTTAAACTTCTTATCAGGTAAAGATACTCCCTTTTTACTTACCACATCTGAACAAACCTCGTTTGCAAAAGATATTGATTGAACTAAGTCATTTGTTTTAATATAGTAGGATACAAATGATGCAACAAAAGTATCACCAGCACCACTAACATCTATAGTATCTTGTGGTTTTGGTGACCTATAAATATCACCCATATACATCGCTCCTTTAGAACCCAAAGTTATTATAAATTTATCGGGATGTTCGTCAACCAAATTTTTATTGTTATTATATTCTATTTCATTTTGTTTGACAAAAGAAATATTTTCAATGATATCCCAATCCAATTTCTTCTTAGTATCTAAAACAGACAAACGAGCAATTTTACTAATATCACGAATCATTTGTTCACTAACATATCCCTTATTATAATCACTTATTATAACAACATCGGATTCCATAATAGTTTTTTTCTGTTTAGGTGAAAGAAAATTCAAACTTTCACATGATTGTAATTCACCCTCATCAACACGTGTAATCATTTGATTACTTTTTTTCTCAACATATCTTGTTTTTTCAATTTTATTGTGTTGATGCCAATGAACAATATCACCCTCAGGTAATAGAGTTTTTAAGTTTTCAACAACATTACCCGCCATACCATTGTTGGTGGTTGTTTGAATCGGGTTCAATACCGGAACAGGTGCCTCAGGACACAATCTTTTTATTTCACAATACACAAATCGGTCAACACAAAGTTCACCTATGACTAAGATTTTTACCATCACATTAACAAATATTCTTGAGATTGACCTTTATTAAACCAAGGTCTACTTATTATGCCAGCCCAAGCATCCATAGTTGCTCCCATGTCAATCGCAATTTTACCAAATTCATCTCTGAGAATCACACCATAGTCTTTCTGTAAACCAACACCTAATAAAACAACGTCTTCTTTTATTTTTTCAAACGATTTTAAAAACTCATCTCTATTTCTAAAGTTCACACCTTGTGAGTGATGGGTAAATCCAACCTCGGTTTCTAATATTTTTTCCAATTGTTTAGGAATCAAAATTTCAGTGTTTGGAGAAATGATATTTACTGAGTGTCCGTTCAATACTTTTTTCATTGAGTCTATATTACCCAACTCTAAACTTCGGGAAATCATATGGTCACATATTTTAATGTCTTTAATATTTCTCCCCCATAGTTCAGCTTTATAATTTTCAATTGACCATGTAACATAACTATAAGGTATTTTTACAAGTTTAGTGTTTGGGTCCATCAAACCAACCACATCAGATTTAACAAACGCATTTTTGATTATTTTTGAAGCATCGGTAACAAAGTTATCTGATTCTTTTGGAAAATTATAACCCCAAAGTCTACAATTCAATTCTAAAAAACCTTTTGAACAACTATTATTTAAGATATAAATTTCACCATCACCAAATCTTGTTAGTGCAAACGGTGTCTTACTTTCAATTTTTTCTTTGATTAATTGAACTGTATCAACAATTGAAATGTTTGGTGTTAGAAAATTAGTATTAGAAACTGATGTCATATTTTTTAATTATTTTTTCACCTCTCTCCATTAACTGACCTCTCCTACAAACACTAATATACCAGTGATAATCCAATAGATAAATATTATGTGGATTTTTATTCAAACGAATACTACCATTTATTTCATTTTCCCAAGGATTCTCATTAGGTAAAACATTATCTTTTAATTTACTTTTTTTCCAAAGACCAAATTGATGGTTCTGAGTATATTCAGAATCTTGAGCAAACTTTAATAAATTATCTTTAATTTTAATGGTTTTTATTAGATTAATATTTTCCTTAATATGTAATTGGTCCATTTTATATTCTTTAAACATTTCAAGAATATTATCCGTTAATTCAAAATCTTTAATACACCAAAAATCCTCTTGCATATAAAATACAAATTCAGATTCAATTTGTTCTAAAGCAATTAATAGTCTTTCACCCCACTCACCCTCACCTGTTTTAATATGGGTGACATCATTCACAAAATCAGGTTCTTTTTCTTCAGATAAAAAGATAATTGGTCCGTGATTTTTACAATGTAAATTAAATAAGTGATACCATGGATTCCAAAATTTGGAATATGAATCCATTGAATGTAATATTACAGGTATCTCGTTAATTTTCATCTATCTCTCAATATTTTTGTTGTGGAGAACTCTCCTACTTTTGGAAAAAAGATAACTTGTTTTGCGAACTGACCACCAATAACTTCTTTAGTTTCGTATTCACTACCAACAACTAAGATATCAGGATTCCATTCTTTAATTTGTCTTTCAAGTTCTTCCCTTGTTCCAAATCCAACCACACTATTAACACCTTTAATCTTAGACATAAAATATTCTCTGTCCTCAAAAGAATTGAAGGGTCTATTAGGTCCCTTAAATTCTTTTATTCTTTCATCAGTGTCAATCCCTACTCTTAAAGTACCAAACTTTGACGCAAATTGAATGAGTTCAATGTGTCCTCTGTGAAGAACATCAAAAGAACCATTAATCCAAACCTTTATTTCGGCTGACTGTCTCCCTTCCATACGCGATAAGAATCAGAATCAAAATGTTGTGTTGACACTTCAAATACGGTTCCATCGGTCAAAGCCTCCAACTGGTGTGGTTGACCTGGTAATTGTCTTACAGTATCACCAACTTTTAAATGTTGCTCAATGACTTCAGCGGTTTTGGTGTCTATCCATCTATAGATAAATTCACCTTCATCAACATACCAAGTCTCATCTTTTATTAGGTGGTAGTGCATTGAAAATTTTGCACCTTTTTTAAACACTAATAGTTTACCACAATATAATTCGTTATTCACGAATATCACTTCATGTCCCCATCCTTTGGGAACATTACAACCTTCACATTCAATTGCGTTAATTACCTTTGGTTTTTCCATTTTACAAATTTATTTTTTTATAACCTAAGTCACTAATTAAATGATGTAATTCATCATCAGATGAAATCAAGTCTTTCATCTTATCACTTAAGTTTAATTCATGATATCTTTCTTCAACTTTATCCCATGTTTGAAAAGAACTTTGACTTCCTTTAATACCGTCTAACCCATAATGGTCTTTGACACCAAAAGTTTCAAACAAAAATTTATCACGAACTTCTTTATTACTAATCCAATCTTCAAACTTTAAAAAAGACACTTGGTTGTTTGCACAAGCTCTTGCATGACTCTTCCAACGTTCAATGAATATCTCATCAACTTTAAAAAGATGCGGTTCTTGAGTATCCCATTTTGTAAAAATGGTTCTCTCATTTGAACGAATACGTGATGATAAATTATTATAAAAATCTCTTAAAAAACAAACCCGACCTAAATGGTCTATATTATATTCGTTTCTTTTTTCAAGCGATAACGGTGCCTTATAAACTCTATCTTCATTAAAAATTGTATAATCATAAGGAGCATCTTCATAATTAACAAAAATTAAACCAATAGATTCTTTAAGTTCATCCAAATATTTGAAACTTAATGGTATGTCGTGGTTTGCTTCACCTAAATGAAAAAAATTAGTTCCTGACGCATTAATCATTTTGAATTCCCATTCTAATTGGAATCCAATTAAATTTTTAATAATCCAATTTTTAATTGAGTGGTGTCCTGAACGGCTTAATGCCATTGTTTCATACATTCTCATTTTTTCTCAAGATATTCTTTGTAATCTTTTATTCCCATTTCTAAATCCCATTTGGATTCCCAACCATTCATCCATTTTGATTTATCACTACACGTATAAAATTGATACCCATTTGGAATCACATCTTCTGATGTGTAATTATATTCAATACCCATATTATTAAGGACATCTTCAAAGGTTCTTGCGGTACCACTACCTACTTCATAGTATTTACCACCCAATTCTTCATAGTTTTCCAACGCATGAATGTTGGCCGAAACAATATCTTTAATGTAAACAAAATCTCTTTGTGGTTTTTTAGGGAACAGTACTATTTTTTCACCTTTAACATTCTTTATAAACATCTGATAAGCAACGGACGCCATTTTACCTTTATCTTCTTCTCCTGGTCCATAGACATTGAAGTATCTAAGAGCAATACCTCCGTTGGATATTACATATCCCTCACCAACATATTTACTCCAACCATATAAGTTTGATGGATATAAATTATTAGTTCCATAATTTGCTGCAGATGATGAGTAAATCATTGGTTTGTTATTCTTAACACACCAATCCATTATGATTTTAGTTGATTCGTAATTACGAGTCATCATATAATCAACATTGGTTTCTAAAGTATCTGAACACGCTCCAACATGGAATACCGCATCATAATTCATACTTTCAAGTATTTGTAATAATTTTTCACCCCAATTTAAGTTTAAAAAATATGAATCATCAAATTGAGTGACTAAATAACCATCTCTTTCAAGTTGAAATGCTAATGATTTCCCGATGAAACCTCTTGTTCCTGTAACAATAACTTTTTTCATAATCTATTTTCAATAATACAATTATAAACTATTTTTATAAAAAAGTAATATTATGACATCTCATATTTACCCTCCGCAAAAAATTTATGTAAAAAATTCACCTGTACACGGATTAGGTGTTTTTGCAAGTGAAAAAATTAACAAAGATGAAATTTTTGAAGTATGTCCAATTTTGTCACTACCAATGAAATTCGGTGAAGTAAGTCCTTTGTTTATTGACTATAGATTCAATTGGCCATCGGGAACTTCAGATTGGAAAGAACAAGTTATTTCTTTAGGGTTCGGTAGTCTTTATAATCACAGTGAAAGTCCAAACGCTTATTGGTTTTCAGATAACGAAACAAGAACATTTAAATTTGTTGCGCATCGTGATATTGAACCAGAAGAAGAAATTTTTGTTTGGTATGGTGATGTTAACTATTGGAACGATGGTAGGACATCAATAGATGTTATCTAATAACCCTTGTTGCCATTGTATTACCGTTACAAACCAAAACATTATAATTATTTTTAACAAACCATTCATTTAGTTTGCTTTCCATTTCTTTATCCAAATTCATACTTTCATATACGATAACATTAGGTAATTTTTCTAAAGATAATATCAAATCACCATCAATACCTTCAACATCTAGGTGAATCCAATCAAAATCATTCTGATTAGTTAATTCAACAAATGATATACTTTCTTTTTGAACTTTGGTAATCTGACTATCCTCCAACCAATCGTGGATTAAATCACTCACAACAGTATCCGTATACCCTTCACCTCCTTGGTACCACTCAATGGTCCCACCATTTACAGTGACAATAGTATTCATCATTTTAATATTTGGAACACCTTCATAATTTTTTTGTAATTCAGAAAATTGTTTCTCACTTCCATCAATCAATAACGCATTTGATAAATTTTCTTTTATCGCATAAATCCAATGTCCATTTCTACCATCGTGAGTCCCTATAACCAAACCATTTGATTTTAAATTTAGTTCTTTTCTTGTTTTTAAATAAAACCATAAACTTTTTTCAATCTCATCTCCATATGAAACAATATCCCATTTATGATGGTGAATTAATTTATCATCTTGTGTATACACAAGTACATCCGTAATTAATTCTGCACCGGACCATTTACACCACGTGTTGGAATGCAATATTTGTGTTAAATGAATTTCATTTGAAATAATGTTTTTAAAAAAAACTTTGACTGGTCCTTCTCCAATCGGTGTTAAGTCACCAACCTCAACTCCTGTTTGGTTGAGTGTTCTGTTGTAAGATATTTTTATCATATTAAGGTCTGTGGTTATAGTAAATTTGATTCATCATTATATCATCATATTTATCAGTAAAATCTATTGTTTTACTATTATAAGTGAATAATAACTTGGTAATAGTTTGAGAACTATTTGGAAATTCTATTATTTCCCATTCTTTTGGTTGGTAGGTATTCGTTATCTCATTAACCGTTATTTGTATTTCACTCATCTCAGAAAATCCATGAAATACCATTCTTAAATTTTCAGGTAATGTTTCGTCGTAAACCGGATTTTCACCCAACCAAATTGTAATTGGTTCATTTTTACTTAAAAATAATTTGAATTCAGGAAATGGTGAATAATTAAAAAAATCATAATCACCCCAATAAAATATTTTGTCTTTAACAGGGTGGTTTGATGTTGGTATGTTAAATTTGTTTTTCCATTTTAACACTTCCCCTTCCGCTATTCCGTTTGTTCTCAAATATTCTTCAAGAGTAATTTCTTTTTCAATTTTTGACATCATATCTCTATCAAAAACCATAAAATGTAATGTGGTTTCCCAAAAGGTTTCAGGATGGTGTGGGTCTATTCTTGGATGAACAATGTTTATGTTGTTGGATTTAAATTCGTTTTCAACAACATCGTCAATTTCTAAATCATATATCATATGATAAAACATATCATAATCAAAAGTTAAAGCAATTTGACTTAATTTTTTTACTTGATGTAATCCTGCCCATCCATAATCAGCAAGTCCTCTTTGTAGGGTTGTAATTTTACCTTCAGAAATTGGCATTTGATACCAATGCGTGTACATTCTTACCGGCCATTTTAACAATTCATTATCTTTGGTATAAAAAAAATAATCACATAAATTAACAATGTGTTGTGGTATTACGATTGGGCTAATAGATATAACATCAATCCCTAAATTTTTAATCTTAATAATGTTTTCTTCAAGAATATTTAATTTTTCTTCGGTATCACAAAAAGTACTTATAAGCGCAACTTTTTTCATTATCTATTATTTTTTTCTCTAAAACTTATTTGTTTGAATTTTTCACCATTTGTTGTGAAATCAAATTCATTTCTAATCTTTCCGTTTAATATTACAATTAACTTTTTGGCGTTATTGAAATCATCAATATCCCTAACCATCCAATGTAAATGTTTAACATCATTGAAATTTATAATCTTATCATCATTATAAATTAACTGAACATCAATTGATTCTCTATCATCCTCTGAATTCCAAATAACAAAACTCAATTTATTGGTTAGTTTGTCGTAGTATGGTAAACACCATGCGGTGTGGTTGTTTGATAATTTGTTGGTTGTTAATCCAAACTGATTCCCATTTAAGTCCAATAAAGTTTTTTTCTTAACAACACCTTTTTTACCCGAATGTAAAACTTTAAACAACATTTCCTCGGGTGACTTACTGTTAGAATTTTTGATTTTTGTTTTTAAATCTTTCTCATCTAAGATAAGTAATTCGTCACTTAGAGTATCCAATCTATATGCTTGGTAAGTCCCAAATAAAATGTCATCAACGGTATCTTTACTCTTAGTGTAAGTAATACAATCATAAGTGTCTAATAATTTTGAATTATCGTAAAGTTCTAAAAAATCTAAAATTGATGAATCATATTCTATGTGATGTATTTTTTTGTATCCCACATTTTTAGACAATGAATTACCTAAGATTAACATTCTCCAAATTGCCAAATGGGTATTAAAAAAACCTGTAAAGATTGACATAATTGGTCTTTGATTATCTGGGTCAAACCAAGGCGTACATCGTAAATCCCAATCATATAACAATTCATTTTTTTTATCATAAAAAACAAAATCGCACTTATCTGATATATCATCAGGAACTACGGTGTGAGACACAATCATTAAATCAAATTTGTCTTTATGATTAGTAATCTGTAATACTAAGTTGCGTAACGTGTCTTCTTTTTCTTTTGTGTTACAAAAACTTGAAATCATGATTAAATCCTTGTTCATCATATGAAGTGTATAAAATTATATTTTTTAAATGTTTCTTTATTTTCATCGGTTATGAATATTTCTTTTTTAATCCTCCCATTAATTAAAATTTTAAGCTCACTAACATTATCAATATTTTCAAGTAATGTTAAATTCCAAACATTTTTGTTTTTACTTTTTAAGTGTACATGTTTTTCACCATAAAGGACATCAATGTTAAATTGTTTATCTTCTTTATTAAGTGTAAAAAGATATAGTTCATTTGTCTTAACATTACAAACAGGTACACACCAATTTAATTCATTATTATTGTGATTATCAATTTTTTGAAAGACTTCAGTTGGGTCCAATTTTGAAATTGATTCTAATAGTATTGTTCGGTTATTTGCTTGTAATATTATTGGTGTAATGTTTTCGGTCATCCTTGAATCACTATCTCTCAAAGTTTTAAGAATAGTTTCCTCGTTATATTTAAAATAATCTTCAGGAAAATTATTCATGGTAAACGCAAAATAAGTTCCATAAATCCATTTATTTTCCGCTTGAAACATCACAGTATCATATTCATCTAAACTATTATTAACATCAACAATTAAATTGTCATCAACCAAATTTATATCATATTCAATACAATGTACTTTCTTATATCCTTTATAGTTTGCAAAGTTAAAAGTATAATAAAGAAGACTGTAGATTGCCAAATGCGTACTTTTTGGATACACTGTTGTTGAATTTAAGTTAAACTTGTTTGATTTGAACCAAAAATTATTATTTAAATCAAAATCATATAATAACGTATTATTTTTATCATAATAAAAATAATCAATATCATCATAACTTATTTCTGAAATAGGAGAATGAGAAACAACAAGGATATCAAATTTATCTCTTAGTTTTTGTATTTTACCCAATAATTCCTGTAAAACTTTTTTTCTTTCATTGTCAGGACAGTAAGTAAAAACTGTAATTAAATCTTTCATTTTTCAATAAAGTTTGAAGAGTTTATTAACCATTTGTCATATTCATTATTTAAATCAAACTCAAAATAAAAAATTTTATTACAATATATTTTTAAAGATTTCAAATCTTCAACATTAATCAAATTTCTTAACATCCAAGTATTTGCGTTTAAATCAAAAGAAAGACAGTTATTTTTATTAATTATAAACTCAACGTTTAATAAATTTTTAGTTGAGTTTTTAACAAAAAAATTAAAGTTCCCATTTTTTTCAAACACACATATGATTGGTGGATTTTCTTTTACTTCTGAGTGTGATAATCCTATATCCGCCCAATTTTTTAAGTCTAAATCCCTTTCTAATAATTTTATGTTCAAATCTTTCCAAAAAAAATCAAAAATTACTCTTTCAGCACATGGTAATTTATTTTCTTTATAGAACTGATTGAATTTTTTTTCAACAGTTTTTAGGTCATATTTTAACTTATCCCATGTAATCTTATCAAGATTAATAGAAATTATATTTCCGGTTGTCCATTCAATTAATGTTTTTTCATTGTTCGGATGGTTGTATAAAACAACATCATATTCTTTTAGATGATTTAAATTATTTTCAAATAAATCAAAATCATGGATAACAGTATCATATTCAATTAAATGTACAACATTGTACCCTAAACTTTTTAAAGAACTTAATGCAATTGACCACATTCTTAATATTGACGGAACCCGAGAAACGTTTGAACCATAGGTATGATAATAAATTGAAAAATTTTCCGTGTGATAAGATTCTTTCTGTTTATATTTTAAATTAAATAACCCATCATTTTCTTTATCAAAAATAAAAATTTTACATTTTTTAATAATGTCTGTTGGAATGGAGGCATGCGATATTAACATAATATCATATTTTTCAGGTATAGAATCAATTAACTTTCTAAGTTTTTCAATTCTAATTTCAGTATTTGAGAAATCTGTAACACAAATAATAGGTTTCATTACAAACTTATTTAATTTTATTAACAGGAACACCAACATACGTTCCCGAATCTTCAATGTGTTTAACAACCGCAGCATTCATACCAATAGTACATAATGAATGTATTGATAATTTTTCTCTTATAGACGAGTTGCTACCCATGTAAACACAATCATTTATTTTTACGTTACCTGAAACAATTGCACCAGGCATTGCACTAAAATAATCCCCAATTTCACAATCGTGACCAATATGGTTACCCCTATTCAGTAACGCATGTTTACCTATTTTTATATTAGTTGTTAAGATTGAATGAGCACCTATAAAACTACCTTCACCAATTTCAACATCATCACTCATGATTAAAGCGGTTGGGTGAATCCAAGTAAAATATTTTGTTTCTTTTGGTAGTCTTTGAATTATATCAAACCTATCCTTTGAGTCTGCGACCGCAACCATCAAAACATATTTTTTTGGGTTAAACTTTGATAATGGTAGTGTTCCTTCAACAACATATTCATCATCAACAAAGCAAATAAGTTTAACACCCATTTGAGCCATAACCTCACGAGCATGACCACCATAACCAATTAAAGCCTTTTTCATTATAATTTTTTAACTATTTTACTATATTTTGAATACAACTCAGTAACATAATCAGCAAAACTTAACATAAAATAATCTATGGATTCTTTAGGTCTTGTAGTTGTTGGTCTATCTAATCCCCACTTATAATCATCAAAAATCATAATCCCACCTTTTTTTAATAAAGGCCAAGACATTACAGAATCCATCATAACATAAGGTGCGGTATGATTACCATCAATAAAAATTATATCATACGTTTTTTGTTCAGTAATTAAAGAAGGTAAAACTTTATCTGAAAAACCTTGTCTTATAATGACTTTACCACTATCCCCACTTTCAACAATATTGTATAAAAATATTTCTTTTGTTTTTCTTTTGGTTAAATCCCATTCATTTTTCTCTTTGAAGTATGAATTTAAACTGTCTTTATCTTGACTATAACTCATCCAAGGGTCAACACAGGTGATTGTTGAATTTTTATTTTGTAAAAGGTTCTCCAAAAACCATACGGTTGACTTTCCTTCAAATGAACCGATTTCAAGAATATGTAATTCTTTTGTTACATCTAAATCATTTAAGACCGACAATCCGTCATCGGTGAACCAATTTTCTGTGAATTTGTAATTTTTCATTTTTTATAAACCTCAAATTTTGATAAGTCAGGATAAGGTAATTCCAAATCTTGATTATGTTTTTTAGTACCATCAATATTATAAAATTGATTCATTAATAAAAGACCCCTTGTTGCAAGTTCAGGCATCATATAAAAATTCCAACCTATCATATCAAGATTATCATCATGATAAGAACACTCACGTCTACCACTATATCTAGCTCTTTTAAACCAGTGATAAGCATCTAAACTATCTGTTAAGATTGCTCCACCTTTGCTTAATTTAAAATGTTTGTATGGACCAGTAAATGAAACACACATGTGACTACCGGGTTTATACATATCCGAAGTGAAAGACAATGCAGAATCCCAAACATTTGAACCTATTAGTTGGTAAGCACCCTTAATTGTTTTACCTTCAACAGGTATAAAATCAACCTTTAATCCAGCGTGTATTATTTCACAAGGAACTGATGGATAAGTTCTATTTGGGATTGTAATTTTATCAGTTGTAATACTTTTCTTAACATTTTTTTCATAATATAATGCTAAGAATAACGCATTACTCATGTTATCAAGTGTTACCACATAGGGTGCACCCGTATAATCTGAGAGAGACTTCTCAAAATCTTCTGTAATTTTGTAAATACCATTTGCCATATATTGAAAAAATAAGATAAATAAGTATATTTTCAATAATCAAATTAACACTTTATATGGAAAAACCAAAAATTTATGTTCATGGGTCTTACATCGGAACAACAGGGTATAATAACCACACAAGAGATTTTTTAAGAGAACTATCAAAACACACACAAGTTAAGGTTAGAAACTTTACTGTTGGGGACAGTTGGGCGGGTTACACACTTAACCCCCATGATAACGAACCATACATCAATGATGTTGATAAGTCGTTGTTATACAATCAAATACTCTATAACTCACACGGAAAATTAGAGAACTTTATCATATATCCCGATAAGTCAAAGGAATTTTTCCCTGACGTTAACATTGTCTTGAGTGAAACAAATCACCATATCTTCTATGAAGATTATATCGGTCCAAAGATTGCCTACAACGTATGGGAATCTACCCTTCAACCTGAAACATTCTTTAATCAATTATTGAAGTATGATGAAATTTGGGTACCGAGTAAGTGGCAAAGGGAGTGTACCATCAACCAAGGTGCTGACCCAAACAAGGTTAAAGTGGTTCCTGAAGGTGTTGATATTCACACCTTCTTCCCTGAAGAGGTTGAGAAATTGGAACAATACAATGATGGTAGATTTAAATTCTTGTTGTTTGGTAGATGGGATTATAGAAAGTCCACCAAGGAGATTATTGAAACTTTTTTAAAGACTTTCTCTCCTGATGAACCTGTGGATTTGATTGTATCCATTGATAACATG
>Ga0208975_1000162_pt1 | contig 35626 bp, 50 predicted proteins | sample GreLakmeER78MSRF_FD_187700 | JGI IMG/M metagenome (GOLD analysis project Ga0208975, IMG submission 187700) | Freshwater lentic microbial communities from great Laurentian Lakes, MI, USA - Great Lakes metaG ER78MSRF (SPAdes) | ecosystem: Environmental > Aquatic > Freshwater > Lake | place: Great...
CCCCCCCCTGCCCCCACGGCCCCGCAAACACCCCTTGCGTGCGATTCTCGGCCCCTCCGCGCCTCGATGCGTATCATCACCGCCCTTCCTCCGAATCGCCCCGCTCAGGCTCATCCGTTGACTGCCGGTAGTCGGCCATGAGCTGCGCCAGCTCAGGGAAAACCATGCGCACCTTAGCGACCTCGTGCGCCCACTCGTAGTGCAGCGCCTGCCGCGTCCTGCCGGTCTGCTCGGCCATTTCGGCAAACGATTGACGCACCGCGTGCACATCCCCCGAGCCCAGCCGCACCGTGGTCAGGAACATCGACGGCGAAAGGTCCGCCAGCGTCCCGAGCCGACGGCAAAGGTCCGCCGCACTCGTGTGCCGCATCTCGTGCATCTCCACCAATCGCTCCATGATTTCGCAGGACAACTGTGCCGTGCCGCGCGCCGCGTCGTAAGTCGTGACGCAGGTTGCGAACCTATCGGCAGTCGTGATCGAGTTCACGACAAGTCACCGACCGGATTGTAGATCAGCTTCTTCAGCTCAGGCGTGATCTCCACCGCGTCGATTCCCTCAATGCCCATCTGCCCAAGGCTCTCGCGCTGCTGCAAGATCAAGATCAGCGCCTTGATTTTCTTGATGCGCTCGCCGTATTCGCGCCCGATCGCTTTCCGCTGCACCTCAAGCGTCGTAATCGCCCGCGCCGCCCGCGAGGAGAAGCGCAAAGCCTCTAGCTCTCGCCGCTCGTTGTCGTTGTTCGTTTCCATGTTGTGTGTTTCCGCCGTCGGCCTCCGCGCGTGAGCTGTGCGTTAAGCCTTTTGTGTTTCGCCCACGCATGACCGCTTACTAATTTGGGTTTGTGTTCTGTGCCGCGCACGCGTGGGGTTTCGGCCCGTGTGCGTTGCGTGTCAAGTCCCGATTTCAGCGCACGCGCAACTTGCCTCAAACGAATTTGATCGGCTCGCAAATCTCGATCAGCCGCCGCACCATCGGGTCGCCTCGCACGCTCGAAGCCCCGCGCTCGGCAATGCCCTGCGCGTCGAGATTCGTCGTGACGTAGAGCGGAAGCCGCTCGCTCACGCGGATGTCCAGAAAGCGCATGAACCACGACATCGCCCACTCGCTGCGCGCGGTCTGGATTGCCTCTTGCCCGAGATCGTCCACGAATACGATCGGCCTACGCGCCACCGCATCGACCCAGCCCCGCGCATCGTCGCGCCCGTAGTTGAGGCATCCTTGGAGCTGCGCGAACCAATCGCCCGCGTGAAAATAGCGGATGTCCCGCGCCTCCTCGTGCGCCAGCTTGCGCATGAGCGCCCACATCGAGCGTGTCTTCCCGCGTCCGGTCCTGCCGCTCAAGAGCAACCCCTTGGCCCCGACTTGATGCGCCAGCACGCGCTCAATCTGCGCACGGTTCGCCAGCATCCCCGCGTGCCCCCAGTCCGATTCCCGCATCGCTGGCGGAACGGCGGAATCGAAACGGGCGATTGCGTCGCGTTTGCGGGCTTCGGCGAGGAAATGCGCGCTTGCGGCCTCACCGTCGAACGGAGTGGCCGAGAATCCGTCAGGAACGACGCCGTTAAGCAGGCTGGCCATCGGTTGCGCGGTCATTTGCTCAAAATCCTCCATGCGAGTGCCGCCACGCTTGGAACTTGTCCGTTTCCAATGGCTTTAAGCCGGTCCACCCGAGCGGCCACCCCATGAGCCACTCGACCCACGTCGGGTTCAGTTGCCCACCATGCAATTCTGGGCACTCCGCCGAAAGCTGCCTCGGTAGTTGGCGCGATTTCTCCGTGTTGCCGTGAGCTTTCGCAAGCGACATTGAGAGCGTCTGCTCCTTCCAGTCCCTTGCGCACGGTGTCGCAAACTTCACCGCATCTTGCAAGCGAGGCTGGTTTCGTTTCATTTGACTCGGCCCCGTGCCGCCCGCGCAAGTGTCCGGTGTCGGCCACATCTTCACCGCCGAAGCCAAGTCTGGTGTATCCCGACGACGTTCCGATGGGCAATCCCCGCGCACGCTGCTTTTCGGTGTCGGCCACATCTTCACAAAATCCGTCAGCGTCGTTCCGCTGTGGTGTTTGCTGTCTGATTTTCGGCCCGATGTCAGATTGCACGCCGATTTGGCGTCGCCCGCGATTGGTGTCGGAACCGACAATCCAGATTCGGTCCCGCTTGTGCGGAGCACCGGCATCGACTGCACCGAGCACTCCCCATCTCGCATCATACCCCATCGCGGCCAAGTCTCCGAGAACTCGTCCAAGCCCGCGAGAAGTGAGCATTGGGGAGTTCTCCACGAAAGCGTAGCGCGGTCCCACCTCGCGAATGATTCGTGCCATGTGCGCCCACATTCCGCTGCGCTCTCCGTCGATTCCTGCGCCCTTGCCGGCTGCGCTGATGTCTTGGCAAGGGAATCCGCCAGACACCACGTCAATACGCCCGCGCCAAGGTCGTCCGTCAAAGGTTCGCACGTCATCCCAAATCGGGAAAGGCGGGAGAACGCCTTCATTCTGTCGCTGCATAAGAACGCTTGCGGGGTAAGGCTCCCACTCGACCGCGCAGACGGTAGTCCACCCGAGGAGTTTGCCGCCGAGTATGCCGCCACCAGCGCCTGCGAAAAGTGCCAGCTCATTCATTTGTTCCTCCGTGTTTTGCCGCCCGAAACGCCGCGAACTTTTCCCGCAGCGTGAGCAGGGCCTCGGCCTTTCCCTCGTCCGTGCGCGGCTTTGCGACCGTTGGCTTCACCGCCCGAACCGCGCTGGCCTTGCGCGGCGCGACCTTGCCCGCAGCCCGAAGCGCGCGCTTGCCCGCGTTGATCTTCTCCTTGTTGCGCTCGCGGAAGGCTGCGTATTGCTCGCGCTTTTTCGCGGCGTTTCTCCGATTGTATTCGCGCCAGTAGGCCGTGCGTGCGGCGGTCATTTCGCGCCCTCCTTCATCGCCGCCTCAAGCAACGCTCGATTATCGGATTCGCCCTCGAATAGTTTCCGGTTTTTGTGCGCCGAAAGAACCCAATCAACTCCGTCGTATGACAAGAGCCAATCCAGCCTCGCCCGCTCGGTGGCGAGTTCGGCGCGGAGTTGCCGCACCTCGAATGCCGTCGGCTCATCGCAAGCCTCGCAGGCTTTTTGTGCAGCGCGAAGGGTGGAGTTCTCGGCGCGAAGCTGCTCGCGCTCGGCAGTGAGCGCGGTGACGAGACAGACGGGGCACGCGGTGCGCTCGGCGTCGTTGTGGTGCGTGCAGGTGTAGGCTCCGGTGAGCGTGACGAGTTCGGTTTCGAGCGCACGCGAGCAATCGCGATTCGTGACGAGCGTTTTGCCGAGGCAGTCTGCGGGGTAGGTTGCCGCGTCGGTTCGGGGTGTGGGTGTGGGTGTGTTCATTGGGTTGTGTTCAAAAAATGTCGAATCGCGCTTCGAGCTGCGGCACGCCATTCGCTGACTTCCGCTGCCACGTTTCAGGGTCGTCGTCGTAGTTCCCGCGCTTGAACCAGCGCACGGGGTCGGGAACGTATTTTCGCTCGTCCTCGGGCCACCGGCTGACGGCGGCGGCATACGCCTGCACGCGCTCGCGGATGCGCTCGATGCCCACCGTGCGAATCGCTTCCAGAATCTCGCGCATTGCATCCTTCTTGCCTTTTTTCTTTGGGTAAAGCGCCCAGACCGATTCGGCTTCGAGCTCGCGAGCGGACTGCTGGCGGGCGACCTCTGGCGGAAACGGACAATCGGCAGGCTCGCCCGCCGCGACGGGAACCGGCGCTGTATTATTCTTAGCTTCTGACTTCTGACTTATGACTTCTGACTTATTGCGCGTTACATCCGCGTTACTCGATACGTTACATCCTGCGTTACGTTCTTTTTCGCGGTGATTCTGAACGCGTAACCTAGTCTGTGTGCGCGTAATAGATTCATTCATCATTCGCCGACAGGTAAGCGTTACATCTCCGTTACTGTCCCGTATCACGTCGCCGACTTTCATGTCCTCGATTTCGCGGAGAGCGGACAAGAAATCGGCTTCGGGAACTCCCATGATGCGCGCCCATCCTCGGGCTGGGAACTTAGTCGTTCCGCGCGTCGATGAGCCGTGGAGGATGCAAAGGATGTCAACCCATGCGCCGCGCGCCGTTAGGGTCAGCACGCGCGTATCGACGAGATAGTCGGCTGGGTAAAACTGAAGGAATGGCAGCTTGCTCATAAAACAAAAAGCCCGACCAGCCTTCGCGGTGAAAGTTGGCGCATGACACGCCTCGCGAAAACTAGTCGGGAAATTATTGATTGAACAGTCATGTCTAATTCGGCCTTTCACAGCCTTGTTTAAGTTCCCTCAGCTTTCGCCCCCGATGTAAACTCAAATCCCGAGCGTCGAGATCGAAACCGAGCACCCTTGCTCAGCCCCGACCGCCCAGAATTTATGCACGGTTAGGCTCACGACCTGCGAGTCGTCGCGCCACACGCATTCGCTCCGCGTGATCTGGTCTAGGATGAGCTTCGCGAGGTTGTCCACATCCGGCTTCCCAACGTGGGCCACCGGCGCGCTCGGCTTGAGCCCCTTCGCCCCGCTGTGCGACTTCGGGCGCGGCATTGCGAAGTTGATCGAGACCGAGACCGGCGCCAGTGTGAGTTCCCAGCGGGTCTGTTGCAGTGTTTCAAACAGCGCACGCCTCACCGCCCATTTCCACTTGTCCGCCACGTCCGAGTCGTAGAACCGCGCGACGTGAACGTTGCCCATCTTCCGCGCGAACGCTCGCGGCCTCGGCTGGCCCTTCGGCTCGCCGGTGATTGTAAATCCGAGCGTGCTCATTTTGCACCGCCTCCAATCCGATTCTTAAACAGCAGCCGCACCTCGGCCTCCGTGATGTAGTGTCGATGCATCCCCGCGCGCTTCGCCCGTTCGCTCACGGTCCCACGGCTCATTCTGAGGGCCTGCGCGATCGTTTTAACGGGCATAAACTGCGCGAGCATAGCGTCGCACTGGTGGCGCTTCGCCTCGTCTGATTTTCGTTTGTTCATGATTTGGTTTTTGCTTTAAATCGTCCATCTGCTTCCCGTCGTGCCTTCTCGCGCTTTTCGCCGGCGAGAAAGCACTCGACCCATTGCTCGTCGCGCCCGCGCTGCCAGCCGCGCCACGAGCCGACGATGTATCCGATCAGCCCGCCGCTCGCGAATGTCGCGGCGAGGATTAATGCGTCAGAGATCATCGTCGTCGTCGTCCTTTCGAGTGAATACAAACGGATAGGTCACGATCAGCAGAATCACGAAGAGCGCGAAGAAGACCGTTTCGGTGACGTAGTTCATTCGCCGCCTCCATACCACTTTGGCAGTCCGATTTCGCGGAGGTCGTTCGGGAGGTTGGGCCATTGCTGGTCCTTAATGCACGCCTGCAACCGAATCAAGTCCCCGATGGTCTCGTCGTGCCCGCGCGCCGTGGCTGCGTCTGACAGCCGATAAACCGCCACGCCGTAGGGCTCGCACTTTTCCACGGCAACGAAGAAGAAATCGAACACCGGCGACCCGAGGATTTCCGTGATGAGCGGAAGATAAAACCCCGCTTGCCTGTGGTATCCGAAGTTGAAGCACGCGCGTTCGAAGTTTCGGAACGCGTCTGCGTCCAGCGACTCCACCGTCTTGAGGTCAGCGACGTAGGGTCGCCCGCTGCTTAACTCGCAGCCGGCAGGGTTGAACCAGTCCGTGCGACATTGCAGAGCGAGCGAGTTTGCCGGCGAGACGCGCCAGCTTAATTCCGGTGAGCCTGCGGCGAGGAGCTGCGATGCGAGCGGATGATGCTGCACCGCTGCGGTCATCTCTTGAACCGACCCCGCCTCGTCCTGCGTGATGATCGTCTTTCCCGCGTTCGCCGACTCAAACTCGGCAAACGCGATCTTGCCGTCCTTCGTGCGCCGGTCGATGCCATCCGGTCGCAGCGCGTAGCGGTCCCAGAATGTCGCAGGCTCCAGCACCGCGCAGTGAGCGGCAGAGCCGAGGCGAAACGCTTCCGTGGGCTCCGGTCGCGCCACGGTCTTCGCGACGAACCGGCGATAATACGAGATGGGGCGGCGGCGGAATAGCTCCAGCTTTGAGTGCGAGATTGCGCTGTGCGCGTGATAGACTTCGTTGGATTCGGAGATCATTTCGCCTCCTCCACCAGCCCGAGCTTCGACTGCAACGGGTCCACCATCGACTCCGTCTCGTCCTTGTATCGCACGCTCCATCCGATTTTCACCACGACCTTCGGCGCGAGTGAGAGCGCGTCCCACTCGACGGCGAACGACGCCTTGGCTTTCGGCTCGGTCTGGTTTTCCTCCTCGACAAACGATTCCTCGGCGGCTCGGGCGATTGCCACGAAATGCGTTTCGAGCAGCGATCGAAACTGTTCGGTGGCGTTGTTAATCACTGCTTGGTTTTTGATTTCTCCGGTGTTCATGCCCCACCCCCTTGCGTGATCGACATCGTGAGCCCGCCGCTAACTTTCTCCGAGAGCGGCGTGATGTTCCGCTCTTCGGGATAGTCGCGGACCTCCTCGGCGGTGCGGAGTCCTTTGAGCACGTCGCCGAATACGTCGCGAAGCACAAAGCCTCGCGCGCGGAACTTGAGCATCCGGCGCGGGTAATCGGTCCACGGTCCCGACTTGCCCCATAACTTCGCTGCCTTGGCGTCAGCCACCGTGAAAGTCTCCGAACCCTTCGAGCCGTCGCGACGTGTAGCCGTGACCTTGATGCCGAAGGAATCTTTGCCCGCCTCGCCCACCTCCTCCTCGGCGAAGGACTCAAGCAAGCCCGAGGCGCGAACGAGTGCGAGCGCCGCGTCGCCGTAGATCGCGGGCCTGCCGTTGATCACGGCAGTATTCTGCAAAGCCGCCATCGGCGTGAGCCCGAGTTCCGCGCCGAGTTGGATTGCGACCAGCACTGCCTCCGGTTTCTCCATGCCGCGCGGAGCGAATCCGCTGGCGACGATTGCGTTTGCGAATCGGAACGCGTCTTCGAGTGATGCGAGCTTCACGCCTTGCGCGCCATAGTTGATCGGCGTCTTGATTTGGGCTGGTGTCGTCACGCTTTTGGGCGTCTCGACCACGGCGGTTGATGTGACTGGCTGTGCTTCTGATGTGTTCATTTTAACGATTGGCTGTTCTGTGTTGTGTTGTTACTGCTAGCTGCCCGCCGAGGTTGTGTTTCCTCGGCGGGTTTTTGCTTTCAGAATGGGACATTGCCCTCGTCGATGTTCGCGACGGGAGCGGTAGGAACTGCGGCACCTGCAATGGTCCCGCGCTTTTGGTGAATGAGCGTCCGCGCCGCGTTACGCAGCAGCACGTCCTCGGGTCTCGGCGGGAATGGTTTTCCGTTGTTGCCGATGCGAGGCTCTGGCTCCTGCGCATACCATGCCACTGAGCGGTCGCCCAGTGAAGAGAGCGCCACGCCTTTGTTCTTGCCGAAGTGCACCTGCACGCTGCCCGCGTCCTCGATGACCTCGGTCGGCATCGGCACTTCCTCGGAGCGTGGAGCGGCAGGCTTTGCAGCCGGTGCCCCCGATGCGAATGGTCGCGCCTCCAAGGCTTCGCGGATGCGGACGACTTCCGCATGGATGAGTTCGAGATTCATGCCGTGACCTCCACCAGCTTGAGCCCGAGCTTTGCGGCAGCGTCCGTCAGTTGCAGGAACTCGCGGGCTCGCTCGTCGCCCTGTGCTTTGATCTGCGCCTTGGTCATTTCGACCACTGCTTCAAGCGTCTCGGCCTGCGCGCACTCCCAGCGCCACGCCCCTCGGTTGAGGATGTCGCCAAAAGTAATCTGGTAGTCCCAGCCCTCTTTGATCGCGTTCGGTTTGATTGTTACCCGCCGCGAGATCGTAATCTCGGCTTTGCAGCTTGTCATGGTCCGCAGGTCTTGCGCGGCCCAGAGCATTTCCTGTTCTGTTTCGTTGTCATTGTCGTTGTTCATTGTCGTGTTGTCGCTGTGTTTTTGTCGCTGAGTTGTGACCGCGTATTTTCGCACGCCCACGGTCGGGCTCGTTGGCCTTGGTGTTCGGGTGGCTCCGAAAGTTATTTGGTGGTGCAATCCTCGGCGTAGTCCGCCGCTTCCTCTAGCGTCATCTCGCGCAGTCCGTAAGACAACGTGTCGAGGATGTCCGCGAACGCCTGCTCGTTGTGTTGCACCGCGTGACTAGATGCGCCGCACGCCCACTGCACCGGCTCGCATTGACAGTCCGTGCCCGCCCAGAGTTTACCAACGGGAGCAACGAGCTGGATGACTCTCATGTCGCGATAGCCGCAATCCTCCTCGACGGTTGCGCCTGCTTTGGCGACCACGCGTTTGATGTCGTTGAGGGTTTTCATTTGGTAAGGCGTGCGACCTTGTCGCCGTAGGCCACCGTCGCGGGCTTAGTCGCCCCGCGAGGCCCGCCGTTGTGCACTCGGGCCAGCGTGACCACGTCGCCCGCCGCCCACGCTGCGGGAGCGTAGCGTTGAAGGTAGGCGGAGACGACGCGGCGCGAGTAGTCCAGATCAGCGCAGCGCGCGTAATCGCCGCCGATGCGTGCGTCGGCGTGGTAGGCTTTGTGAATCTGCAAAGGTCCGAGAGCCTTGCCACCGTCGCCGATGATTGGGCCCGTGCGCCCGCTCGTCTCGACGACGTGGAGCGCGCGGAAAAAGCTGGGTGGCGGAGCGGCGTGCGCGGTGAGCGCAAGCGCGAGGAGGAGGGCGAGGCGTTTCATGACTTGGCCTCCTGACGGATTGCGCGACGCGCATCGTTCACCCATTCTTCGACGGTCTGCTGATACAAGTAGCAGACCAAAACCGACTCGCCGACTTGGCCGCCGGTGATAGTCGAAAGAAAGTAGCTGTATCCGTCTCGGTTGTTCGCGATCTCAATGTCGAGACCGGCACGGCGCAGCGCGGCGTTGATTGTGCGTGTGGTCATGCGCGTGCGAGTTTGGCTGCGTTGCGCTTTGCGGTTGCGATCTGTCGTGGAGTGCAGCCCGCGCCGATGATTTCGGCAAGGGCGATGGCGCGGTTGGCGCGAGCTTGGTCGGGCGCGAGGAGCGCGAGGACCAGAGCGTTTGTGAGGGCGGATTGGATTGTCATGTTGTGTTGCGCACCTCGGCGTTAATTCGCTTCGGTTGGCACCGGAAAACCCCGCGCCTCGTAAAAGGTGGCGGGGTGGTTTGCGGGGTGGTAATCCTCGGTTTAGATCGCGTCGATAAGAGGCTTCCATTGCGCAGAGTAAGTGCTCGCGACGTGGGCGGCGTATGCGGCGTCCGAGGCTGCATGAGCGACGGCGTGGGCGCGTCCGTAATCTGCTGGGCGTGAATAATAGTTGATTTTGCATTTCGCATGAGCGGCGAGATAAGCGGCGCGAGCGGCGGCGCGAGCGGCGGATTCAGATTCGTTTTTCATTTTGTGTTTTGGTTTTGTGTCTCGGGTTAATCTCCTCCGACGTGAAAACTCTCTCCGATTGCCGACCCGATGTAAACAGAATTGCGTATTTTGTCCTGCTGCTTCCCTAAGCCGTTGCAGTTGTGATACTTAAAACGAATCAAATGTTGGCGATGGATACGGAATCTGCGCAAAAGAAAGCCCGCGAAACGGTGAATCCGCTCGCGGGCTTGCGGTTGGCCTCAGCCCTCGCCGCCGCATGGTGATGCGAGGAGAGCAAAATCGGCAGCGTTGGCAAGCGTGTAATTGCGCGGCCCTTACTCGTATCCGCTTTGCTCATACGTCGAGCGCGTCAGGTGTATTTGCCGAGGATGAAATGATAGCGGCGATTGCCTGTGGTGCGAGTTCCGCCGTCGCGCGAGTAGATCACGAAGCGCGCGTTGGTCGAACTCGAACCGGTGTCGAAATCGTAAACGCCGAGGTAGTTCGTATCATAAATTTGGATAAGCCCCCAGTCTGGCTTCGCCGTGAATCCGCGATTGGTGATGTCAACGTCGAGGTCAAAGTTCCCTGACGACACCGTGAAGTTGAATACGTCGCTTCCTGCGTAAAGCGCGAGCTGCGCGCGCGGACTCGTTGCGGCTGCGGGAGCGACGATAAGGGAGGCGGCGCGGGCGGTTGCTAGCGTTGCCGACCCGTCGCTTATTGTTACCGATGTCAGGGCTGCGGTGCCTCCGGTGATTGTGACAGCGTTCGCGTTCTGGCTTATCATCGTTCCTGCTGGAATTCCCCAGTAAATCGGAGTTCCGTTTATGTTTACGCCGCCTCCAGCCCATGCGCTTTTTTGACCACTGCGATCAACTGCGCGGACTCGAATGTATGCGTTGACCAGAGACAGGTCTGAAAAGATTTCCTCGGGAATTGACTGCCGAAAAAAGTTCCCGTTTTCGTATTCCGTGTTTGCTGCTGCGTCGCTGTCGATCTGCGAGCGGACGGCTTCATAGCTAAGCACGCTTTTTGTAGCTGGCGGGGTCCAATTTACGCGAACCGAAAAAAGCAAAGCTCCACTCGACATTTCCGGTGGCCTATCAAACTGGGCACTATTCCCTGCAATGTATGTAACCGATGTAGGCGCATCCGGTGGCGTCGTGTTGCTCGGCGCGCTCTGACTCAGCGCAGTCGAAAGCTGCGAGATCGCCCCCGAGAACGAAATCCCGCGCGCTGCGAACTGGTAGGATTCGCCAACGGTCAGATCGTCAATCGACACCGCGTAGGACACCGACGACGCGATTTGATTTGCGACGATGTAATCGCTCGCGCCCGTGCGCCGGTAGAGCACATCGAGAGCAACCGCGCCCGAGGGAAGCGGAGGAGCGGTCAGTGAGACGCGCGCAAACGAACCGCCGTCGCTCGACAAATAAACCGTCGTGCTGATGAGTGTCGGCGCGTTTGGCGTGCTCGGCGCAGTTGGGTCGATAGGCCCAGCAGTGATGACCGATGGCGTCGCTTGGACGTAGTTCGTGAAGCCAGAAACGTTCTCGACGGTGTCGTAAGCGTTGAGCCAGTAGTAATACGTCGTCCCGATGTCCACGTCGGTGTCCACGAAGCGCGACGCGCGAACCTCGGCAATTTTCAGCGCCGAAGCGGTGACGGGAGATGTGAGCCGGTAAATGCCGTATTCCGAAAAGTCAGGCTCGGTGTTGTCGTTCCAGTCGAGCGAGACCGCGCGGCCCGTGCCGACTACGGCGGCGAGACCGGTGGGGATGCTTGGGGCGGTGGTGTCCTTGGCCGGCGTGATCGAGGCAACCGCCGTGTAGGTCGATGACGTGTTGAAGAAGCTCTGCGCGTAGAGCCGCACGTTGTAGCTCGTGCCGATTCGCACGTCGCTGGAAATGAAGTCGAGCGTCTGGTCGCCGTCCACCGTTGACCATGTCAGATACGTAGTCGCCGTGCCCTCCTTGTATTCGATGACGGTCTTGCCCCCGCTCGTCACGAATTGGTCGTTTGGCGCGCTCCAAGCCACTTTGATTCGCGGCATCACCGAGCCGTCTGCTTGAATGAACTGCGTCGTGCCGTCTGCGGTGAGCGTGAGATTGCTCGGCGCGGTGATAGAAAACGGAGACGGCAGCGTCGTGTTCGGTGCGCTCTCGACCGCGACCTCGTCCGTCACGTCCCAGTCATAAACGGTCGAAGCCGTCTCGCGTAGTTGCAGTTCAATTACCGGAGTCGGCGGCGTGCCGTCACTCGACAGCGACCACGCGATGACCTCAAACACCTTCGACGAGAAGCCGAGGTTTGCGTTGGTAAGGTTCACCGTGTCGCCCGCGCGCAACTGCATCGCGGTCAGATTGAACTTTGCGGTGAAGACAATTTCTTCGCGCGCTTGCCGCAGGTTGATGCGCGCGATGCGCTGCGCCGCGCTGCTTGATGTCGTGAACGGAAGGATGACGTCGCGCCAGTGATAAACGCCGTCGTCCGCCGCCAAGAAGGTCGCGCTCGTGATCTGCGGGAAGTCCGCCGCCGCCCACTGGTTCTCCGAGGAAATGAACGTCCCCTTGACTGCGTTCACGCGGTCGCGCGCGCTGAGTCGAGTCGAGACCGTAAAGCCACCAGCCATGTTGCTCTCGTCCAGCGTGACCGTTGGCGAGCGATACGCTGCCGCGTAAACCACGACTTGCCCCCCGCTGTAAGCGATCGTCCCGCCCATCGAGGAGAGGATTTGCCCGATGATCGAGTCTGGCGTCGAGGACGTGACGGCTTGCCCGTTGCATTCGTAGCGGTTCTCGTAGGTCGCTGGACTGCTCGGCTTGATCTGGACTTGCCCGTCGCAGACAGCTGCGGCGGCGATCACCGAGGTGTCGTCAATCTCGCTCGTGTCCATGCCCATCCCCAGATCGGCGTCGGTAAGATAGTCGCGCAAGCAGAGCGCAGGGTTCGCGCTGTAAGCCGTCGTCTCTGAATCTGGGTCGTAAACCTTCTTGCCCTTGACCACGCAGGAAATGTTCGGGATGCCGCCGACGAAGATTTCGTTGGAGAAAGTGAGCTTGCAGTAGATGTAGGCGATGCCCCGCAGCCGATGGTTTGAGTCCCAATCCACCGGAAAATCGGTTTGCAGCGTAGTGTCCACCGTCTGCGTCGTCGTCCCGAGATGCTTGTGAATGAGTGAGCCGGTGTAACTGCCGGAAGCCGCGTATTTGCCGGTCGCGTAACCGTCGCCGCTGCCGGTTAGCACGAGGTCTTCGTTGAAATAGACTTCGCCGATTTCTTGCACCTCGTGGCCGGCCAAAGTCACGACGATGTGCAGATACTCGTTTTTGGCTCCACTCGTCGCGAGGAAGACAACGGTGCCCGACACCTTCGCTTGCCCGTAGATTATTTGGCGCGGCGAGGTCGGGCTGCGCGTCATGATTCCACGGTCGTTGAGATCGGCCATTGACGGCATCTTCGGCGCGAGGAGGCGCGATGCGGCCATGCTCAGCCCGATGGTGACGATGTAGGGTATCGCTGCGACAACTACATTTACAATTGCGGTCGAAACTCCAGCTTGCAGCAGGAGAGTTCCGACGAATTTCGCGAACAATACGAAGGCTTCAAACATTATGGTTCTTCGTTTAAGGGTTCATCTCTTCCGCCCGTGCGGAACGCCGTCGCGTTAGCGTTGCCCCAGTAAATGACCTTGTCCTGCAATCCCGCGACGTATTCGAGCCCCGTGTCCGCTGGGTATCTGCGCAGCTGCTCCTCGTGCGTGTATCGACTTTCACGCGTGCGCTGGAAATCGACGAGCTTGCTTTCGACTGCGATGCCGATGGTCGCCTGTTTCCCGTCGTTGGAAATCACCATCGTGTCCATCCGACCGGAGAAGACCGTGATTGAGTCGATGACCGCGCCCGTGTCCGCGTTCAGCGTGCCGAATCGCACCGCCGCCGTGCGCCCTTGGTAATCTTCATCGAGAGCGGCCGCGACGAGATCGTTGGGCACTCCGGTCAGGTCGATACTCAGCCCACGCGCCGACAGGTCTTCAGTTTCCTCGATGCTCGAGATCGCGGAGAACGCGCCGAGGCCCGCATAGGTCACGCTGCCGATTGTAATCGTGCCATAGCCGGTCCAGTAGCGCACAGAGCCGTCATCGAAATCCAGCGACGTAGCGAAGAACGGGTTGAGCTGCGCCGCCGTCGTCGAGGCGAGGAGAGGAGCGGGAATCGTGCGGCTCATGTGTTGATCGCCTCGAAGATCGAGAAGTTCAGCCCATACTTTTTCGCCGTGTCGATTGACCAATCGCACGTCGTGGTGCCGAGGCGGAAGACGCCCACGGCATTGCTGTAAACGATCGTCGTGTTGTCAGGGTAGTTAGTGCGCAAAAGCGGAAAGATTTCGTAGGATGTCGCCGAATTGACCTGCGTGATCTTGTGCAGCTTTGAGCTGCTTCCGGTCCCGAGCTGGATGTAATCGCCGACGGCCCACGAGCCAGAGCCGGTATCGACCGTGAGCGTCGTCGTGTTCGCAACGTGCGCCCCGTTGAGCTGCGGGCTTCCGGTCATCGTCCCGCGCTGCGTCCCGTTCGCGTAGTCGCGGAAGTAGAACGTGCCGCGCGCAGCCATAATCAGAAAGCCGATGAGTTCTTCGGCGTCGGCGCGGTTCATTGGCGGGCACTCGACGTCACCACTGAGCATCGTGCCGGTCCAGTTGTAGCTCTGGCTGGAAAACGTGAACGGCGAGATGTTGCGGGCGACCGCGCTGATGGCCGAGAAACGCAAGGACGCTATGCGAATGGCGGCGGGAGGGGTGAGAGGATAGGTGATGGCCATAAGCGTCTAGGAACTCAAGCAAACGCACTGCGATAGCTTCCCCCGCGCCGCACCATGTCAGGAATCTCGGCCTTGAGCCGCCGCCGCTCTTGTTCGAGGATTGGCACCAGCTCGGCGCGGGAGACGCCCGCGGCGATGTTGTAGTTGACCGTGACGCCGCCCGAGCCACCGCCGCTGCTGCCCATTGCGCCGTTCGGCACGATGCTGCCCGAGGAGCTGGGGACGAAGAGCTCTGGGCCTTTTTCGCCGACGACGTAGGGGGAACCGGCGCTGACGGGTCCGCCCATTGCGCGAGCGCCGAAGCCCTTGAGGATTGCACCGCTGATGCCCGCCGCCAGCGGAGCGGTCACGGTCTGCTGAAACACCATCCGCATTAAATCCATCCCGAGCGACCGGATGACCTCGCCGAGCTTTTGACCGCTGAAAATTGCGTCCTCGAAGCCGCTTGCGATCATGCTGCCCGCGTTGCGCGCGATGATTTGGAGATCGGTTTCCAGAACCTTACGCTTACCGAGGAGTTCGTTGTATTCCCCGTTTTTCTTCTTGAGATCATCCATCATCTGAATGTCACGCGGGCTAGCTGTGGCGAAATCAAATGGCTTGGTTTTGTCTCCGAGCGCCGCTTTTAAACTGACCAACGCCTGTTCCCTTTCTCTGATTGCGACATTGTTTTTCGTCTGTTGCTCTGTTTCCGATAGAAGCGACATCGCATAATCAGCTTGGGTTTTTGCGACTGCACCCATCGCCTCGTCCATTGACTTGAAAGCGGCGTAAGCAATTTCGGCCTTCGACTTTTGCAGCTCAGCAATCCTTACGCCGCGCTCGGCATTTTTCTCGGCGTCAACCGACTTGTCGCTCTTCTCGATTTCGCGGTTGATCTTTGCGATTTCATCACCGATTGCTGCGAATTTCACCGAGTCCGTTGCGCCAATCATCGAGATTGAATCGCGCACGTCATCGGCCTGCTTCTTGAGCTTTTCCAGTTCTGGAGAAATGCGCGTGATGCGTGCTGCGGCTGCGTCTGCTCCGGTTCCAGCGCCCGAAAACAGTCTTGCAAACGCACCGATTCCCTTCGCGACCGTTGATTGCATCTTCATCATCGCAACATCGACGAAGTTTGTCGCGACGGTTAGCGCATCCAAATCTTCACTACTCAAACCGAGCTTCTTGGCGTTCTTTTCTGCGTCCTCCATTGCCGAGTTCAGTCTCCTCGCGCCGCCGATTGCCGCGGAGAATCCGAAGAAAGTCGCCATTCCGGTTGAGACTATTTTCGCCGTGGCGTGAATCTTCGTCAGCGAGTTCTGCACGCTAGCAAACGCCGCCCTCGTCGAATCAACCGCCCGCAGTGTGAATGTAGCTTCAGCCATGATGTTTCGATTTCCGGTTTTGGTGTTCGATGTAAACGAGCCAGCCGTTCAATTCCTGCGCTGGCATGGCGAGCACTTCGTGGGCAAATTTATGAAGACGGTCCGCGAGAGCGTAAACGGTGAGGAGGTCTGCCGCCTCCCCACCGTAGATTAGTTTTTTAGGTCATCCACCTTCGGCGAATCAGCATCCGCTAGAATGGCGTTTGCGACGCGTCCGACCACATTGCTGTCGGCCTTATTCAGTAGCGTCGGCTTGTGCTCGATCGTGAAGAGCTTCGCGCCGTGCTCGTCCGTGGCCTTCATTATCAAGATGTCCACCAGCAACTCCATGTCGTTCTCTTTGCTGCGACGATAGAGCCGGTTCTTTTCGCCGAGGGTGACCGGCGATGCGTGGACGACGAGCTTCCACTCGGGCACGTCAATTTTGCGCGTGCCGAGTGAGGCGAAATGTTCCCTGACTAGGTCGATTGCTTCCATGTGTTGTGTGTGTTTTGCTGCTAAGAAATTAGGAGGCGGTCAGCGTGCTCAGAGCGCCGTTACCCTCGAAGGCGATTGAGCCTTCCACGATGCCGTCGAACGAAGCCGAGATGTCGAACTTCGTCACGATAGCCGCGCCGGAATAGTATCGGTCGCCGGTGTCCGCGCCCTCTGGGTAGAGGTTGAGCGTGACCGAGCTTCCGATGGTGATCAGAAGTTGTCCGGCATCGGTCTCGTCCCAGTAAAGATCGCCGGAGACGCTGAACGTTTTCATCGTCGCGAGCCGCGTTCGGTAGGTGTCGCCGATGACGGAATCCTCGACCGTGTCCGAGGAATGGCTGAGAGCGTAGTTGCGCAGCTCGCCGATTGCAGTGCTAGAGATTTTGACGAGACCTTCTCGCCCGAGATGATTTGCCATGTTAGTCGGTGGTTAAATAAATGCAGTTGAAAGTGTGACGAGCCGTGCCGAAGCGCCTGTCCTCGTCTGGCTCAATCACATAGTCCACACTCGTCAAATGAAGGTCGCGGCATTGACCGCCGAGCGTCACGTCGGCGAGAACTGCCGCCTCGACCGCTGCTGAGCCGGTGTCGAAAAGGTCGTCTATCAAATACGTTCCGCTCTCGGCGATGAAATAGTCCACCACGAGCTGAAGCTGCCGGTATTGCGTCCGGTTGCTCGGCCCGAGCGTGCGCACCTCGATCTGCTCGCTGACCGCATAGACGGCGGCGGCGGGAAACGAGATGCTGGCGATCGTGTTATTGCGCCCGCGAAGGATGTTTGCGGTGGGCACGACGAGCGCGCCGGTAAGAGCGTTCGCTGTCGCGGTGCGGATGTTGGTGCGTGTGCTCATGCGTCAGATTTTATTGGCATCCCTCCGACAACGCGGGTGAAGCCGAGATTGACGGCGCGGTTTGCGAGAACTGCGCGGACTTTCGAGATCGTGATTTTGTAGCGAATCTTCAAAGCGCCATCGACTACGCGTTGCAGGTTTGGAATTTTGTTGCCCGTAGTTCGCGCAATAAAGAACGGATTCGCCCCAAAGTGACCTTGAGCGTTTCCCGCCTTTGCCATGTGCTTGCGAATCCACGACGGCACGCGGACGCCACCTAGCATCGCGGCAGCGGCGAAGCCAGCCTTTGCGAGCCCTACACTTTTCTGAACATAGGCCAGATACGCATCGGCCGACTCGTTGGAAATCCACATCTGATCTTGCACCGCCCAGCGCCCCACAAGACTCCTCGTGACTTGCTTCCGCCTTCCGCGCTTGTTTCTGTTCGCGTGGTGAAACGCTTTCATCTGCTCAATCGATGCAGATTCCTGCCAGAACTTTCGGTAAATGCGGATTTTCTTTCCGCCCTCATTGCCAAGACTGACACCCATCGTTTGGTTCTGCCCGCCGCGCGGCGGCACTTCCGTTGAATTTCCGATGCGTTGGAACAATCCAATCTGAAATTCCTTGGCCATTTTATTGCCGCCGAACAAGTCGCCGAGAATCGCGTTCTCGCCCTGCTCCTTCGCGTTGATGCTAAGTCCGCTCGCTTTCTTTAATTTAATGGTTCCGCCCGTGACTGTTGGAACCGTCTTGCCGTTTTTTGTTTTGTCTCCGGTTGGCGGAATGATCTGCATCATTACTTTCGCGATGTATGCACCCTCCTGCTTTATCACCAGACCGGTATCGACCTTTGCAGCGTCGGCAAGTCTCGCGAGCGCAAATTCCAGCTTCTTCGTGTCTGAGAAGATCGAAATCATATCACCTTCGCCACGCTGATTTCGCAGCCCGCGCCCTCGGCGTCCAAGGTCACGCGTTCGATAAAATAGGTGATGCTCGCCCGTGAAAGCGTCTGGGTAACTTTCGGCGTCGCGCTTACGCTCGACGTCAAAAGGAACACGGTAAATTTGCTGTCCTCGCGACGCTGGTCCTCGAAGTCGGCAAACGCATTGCTCGCCGCCGCCCAGATGCCGGTCACCGAAACCCCTTGATAAGTGAACGCGACGCCCGCCTGCTCAAGAATCGCCGAGAAGTCGGAATTGATCTGCGTCGGGTCGAAGTCGCGCACGGCTGCCATACTTATGCGCCTCCTGTAAAATAAAACCGCGCGTGCATCTCTGGCCGGTTCGCGAGTAGCCACGGCTCCGCGTCCTCGTAGCACCGCTGTGCGTCCTGCCCGCAGGTCTGCGAGCCGACGTGGTGAACGTAGGCGCGCGAAATGAAATGCCGCCGCTTCATGTCGATGCATTGCACGTCATCGCTGAACCAGTTGATCGGCGGGAAATCGACCCACGAATCGCGGTGAATCCACGCGCAGATCGGCGCGATCACCGGCGTCTCGACGATATGCCGCTCGGACTGGTAGCGCAGGAAGTCGATTTTCCCGCGCCCGCTGCGGACGTTCTGCTCGCCGCGCGCGTAGTCCGAGCGCGTCGCGACGTAGCCGAGATCGGGCACGACCTTGCGGAGATGCGCGACATCCGCGAGCAGCACGGCCCACGTTGTCGGGGTAAACACGATGTCGTCGTTGCACACCAGAATCTCGTCGTGCCGCTTAAACGCTTCGCGCGCGGCGAAGTTGTAGGCGTCGCCGAAGTTCTTTCCGATCTTGTGGTGCACATACCGTTCGACCTCGCGCGGGACGTAGGCGTTCAGCGACGCGGTCATGACGTCGAGGCACGCGGCGTTGACCGTGCAAACGATGATTGCTGGCGTGCTCACGGCTTCTTCGCTGCGAGGATTTCTTTGATGTTCTCGGCGTCGATGAGCGTCACGCCGCTTGCCAGCACGAGCTTATCCCAGTCGTGGGGCGGCACCATTCCGTCCTCGATGTGAACCGAGATCATGGCGCGCTCTGTTGCCCGCACCTGTCCTACGTCGTGGATAAATTGCTTCGACATCGCCATCGTCTCCTTGTCGTCGGGTCGCACGAGAAAGACGTGCTCGATGGTTTCCGGTTGCGCTGCCGTCCCGAGCCACGCCTCGCGGAAGGACACCGAGCGCGTCGAGTCGCCGAGGGTTTTCTGCGTGAGCCGAATCGCGGGTTTTTCGTGCTTGTGAAAAGCCCACTGCAAGCCGTCCGCTTTTCTCGGCTGGTCCGCGAGTCGGTAGGACCGCGCAGCGAGATCGAGACCGGCCCAGCCATACCACTTGACCTCGTGCGTCCACGGCCGGTCTTTTTCCTTCGGCTCTGGTAGCGACATCATCCGCTCCGCCCAGAAGCTCGCGCGTCGCCCGTCGTTGCGCTCGAAGGCGAGCATAATGATGGAGGCGATGGCCTCGCGGCACCAAGGGAAAACCCCGTGCGCACCCATAGCGAACTGCAACGCCTCGCGCCGTGACGCGACGAGCCGCGCGAGGTTTAGCTGCACCTCGTAGCGAAACGAGTCGTCGAGATTCGGGAAGGAAAGCGCGATGCGACCGAACTGCTCGGCGGCGGTCTTATTGCCCGCGCAGTAGTGCTCTTGGTGGACGTAGAAGTATTGGGTCGCCGACTCCGCGATGCTTCGCCCGAGGATTGCGAGGTTGCGCTTGCGGTTGCTCTGCTTGATCGCGACCGGCCGATGACGCCAGACCGGCACCGTCCATTCGTTGTGAAGATCGTTCGGGAGCAACAGCAGGTTTTCGTGGACGTCGTGATGCCAGACGCGCCCCGAGGCGAACGCTGTGCGGCGGATGATTCGCTCACGTTGCAACTTCTTGCCGGTGCCCCGCACGTCGTAAGGGCATCGCAGCATGAGCACGTCTTCCGTGAGTTCCTTGAGCCTTTCCCGCAGGTCCGTCGCATCGGTCAGCACGTCGTCGCAGTCCGCCCATAGAAGCCAATCGCCGGTGCCTTGGGCGAACGCTTGGTTGCGCGCCCTCGCGAACGAATCAACGTGCCGCCACGCCTGCGCAGTGACCCCGTTGCGGTAGTCCGAGAAGACAATCGGGACCGCGTTGCGCTCGCACCAGTCGCGCGCGAGCTGTTCGGTGTCGTCCGGTTCCTGCGAGCCGATGGCGCGCACCAGTGAGAGTTCGTCGATGATGCCGACGAACGAATCGAGCATGGTTCGGATGTGCGCGGTTTCATTACCGGCAATCACGCAGAGGGAAATTGTCATGTTGTTGTGTTGCCTCCGGTGTGGCGAATCGCGCCGCAGCGTCAAAACAAAAGCCCCACGCGGTGAGGCGTGGGGCTGTAAGCTCAGACGTATTCAGATCAGGAATACTGAGTTGTGATAAGCTGACCCGCGTTCGCATTGACCACCTTCTCGGCGACAAAGTGCGACGCCCGCACGATGTTCGACTTGATCGCTTCTTCGCGATAGGTCGAGACACCGATTGCAGGGCCATACTCTGACCAGTTGAGCGTAAAGCCTGCGCCACCTCCGAAGAAACCGGCAGACGCCTGCGTGACCGAGCCGACCCAGATGAACGTATTGGCCCAGACATTACCGGCTGAGAACGCGACACCCTCGGGAGCGGTATCGTAGCTGGCGCGACCAATCAGCACTTGGCTGACACCGAACACCTCAGCGGCTGCTTGCGTGCTCGCGTTGAGGATGGTGTCCGACGAAATGCCAGCGCCGCGAAGGCGGTTCTGGAACTTCGTGGAAGCGCGGATGCGGGTCCAGACTGGGTATGGGATGATGACGGACAGGTTCGTGACGCTCTCACCCTTCGAGAGAAGACGGTCGGTGGCCTCTTGCACGTCTGCGCCGACATCGAACGTCGCCAGATTGGCGGTCGTGTAGGCGGTGCCGCTGTTTGTCGCGGTAAACGTGGAATTGTCGAACAGTTTCGCAGCGACGCGAAGCTCGTGAGCGAGGAGCAATTTACGTTTTGCGAGCTTCGCCGCGATGACTTCGGCGTCGAAGAAGCGGGCGACGTCGAGCGTGACGGTATCGTCAACGGCCTCTTCGTATCCATATTCCAACGCCGTGTAGGTGTCTTGGTTAAACGCACGCGTGCCGCGAGCGTATGCGCTGTAAGCGGCGCGGTTCTTTACGTCACTCTTGAGGAGCTGGCCCTCTTTGAGAACGAAGGAAGGATACTGGCCGGCGCGCACGGGCACGTCGAGGATGGGCATGGCCTGAACGCCGATGAGTCCGGCCTCATAGTCTTTGGCCTGCTCGACTACACCGGCGATGTCGCCGCGAAAAATGGCTGCTGAATTTGTGTACATGGTAAGATTTTTTTAGGGTTTAGACGTTCTTCGGCAGCATCTCGATGATGGCGCCAGCGTCGGAAGCGGTGGTCAGCGATTTGCCCACGGTGACGGTTCCGGTGATGGCAACTTGGCCAGAGGCCACGCTGAAAACCGTATCGCCCACGGTGACCGGACCAGCGAGCAGAGTGGCCTTGACGGTGGTGCCGCCGAGGAACTGAACGCTGATTTGATCGCCCGAGGCAGCGTCGATTAGAGCGACGCCGTCAGGGAGAGAAGCGGTGGCGGCAAGACCGACGCCGCGATTGCTGGAAATGGACACGAGGCGAAACGCGGTGATAGCCGAGTTTGCCACGAACGTGCCCGCATTTTGGAATGAAGTAGCCATGTTAGTATTTTTAGAGTTTCACGAGTTCGCCGCCTTGAACGCGCGCACGATAAGCGGCGTAAAGGTCAGCATGATTCTTGACCGCGAAGGAGATGGCCGAGGATTTGTCGCCCTTGAGCTCAGTGGCTTTGGCGGCGACGATGTCCTCGAACTTCTGCGCTTGCGCGACTGGTTTAGGAGCTTCGGCCGAGGCGATCGGGGCGGCGGGCGCACCGAATGACTTGGCAAATTCTTTGACGGCGGCGAGCGCAGCGGTGTTCGCGGCGAGCTGCACGACTTCGTTCTGCGCGCTCATGGCGGCAGGCTTGTCTTCTTTCGGAGCGAGAGCTGCTTCGAGCTTCGCGACTTTCTCATTCATGCTCATCATGGCAGACTGAATCATGCCTTCGATGGCTTTCTTCATTTCGTCGTTCATAGGAATTTCGATTTTAATTTCTGCTTCCGGATACTCGCTGTCATCGCCCTCAAGTTGATTGAGTTTGAGCGCAAAAAATCCGTTCGGGTTCGCAGCAGGTTCGCTGACGAGGTCCACCGAGTAGATTTCCGAGCACCGTTGCAAAGTCGTGAGCTTGTCCGCGCTCTTTTCCGACGGACCCGAGAACGCGATCGAGAGCCCGAACGTGTCAGGAATCCGCTCGGCGATCTCCAAGATGTAAGCGCGATGCACCGAGGATTCGAGCAGATGCAAATCCCCGAGGAGCTTTTCGCCCTCGATGCGCAGCGTGTCGATGTAGCCGACGATGTCGCCTGCGCCGCCGCTGTGGTCCAGCTTCACCTTGAGCCCGCCAGCGTATTGCTCGGCGGCTTTTTTGACCTGCTCCAGCGTCGTGCTGTCGATCATCACGCCGTGACCGAGTGCCGGTCCTTTGGTGATGAGCGAGACGCCGCGAATGATGCCGGTCTGTGCGTCGATGACGCCGGCGGAGGCTGCGAATGTGATGACGGGTTCCATCGCCAAGGCGATGGGCGTCAAAACTAGTCCTTCAGCTTAGCCTCGCGCCGCCACCGCCAGAGCAGAAAAGCAATGCCGAGGAGCGTGCCGACGAGCGCGGCGACCTCGTTGACCTGCGATAGGCTCACCATCGCGGCGGCAGGCGTTGCGGCGGTGAGGGCGGCTTTGATGTTGTCGGTATTCATTTTGATTTTCGCGCCATGCGGTCCCCGAACCACCATCCCACGCAATTAAATGCGGCGAAATTTACCTGTTCCGCCATAGACGAACGATCTGTGCCGACTGAGTAGAAATACACCACGGTCGCGACACCAACCAAAGTCAAAGTGATGAACGGCCGAAACAAGGTGATGATGTTCGCGCACCACGGCGACACGTTGCTCGGCACCGTCGCGGCCTGCTGGCTCGCCGTGAACGCTGCCCACGCTGCGGCGTCTGCTGCGATCGTCGCCATCGTCTTCGCCTCTTCGAGCTTCCGTGCGTGGTCCTTGCCCGCTTTGTATTCCTCGAAAAAGCCGTTGCCGATGCGCAGAATCACACCGAGCGCACCACCACCGAGAGCGTTGCCAAGCAAATCGAGGATGTTCATTTTTTGTTAAACATATCGAACAACGCTTTGATCTTCTCTTCGAGGACTGCGACTCTGAGGTCCAGCTTGGAGAGCACGATGATGAGCGTAATCATGCCCAAGAAAATCGGCCAGCCCTTCACCAGAATTTCGAGTGCGTCCATACATTAGGGCCAGATGTAAGTTCTGGAAACGATGCCGACAAAGTTCCGCCCCGTCATCCGCTCGGCGTTTTCGTAGGTCTTCGTTCCGAGCCCCGTCATAATCCATCCGCCCTCGGAGAAGCTCGCCGCTTGGTGCATTACGTGCCGCCCCGCCCACTCGGGAATGTAGATGCAGAGCGAGCCCGCCTTCACGTCGGCAATCGTCGCGCCCTGCACGGTCACGACGTAGGCCATCACCGTCGCCAGCGGGTCGGTGCCCGCAGGCGCGGCGGCGATGTAAGGAGCCATCGAGCCCGTCCCGAGCACCGCCACGGCCCCGAGCCCTGCCAGCGTCCGCGCCTCGTCCTGCGTCTTGGCCACAATCCGCAGCGGCAACCCCGCCGTCAGAACGCGCTCACTCCTCAACGCAAGCCCCAGCACGACCACAAGGCCGAGCGCGAGGACTGCGAGGAAAAGTGAGCGTTTGAGGTTCACGGCGCGGGCTTGTCGCCGGCAGCGGCCTTGAGCTGTTCGATCTCCGCAAGCGCAGCGGCGAGGGAGTCAACAAGCAGGTTCAAGGACTGCTGTTGGAGTTGGGAAACGATGGCTGATTTGTGTTCGTCTTTGGTCATGGGATTATTCGGTTGGGATTACAGGAAGTTCAAACCCCGCATTGACGGCCAACACGCCAGCAAACGTCGCGTCATCAGTCCACGCCGCGCATTGCTCTGCCGTCGCAGGCACAAGGCCTACGGGCATGATTTCGACGCCCTCCGCGTCGAGCAGATGGCAGTCGGCCACGGCGGTGACGCCCGTGTATTGGATGTATCGGACCTCAAACTGAGTTCCGACTTTCGGCTGGGCGGGAGAGCCCATTGTGTATGGTGCAATTGGGATGGTCATGGGTGTAGTTGTATTGAAATTACGCGGCGATAAGGTTTAGAGTGACGAGCGCGGCGTGAATTGCTGCGGCAGTGACCGCGACACCAGTGGGCTTGGCGGTGGCTGCTTGTCCGTAGAAACCGACGTTGCCGGTGATGCTCACCGCGCCCGCGAAGGTGGCGGCTCCTGCTGAGGTGATAGTCTGTGCAACCGTTCCGTTGATTCGTAGCTCAATCTTCCCACCAGTCGGAGCGTTGAGGTAAAGTGTGCTATCTCCACTGGCTCCACCACCAATGCCGAGACCCCCAGCAACAGTTGTATTCCCGTTGAGCGTTATCGCGCCGTAGTTTGTAGCGTCGGACCAGCGATTGATTATGACCTTTGCAAACGAAGAGCCGATGGTGGCAGTGTCACCCGTCGTCACCGCGCCCGCGAAGGTGGCGGCTCCGGTGGAGGCCGTTAATTTCAACGCATTGGTCGTGCCGTCGTCTGTGGAAAAAAGTATATTGCCAATGGTGCGAAAACATGGGTCGCCTAAGACCGAGCCGTTATTTATTCCATTTAGTGCTGCCGAAACGCCAAGAATTAACTTACTAACACCCGCCAGTTGATACAACGTCGCGAGATTTGCGGAGGTGCTATTGATGATAAATGGGTTCGCAACGTTTGTCGTAACTACGCTCACCGCGCCCCCGAAATAGCTCGCAGCACCCGTCGCCAGCCCACCCGTGACCACTAGCGCGCCTGCGCTTGCGGAGCCTGCGGTGGAGGAGTTAATCTTGAGCCCGCCTGCTCCGGTGAGGCCTGTTTCGCTGGTGGTGCCGATAAGCACGTTGCTATCAACAGGGCATAACACAATCGGCTTACCAAACGCTGGTGCTAAACTTCCGGAATTTGATACCTGAAGCCACGCGTATCCGCTAGAGTCTGACACACCGACATCGAGCACATATCCACCATTGCCCGTTGCAAGAGATGCTAGCCGCAGCCCTCCATTTTGTGTAGTGCCCGATGTTGCAGGAGTATTATTCCCCACAAAAATCTGCGCCTTATTTCCGCGATAAAGTGAGGTTCCAACTGCGAACTGCGACGCGCCAGTTGTCGTCACAGTTGCCGATGCCGCTGTCCCCTGCCCCAGCACCAGACTCGCGCCGCTGCTGCCGCCCGCGAGCGTCAGGTCGGTCGCGGCGGGGGAGGTGAGGGTCGCGGAGATCGGCGTGGTGAGCGTCGGGCTCGTCGCAAAGACATTTGCGCCCGTTCCCGTTTCGTCGGTCAGCGCCGCCGCGAGATTCGCCGAGGATGGCGTCGCGAGAAACGCGGCCACGTTTGCGCCGAGACCCGAGACGCCGGTGGAGATCGGGAGGCCGGTGGCGTTGGTCAGCGTGCCGCTCGCTGGCGTGTTGAGAATCGCACCCGCGCCCAGAGTCGCGACGCCCGAGACGGAGAGCGTGCCGGTGACACCCAGCCCCGTCGTCGCGACATCGAGCACCTTCGCGCCGCCAGCAGCCACGCCGAGATTGTTCGCGCCGATTCTGAAAAGCCCCGTGTCTTGGTCGGCGTCAAACGCGAGGCTTGGATTTCCGACAGAGCCCGCAGCCGCGTGCACGCTGCCGCTCGGCGTGATCGTGCCGGTTACAGTCACGCCCGTGGTCGTCATCGTCGCACGGCTCACGCCAGCGACCGCGAATCCCATCACGTTTGCGCTCGCGCGGAAAAGTCCGGTCGTGGGTTCGTTGGTGAAGTTCAACGAGGGAGCCGCCGCCGTGCCGTCGTCGAGCGTGATGTTCCCATCGGTCGCGCTGATCGTGATCGAGCCCGCGCCGTTCGAGATCGAGATGCCGGTGCCAGCGGTGAGCGTCGAGTTCACGAACGCCGAACCGTTGCCGATTAGAAGCTGTCCGTTGCTCGGCACCGGCACCAAGTCCGTCATCGAGGTCACACCCCCACCTCCGCCTCCGTTGCCGCGCGCTGCGCTCAGCGTCCAGTCCCCAGCCGTGCGGCTCGGGCGCTCGCGGTTGCCGTCGATGTTCGAGACAAAGCTGTCGCCGTTGATCGTGACCAAGTCGAGCCGCTGATAAGTTTCATCGGGCATCCACCGGCCGCGAGGGTTGAGCCCGCGCGGCTCGGCGAACTCCTTGCGAAGCTGGTCAATTTCGCCCGCGCGCGGGAAGCGCGAGAGTTCGTCGGTCACGATTTCCTTCACGGCGTGCGTCAGCATTGACGCCGCGTCCTCGATGCGCGCCTCGGCCTTTGCGAGCAGGTTCGCGTTCTCCGCGCGCTCGGCCATGAGGACCGAGTATTTCGCGGCGGTCGTGACCTCTAGCTGCTTCGATAGCTGCTCGACTTTCGCAGCGAGCGCCGCGCCGGTCTTCGCGTGTTCGTCGGTCGCGCGCGCTCGGCAGAACTCTTCGAGCTCGGTGCGAATCTGCGGCTCGGCCTCCTCAAATGTGCGCTCGATTTCCGCGTTCAGATGCTCGCGAAGTTGCGGCAGCTCGGAAACCAACTGCTTCAGCTCCGAGCGTTGGACGATGGCTAGTTCAATCAGCCGTTCGATTTGGGTCTGCGTGTCGTTCATAAGTTTTTATTTCCCAGCCTTCGGATGCTTGCTCGGCAAGAGGTCGTTGTCGGTGACGTATTTTGGATTCTCTGGGCGTCCGTTTTTCAGCAGGTAGAGGTAGGCGTTCACGCGTGCAAACGCCCATTGCGACGCGGATGTGACGCGCGGAGAGCTCGACGTGTTGAACGCCCCGAGCCCGCGCTGGAAAACCGACTTGAGCGCGCCGAGCGTCGCCCGCCCGTTGCGCGTATTCGAGTCCTTTGCGTTGAAATCATCCGCCTTGTTTTGCAGCGTCGCCTCCTGCTCCTTCGTAACCTCTGCGCCGCGCTTGCCAGATGCGTCGCCCTTCGCGCTGCCTTCGCCCTTCGGGTCTTCTCGCGGCGTGTCCGACTTCGGCGCTTTATCCGACGCGACGATTGCGCCGCGCTCGCCGACCTTCGCGAAATGCCCCTCGTGCTGTTTCATGCACACCGCGTTGCGCTGCTCCGCATCGGGAAATTCAGCGGTTGAGACTGGGTCAGCCATGCACCGCGTCATGAAGTCGCCGTGGTCTTCTTCCGCGTTCGGCGTCGGTAACTCATATTTCTTCGTAGCAAGCTCGATGATGCTGCGCCCGTTGATGATCGGCTTTGCGCTTTCCGCTACTCGATCATTCACGTCGCGCCGAAAGTGCGTAATCGCTTCAATCCAATCCGTCGCCGACATCTTTTTTTCCGACCTTGCTGGATCGCTCGCAACCGATCGCACGTCGAACTCAATGCGCGCATCGACTGGCGCGGAGTTCTTTTGCTTCGTTTCCGCCTTGTTCAGCCGCTCGACGATCGCCGTGGCCCACGCATACCCAGCGTCTCCCCCCCAGCCGTTCCACGCTTGCCAGCCCTTGCCCTGCTGGTCCCACGTCTCGCCTTGCTTGTCGGCCTCGTGCCGGTCGAAAAAGGCTTTCATGCGGCGCACCGTATCCTCCGACATAGGACGCTTGTTGATGAGATCGCGAGCCCGCGCGATGCCGACGCTGGTCATGCCGCGTTGCGACATCGGCTTCTTTTCGCGGATAGCGAGCGCACGGCGCGCGTTGTCGGCCATCGCGTTCGTCGGGATGTAAGAGCCATCGGCGAAGTTGATCGTGACGAGGTTCGCGCTGTTCTCAACCTGCTCAACGGGCTCAGCCGGTGCGGGCTCAGCCGGTGCCGGTGCAACGCTCGCCGCCTGCGCCTCTGCCGCGCTGACGCCCACCGCGTCGCCTGCTGCGGCTGCGGCTGCTGGCGTGCTCGGGAGCGAGTTCGTCGTGAGCCGAATCGCCGTCTCGGGAACGCCATACTTTTCGGCGAGCTGCTTTACGTAAGCGGCCTCAATCGCGATCTGCTCAAGCCGCGTGAAGGCGTCCGTGCCTTCCTCCGCTGCGATTTCCTGCAACGACTTCGCGCCTTGCCGGTTTTCGTTCATGTTCGCGGCTGACTCGCGGCCCACGTCGATCGAGAGCTTGGCGGGAAAACGCCACTCGCCCGCGGTTGCGCGGCGCAACGCGTGAACCATCGTCTCGCCCGCGAGCAGAGGCGGCGGCGGGATTTCTCCGCGCGCAATGGCGTCCAGAATCACGGCGTCCTTAATCGGGTCGAGCACCTTGTCGGTGAGCACGCCCTGCTGGCGGGTAAACACGCGGTCGGCTGCGGCGAACTCGGCGCGGACGCTTGGGCCTTTGTAGTCTTGGGTCCCGAACAGAACGCCCTCGGGCACGCCCACGCCCAGAGCAATCTCGTGCATGAGATGCTGGACGAAGCCGGTGAACGCCTGCGACGGACGCGATGGCATTACCTCGACGCGGTCGCTGTTCTGAAAGTAGCGAATCATTCCGACCTCTGTCAGCTCGTTCTTCTGCTGCTGCCCGTTCGGGAGCGAGAGCGCGGGATTCGGCTGGAATAGGTTGCGCGGATTCGCGATGCCTCGGTCGTTAAAGATGAGCGCGGCCTGTTGCGATGAGAAACGCACGCCCGCCTTCTCGGCTTGCAGGATGTCGTGAAGCATCCGCGCCGTCTGAATCGCGGCGTGAAAATCTGTGATTCCTCGGTATTGATCGACCCGAAATGGGTCCATGTAGTGACAAAACTGATTCGCAGGAATGTCTTCCGCGCCGAAATAAACGCCGTCGCGACTCACGCGATAAATCCGATAAGCGACCGGCTGGCCAAAGTCGTTCGTGATGATTCCTTGAAAGTAGTTATTCGACGCGACCGCCGTGTCATTCGGATTTCCGATGCGCGTCGCGGGGACCAGCTGGAGCTTGAGCCCTTCGCCGCTGCGACGGATGACGAAGCCGCAGTCACCATCGACCGGCCTTTCCTCGGCGGCGAGCTGCACTAATTTCTTGAAGCTGTGCCGGTTCGTCACGTCGCACGTCTTGCACCACGCATGAAAATACTCGCTGATGGTCTGGTTGTAGTCGCGGTCTCCGGTAGTCGGAGAATACTCGTTCGGCGTCAGATACGTCCCGAACTTGCGGGAAATTTCGCGAGCCTCTGGGAAGTTCTGCACCAAATCTTGCGCCTCATACATCATGACCACGCGATCGCGCTGGTTCTGCGACGACTCCGCTGGTTGCGCGTATTGTTTCGGAGCGTAGAGCCGATTCGTCCGCGCGGCGTTGTATTCGAAAAGCGACTTTGCGACGCGAGCCTCTAGCCGTTTCAGCGCCCATGTCGGCGCGATGTTCTCAAGCGCGCGGTCGATCCACGGTTTCTGAGCGATCAGTTTTGACGCGTCGAAAATGTCGTTGTCCATGTTGTTCAGTTGCCCGTGAAGCTTACGAAGGTCGTATCGGTGGAGGTGCCCGCCGCGTCCGTCAATGCGTCTTGCAAGTTGCCGAGCATATTGTTCAGCGCGTTGAGGTCCGCGCGGCTTACGCTCTTGCCGTTCAACGAATAGCTCTGGTTCAGAAGCACCGCTTGGATAGCGTCAATTGTCTTGGTCTTGAGCGCGGTCAGGGTCGCGCTATCCAGTCCGAGAAATGGGTTGTCGAGCATACCAAGGCTCGAAACGTCAAACTAGGCTCTTCAGGGCCTAATAAATCCCTACTTCTTCGAAGCCTTTATTTCAGCTTCCATCTTACGAAACTCCTGCCTTTCAACCTGCCTTTGAACCTCTTTCTCATCCTCTAGCTTCCACGCCTTCTTTGAAGCCTTCTCGATTTTATCAGCTAGTTTCCGAAGCTCATCTGCCCATGCGTGCGATCCGTCATCACTTCTAGGTTCGAATCCATCTTTTGCCTGCTCCATAATCGCATGAGAAAATTCAAACGTATGAAAATCAATCCCGTTCACATCCGATAGCGATATCGTTATGGGTGACCCTAGGTCTACTTTTGAACAAATAGTTTCATGCCAAAGAAGGTCCTTTGCATCTAAACCCATGATGGCGTCGGCAATAACATTTCCCAGATAAGCTCGTGTGTTTTTTTGCATAAATTGTTTTAGCCTATTCTTTCACCGGCGTGTAGCGCACGACGTTCGCAATAGTCGCCATGCAGAGCATCATCGCCGAGGTGTCGAGCCCGTGATTCGGCGCGTTGCTCTTCACCTCGCGCCACTCCCAGACGCCGGTGCGGATCTCGACTTTGGATTCGCCTTTGAGGTGTTCCAGATAGAGCGGATTGACATCGGCCGGCAGTAGCCATTTGAGATCGCCCTTGGCCTCGAGCGCGTTCGCCAAGAGGTCTTTGAAGTAGTCACCTGACCAGTCGTAGTAGTAGACATCCCCGCCTCGGTAGTCGCTTGTGCGCGGCTCCGAGAAAGGGAAGTTGATGAGCTTGTCGCTCGCGTCGTCCTTCATCGTCCACGTCTTCCGCGCGTGCCCGCGCATCCCTCGCCACCCGAAGTCCGCGCAATCGCGGTCCACGTCAGCCGGTCGGTAACCGCGGTCCTGCGCAACGCACGCGTCCTGCACTTTGTATCGGTGCTGCATCTGCCGGAGCTGGTCCCGCGTCTCGATGCGGCCGAAATAAAGTTGCTTGTAGGTCGGGCCCGTCGCCGAGGAGAACGCGCCGATTTCCACCCACCAGTGGTCCTGCTGGCGGTCGATCGACATGAACCGGATGACCTCGCCTTCGATGCCCTCGCCGTTGCTGAACTGAGCGACGGTGTAGTCTGACTTTGTCACGAAGAGGTTTACCACCTTCTTCTCGACAATCCACGGCCTCGCCTCGCGCTTCGTGCGAAACTCGATCTTCATCTTGTCATCGCCCTGCCGGACGTGGTGATTGTCGGCCTCGCAGAACTCTTCGACGAGTAACCGCATCGGGCGACTGACGAGGGCTTCGACTCGGAAACTTTGGATTTCCGAAGGCGCGGTCGGGTTCATCGGCACAAAGCGACCGGCCCGCTTCCATCCGTTGCGCGTGGTGTCGGTGTCGGGCGATTCGTGGCCGCAGTGCGGACACCGGAACCGGCAAGAGGCGACCGCGCGCGGCACGTCCCATGTCTCGTCATCTCGCTTCGCTGCCGCATCCCAGACCACGCCGCCCCGCAGTCCGGTGTCCTCGTTCTTGTCGAGCGCGAACGCGATCGGATGCACCTTGCGGCACGACGGACATTCCGTGCTCCACTCCTGCTGGTTGCCTTGGCGATAGCTCGTGTCCTCGACGTTGCCGGTTTCGAGGTCCATCACCGGCGCTTGGCTCGTGTTGTAAATCTTCGAGCGCCCGACTTCCTCGAAGCGCGAGACGCGGGCGATGGCGTGGCCGTAAACCTCCTGCCATTTCGGTAGCCAGATTTCGTCGTTGATCTTGTAGCGAATCGACTGGCTCTGCTGGCTCGAAAGGTTCGCGGGATTGAGCAGGAAAAAGAAGCCGCCGAAATAAATCTCGGTCGTCGTCCGGTTTGGTCCGACGCGCGGCAGCATCGCCGCGACGGGCTTGCACGACTCAAAGATCGGGTTCAGCCGCGACTTCGCGTGCCTATCAATCATCTCGTCCGTCTGCATCGTCCACGAGATCGGCCCCGCGTCGTTGCAGATGAGCCACGGCACCCAGATGTCGGCGACGAGCGTGCCACCGATCTGCACGGCTTTGCGAAAGTGCACGCGGCGCACCAGCGGATTCTGGAGCGCGTCGAAGATCGGAATCAGCCACGGCGAGATTCGGACGTTGAACGGACCTGACGTCGCGTAGCTCTCTGGCAGAATGATGTGCTTTCTCGCCCACTCGTAAATCGGCGAGCGGTCGGGCTGCGGCAAGCGCAGGGTGGCGCAGAGGAGGTCGGAGGCGGTCACGCTTGCTTTTTTTCGATGACCCAAAAGTTGTTACGCACTACGCTGAACTTGAGATTTTGCTCAATCGTAAAACGCGTTACCGCAGGACCGACGCCAAGGAAACCAAAGTCGTCGCCGAACATGATTCCGCCGGAAGCGACCAGCGGCCAGAAAGCGCACAGGTCGTGATGGACGTCCGCATATTCGTGCGAGCCGTCGATGTAAACGATTTCACCGGAAACCTTGTGATGCCGCAATATCCTCGCCCCGTTGATGCTTGTATTTTGAATCGGATAAACGCGCTGCGCGTGCGGCGAATCTTTGAAGTTCCGAATGAATTGGTGGTAAAGCCTTGGACATCCGACCGAGTCAAGCAGTCGGTCGTCCTCCGAGCCGCTCGAAAGAACATGATCGACGCCTCCGAGCCATGTGTCCACGCAAACGACGTCAGTGGCGAATCGCTCGGTCGCCCGCGCAAAGTGCATCGCGCTGCGACCCTTCCATGAACCGACTTCGATGATCGTCTTAGGCGCGAGCAGTTCGACGAGCTCGTCGAAGATTGGATCGTCACTGTTCCAGCCGCGAATATCTTCGTGTTCTGGAAGCTGGCTTGTGTCGCCGGACGTGAGCTGCGCGATGGATTGGAATGGCTTCATGGGTTTTATTGAAAGTCGGTTAGCATCGGATGATCTCGGGACAGTTACTCCGCGCCTTGCAAAGCCGCACAACATGCTCCTCGGTTACTCGGTGGTGCTGGATGCCGTAGCCTCCGCGCAGATTCGCCTCGCTCTGCCGGTCCCGCCGATCCCGAACACGCCGAACGACTGCGAAAGACGGGTCCGCGTTTTGCCAGTGTGCGCCCTCGAACCAGTATGCGTGATCGAAGGTGCCTCCAGCTTGCCGGTGATTGCCGAGGTCGAGACAAATCTTCCGGTCCGATCGAATCACGATTGGCTTCTGATACATGACATTCTCCGGCGAGCGGTAGTCAGGATCGCCGAAGCGACGCTGCGGAACCGGAGGCTGATCGAGGTCCAAGTCCCGCTCCGAGTGGTGGCGAAACACGTTCCTCATGCGAGCTTCGAGCACTGTGACGAGCTCGGGAACGCTCGCCAGATAGTCCTGCGCCCGAACGTTTGAATGCGGCCAGATAAATTCATCCGCGTCCACGACGATCTTCCAGTCGAAGGACGACGGCTCAGCGAGAAGTGCGTTGACCGTGTCGGTTTTGATTCGGTCATCCATCCCCGCAGGAAACTCAAAGTCGAGCACGCGGACGTTGCGCGCGGCTTCGAGGAACTCGCGCGTCCGGTCCGACGACTTTGACACGACAGCGAGAATCTCGTCCGCCCATGCGTAATGCTGCACGAACAAGCGCGCTAGCGTTTCCTCGTTGTAGAAAAAGCAGATGACTTGAACGCGCGGCATAAGCGTCAAACAATCGCTTCCGCCCCTCGCGACCTGTCCAACGCCTCGCCCTCAAACGTCGCTATGTTCGCGTTGATCACCTCGCGAATCTCGCTAAGAATCACGCCGCCCTCGACGTTCAACTCCGCCGCGTTCATCCCGACGCCGCGCGGCCCCAGCTCGACTTCGAGCTTGAGGCGCAGGAGCAGGTTGAGCTTCTGGCCCAGCGTGACCAGCATGGCCTCGACGACTTCGCGGTCGATGACGTCACCGGCCTCGCGTTCGTTCTTGGAGCGGGCGAGGCGGATTTGCTCGCGCATTAACTCGGCTTTGAGCTCGGCGAGGTTCTTTGTCGCCACGTCCTTCCCGATCACGTTCTCCGCGCAAAACTGCTGCCATGCGGCCAAGTTCTCGCGGCGTCCGTCCTCGTGCTTCTTCGGTGCGTCGGGGAAGCGGTTGCGCGCGTCGTAGATGGCTTGGCGGGACAAGCCGAGTTCCTTCGCGAGCGTGCTCAGGTCTTTCACCCAGCCGCCTGAGTTTTCTGCTTGAAACTCTTCGAGCGCGTTTCTTTCTTGCGCGCTTAACGTTCTCCCTGCTCGCAGTTTTTTAAGAATGTTTCCCGCGTTTGCGCGACGAATCTTTGCCGGATCAATAGCTTGCTCCGTCTGTGCCACTGAAGATGTGTTCTCTTTTTCACTCAACGTCAGGCTTCCTCAGTTCCTCGCCGACTATGCACGGCACAGCGTTTTTCCATTTTACGGAATGGTGCAGCCTACGATGAACGGGGCCCATGTCTTTGATCTTCACGCATGACGGCGCATACATCACAGAATAAAAACTTTTTACGTAGGTGCCTGAGTCGAGGTAAAGGTCTGACATTCCGCCCGCGTTACTTTGGGTCTGTTTCTGCACTATCGATACGTTTGGAATAGTGAACAGTAGCACTCCGCGGCGTCCTCCGCACGTATACAAATTCACGTCCTCATTTATCCTTCCGAAAAACTGAAACGGATTTTGCGCATCGCACACGAAGGTGTTCATCGCCTTGCGATGCAGCCTCAATTTTTTTGCAAAACTCCCTGTGTCTCCTCCAATGTAGTCTCCTCCTTGAGCCATAGCCACACTTGAGCATTTCGACGCCTTCAGAAAGCCGATCATCGCATCAAAAACCTTGTCAATACTCAGGATGTTTTTTGGCCGATAAACGCCCTGTGCATCGAAACGATATTGCAGACACTGATAGTCGTCATCGAGTTCGATGAAGTAGCGCACGCTGAGCTTTTCCGCTATCTTAAAACAAGCGTTGCGAGCGTAGATGATCGCCCTTCGATCATGGAAGTTGTCGCCCTCGTCAAACGTGTCCGAGATCGCTTTCTTGTCGAAGACCTCAATCTCGGTTCCGCGAAACTCTTTTTCGTATTCGGCGCGCGTCTTGTCCTCGTTGTCGAGCACGATCACAACGCGCCCCGTGTAACCAGCCCTGCGCAAAGTCCTAAATGTGTGAACGCGATCCGGCCTCCCGTGAGTCAGGATGAACGCAACAAAGTCCTTTTCATTCATCGCCATCGTCGTGATCCCCCGCAAACGCCTCCTTAATTTCGTCCGTCATCACCACAAATCCGTTTTCGATAGCTTTGTCGAAGTCGATAATAACGAGCGCGCTTTGCTCCATAAGCCGCTGAACTTGCGGCTCGGAGTGCGCATAAAACTCAGCCACGTTTTCAAAGTTAAAAACCGTATGCCTATGCGCGGCAGCAATAAGAAAGTCTTTTGTAGATTGCTCAACCGAGGACGATTTAATTCTCTCAACGATGCCTTGCGTCTTTGCTTCGTCGTAAAGTTCCGCCACGCTAGGCTTTACGCCCTTTGGAATGTATTTTGGTGCCTCCACCTTGCGCGTGTAAGTTGCGTCGTCGTTGCCTAGGTCGCTTGCGTCCACGCCGATCTTGTCCACTTCCACGCCGGCCAAAATCAGTTCTTCGATTTCGGTCTTTAGCATCTCTTCGTCCCATCCGCCGCCCTTCTCTGAAAGTTTGTTGTCAGCGATAATGTAAGCCCTCATTTGAGTCTCGCTCAAATGGTCCAGCCGAACGCACGGAGCATCAGTCAATCCCAGCTTTCGAGCCGCAAGGATTCGTCCGTGTCCAGCGCAGATGACAGGAGGGGTCCCGCGGATTGCCACCGGCGCGTTAAATCCGAACTCTTTAATCGAGCCAGCGATTAACGCAACCTGCGCGTCGTCATGCTTCTTCGCATTTCGAGCGTAGGGAATCAGTGCTTCGATTTTGACGTATTCGACCTGTAGTTTCATTTGTAAAGGTTCTCGAAAAAACGAAATGGGTTTTTTTGCTCTAGGTCGCTTAACCA